>JACDJC010000097.1_pt1 | contig 113989 bp, 106 predicted proteins | sample 7454191 | NCBI WGS metagenome assembly JACDJC01 (sample SAMN14253291, study PRJNA609438) | sludge metagenome | isolation source: sludge after 25d culture with pyrite and EDTA | collected 2018-12-20 | reverse complement strand
TGTCCATACCCAGTGCCGTAAAGAGCACCCCGATTGCGGGTCGCCAGCAACTGGCCGATTACCTGGCGGCCGGCGAGAAGCCGCGCACGGCGTGGCGGATCGGCACCGAGCACGAGAAGTTCGGCTTCCGCACCGACGATCTGCGCCCGCCCACGTTCGAGGGCGCGCGCGGCATCAGGCGCCTGCTCGAAACGTTGGCCAGCCGCTATGACTGGTCGGTCACCCGCGAGGGCGAGAACCCGGTCGCGCTGTCCCGCGAAGGCGCCTCGATCACTCTGGAGCCGGCCGGCCAGCTGGAGCTGTCCGGCGCCATGCTGGAGAGTATCCACCAGACCTGTGCCGAGGTGAACTCGCACCTGAAGGACGTGCGCTCGGTGGCCGACGATCTCGGCCTGGGCTTCCTCGGCATGGGCTTCCAGCCGAAGTGGCGCCGCGACGAGATGCCGTGGATGCCCAAGGGCCGCTACAAGATCATGCGCGAGTACATGCCCAAGGTCGGCGCGCTCGGCCTGGACATGATGACGCGCACCTGCACCGTACAGGTGAACCTCGACTTCGGCTCCGAAGCGGACATGGTGAAGAAATTTCGCACCAGCCTGGCGCTGCAACCGATTGCCACCGCCCTGTTCGCCGATTCGCCGTTCACCGAAGGCAAGCCGAACGGCTACCTCTCCTATCGCTCGCACATCTGGACCGATACCGATCCGGACCGCACCGGCATGCTCGACTTCGTGTTCGCCGACGGCTTCGGCTACGAGCGCTACGTCGACTACATTCTCGACGTGCCGATGTACTTCAGCCTGCAGAACGGCGAATACCTCGACCTCGCCGGCCAGGATTTCAAGCGTTTCCTGGCCGGCAAGCTGCCCGCCCTGCCCGGCGTGCACGCGACCATGAAGGACTTCGCCGACCATCTCACCACCACCTTCCCCGAGGTGCGCCTGAAGCAGTACCTGGAAATGCGCGGCGCCGACGGCGGCCCGTGGAACCGCTTGTGCGCGTTGCCTGCATTCTGGGTTGGCCTGCTGTACGACCAGGAAGCGCTGGATGCGGCCTGGGACCTGGTCAAGGATTTCAGCTCGGCCGAACGCCATGCCTTGCGCGACGGCGTGCCCAGGCAGGCGCTGAAGCTGCCGTTCCGCGGCGGCACCGTGCGCGACCTGGCCGAGCAGGCGCTGAAGATCGCCGCCCACGGCCTGAAGCGCCGCGCCCGCCTCAACAGCAACGGCGCCGACGAAACCATCTTCCTCGAACCCATGCTGGAAATCGTGCAGAGCAACCAGACGCCCGCCGAGCGGAAGCTGGAGCTGTTCCATGGGGCATGGAACGGCAGCGTGGATCCGGTGTTTCGGGAATTCGCGTACTGAGGCGCCAGCTCAGGCTGCCGGCTTCGACCACGGCCGCCGTCCCGCGCCTCCAACGAGACGTAGCCTGAACGGGCAGACGACCGGCGCACAGGCCGGCCGTAGGGACGCGTGCGCATGGCATCATGCGCCCATGCAAATCTACCTGGTCGGCGGCGCAGTCCGCGACAAACTGCTGGGATACGCCTCGGGCGACCGGGATCATGTGGTGGTCGGTGCCCTGCCCGAGGACTTGCTTGCGCTGGGCTACAAGCCGGTAGGGAAGGATTTCCCCGTGTTTTTGCATCCGGACACCAGCGAGGAATATGCGCTGGCGCGCACTGAGCGCAAGCACGGACACGGCTATCACGGGTTCTTGTTCCAGGCCGACGCCACAGTGACGCTGGAGCAGGACCTGGCCCGACGCGACCTCACCATCAATGCGATTGCCGAGGATGCGGATGGCGCGTTGATCGACCCCTTCGGTGGCGTGGGCGACATCGAGGCGCGCATGCTGCGGCATGTGTCGCCGGCCTTCGTGGAGGATCCGGTGCGCGTGTTGCGGGTGGCGCGCTTTGCGGCCCGCTTTGCGCCGCTGGGTTTCACGGTGGCGCCGGAGACGATGGCGCTGATGCGGCAGATGGTGCACGAGGGCGAGGTGGATCACCTGGTGCCGGAGCGGGTCTGGGCGGAGACGCGCAAGGCACTGGGTGAGGCGCAGCCATCGGCGTTTCTGCGCGTGCTGCGCGAATGTGGCGCACTGGCCGTGCTATTCCCGGAGATCGATGCCTTGTACGGTGTGCCGCAACCCGCCGAGTTTCATCCGGAGATCGACAGCGGCGTGCACCTGGAAATGGTGCTGGACCAGGCCGCGCAGCTGGCACCGGGCGACGACTTGGTCGGTTTTTGCGCCTTGACCCACGACCTGGGCAAGGCGCTGACGCCCGCCCATGAGCTGCCCCGCCACATCGGCCACGAGCAGCGCGGGGTGGAGCCGGTACGCGCGCTGGCGGCGCGGTTGAAGGTGCCCACCGAGCATGCGGCGCTGGCCGAGCTGGTCTGCCGCGAGCACCTGAATGCGCATTGCGCGCTGGAACTGAAGCCGGCCACCGTGCTCAAGTTGCTGACCGCGCTGGACGCACTGCGGCGCCCGACGCGACTGGACACGTTCCTGACCGCCTGCCTGGCGGACAAGCGTGGCCGGCCGGGCCACGAGCACGACGCCTACCCGCAGGCCGATTACCTGCGCGAGGCCCGGGCCGCGGCGGTTGCGGTCGATGCGGCGCCCTTCGTCGCGGCCGGCCTGGCCGGCCCGGCGATCGGAAGGGCGATGGAAACGGCACGTATCGCGGCCATCGCGGCAGTGAAGACACGACATCCGAAAAGCTGATCTGCGGTATGGAAGCGCACTGGCGGCACCCACTGCGGGCCGCTGCCCACCCCGTTGTCCGCCAGGATCGCCCATGTCGAACCTGTTCAACCCGACCTCGCGCGGGCGGGAAGCGCCGGTGCTGCCGATGCCGCCGGACGATGCGCCGGTGCGCGAGCACAACAACGAAAACCTGTTCTCGCTGGCCCGCAGCGTCAACGACCGCGGCGACCGGCCGGACTTTGCCTACGGCGGCCACGGCCAGGTCGACAACATGAATTGTTGCTTCGGCCGGATCAGTGCCGGTGCCATCGCAATGACAGCGATTCCAGGCTCGCCAGCACCCCAGCGAGTGGCGTACGCAGCAACAGCAAGGCAAGGAGTATGCCGATACCGTCAGCCAGCACGTCGAACGCGTCGGCATGGCGTGACGGAGCCACCCACTGCGCGAACTCGATGAAGATGCCGAACACCAGGCAGCCGAGCGCCGCCCAGGCACGCGGGCGGCGCCCGTCATAGATATTGCCCCACCAGCCCATCAGGCCGGCGAAGGTGATCGCGTGCAGCAGCTTGTCGCCGTACGGGAACGTCGCCGTGATGGCCGGATCGGGCGTCAGCGCCATCCACAATATCCCGCCCATAATCAGCCCACCCAGTACGACCCAGGCGGTCTGCCAGCGCAGCCGGCGGGGCGACGGCGGCGATACGCGTTCGATCAAAGCCGCCCACCCTGGTCGGCGGCCAGCAGCTCGGCCGGCAACGGCAGGACGTCGAGCCCGCGCGCCAGCAACATGGCCTGGAAGCGCTCACCCATCTGGTCGGGCAGCATCAGCTTCTTGACCTGCTGCGCCAGCCGGTACCGAGCAGGCTCGTCCGTCGGCTGCATCTGCTCGAACACCTGCTGCAAACCTGCGCCGATCAGGAACTGGGCCTGCGGCATGTACGCGGCCACGGCGAAGCCGGCGTCGTTGCAGGCCTCGGCCAGCGCGGTGAAGTCGACCGAGGCGGTGAGATCGTTCAGCCCCGGCAGATAGAACGGATCGTTGTGCGCGCGGTGGCGATAATGCGCCATCAAGGTGCCGTCGTCGCGCTCGGGCAGGTAGAACTCCCGGCGCACATAGCCGTAATCGACGAACAACATCACGCCGGACGTCAGCGAACCGGCCACCGCCTGGATCCAGTACGGGAGTTGCGGCAGGATTTCCGAGCGGTAGCCATCGGCGAATGGGTGGCCGAGATCGCGCTCGACATGGCGCACGGCACCGGCCACCAGCGCATCGGCCGGGCGGTCGATGCGGACGAGCTTGCCGGCGCCGTCCAGCGCCACGTGTTCCTCGAAGATTTCACCGCCGCGCACGCTGAAGCGGGTGGCCGGCAAGGCATCGATCACCTCGTTGGCAAACAGCACGCCGCGCCAGTCCTGCTCCGGCGGTCGATCCAACCAGTGCACCCGGGCGGCGAGTGCGGCCGGCAGGTTTGCCTGCAGTCGCTGCCGCTGGCGCTCGCGCAGGTCGGCACTGGGCTCCAGGATCAGGTACTGCCGAGGCAAGGTGTCGGCACCGGCCAAGGCCTCGAGCGCGGCCTCGGCAAATGCTCCGCTACCCCCCCCCAGCTCGAGGAAGTCCGCCTCCCCGCCCAACATCGCCAGCACCGGCTGCACGGCCGCGGCCACGCAACGCGCAAACAGCTCGCCCAGTTCCGGCGCAGTGATGAAATCACCCGCCGCGCCGAACTTGGTGCGGCCGGCGCTGTAGTACCCCAGGCCCGGCGCATACAGGCAACGCTCCATGTATTGCGAGAACGGCATCGGGCCGCGCGAGACGATCCGCTCGCGCACGAGTTGCAGCAGGTGATCGGAATGGGCGCGCTCATGGGCGCTCGGCTCGGGGAGACGGAAAGACATGCTTGTTGCCGGTGACCAAAACGCGGCAAGCATAACGGATGGACCGGCGTGGCCCGGATCTCCGGGAAATGCCGCCGGAGCGCACCCCGTATGCTCCTGCAGTCAGAAGTCATGCTGCACAGTCAGGTACACGCTGCGACGCGGCCCGTACTGCGGCGCACCGACACCAATCCCGCTGCCGTCGCGCAGCTGGTAGATGCGATCGAGTGCATTGAGCACGGCCAACTGCGTGTGCAGTTCGCCGGTACGCTCGAACGTGAAGTCATGCGAGACGGTGAGATTGAGCTGAAAGTATGCCGGCAGCGAGGCGCCATTCGGCACCGCGCCGTCCTTGCGCAGGCCACTGCCAAACAGGTAGTCGGCGCCGATACGGGTGCTGTCGCCCAACGCCCGATGGATGCCGCCCGACGAGGTCAGGGTCTGATCATGGTCGAGGAAGACCCAGTGGTCTTCCAGGTAAGCCAGGTCGTCCGGATCGAAGTTGTACTGGCTGGTGATGATGCGCTTTCCGATCGCCTTGCTCACCGAGGCATTGAAGTATGCCGACAACGGTCCGTGATCGTAGTTGACGGTCAGCTCCAGCCCTTTCACCCGGCCCTGGTCGTAGTTGAAGGTGGAGTAGACCAGGGCTGAACCGAACTGGCCCTCATCCTGCAGACGGCGCACCTTGCGGTAGTAGGCATCCACGCCAAAGGTCCAGGCCGAGCCGAGGCTCTGCTGGATGCCGGCATCGAAATAGTGTGAGCGCTCGGCGAGGGGGGTGTTGTTGCCGCTGTCGCTCACCGCATTGGTGGTGCCGTCGAACCTGGCGATGTTGGTACTGGTGATCAGCTCGGTGGCCGGCGGGGTGAAGTAGCGCGAGTAGCCGGCGTGCACCACGGTACTCGCGGTAGCCTGCCAGACCAGCCCCAGACGCGGACTCAGCTGGCTCTCGCTGCGGGTCAGCTGGTAGCGGTCGCCGCGCAGGCCGTAATTCAGCGTCCAGTCGTCGGCCATGTCCCATTCGTCCTGCACATAGGCCGACCAGGTCTTTGCGAGGAGGCGGCTGTAGTCGAGGATGTTGATCGGGGTAGTGTCGAGCTGGTTGCCGTCGGCATCGGCCGGGAACACCCAGGCATCGTTGGTGCTGGCGGCACGCTCGAAACTACCGTAGAGCCCGTAGCGCAAGGTGTGGCTGTCACCCAGGCGACTGGCAAAATCGGCTTGCAGGGTACTCGCCCGGTTGCTCTGCCGCACATCCGAGGCAACGCCGTTGAACATCAGCTCGCCGATCCGGTCCGGGGTGTAGGCGAGGCTGCTGTAGCGCTGCCCCACGGACACCTGGTAGTCGGTCGAACCCAGCTTGCCCTGCAATGCCAGCACGCCGAAGCGGGTGTTCTCGCGCTGGTTTGCGTCGAGGTCGGCGGAGTTGAAGTCGACCGTGTCGAGGTAGCCGAATTCCGGCGTCTGGTCGGGATTGTTCGGGATCTGGAAACGGTTGTTGGCCACGCCGAACAGGAAACTCAGGCGGGTGTCGTCGTCGATCAGGTAGCCGATATCGCCGAAACCCTTCACCTGGTTGGTGTGGTCGTGGATCGGCGTCCTGCTCGAGGTGGGATTCTCGATACCGGCATCGTTCTCCATGTAGTTGCCGGTGAGGAACCAGCTCCAGCGATCGGCGTTGCCCCAGATCGACGCGTTCGGATTGATCGTGCCGAACGAGCCGCCGGTGACGCCCACGCTGCCGCCATTGTCGAGGTCCTGGCCGCTTCGGGTGGTAAGGTCCACCACCGCTGCGGTGCGCAGGCCGTACTGCGCCGGCAAGGCACCATCGAGCAACTTCACGGTATCCACCATGCGCGCGTCCAGGCTTTGCCCGAAGCCGCTGATCGACTCGGGAACGGTCACGCCGTTGATGCGGTATTGAAGATTGGCGTGATCGCCGCGCACATACAGGCCACCGTGGGAATCCTGCACCACGCCGGGCGCCTGCAGCAGCACCTGGTTCATCGGCGTGGAAGCACCCAGCGGCAAGCGTGCGATCGCCTCGTGATCGATCACGTATTGACTGCTGCCGGTATCCGGTGACAGCGAGTTGCGCGCCTGATCCAGCGCCGCCGAAACGGAGACTTCGGCCAGGTCGTGAACCTGTGGCGGGCGGGCGTCGAGGTCAGCCGGCTCGTCGCCGCTGGCCGCGGCAGTGCGGGGCACCGGGGCGGGAATCGTGTCGGTGGCGGCAACCGCGGTCGCAGCCGATGCGAGAGCTAGGCTCACGCCGAGCATGGCAAGTTTCATCAAGGGTCCGGCGCCTGAGAAGGGGTACGGAATGTTACATTATAACGTATCGGATCTGATGCAACCCTGACTTCCGACACAGGACACGCGGCAGCCGGGACGGTACCCGGTCGCGCGTGATGTACGCTGGATGGCGGTTCGCTGCCGTGCGAGCCGTGCCTGCGTCGGCACACCCGCGTGGGTTGATCAAAATGACTTTGGACTGCCGTGACATCACGCGACATTCCGCGCCCCGCCTGTTTCATGGAGCCACGCATGACCAAATCCAGCAGCCGGCAGGTTCCCGCCGTCATCGCACCGGATGCGCAGGGCCGGATCACGGCGGCGATCCTCGACTTCATCAGCGAGGTGCCGGCGAGCCGGATCGACAGCACCGTGAATCCGGCCGGCGAGGCGCACCGACTGGCCGACCATGCCGCGCGCCGGGCCGCGATCACCGCAGGCTCGCTGGCCCTGCCGCCCGGACCGCTGGGCTGGTTGACCCTGTTGCCGGAGCTGATCGCGATCTGGAAGATCCAGGCACAGATGGTCAGCGACATCGCCGCCGCCTATGGCCGCCACGCCACCCTGGGCCGGGAGCAGATGATGTGGTGTCTGTTCCGCCATACCGCGGCGCAGGCGTTTCGCGACCTGGTGGTACGCGTCGGCGATCGACTGGTGTTCCGCCGCATGTCCTGGGGCATGGTCGAGCGCGTGGCAAGGCAAGTCGGGATCACGCTGACCCGGCGCACCCTGAGCAAGAGCGCCTCGCGCTGGTTTCCGGTGATCGGCGCGCTCGGCGTCGGCGCCTACGCGTACTACGACACGAAGCAGGTCGCCGGCACCACGATCTCGATGTTCGAGGGCGACATCATGATGGAGGAGATCGACGGCGACGTGACGACGACAGTATCGCCCGGCAAGCACGGCCCCGGCGGAGAGTCTGCCGCGGTGGCCGCAACGGAGCCGACGCGAGATCACGTCGGGTGACGCGCACCACGCTTTGCGGCAAGCTGGTTGCCGAACCAACGCAGGATGCCAGGAGATGACCCCAGCCCATGATCGACCCGTAGCACTGGTCACCGGTGGCGCGCGTCGCGTCGGTGCGGTAATCGCGCGCACACTGCACGCAGCCGGGTTCGACCTGGCGCTGCACTATCGCCACTCGGCGGACGAGGCCCGTGCGCTGGCCCGCGAACTGGAGTCGCAACGCCCTGACAGCACCCTGCTGCTGCCGGCCGACCTGGCAGACCTGGGCGCGTTGCCCGCCATGGTCGCCGCTCTGCTGGCGCGCTATGGCCGGCTCGATGCACTGGTCAACAACGCCTCGTCCTTCTTTCCCACACCGGTGGGCAGCGCCACGCCGCAGCAATGGAACGAGCTGTTCGCCTCCAATGCGCAGGGGCCGTTCTTTCTGAGCCAGGCAGCGATGCCGGCGTTGCGCGACGCCCGTGGCGGCATCGTCAACCTGATCGACATCTACGCCGAGCGGCCGCTGGCCGGGCATGCGCTGTACTGCATGGCCAAGGCTGCGCTGGCGGCGATGACCCGCTCGTTGGCACTGGACCTGGGACCCGAGGTGCGGGTCAACGGGATAGCCCCCGGCGCCGTGCTCTGGCCCGGCCACGGCAAGCCGTATGACGACCAGCAGGCCATGCTGGCGCGCACCCCGCTGCAACGCGCCGGCACGCCGGAGGACGTGGCGAACACGGCGCTCTGGCTGCTGCGCGACGCACACTTTGTCACCGGGCAGGTCATCCGGGTGGATGGCGGACGCAGCCTGTCGGTGTGAGGGCATGACGGCACGCCGCGGAGCGGACTTGCGGCGGGACGGGCACGGCCTCGGGTGGGGCCGCTCCCGGGCCGGCTATTTCTTCTTCGGAGCAAACGCCTGCTGCAGCAGCGCCTGGTCGAAACCGATGCTGGTTTCGCCCGCTTCGGCATAGCGATACAGCGCCGCCGCGTAGATGCCCTGCAGCGAAGACTGGATCAGGCCAAGCAGGATGAAGCCCGCCACCACGAGCGCACCCGCCAGCACGATCGCCACGATCGAACCCGCCAGCACCGCGCCAGCCACCAGCACGCCGCCGACGAGCACCGCCAGCACCATCAGCAAACCGAACACGATGCCGATGCCGCCGTTGCCGATCAGGTTTTCGCCCCAGCTGCGCTTGAGCAGTTCCACGCTGTGCTTGACCGCATCGAGCGGGCCCACATCCTTGCTGGCCAGCACCGGCACCACCAGGAACGTCGCCACCGTCCAGGCCAGGCCGACCAGGCCGATCACGAAGCGGCCGACCAGGCCCAGGCGCTCCTGGACCATTCGCAGCAACATGCCCACCGTGGCGGCGACCAGCGCGTAGCCGAGGATCTGCGGCAGCTTCGCCCTGGCCAGCGCAAGCCCGGCGCCCACGCTGGTCGGCTCCCCGCGCAGATGCATCAGCGCCACGCCGGTCAAGGCGGTCTGGAAGAAGATGATCACGAAGTACTGCACCAGGTAGAAGGCGAACATCAGCAGGTACGCGCCTGCCGACATGCGCGGCTGGAAGTCCTGCCCGGCAGGTTCGCCGCCGATCGCCATCAGCCCGACCGGAACCAGGAAGCTCGCCGCCACCAGCAAAGTGCAGATCCCGGAAAGCAACGGAAAGATCAGCAACGACTTGTCCGCCCGCAACACCGCCGCGCTCGCCTTCATCAACGCCCAGCTGCGTGCAAATTTTCCGGCCATGCCTGTTCCCCCCTCGGACGTGGATCGCGAACAGGCTCTTTCTAGCACCCGCCGCAGCCGGACGGAAGTGCGTGCGGTTCACTCGGGCAGAGCCTCGGCGCGCAGCGGTTCGGCCTGTGCCGGAAAGGCCGCCCACAACTCGGCCATGCTCCGGCCACTGACGGGGTGACGAAAATCCGGCGCAATGTCGGCGATGGGCCGCAGCACGAATGCATGCTGCAACTCCTTGCGCGGCACCTGCAGGTGGCCGGGGCCGTCCAGCACCTGGTCGTCATAGAACACGATATCGATGTCGAGGGTGCGATCCGAATGACGCGGCACGTCGCGGCGACGGCCGTGACGGTCCTCCAGCGCATGCAGCCAGTCGTTCAGGGCCTTGGGCGACAGTGCGGTATCCAGCCCCACCGCGAGATTGACGAACTCGGCGCCGTCGAAGCCGATCGCGGCGCTGCGATACGCCGGCGACACGCCGATCGCGCCGAAATGCTCGCGCAGTTCGCGGATGGCCGCCGGCAGATGGCGCCGCGGTTCAAGATTGGAGCCCAGGCTCAGGTAGACGCGCGCCACCGCCTTCAGGCCTCGTCCAGGCCAATCGCGCGCCGGCCGGTGTCCGACGCCGACGTGGCCGGAGGATCTATCGCCAACGCGGCCCGCACGTCCTGCCCCGAGGGCTGCTGGTACAGCGCCAGGTTGAACTCCGGCAGCAGCGCAAACAGATGATCGAAGATGTCGGACTGGATCCCTTCGTACTCGGCCCACGCCACCGTGCTCGTGAAGCAGTACAACTCCAGCGGGATGCCCTGCGGCCCGCTGGCCAGCTGGCGCACCATGCAGCTCAGCCCGCGGTGGATCTGCGGATGCTGGTCCAGATACGCCTGCACGTAGGCGCGGAAGGTGCCCAGGTTGGTCAGGCGGCGACGATTCGCCGGCACTGCCGCGGCCTCGCCAAGTGCCTCGTTCCACTGCGCCACGTCACGCTCCTTCGACGCCAGGTAGTCGGCCAGCAGGCGAAACCGAGACAGATTCCGGATTTCCTCGTCATCGAGAAAATGCACGCTGGCCGCGTCGATATACAGCGCGCGCTTGATCCGCCGGCCGCCAATCTCCTGCATGCCGCGCCAGTTCTTGTATGAGTCGGAGATCAACCGCCAACTGGGAATGGTGGTGATGGTCTTGTCCCAGTTGCGCACCTTGACCGTATGCAGCGCGATGTCGATCACGTCGCCGTCGGCGTTCAGCTGCGGCATCTCGATCCAGTCGCCGATCCGCAGCATGTCGTTCGAGGTCAACTGCACCCCGGCCACGAAGCCCAGGATGGTGTCCTTGAAGATCAGCATGAGCACCGCCGACATCGCACCCACGCCGGACAGCAGCAAGCCGACCTGCTTGCCGGTGGCGGACGCGACGATGATCAGCGCGGCGACGACGAACAGGACGATCTTGACCAACTGCACCAGGCCCTTGATCGAGCGCTGCTGGCCGCGCGGCGTGCGCTGGTACATCTCCTCGCTGGCCGACAGTACCGCACTGATCGCCATCACCAGGAAGAACACCATCAGCGCCGTCATCGCGTTGCCGATCAGTACCTCGACATTGGTCGGCACGTCCGGCACCAGCACGATGCCGTATTGCACCACCAGCGGCGGTATCGCGCGAGCGAGCCAGCGGAAGGTGCCACGACCGATCAGGGCATCGTCCCAATGCGTGGCCGTGCGGCGCGCAATCCCCTGCATCATCCGCAACAGCACGCGCCGCACCAGCTGCCCGGCCAGCCACGCCAACCCCAACAACGCCAGCAGGCCGAGCGCGGTGCGCATCCACGGAAGGTTGATCAGGGCTTGCAGGGCTTGCATCGACCGCTCCTGTCGGGTTGTAGGCCCGCGCCCGCGGAGACGGCCATGGATCGGCCCGGCGCGTGCCGCGCGAGAAATTCAGTCATCCGGCGAGGATGGGGACGGCGTACCCACGAAACAACCGCGCAGTGTGCGTGGGCGGCGTCAGCGCGGCCGCTCGCCACGCTCGATGCACACGCCCACCGACTTCGCGCCACGCACCGCGCCGGGCTTGGACAGCTTCAGCCGCACCCAGCTCACCGCAAACTCCTCGCGCACGATCGCCGCGCAACGCTCGGCCAGGGTCTCGACCAGGCCAAAGCTGGAGTCACCCACATAGTCGACCAGGCGTTTGGACACATCCTTGTAATTCAGGGTCAGCGCGATGTCGTCGCGGGCTGCCGGCACGGTGTTGTCGAACGCCATCTCGATATCGAACGACAGCGTCTGCCGCACCCGGCGCTCCCAGTCGTAGATGCCGATGACGGCATCGATGCGCAGGTCTTCGATGAAAACGATGTCCATGGGGTGTTTCAACAAGGCTGGGTGATACAGGGTCGGCCAGCGCGCGCGCGGATGCAAGTCAGCACCCCCCGGCCATGCGATCATGCGGGCATGGCCGCCTTCCATGCACTCCCGCTCAAGCCCGCGTTGCTCGCCAGCGTCCAGACGCTGGGCTACACGGAGATGACCCCGATCCAGGCGCAGAGCCTGCCGCCGATGTTGGCCGGGCGCGACGTGATTGCCCAGGCGCAGACTGGCAGTGGCAAGACCGCCGCGTTCGGGTTGCGCATCCTGCAAGCGCTGGACGTCGACTCCATCCGGCTGCAGGCGCTGGTGCTGTGCCCCACCCGCGAGCTGGCCGACCAGGTCAGCAAGACGATCCGCAAGCTGGCGGCGAACATCCCCAACGTGAAGCTGCTGACCCTGTGCGGCGGCATGCCGCTCGGCCCGCAGCTGGCCTCGCTGACACATGATCCGCACATCGTGGTCGGCACGCCCGGCCGCGTGCAGGAACACCTGAAACGGCAAAGCCTGCATGGCGGCGGGATCAAGGTGCTGGTGCTGGACGAGGCCGATCGCATGCTCGACATGGGTTTCACCGACGCCATCGACGACATCATCGGACGCATCGCCAAGCACCATCAGACCCTGCTCTTTTCGGCCACGTACCCGGACGAGATCCGTGCGGTGAGCCAGCGCGTGCAGAACGATCCGGTCGAAGTGACGGTGGATGCGCCCGCCGGAGAGCAGCCCGCGATCGAGCAGCGATTCCATGAGGTCGAGCCGGCACAGAAGCCGGATGCGCTGGCCCAATTGCTGGTCGGTACGCAGGCAGGCCAGGCGCTGGTGTTCTGCAACATGCGCCGCGAAGTGGATGCGCTGGCACAGGAACTGGACCGCCGCGGCTTCTCCGCGCTGGCCCTGCACGGCGACATGGAGCAACGTGACCGCGACGAAGTGCTGGTGCGCTTCGCCAACCACAGCTGCGCGGTGCTGGTGGCCACCGACGTGGCCGCACGCGGGCTCGACATCGTGGCGCTGCCGCTGGTGGTCAGCTACGACATCGCACACGATCCGGAGACCCATACCCATCGCATCGGGCGCACCGGTCGCGCCGGCCAGACCGGCCTGGCGATCACCCTGTGCACGCCGCGCGAGCGGCCAAAGGCGGCGAACATCGAGGAACAAAGCGGCACGCCGCTACCGTGGCGACCATTGAAGATCGCGCCGCCGCGCGGCAAGACCCTGCATCTTGCGCCCATGAAAACGCTGGTGATCGACGCCGGCCGACAGGACAAGCTGCGCCCGGGCGACATCCTGGGCGCGCTCACCGGCGACGCCGGACTGGAGGCGAAGGACATCGGCAAGATCGACGTGTTCGCCACCCGCGCCTACGTGGCGATCACCCGCGCGCAGGCGACCAGGGCCCTCGAACGGCTGCGCGCCGGCCGGATCAAGGGCCGCAACTTTCGCGTACGCGCCCTGGCCTGACCCCACACCGCCCCTTGGTAGCTCCCATGCGACGCCTGATCCCCATCCTCGTCCTGCTGCTCGCCACCGCCGGCTGCCGCGCGGCCATCCCGGTCTACGGCTACCAGATCGTGCGCGTCTATCCGCACGACTCCTCGGCCTACACCCAGGGACTGTTCTACAAGGACGGCTTTCTGTACGAGAGCACCGGCGAGAGAGGCGCCTCGAGCGTGCGCAAAGTGCAGTTGGAGACCGGCAAGGTGCTGCAACAACACCCGGTGCCGGCACAGTATTTCGGCGAGGGCATCGTCGACTGGAAAGATCAGCTGATCCAGTTGACCTGGCAGAGCGAAACCGGCTTCGTCTACGGCCTGGACGACTTCAAGCTGCGGCGCACCTTCCACTATCCCGGCGAGGGCTGGGCCCTGACCCGCGACAGCACGCACCTGTACATGAGCGACGGCTCCCCGGTGCTGCGCATCCTCGATCCGGATACGCTGACCGCCATCGGCAGCATCATGGTCACCGCCGACGGCGTACCGGTGACCAACCTCAACGAGCTGGAATGGGTCGATGGCGAGATCTACGCCAACATCTGGCTGACCAACCGGATTGCGCGCATCGACCCGGCCACCGGCCATGTGATCGGCTGGATCGACCTCACCGGCCTGTTCGACGTGAGCACCCTGCCGGTGCCGACCAACGATGTGCTCAACGGTATTGCCTGGGACGCGCAGCACGATCGCCTGTTCGTCACCGGCAAACACTGGCCGAAGCTGTTCGAGATCAAACTGGTGCCACACACCGATCGCTGACCAGGCCGACGCGTCGGCCGGCGTGCCGGTCAGTGCACCGCGCCGCGGCAACGCGCGGGCTGCACGGCGCCCCGACATGCAACGTTGCGGACGTTGTATGGTCACGGTTCCGCCACCGAGGAATCCGACGATGCGCCGTTCGATCCTGCCCTGTGCCTTGCTTCTGCTTGCCTCCACTGCGGCGCTCGCCGCGTCCACGAACCTGCCGGCCGTGCCACGCGAGCAACCGGCGCTGCATGCCCTGGCCGAGGCGCCGAGCCAGGTCGAACTGCGCATGACGATCAGCCGCCTGATCGGCTTCGGCACACGCCACACGATGTCCGATACTCAATCCGACCGTCGCGGCATCGGCGCGGCACGGCGCTGGGTGAAGGCGCGCTTCGAGGCGATCTCGAAGGATTGCGGCGGCTGCATCGAGGTAATTACGCCCTCGCAGGTGTTCACCGGCAAGCGCCTGCCCACGCCGACCGAAGTGATGGACGTGGTGGCGATCAAGCGCGGCAGCACCGATCCGCAGCGCGTCATCGTGATGACCGGCCACCTCGATTCGCGCGCCACCGACGTGATGGACGCCACCAGCGACGCGCCCGGTGCCAACGATGACGCCTCCGGCGTGGCCGCCTTGATCGAGGCGGCGCGGCTGCTCTCGAAACAGGACAACAGTGCGACCCTGGTGTTCGCCGCGCTGTCCGGCGAGGAACAGGGGCTGTACGGCGGCAAGGTGCTGGCCGACCATGCGGTAGCCCATGGCTGGCGGATCGAGGCCGAGCTCAACAACGACATCGTCGGCAACAGCCACGGCCAGAACGGTGTGACCGGCAACACCACCGTGCGGGTGTTTTCCGAAGGCACCAAGACCAACGAAACCCCGGCCCAGGCCGACTACCGCCGTTACCACGGTGGCGAAGTGGATTCCCCCTCGCGCAACCTCGCCCGCTACATCGACCGGCTCGCCGACCAGTACCTGCCCGACTTCCGCGTGCGCATGATCTACCGCACCGACCGCTTCGGCCGCGGCGGCGACCAGGTGCCGTTTCTGCAAGCGGGCTACCCTGCCGTGCGGGTCACCGAGGCGCACGAAAACTACACGCGCCAGCACCAGGATCTGCGCACCGAACACGGCATTCGCTACGGCGACGACATCGACGGGATCGACTTCCGTTACCTGGCCCGGGTCACCGCGCTCAACGCGATCACCATGGCAAGCCTGAGCCGTGCGCCGGCCCCGCCGGATGGCGTCTCCATCCAGGGCGCGCTGGCCACCGATACCAGCGTCAACTGGAACAAGGTCGCCGGAGCGGTCGGCTACCGCGTGCACTGGCGCGACACGACCGCGCCACGATGGCAATACGTGCGCGCGGTCGGCGATGTCGATCATGCCGTATTGCAGGACGTGGTGATCGACGACTGGTTTTTCGGCGTCTCTTCCGTATCCGCCGACGGCTACGAAAGCCCGGTCGTGTTCCCCGGCTTCGCCGGCAGCTTCGAGCGCTCGCCGGCGGCTTCGACGCCGTAGCGGGGCGTGCAGGCTAAACTCGGCCGATGGCTCCGACCCCACGCAAACGCAAACCGCGCAAGACCAGTGCACCGGCGCCCGCCGCCAAGCCGCGACCACGGCCCGGCGGGACAAAAGCGTCGGCCAGGCCGATGGCCGGACGGCAGCCGGCGGATAGCTCGACCCGCGCCACGCGGGTGTTGAGCTGGCTGTTGCGCAAGCTGCCGGTGCGCCGGCGCGAGAAGGCCCTGGACTACCTGGTGCTGACCCGGATGGATCGGCCGATCGGCGCGCTGCTGCTGTTGTGGCCCACCTGGTGGGCGCTATGGCTGGCATCCGCCGACTTCCCCTCGTGGAAGCTGTTGCTGATCTTCACCCTGGGGGTGTTCGTGATGCGCGCGGCCGGTTGCGCGATCAACGACTATGCCGATCGCCTGCTCGATCCGCAGGTGGCACGCACGGCGGGTCGCCCGATCGCCTCGGGCCGGGTCAGCCCACGCGAGGCGGTGGTCGTGTTCAGCATCCTGCTCGCGATCGCCTTCGCCCTGGTCTCGCTCACCAACAAGCTGACCATCCAGCTTGCGTTTGCCGGGGCCACGCTGGCGGTGGTGTACCCGTACAGCAAGCGCTACACCTACCTGCCGCAGGTGGTGCTGGGCGCGGCGTTCGGCTGGTCGATTCCGATGGCGTTCGCCGCGGTGACCAACACCGTGCCGCCGCTGGGCTGGCTGTTGTTCATCGGCAATATCCTGTGGTCGACGATCTACGACACCGAGTACGCCATGGTCGACCGTGAGGACGACCTCAAGGCGGGCGCGAAATCGAGCGCAATCCTGTTCGGCGATGCCGACGTGCCGATCCTCGGCATGCTGATGGGCACCTTCCTGCTGGCGATGTTGTTTGTCGGCCAACGCGCAGGCCTGGGCTGGCCATACTGGCTGGCCCTGCTGGTCGCCGCCGGGCTGTTCGCCTGGCAGCTGTGGCTGATCCGCCACCGGGCCCGCGAGGCGTGCCTGGCCGCCTTCCGCCACAACAACTGGCTGGGGCTCACCTTGTGGGTCGGCATCGCGCTGGCACTGGCGGTGCGCTAGCCGAGGCGTGAGGAACGAGCAGACAGCCGCACAACCGGCCAGGCCTGCCGTCGCGCCCTTGTCGTCACCTCGGTTGGGGCGCCCGCGCCAACGCCCAGGCATCCACCCGCGCCACGCCACTGCGTTTGAGCACGCGGACGCACTCGGCCAGGGTGGCGCCGGTAGTCATCACGTCATCCAGAATGGCCACGTGTGCCGGCAGGACGATACCCGGGCGCAACGCGAATGCGCCACGCACATTGCGACGACGGTCGACAGCGCCGAGTTCGGTCTGTGCTTCGGTAGGACGCAGGCGCCGCAATGCGTCGTGACGCAGCGCCACGCCGAGCTCGCGCGCCAACGGCCGGGCCAGCTCCAGCGCCTGGTTGTAGCCGCGCTGGCGCAAGCGGCTGCGGTGCAGCGGTACCGTCAGCAACATCGAAGGCAGATCGAGCGGACAGGGCTCGCGCTGCCACAGGGTCGACAACGCGCGACCGGCAGCGAGGTCATGGCCGAACTTGTAGCGCGACTCCAGCCGGTCCAATGGCCAGCCATAGCGGAATGGCGTCCACGCGGCATCCCAGGGCGGCGCGTGGCGCTGGCACTCGCCGCACAGGACCGCCGGTGTCGCCAGCGGCAAAGCGCAGCGTGCGCAGCAGCTGTGGTTGCGCGGCAACTCGGCGGCGCAGTCGGCGCACAGGTCGATGCCATTGGCACCGGCAGCGCCGCACAGCAGGCAGCGCAAGGGCAGCACAAAACGGTGCAGCCCGCACCAGGCTTGCCGCAAAACCTCCTTGTAGGCCATCGCGTTCCCCGCTCCACCGGCAGTGCAGGCCTGATCGTAACGAGAACCAGGGCAAGTTGACATCGTCAACCACGTACACCCCCATTTGGCGCACACGCCTGGCAGCGACCGCCACACGTTCCACCTCGTTGGACATTGGAAGCCGATGGTCGGGCGGACCGGCAGTGTGCGTGCGGATATCCCGGTGACCGAACACGACTTGCCGAGCCGTGTCCGCTCCCTGTGGCCAGCCACGTATAATGGGCGGTCAGCTGCCGCGATACCCTGCATGTCGATCGTCAACCTCTCCGCGTACAAATTCATCGCCGACATCGTGCCGAAGGAGCCGCGCTCCGGCAGCGTGCCGCACGGACGGGCGCAGGTACGGCTCGGGCGCGGGACCGGCACCATGCGCATGCCGGCCATCCGGCCCGCACCTGTGAGCCTTTGCCATGAATGACTTCCAGCTCGACCAGCGGCAGTTGCGCCGCAACTTCGCGGGCGCCGCAGCCACCTACGAGCAACACGACGCCCTGCAGCGTGAAGTGCAGACGCATTTGCTGGAGCGCCTCACCTTCTATCTGGAGACGCCGCAACGCGTAGTCGACGTCGGTGCCGGCACCGGCCGCGGCAGCGCCCTGCTGAAGCAGCGTTATCCCAAGGCCGAAGTGATCGCGGTCGACCTGGCGCTGCCGATGCTGCGCGCAGCGAAGCGCCACAGCGGGTGGCTGAAGCCGTTTGCACGCGTCTGCGCCGAGGCCAGCGCCCTCCCGCTGCCCGACCACAGCGTCGACGTGCTGTATTCGAACCTGTGCTTCCAGTGGGTCGACGACCTGGCCAACCTGTTCGGCGAGTGCATGCGCGTGCTGAAACCCGGCGGCCTGATGGTGTTCTCCAGCTTCGGCCCGGACACGCTGATGGAATTGCGCGCGGCCTGGGCCGAAGTCGACCAGCAGCCACACGTCAGCCGCTTCCTCGACATGCACGATGTCGGCGACGCGATGCTCGCCGCCGGCCTGCGCGATCCGGTGCTGGACGTGTTCCGCTACACCCTCACCTACAGCGAGCCGCGCACGCTGCTGGAAGATTTGCAGGGCCTGGGCGAGACCAATGCCGACCGCAGGCGCGACCGCGGCCTCACCGGCAAGCATCGCTATCAACGCATGCTGCAAGCCTACGAGGCGATGCGTACCGACGGCCGCATTCCGGCCACCTGGGAAGTGGTCAGTGCGCACGCCTGGGGGCCGCCCACCGGGCAGCCGCGCCGCGTCGGCGGCCGCGAGATCGCCAGCTTCTCGATCGACAAGCTACGCGGGTCGCGGCGCCGCTGAGCCGGAGCGAAGCGGCACCAGGGTCTGGCACGGTCCGGTCCTGTGGTCATGGCACGGCCACCGTGCCGCCTGGCCGGCCCGGACCGCGCGTGCATGCTCGGTTGCCGATGGCGAAGCGCCATGCCAAGCTGGCGGCCGGCACGACACGAAGTCCCCGTCGGCATCGGCCGATTGCCCGGACGGATCGCGTTTTGCCCGGTAGAATTCGGGCATGTCATTGCCTACAACTTGGTTCACCAGCAAGGCACACAGGGGGGCCTGATGATCGAGCTGGAAATCCAGGCCCTGTCCGCGCGACGCGAGGGCCTGTTGGTCGAGGTTGGCCATTTCATCATCGCAAACGGTTTCACGCTCCAGCGGCAACGCCTGATCCAGGATCCCCACGGCATCCTGCTGACGATGGTGGTACGTGGTTCGGCACGCAAGAAGCGGGCGCTGGAAGCCGCACTGGACAGCTACGAGCGCATCATCAGTTTCGAAATCACGCCTTTTGTCGAGGGTGAGGAGCGGCCGCATTTCGCAGCGACGCGCATAGTGAAAAACTATGTCCCGGCGCCCCGTCCGGAGCCCGAACCGGCGCCGGTCGGCGTCTCCCAGACCGTGGCATTCGACGAGATCCAACCGGCCACCCTCGCCGCGGCGCCGGCACCGCTACCGCGCGCCACCGGGGCAACAGCGGAGCCTGCGCCCAGATCGGAACCGGAACCGGAACCGGACTTCGAATTCACCCTGCCCGAGCCCCCTCGAGCGCCTGCCGCCGCACCCGAGATGGAGGCACCGTTTGTCGAACTGGTTCCACTCGGGCCGGACCAGGCTGCCGTCGACAAGCTGCTTGCGAAATTGGGCTCCGGACATACGCACATCATGCCGCACGTGCTCAAGCTGGCCCAGTCCGTGGCCGAAGCCGCGCGCGAATCGTCCCTGCGGCTGGCGGGGCAGCGCATCGGCAGGTGGGTGGCTGAGCGCAAGTACGCGCACCTCGGCAAGCTTGATCTGGCCGAGGCCATCGAACAGATCGGCGTGCCTGCGTTGGAGGCACTGATCGAAGTCGAGCAGGAAGGCAGCCAGTTGCATATCCACCACAGCCCGCTGTGCGCCGAAGCCAGCCACTCCGGCTGCACCTTCTTCAGCGGCTTTCTGGAGGGTGTGCTCGGCCCCGCGCTCTCTTCGAATGAAGTGACCGTATTCCCCGTGTGCTGCTGCAGCTACGGAGCGGATGATTGCGTGCTGGCGCTGTCGGATTGAGTGGCTCGTTGGCAAGCCCCGGGCTTGCAGCGAGCAACCGATACCACGCTTGTCCGACGAATCACGGAACCCGCGCGTAACCGCGTTCCACCCCACCATGCGGGGCCGAAGCCGGCGATCGGCGTCATCACGCCAACGCAACAACTGGCGCCCGTCACACGGCTCCGCTTCATGAGGCGGTCAAAAACGGGAGGATTACGCATTATGCTGGCCCCATGACTGCAACTGCGTCGGACTTTGCGGAGCTGGATCTGGCCACCACACCGGCTTGCCTGCGCATTCGCGGGGACTGGACGCTACCGCATTACGCGGTACTGGAGCGCGCGCTGCTGGGCTTGCGTGGGCGCGTCGATGCACAGACGAGTATCGATCTGGACGGGGTCGACTCGCTCGACACGGCCGGTGCGGCCTTGCTGGCCGACCTGCTTGGCGCCACCCGATTGCGTGACCTGGCGCGCGAGACCATCCGTTGGACACCGGCGCGTCGCGCTTTGCTGGAAACGGTGGGCACCGCGCTGCTGGAACATGGTCGCCAACCCCGGCCCATACCCCCACCGGCGTGGTCGCAGCTGCTGGAACGCATCGGCCTGGCGGTCGACAACTTCTATCACAAGGTGGTGCAACTGCTGGGCTTCATCGGGCTGACCCTGGAGACACTGGCACGAAATGTGTGGCGCCCGCGTCGCTGGCGCATGACCTCACTGGTGGTGCATCTGGAGCAGGTCGGGCTGGACGCCGTGCCGATCGTGGCGTTGCTGTCTTTTCTGGTCGGTGCGGTAGTGGCCTTTCTTGGTGCCACGGTGCTAGCCGATTTCGGCGCATCGATTTTCACCGTGGACCTGGTGGCGATTTCCGTTCTGCGCGAGTTCGGCGTGCTGCTCACTGCCATCCTGATGGCTGGACGCACCGCCAGCGCGTTCACCGCACAGCTCGGCTCGATGAAATCACAAGAGGAGATCGACGCCATCCGGGTCCTCGGCCTCGACCCCATGGAACTGCTGGTGCTGCCGCGCGTGCTCGCGTTGCTGGTCTCGCTGCCGCTGCTGACTTTCCTGGCCATGCTTGCCGGTATTGTCGGCGGCGCCCTGGTGTGCATTTTCGCGCTGGATATCGCCCCGGCCATGTTCCTGTCCATGCTGCACGCCGACACCCAGGTGCGGCACTTCCTGGTAGGCATGGGCAAGGCCCCGGTGTTCGCCTTCCTGATTGCGGTCATCGGCTGCCTGGAAGGCTTTCGTGTCAGCGGCAGCGCCGAATCAGTGGGCGTGCACACCACCTCCAGCGTGGTCCAATCCATCTTCGTGGTGATCGTGGTCGACGCGATCGCCGCCCTGTTCTTCATGGAGATGGGCTGGTGAGCATTTCGACCGAAACCGGTGCCACGCGCAAAATCGTGATCGAGGTGCGCGATTTGGTCAACCGCTTCGGCGAGCAGTCGGTACACGACCATCTCGACGTGGATGTTTATCGTGGCGAGATCCTCGGCGTGGTCGGCGGTTCGGGCAGCGGCAAATCGGTGTTGCTGCGTTCCATCGTCGGCTTGCTGCAACCGACTGCCGGCACGGTACGTGTGTTTGGCGAGGAGCTGCCGGCCCTGTCCGACGAACGGCGGTCGCAGATGGAACGACGCTTTGGCGTGCTGTTCCAGCGCGGCGCGCTGTTCTCCTCATTGACCGTGGCCGAGAACGTCGCGCTGCCATTGATCGAACATGGCGGACTGGATCGTGAAGACGCAACCCGCATGGCGGGTGTGAAACTCGCCCTGGTTGGCCTGCCGCGCGATGCTGCACACAAAGCGCCATCGGCGTTGTCCGGCGGCATGGTCAAGCGCGCGGCATTGGCCCGTGCGCTGGCGCTCGATCCGGAAATCCTGTTTCTGGACGAGCCCACCGCCGGCCTCGATCCGATCAGCGCCGCCGCGTTCGATCAACTGTTGCTGACGTTGCGCAATGCACTCGGACTGACCGTGTTTCTCGTCACGCATGATCTGGACACCTTGTATACCGTGTGTGACCGCGTGGCCGTGATATCGCAGAAGAAGGTGCTGGTGGTCGGCCCGCTGGAGGTCGTTGCTGCTACCGACGACGCATGGGTTCAGGCCTATTTCCACGGCCCACGCGGTCGCGCCGCAGAACACGCGGCACAACGCCTGACGGAGGAAAGCTGAGATGGAAACGCGCGCCCACCATGTGTTGATCGGCCTGTTCACCGTGATCGTGGTGACGGCTGCCCTGCTGTTCGGTCTGTGGCTGGCCAAGAGCAGCACGGACAAGGCATTCCATGACTACGAGGTCGTGTTCAACGAGGCGGTCACCGGCCTCGGTCAGGGCGCCGCCGTCCAGTACAACGGCATCAAGGTCGGTGACGTGACACGACTGAAACTCGACCCGGCCGACCCGCGGCGTGTGCTGGCACGCATCCGGCTGAGCGCCGACACGCCCGTCAAGGAGGACACCCGGGCCAAGCTGGCGCTGACCGGACTGACCGGGCTGTCGATCATCCAGCTCAGCGGTGGTTCACCGCAGTCGCCCGCATTGCGCGGACACGACGGCCAGTTGGGTGTGATCGTCGCCGATCCATCCCCGCTGACCAAGTTGCTCGCCGGCGGCGAGGATCTGATGCTCAATATCACCGGGGTGATGGCCAAGGCCAGCCACCTGCTGTCTGACGACAACGTGCGGCACATCAACAACACGCTGGCACATCTGGATCAGATGACCGGCGCCGTGGCAGAACAGCGCGACGAGGTGGGCCAGTTGCTGCAACAACTGGCGCGGGCCACCCGCAACGCCAATGCCACGCTGGCGCAGACCGAGGAACTGGCACGCAACGCCAATGACCTGGTCAACGGCCCGGGCAAGGCGGCGCTGGAAAACATGCAGGCGTCGATGGCGTCGCTGCAACGCGCCAGCGCCAGTATCGACCGGTTGCTCCACGACAACCGCGACGGCTTGAACGACGGCATGCGCGGCCTGGCGGAAATCGGCCCGGCGCTGATCGAGCTGCGCAAGACGCTGGAATCGCTGCAGCACATTTCGCGCCAGCTTGACGAAAACCCGAGCGGCTACCTGCTCGGCCGCGACAGGACCAAGGAGTTCAAACCATGAACCTGCGCCACTATTGCGGGATGACAGTGCTCGGCATGCTGTTTGGCGGCTGTTCGATCCTGCCCAAAGCCGAGGCGCCCGAGATCTATCTGTTGCCGACCACCGCGGCGGAAGTGATGCCGCGTCAGGCGGCACCCGCGAAGTCATTGCGCATCGTGACGCCACAGGCGGCGCGGGCGCTGGACAACAACCGCATCGCGGTACTGCCCCGGGACCACGTGATCACTTCCTACCAGGGCGCACGCTGGAGTGATCGCGCACCCCGGCTGCTGCGTGATCGGCTGCTCGACGCGTTCCGCACGGACGGCCGGTTTGCCGCCGTGAGCAGTGATGAAGCACAACTGCAGGCCGACCTGGAGTTGACTGGCGACTTGCGCGCCTTCCAGGCTGAATATGTACATGGGGCCCCGGTGGTGGTGATCCGGTATGACGCCCAACTCGTAGCGGGAAGCTCACGGAAAATCCTGGCCACGCGCCGCTTCGATGTTCGCCAACCGGTCGCGGGCAAGGAAGTGCCGCAGGTGGTGACTGCGTTCGGCCAGGCGACGGATCGACTCGCGGCCCAGGTGATCACCTGGGTCGCAACAAGCGCCAACGAGGCCGGCCGCGCCGGAACCCGCCGGAAAGACCTGCCGGGACCTGCCTTTCAACGTTTCCCGGAAGACAGGCTCAGCCGCCCTTGACGGGAAACGTCTGGACCTCGCCTGCGGTCGCCGTACCCGCCGGCCCGGCCTGGCCTGGCTTGAGCCGCCCGGCATTGCACTGGTACACACCCCACGCCTGCGAGCCGTCGGCGGGTTCAGCCAACGGCTTGATGGTGTCGGCGTGCATCTTGGCCGCCTCGTTGCGCGCCAGCACTTCGAGTTCGTCACGCACCTTGATGTCGTTGCGGTTGACCGGGCCGAGGTGGTCCATCACCGACACGGTGACCTTGCCGAGTTCCTGGCAGGCGGAAACATCGTCGTTCCAGGCGGTTCGCACATTCTTCGCGGCGGGATCCATGGTGATGCCCCAGGTGCAGGCACTCAAAAACACGATCGGTACAAGCAGGGGGAGGATCTTGCGCATGGTGGCTCCGCAGCAATTACGTTGACATGGAAGAGGCCGGACTTTTTGGCCCAGCCTCCATCGTAACGCGGTGACGCTGGCGCGTCCCGCCATCGCATCGCATCGTGCGGCACCGGTTCAGGCCGGCGCCGCACGCGCGGCTCACTTCGTCGACTTGGCAGCGATCGGCCGGCCGTCGGCGTCGAGCACCCGCACCTGGCCGAGCTTCAACGCGCGGATCGGTGCCTCGATCTTGCCGAGGTCGCCGACGACCACCCAGGTCAGTTGGTCCGGATGGATGATCTCTTCCGCGGCCGCCTGCACCGAGGCGTCGGTTTGCGCCTGGATGCGTGCCTTCAACGTCTGCACGTAGTCGTCCGGACGGTTGTACAAGGCAATGCCCTGCATCGCACCCATCACCGCCGAGGTGGTCTGGTACTGACCGGGCATGCTGCGCACCTCGCCGAGCTTGATCTTGTCGATCTCCTGGCCGGTCAGCGGCTGGTCGCCGATCACGCCCCTGGTCTCCTTGAGCATCTCCTCGATGGATGGTGCGGTCTTGTCGGTCTGCACCGGCGCATACAGCAGGAACGGGCGCTGGCCGATCGCGTTCTGCATGAAGCTGAAGGCACCGTAGGCCCAGTGCTTGTCCTCACGCAGGTTCATGTTGAGGCGGGAGGTGAAGGTGCCGCCGAAGGCACCGTTCATGGTCTGGATCTGCAGGTTGTTCGGCGCCTCGGTCGAGGGGGCCAGGCTGCCGGCGAGGATCAGGCTCTGTGGCGCTCCCGGACGGTCCACCAGGAACACGCGCACCTCCCCGGGCGGGGCCACCTTGCCGATGTTCTTCACCGGAACCTTGCTGGACGGGGCCTTCCAGGTGCCGAAGACCGCGTTCAACTGCGGGATGATCTGGTCCATCGTGGTGTCGCCGGCAACCAGGATCTTCATGTTGTCGGGCCGGATGTAGTCGGCCATGAACTGGCGCATGTCGGCGGTCGACAAGTCCTTGATCGAGGCCTCGGTGCCCGAGCCGGTGAACGGGATGGCATAGGCGTGGCCCTCACCGTAGAGCAGCGGCGGCAGGGTGCGCAGCGCGATGCCGATGGGCTGGCTCTTTTCCTGAGCGATCCGTGCCAGCCATTGGCCGCGCAGGCGGTTGACGTCGGCGTCGCGGAAGGCCGGGTTGCGCACGATGTCGGCGAACAGGTCGAGCGAAGGCTTGAGCTGGTCATCGAGCGCATTGAGCGAGGCGTTGCAGTAATCCAGCCCGCAACCTGTCGTGATCAGGGCGCCCAGGCGCTGCTTGCGCTTGGCGATCTCGACCGAGTCCAGCTCCTTGCTGCCTTCGTCCAGCATGGCCATGGTGAAGCTGGAGGTGCCCAGCTTGCGCCCCTGGTCGGCGGCGTAGCCGGCGTCGAACAGCAATTGCAGCTGCACGGCGGGGACGGTGTGGCGCTCGGCCAGGATCACCTCGACACCGTTGTCCAGCTTGCCGCGCTGCAGGGCCGGGAAGCTGAGGTCGGGGAAGCTCTCGACCTGCGGCACGCCCTTGCTGCGGTCGACGTCGCTGGCCACCGTCTTGTAATCGCCCCTGGGCGAGAGCACCGGCGCGGGCGCACCCGGCTCTGCGGCGCGGCCGCCCACCGTGGCCACGTCGGTGGCTTCGACCTTGCCCGGCACCACGGTCAGCGTGTAATCGCCCTTGGCGATCCACCTGTTCGCCACCGCCTTGACACTTTCAGGTGTGCCGGCCATCAACTCGCCGAAGTCTTTCAGGTACTGCCCGGGATTGCCGTGATAGAGCTGGCCCTGGGCCAGGATCGATGCCTGCGTGTTGACCCGTTCCAGGCCGCGCACGAAGGCGGCACGCGTTTCCGTCTTGACCCGCGCCAGCTCGTCGGCGGTGGGACCGTCGGCGAGGAACTTGCGCCATTCGTCGGCGATGGCAGTCTCGACCTTGGCCGGGTCCACCCCCTGCTTCACGTCGACCTCCAGATCGAAACTGCTGGCCAGCACGTGCCGATCCACCGCGACGGAGACACTGTCGGCCAGCTTGTCCTGGTAGACCAGCCGCTGGTACAGCCGCGAGGTCTTGCTGCCACCAAGCACCGCGGCGGCGAGCTCGAGCTGGGTCTCGTCACTGCTGCCACGGCCGGGCACGTTCCACTGTCGATAGATGCGGGTCTGCGCCACGTTGTCGGTCATCGTGCCGCGGGTCGAGCCGGTGCGTGCGGCAATCCACGGCTGCGGCCGTGGCACCGGCGGGCCGGCGGGAATGTCGCCGAAGTACTTCAGCATCTTTTCCTTCGCCACGGCCGGCGTTATGTCGCCGGCCAGCACCACGACGGTGTTGGCGGCGCCGTAGTAATCGCGGAACCACTGTTTCACGTCGGCCAGCGAAGCGGCGTCCAGGTCCGCCATCGAACCGATGGTGTCATGGTGATAGGGATGGTTGGCCGGAAACGCCGCGGCCTGGATCATTTCGCCGGCCCGGCCATACGGCCGGTTTTCGCCCTGGCGCTTCTCGTTCTGGACCACGCCGCGCTGTTCGTCGAGCTGCGGCTGGCCGATCGCGCCGAGCAGGTGGCCCATGCGATCGGACTCCATCCACAGCGCCATGTCCAGCGCCGTGGTCGGCACGGTCTCGAAATAGTTGGTGCGATCGAGCCAGGTGGTGCCGTTCTGGTCGGTGGAGCCGGCCAGCTCGAACGGCTTGAAATATTCGTCCTGATGGTTTTCCGAGCCCTGGAACATCAGGTGCTCGAACAAATGTGCGAAGCCGGTCTTGCCCTTGGGCTCGTAGGACGAACCCACGTGGTACCACACACTCACCGCCACCACCGGCGCCTTGTGGTCCTCGTGCACCACCACGGTGAGGCCGTTGGGCAGGGTGAAGCGGCTGTACGCGAGTTCCGGGATCTGCTGCGTCGCCGTGGCGGTGGCGGCGGCGGCGGACGCATCGGGGGCGGCAAGCGCCAACGGCAGGCCGGCTGCAAAGACGAGCAGGCCGGACAGCAGCAGGGCGAGTGGCTTTCTTTTCACGGTGAACCTCCTGTTGCGCGAATCAAGTCCACGCAGGCTACCGACGCCGACCCGACGCCGCAAATGACTTGTGGCATGGCCGACCGCACCCGATGACGGAGTGTCCGGCTGTCCGATGCCGGGTGCCCACTGTCCGCGGACGCCGGGACACCGACCGACATGGCCAACCAACATTCGTTATTTCAACGACTTGCAGTTCCCGTCGGCTTGGCACGGCGATTGCAGCTCCCGGAGCACAGGGCTACTTCCCCACGAGCTGGAGACATCACATGAAATTCGAAAACCTGATGCTGGGCTGCCTGTTCCTCGCCTGCATGGCCGTTTGTGGCCTGATCTTCGCCGCCATGGTGACCACCACCTCATCCAGCGTGCAACTTGCCGCACACGGCCGGATCAGCACGATGCTGCTGGCCGCACCCGGCAACTGCGCCTTGCCACCGGACGGCGTGATCTGCCCGCGCCTTGCCGGTTGAGGGGCCGACACGAATCATGGCGGGACCGGCCATAATGCCCGGATGCTGCACGTCATCCTGTTCCACCCCGAGATTCCGCCCAATACCGGCAACGTGATCCGTCTGTGCGCGAACGCGGGTGCAGCGTTGCACCTGGTCCGCCCGCTCGGCTTCGAGCTCGACGATGCACGCCTGCGCCGGGCCGGGCTGGATTACCACGAGTACGCCAGTGTCGCCGTGCACGACGATCTGGCCAGCTGTCTGGGCGCGATCGGTGCACCGCGCCTGTTCGCCTTCAGCACCCGCGGCCAGGTCGCCCATGTGGACGCCCGCTTCGCCGATGGCGATGCCCTGCTGTTCGGCTGCGAGACCGCCGGCCTGCCCGGCGCCGTGCTGGACACCATACCGAGCGGCCAGCGCCTGCGCCTGCCGATGCGTCCGGACAGCCGCAGCCTGAACCTGTCGAACGCGGTGGCGGTGGCGGTCTACGAGGCGTGGCGCCAACTCGGCTTCGCCGGCGCCACGCCAATCCCGTAGGGGTTTGCTTGCGGGCGATGATCCCGCCTTGGCGATTCGCGATTCCCGACCAGGAGCATCGCTGGCGGGCGTGCTCCAACGGCTTGCGGTCGGCACCGCTACAATCAGCCAATGAACGCCGCCATCCCCAACTCCTGGATGCCGCGACCACTGCGCAAGCTTGCCGGACGCGCACTGGAAATCGCGTTGAACCACGCGTTGTCGCTGGATCCGGAGACACAGCAGAAACTGGCGGCATGGAACGGTCGCCGCGTGCGGCTGCATCTGCGCGGCCCGGAAATCGCCTTCGCAGTCACCGTCGAGGGTGGCAAGCTGCGGGTCGGTCCGCCCGACGAGGACAGCCAGCTGATGGTGGCCGCCACGCCGGGCAGCCTGCTGGCGATGATGCTTCGACGCGACGGGGACGGCGTCGCCCCCGGCAAGGTGGAGATCGCCGGCGATGCCGAACTGGCACGCCGGTTGGAGAAGCTGGCCAGCAAGTTCGCCCCGGATTTCGAGGAGGCCTTCGCGCGCAGCTTCGGTGATGTGCTGGGCGTGCCGCTGGCCAGGGCCGTACGCAAGGGCCTGGCCCATGCCCGCGAATCCGGCGCGCATTTCACCGAAGACGCGGCCGACTGGGTACGCGACGAGGCGCGCATGGCGTTGGCACCGGGCGAGGTGGAAACCTTGCTCGACGAGGTGGATGCCTTGCGCGAACGCAGCGAACGGTTGGAGGCACGCGTGCAGCGATTGAGCCGGCGTCTGCAGGGCGGCCCCGCATGACCCCGTTGACCGTGGTGCCACGCCTGCTGCACGTGGCTTCGGTACTGCTGGCCTGGCGACTGGACGAACTGGTCGACGCCGCACATCTGTTCCGCCCCCTGAAACTGTTGCGTCCGCTGCTGTCCCGACCGCGCGCCGATGTCGCCACGTTGTCGCGCGGCGAGCGGCTGCGCCTGGCGCTGACCGAGCTGGGGCCGATCTTCGTCAAGGCTGGCCAGGTGCTGTCGACCCGGCGTGACCTGCTTCCGCTCGATATCGCCGACGAGCTGTCGCTGCTGCAGGACCAGGTGGCGCCGTTCCCTGGCAACGAGGCGCGCGCCATCGTCGAGCAGCAACTGAACGCGTCGACCGACCAGCTCTACGCGAGTTTTGACGAGACGCCGCTGGCTTCGGCCTCGATCGCCCAGGTGCATGCCGCCACCTTGCGCGATGGCCGCGAAGTCGTGGTCAAGGTGCTGCGCCCCGGCATCGACGCGCAGATCGCCCGCGACGTGAAGCTGCTGCGCTCGCTGGGGGAACTGGCCCAGCGCTGGCATCCGAACGCCGACAAGATCCGTCCGCTCGACCTGGTCGCCGAGGTCGACAAGATGCTGGAGAACGAGCTCGACCTGCAGCGCGAGGGCGCCAGTGCCAGCCTGCTCCGGCGCAATTTCGCCAGTGGCGTGGATTTGTACGTGCCGGCGGTGCATTGGGAACTGACCAACTCGCGGGTGCTCACGCTGGAGCGCGTGTACGGCATCAGCAGCGACGACATCGCCGCGATCGATGCCGCCGGCCTGGACCGCAAGGCGCTCGCCGTCAAGGGTGTGCGGGTGTTCTACGAGCAGGTGTTCCGCGACAATTTCTTCCATGCCGATGCCCATCCCGGCAACATCTGGGTCGACCCCTCGCGCCTCGACGAGCCGCGCTTCATCGCGCTGGACTTCGGCATCATGGGCTCGCTGCCCGAAGCCGACCAGTACTGGCTCGCGCAGAACTTCATTGCCCTGTTCGAGCGCGATTACGCGCGCATCGCACAACTGCACGTGGCGGCCGGCTGGATGCCCGCCGACGTGCGTCTGGACGAACTGGAAGCGGCGGTGCGCACCGTGTGCGAGCCGTATTTCACCCGGCCGCTGTCGCAGATCTCGCTGGCCGAGGTGGTGGTGAAACTGTTCCAGACCGCGCGCCGCTTCGACCTGACCCTGCAGCCGCAGCTGATCCTGCTGCAGAAGACCTTGCTCAATATCGAGGGCGTCGGGCGCATGCTCGACCCCGAGATCGATATCTGGGCGGCGGCGCACCCGGTGCTCAAGCGCATTTTGCGCCGCCGTTACAGCCCGCTGCGCACCTTGCGCGACATGAGCAAGCGACTGCCCGAATGGCTGCACCATGCGCCGGAATTCCCCGACCTGGTGCGCGATGCGCTGCGCCAGGCCGGCCGCGGCGAGCAGCGACTGCTCAGCGACGCGGATGCACTGGGTCATCAGGCGCGGCTCACCGGACAGATTCTGCGCATGCTTGGCGGCGGCCTGCTCGGTGCCACGCTGATACTCAGCGCAACCCTGCTGTGGTCGCTGGCGCCGCAGCACGGCGCCTGGCCACCGTTGCTGCTCGGCACGGCCGGACTGCTCTGCTTCGCGCTCGGCTGGTCGCGCCCGCGCTGACCCACTCATCGACAAGGAGCCCGCTTGGCGGGCGCTGCTTCTGGACCGGGAATCGGGAATCGCAAAGGCAAGAGCAAGAGCGTCGCCCGCAAGCGGGCTTCTACACGCAAATCGATGCAACCCATGCTTGAAATTCTTTACCAGGACGATGCCTTGGTCGCGGTGAACAAGCCGGCGAAGCTCGCCGTGCATCGCTCGAAGTTGGTCGGGCCCGCCGACGAATTCCTGGTCGACCTGTTGCGCGCGCAGATTGGCGACAACGTGTATCTGGCGCACCGGCTCGATCGCGCCACCAGCGGCGTCCTGTTGGCGGCGCGGAGCAGGGAAGTGGCGGCCGCGCTGGGTGGGCAGTTCATGGCGCGCACGGTACGCAAGCAATACCTGGTGGTCGTGCGCGGTTGGCCGGAACCTGCCGAAGACGTGGTCGATTACCCGCTGCCCGGTTCGCGGCAAACCGGCCCGCGCCGCGAGGCACGCACCCGCTACCGGCGCCTGGCCACGATCGAGGTGCCGATTGCACTGGGTCGCTATCGGCAACAACGCTACGCCTTGCTGCTGGCCGAACCGCAAAGCGGCCGCTTCCGGCAGATCCGCAAACACCTGGCGCATATCCATCATCCGGTGATCGGCGATTGCCAGCACGGCCGCAGCGATCACAACCGGCTGTACCGGCAGCACTTCGGCTGCCACCGCATGCTGCTGCACGCATGGCGGATTCACCTCACGCATCCGGTGAGCGGCGCAACGATGCAACTGGAGGCGCCGCTGGACGAAGCGTTCGCCGGATTGCTCACGCGCTTTGGCTGGGACATCGCCGAACACGACGAACAAGCGGGAGCACCCCGGCCATAAACAGACCCGTCTGGATTCAAGGCCGGGGGCGGTGGGGTCCGTTCACCCTGCCGGCACCGCACACAGCACCACTCCCGCACCCTGCCCCATTACACTCTCGTCATGTTGATCATCAGCCGCGCCATCCACCTGCCGGAGTCCGAACTCATCGAGCACTTCCTGCGCGCGGACGGTCCGGGCGGGCAGCACGTGAACCGCACCGAGAGTGCGGTGGAGCTGCGTTTCGACGTGGCGAATTCGCCCTCGTTGCCCGACGACGTACGCGCGCGCCTGTTGGCCCGGCGAGATCGCCGCTTGACCGGGAACGGTGTGTTGGTGATCCAGGCACGTCGCTTTCGCGATCAGGCGCGCAACCGCGAGGACGCGCGCGAACGGCTGGTCGAGCTGATCCGCAGTGCGCTGCAGCCGCCCAAGAAGCGCATCGCAACCCGCCCCACGCGTGCTTCGAAAGAGCGGCGCCTGCAGGCCAAGCAGCAGCGCGGCAGGATCAAGCAGACCCGCTCCCGCAAATCGGAGCTCGAATGAGCGGTCGCTTGTGGACGCCCTCGCAATTGCCGCCACAGATGCCGAAGCTGCGCGACAGCTGGCAACGCCGCATCTGTCGCACGGCGCTGCGCATGACTGGCTGGAGCGTGGTCGGCAAGTTTCCGGACAAGTCAAAACTGGTATTCATCGCCGCACCGCACTCGTCCTGGTGGGACGGCATCTGGGGCTTGCTGATCAAGGTGGCGATCGGTGCCGACGTGCACTTCATGGGCAAGCGGGAATTGTTTCGTGGCCCGCTGGGCGGCCTCCTGCACCGGCTCGGCGGTGTCCCGATCGACCGTGGCGCCGCCAAGGGCGTGGTCGAGCAGATGATCGACCAGTTCCACCGGCGCGACCAATTCTGGCTGGGCATCGCACCCGAAGGCACGCGCAAACCGGTGAAGCGCTGGAAGAGCGGCTTCTGGCATATCGCGCACGCAGCCGGCGTGCCGATCTTCCCGGTCGCCTTCCACTACCCCGACAAGACCATCCGGCTCGGCCCGTTGTTCGACACCAGCGCCGACATGGAGACGGACATGGCGCGGGTGCGTTCATGGTACGCACCGTTCAGGGGCAAGCGCCGGAACGTGTAGGGGCGCATCTCAAGATCAGCGCTGCGAGTGCCCCGAGTCGTCATGCTCGCGGTGGGTCAGCAGGCCGGGCCGGATCAGGTCGATGAAGGCACGCGCCTCGGCACTGAGAAACTTGCCCTTGCGCATCACCACGCCGTAGCTACGCTGGGGGAAGAACTGCTTCATGTTGCGCACGACCAGTCGCGCGCTGTCGGCCTCGGTGATGCAGATGCCGGTAACGATGGAGATGCCCATGCCCATCGCCACATATTCCTTGATCACGTCCCAGCCGCCAACCTCGATCGCCACGTGGTAGGGCACCTGGCCTTGCTGGAACACCAGGTCCACCAGACGATAGGTGGACAGCCGCTGCGGAGGCAGGATCAGGCCGTACGGCGAAAGATCCTCCAACGTGATCCTGGCCTTCGCCGCGAGCGGATGATCCAGCGGCATGATCAGCATCGGGTCGTAGTGGCGCACCGGCGCCCAGGCGATGTCGTTGGGTACGTCCAGCATCGAGCCAACCGCGAAGTCCGCGTCGTCGGCACGCAACAAGGCCAGGCCGTCCTTGCCGGTGACATTGGCCAGTTGCAGTTGCACGGCCGGAAAACGTTCGCGATAGCGCCGCACCAGCTCCGGCAGCAGGTACTGGATGGTCGAGGTGCCGGCGGCGACCACCAGCCGACCAGCCTGCAAGCCTTTCACCCTGGCCTGGAAATCACGATCCAGCGTTTCCCAGCCCTCGACCAGCGGGCGGGCCAGCTCGTACAAGGCCTCGCCTGCGTCAGTGAGATTGATACGCCGGCGGCGCCGATCCATCAGGACCACGCCCAGCTCCCGCTCCAGCGCCTGCAATTGCAGGCTGATGGTGGGTTGCGACAGGTACAGCGCCTCGGCGGCGCGGGTCAGGGTGCCCAGCTTCACCACGCTGACAAAGGCACGCAACTGCTTGTGGCGGTTGCCCTTGTAGTAGTAGCGACCCCCACTTTCTGCAGCGGAATCGCGGCCGGCACCCTTTTTTGCTGCGCTGCCGTGCATTTTTTTTCGCCGACCTGAGGTCTTGTCTGGGTTTTTCATCTTTATAAATTAGTAGGTTACGTTACATATTGAGGATATTCATGCTATTGATTGAAACATTCACTTTGTCAACTAGCATACTTCTAGCCTAGCTTCGAGTCATCCACGACCCGGAGCGGACCCATGGCAGTACCACAGGAACAATTCGATACCGGCACAGTCGAGATCCGTGCTGACGGCGCCGGCTACGAAGGCACCCTGACCCCGGGCGCGCTGGATTTTCTGTCCCAGTTGCATCGCCGGTTCGAGGCATCGCGGCAGCGCGTGCTGGCGGCCCGGCGCGAGCGCCAGGCGCGCTACGACGCTGGCGACCTGCCCGACTTCCGCGCCGACACCGCGTCGATCCGTGCCTCGGACTGGACCGTGGCGCCGATTCCCGCGGCGCTGTGCGATCGCCGCGTGGAGATCACCGGACCGGTCGAGCGCAAGATGATCATCAACGCGCTGAATTCGGGCGCCAGAGTGTTCATGGCCGACTTCGAGGACTCCTCCTCACCAACCTTCACCAACCAGATGGACGGTCAGGTCAACCTGCGTGATGCAGTCGACGGCAGCATCGAATTCCGCTCGCCGGAGGGCAAGAGCTATCGCGTCGGCGACAACCCCGCCGTGCTGATGGTGCGCCCGCGCGGCTGGCACCTGCACGATCGCTTCTTCAGCGTGGACGACGCCCCGATGTCGGCCTCGCTGGTGGACTTCGGCCTGTTCGTGTTCCACAACGCGGCTGCCCTGCAACGGCGGGATCGCGGCCCGTATTTCTACCTGCCCAAGCTGGAGGCGATGGAAGAGGCCGCGCTGTGGGAAGACGTGATGAGCGCTGCCGAGGACGAGCTGGGCCTGCCGGTCGGCACGATGAAGGTCACCGTGCTGATCGAGACCCTGCCGGCCGCGTTCCAGATGGACGAGATCCTGCACGCGCTGCGTCGTCGCATCGTCGGCCTGAACTGCGGCCGTTGGGACTACATCTTCTCGTACCTGAAAACCTTGCGCAGGCATCGTGACCGCCTGCTGCCGGAGCGCGGCCAGGTCGGCATGACCGTGCCGTTCCTGAAGGGCTATTCCGAACTGCTGATCAAGACCTGCCATCGCCGCGGCGCCTTCGCGATGGGCGGCATGGCGGCGCAGATCCCGATCAAGGGCGACGAGGCGGCGAACAAGGCCGCGCTGGACAAGGTACGCGCGGACAAGCTGCGCGAAGTGCAGGCCGGCCACGACGGCACCTGGGTCGCCCATCCGGCGCTGGTGGCGGTGGCGCAGGAGATTTTCGACGAACACATGCCCACGCCCAACCAGCTCGACAAGCTGCGCGAGGATGTGCAGGTGAGCCGCGAGCAGCTGCTTGCCGCCCCCAGTGGCACGATCAGCCGCGCCGGTTTCGACAACAACGTCGAAGTCTGCCTGCGCTACACCGCCGCCTGGCTGGACGGCCTGGGCTGCGTGCCGATCCATCACCTGATGGAAGACGCGGCCACCGCCGAGATCGCCCGCGCCCAGCTGTGGCAATGGCTGCATCACGGCGATGTCGAGTTTCCCGACGAGGCGCCGATCGACTTCGCCCTGTTCGATCAGGCGCTGGCCGCGCACACCCACCGCCTGCGCGAGAGTCAGCACCCCGGCGCCAGCCGTGCCGACGACGCCGCCGCGTTGATTTCCAGCATGACTCACGCCAGGGAACTGGCCGACTTCCTCACCTTGCCCGCCTACGAACAACTTTCCTGAACACCGCCTCGGACAGGAGCACACCGAAGTGCGTGAACGGCGGGCACAACCCGCCGGAACCACACGACAAAGGCATTCGCGCACTTCGGTGCGCTCCCACACGACAAACGCAACCGTCCCACCACGGAGTCACGCCATGAAGAACCACCTGCCCACCGCCGAACAGATCACCCTGGAGTGGAAGAACAATGCCCGCTGGGTCGGCGTTCAGCGCAACTATTCCGCCGACGACGTGGTGCGCTTGCGCGGGACCGTCGCCATCGAACACTCGCTGGCCCGCCGCGGCGCCGAGCGTTTGTGGAAATCGCTGCACCAGGAAGATTTCGTCAATGCCCTGGGCGCACTCACCGGCAACCAGGCCATGCAGCAGGTCAAGGCAGGCCTGCAGGCCATCTATCTGAGTGGCTGGCAAGTGGCCGCCGACGCGAACGTGGCCGGCGAGATGTACCCCGACCAGTCGCTGTACCCGGCCAACTCGGTACCGCTGGTGGTCAAGCGGATCAACAACACCCTGCTGCGTGCCGATCAATTGCACCACGCCGAGGGTAACCACGACATCGACTGGATGGTGCCGATCGTGGCGGACGCCGAGGCGGGTTTCGGCGGCGTGCTGAACGCGTTCGAGCTAATGAAGGCGATGATCGAGGCCGGCGCCGCCGGCGTGCATTTCGAGGACCAGCTGGCTGCGGTGAAGAAATGCGGCCACATGGGCGGCAAGGTGCTGGTGCCGACCCGCGAGGCGGTCGACAAGTTGAACGCCGCGCGCCTGGCCGCCGACGTCGCCGGCGTGCCGACCCTGCTGGTGGCGCGTACCGACGCCGATGCTGCCGACCTGCTGACCTCCGACATCGACGAGAACGACAGGCCGTTCCTGACCGGCGAGCGTACCGTCGAGGGTTTCTTCCGGGTCAAGCCCGGCCTGGACCAGGCGATCAGCCGCGGCCTGGCCTATGCGCCCTACGCCGACCTGGTCTGGTGCGAGACCAGCAAGCCGAACCTGGAGGACGCGCGCCGCTTCGCCGAAGCGATCCATGCCAAGTTCCCGTGCAAGATGCTGGCCTACAACTGCTCGCCAAGCTTCAACTGGAAGAAGAACCTGGACGACGCCACGATCGCCCGATTCCAGAAGGAGCTCGGCGCGATGGGCTACAAGTTCCAGTTCATCACCCTGGCCGGCTTCCACAGCCTCAACTACGGCATGTTCGACCTGGCCCACAACTACGCCCGCCGCCAGATGAGCGCGTTCGTGGACCTGCAGGAGCAGGAGTTCGCCGCTGCCGATCGTGGATTCACTGCGGTCAAACATCAGCGCGAAGTGGGCACCGGCTACTTCGATGCCGTCACCCAGGCAATCCAGCAGGGCCGGTCATCCACGACGGCACTCACCGGCTCCACGGAAGAGGCGCAGTTCAAGCAGGCCGCCGTCGCGTGACCGCGCGACACTTGTAGGAGCGCACCCGGTGCGCTCCTACTCGACGGTCGGCGGCACCAGCGCGATCACGGTCCAGCCCGACTTCGGTTGCAGCTCGCGCTTGGTCGAGGCCACCCGCAGCGCGCCTTTCTCTTCCACCCCGAACATCAGCACGCTGGTCGAACCGTACTTCTCGATAAACTGCGGCCAGTCGAAAGTGTCGGTGAGCTTGGTCAGCTTGATCCGCCAGCCCTGGCCCAGCATTTCGGCAAAGCGGCCGTGGGTGATCGTCTCGCCGAACAAGGGCGGCGCCAGCAGGCTGCCCGCCAGGGCCGCGCGATCGGTGTTTTCCTGCGGCGTCAGGTTGCGCAGCCGGTAAACCTTCTCGCGACCGAACTCCTGCCGGTAGTGCACGCACGCCAGCGAATTGCGCTCGCGGTGGGTGGACATGGCCAGCAACCGGCCAATACCGGTCAGGTCCAGGTGCAACTCGGCATGCGGCGAGGCCGGGTTGCCGAAGAAGGTGGTCAGGCCCTCCATGCGGGCCCGCCGGATGCCTTCCCAGTCGTCGTCGGCCAGCACCACGCGGAAACCAGCCTCGTCGAGCACCTTGCCGATCGCGCGGGCGACCACGTCGGAACCGAAGATCAATACCCCGTTCGGTTCCGGCTCGGCCACGTTCAGCCAGATCGCCAGCGGCCTTGCGGTGGCGCTCTGCAGTACCACGGTGCCGATGATCAGGGTGAAGATCAGCGGCACCAGCGCGTCGGCACCGGGCACATCCAGCGCATCCAGGCGCATCGCGAACAGGGCCGACACCGACGCCGCCACGATGCCGCGCGGCGCCACCCAGCCGATCAGCGCGCGCTCGCGCCAGCTGAGCTGGCTACCCACGCTCGCCAGCGCCACAGTCAACGGCCGCACAATCAACTGGGCGATTGCAAACAAAGCGATACCGGCAACCAGCATCCCCGGCGGCAACGGCCATGGCAGCCGCGCCGCCAGCACAATGAACAACACCGACACCAGCACGGTGGTGAGGTTTTCCTTGAAATCCAGAATGTCATCCAGGTGCACGCCACGCATGTTGCCCAGCGCGATACCCATGATCGTCACCACCAGCAGGCCCGATTCGTGGGTGAGCACATTGGAAAGGCTGAAGGCCAGCAGCACGGCGGCCAGTACGGCATAGTTCTGCAGATACTCGGGAATCATCTGCCGGCGCAGGAAAAATGCCACCAGCCAGGCCGCGAAGGCGCCGATCACCACGCCGCTGCCGACAGTGGCGATGAACACGCCGATCGTATGGCCCTGCTCGCGCGAGACGATGGCCTCGAAGATGAGCACCGCGAACAGCGCACCCAGCGGATCGATCACGATCCCCTCCCAGCGCAGCGTGTTGGCAATGCGCGCGTTCGGCCGCAGCGTGCGCAGCATCGGCGCAATCACGGTCGGCCCGGTCACGCAGCCCAGTGCGCCAAACAGCAGGGCGATCGGCCAGCTCAACCCGGCAATCGTGTGAGCGGCCCATGCCAGCAGCAACAAGGTGGCTATCGCGCCATAGCTGACCAGCCCCCGCACCGCGCGGCCGATACCCGGCAATTCGTGGAAACGCAGGGTCAGGCTACCTTCGAACAGGATCAGCGCCACCGCCAGCGACACGACCGGAAACAACAGGTCGCCCAGCAATTCGTCCGGGTTCACCATGCCGCTGGCCGGACCGAGCACGATACCGGCCAGCAGCAGGAACAGGATCGCCGGCAACTTGACCCGCCACGCCAGCCATTGGGCGAGAAAGCCGATCATCAACATGCCGGCGAGCATGAGGCTGAGCTCGATAATCATCATGCTCTCTGGACGGTTCGGGTCGCTATCGAAACATGTGCCGGTGGCAACGTCCAGCGGAAATGTGCGTCAGAAGCGCCGGTACTGCAGTGCTTCGGCCAGATGTTCGCGTTCGAGCAGCGCGGCGCCACCATCAAGATCGGCGATCGTGCGGGCCACCCGCAACACCCGGTGGTAGGCCCGGGCGGACAGGCCGAGGCGCTCCAGCGCGCGCTCGAACCAATGTCGTTCGGCCGCCCCCAGCGCACAGTCACGCTCCAGCTCGCGGGTACTGATCTCGGCATTGGGCCGGCCGGCGCGCATCAGGGACTGGCGGCGTCCGGCAAGCACCCGCTTGCGCACTGTGGCGGAATCCTCGTCGCGCTCGTTGCGCGGTGTGCCCAGCTCGGTCAGCGGGACCGGTGGCACCTGTACGCACAGATCGATGCGATCCAGCAGGGGGCCGGAAATGCGAGAGCGGTAGCGCTGCACCTGGTCAGGCGTGCACTGGCAGCGCGGATCGCCGGCATAGCCGCATGGGCAGGGGTTCATTGCCGCTACCAGTTGGAACTGGGCGGGAAAGGTCGACTGCCGAGCCGCCCGCGAAATCATGATGTGGCCCGACTCCATCGGCTCGCGCAGTACCTCCAGCACATGCCGGCTGAACTCGGGCAGCTCGTCCAGGAACAGCACGCCGTTGTGCGCCAGCGAGATCTCGCCCGGGCGCGGGTAGGAGCCGCCGCCGACCAGGGCCACCGCCGAGGCCGTATGGTGCGGTGCCCGGAACGGTCGGCGCCGCCAGCGCGCCAGGTCGGTGGCCTGGCCGGAGACCGACAATACCGCGCAAGTCTCCAGCGCTTCCGATTCGGACAGCAGCGGCAGGATCCCGGGCAGGCGTTCGGCCAGCATGGTCTTGCCGGTGCCCGGCGGTCCCACCAGCAGCAGATGGTGGCCGCCGACTGCGGCAATCTCCAGCGCGCGCCGCGCCTGCGTCTGGCCGCGCACGTCGGCGAGGTCGGGGCCATCATGGGCACCGCCGTCGCTGGGAATGCCCACCGGGACGGACAATTCGTGGGCACCACGCAACCACCCGCAGACTTCCGCCAGCGTCTCGGCAACGCGTACATCCACGTCCGGCACCAGCGCAGCCTCGGCGGCATTCTCGCGTGGCACCACCATCCGGCGGCCGCGTGCCCGCGCGCGCAGCAGCGCCGGCAACACGCCGGAGACGCTGCGCAGCGAACCGGTCAGGGCCAGTTCGCCAAGAAACTCGCAATCATCCAGTTTTTCGCGCGGCACCTGACCGCTGGCGGCGAGGATGCCCAAGGCGATCGACAGGTCGAAGCGCCCGCCATCCTTGGGCAACTCGGCCGGAGCCAGGTTTACCGTGACGCGCCGATTGGGGTAGTCAAACGCGGTATTCTGGATCGCCACGCGCACCCGATCGCGCGCCTCGCGTACCGCCGCCTCGGGCAGGCCGACGATATTCGTGCAGGGCAGGCCACCGGAGAGGTGCACCTCGACCATGACCTGCGGTGCGGCGATACCTTCCTGGGCGCGACTGAGGGTGACCGCGAGACTCATGCGACCGTGAGCCGGTGACGCATGTGGGGTGACGCGCTGACAGGCACCAACATCGCGCGACTCCATCAGCAGCGCTGGTAAATAACCGCCTCCGATCGTTCTCGGGGTGAGGGTGACGGACCGGAGACGGCTCCCGGGAGGTGGTTACGGCTGGCCCCCGCGGGCTGCCACGATGGCCTCGAGTTCGGCCACGTGTCGTTCCAGTTCGTCGACCTTGGCGCGGGTACGGGACAGCACCCCTGCCTGGACCTCGAATTCTTCGCGGGTGACCAGGTCGAGGCGGCGCAATCCCTGCACCAGAACGTCCTGGAAGTTGGCGCGCAGATCCTGCTGCACCTGTGCCACTCCTGGCGGTACCAACGACACAAGCCGCAGGGCAATCTGATCGATATCCTGCTTGCCCATCATGGACAGCGCCTCGCACTCGTCGGGGTCCATAGTAGATGACTGGAAAATGCTGCTGCCATCAGTGCGCTCCGCTGAAACGTGTAGGGATTGTCCTACACCGGCACCCATCAGGCGAGAATGCTGCGCCGCAAGGGCAGTACACTGGCGCGGGGCCGTCGTGCCGACGCTCGCCGAATCGAGGAACCTTGCATGAAATTGGTCGTGGCGATCATCAAGCCGTTCAAGCTGGACGATGTGCGCGAGGCGCTCGCGGAAGTCGGCGTGCAGGGGGTGACGGTAACCGAGGTCAAAGGCTTCGGTCGCCAGAAGGGGCATACCGAGTTGTATCGCGGTGCCGAATACGTGGTCGACTTCCTGCCCAAAATCAAGTTGGAAGTAGCCGTGGCCGAAGACCAGCTCGACCGCGTGCTGGAAGCGATCCAGGCCTCCGCCCGCACCGGCAAGATCGGCGACGGCAAGATTTTTGTCAGTACGCTGGACCAGGTCGTTCGCATCCGCACCGGCGAGCTGGACCTGGACGCGTTGTAGCCGTGGTCATGGCGCCAGCGGCAAGCCGCGGCGCAGGCCGATCACCAACGGCGCAAATTGCGGGATAAGGCACTGGCGCAGGGCGTGAGGAAGCCCGTCGGCATGCACTGACCTGTACCCACAGCCACCCGGCGCATCCGTGCGCAGGGCGACGGTTGCTCACCTGCTCACCGCCACGGCCACGGCTTCAACGCGTATTCCCGAGGCGGTACATCGCCGGCCAGGTACTGCACGAAATAGTCCCAGCGCCGACGGGTGATGTACGGCGTGGCCTCGGCATAACCATGCCGCGCGTTGGGGATCGCAATCATGTCGAAATCACGGTTGGCCTCGATCAGGGCCTCGACCACCAGCAGGGTGTTGGACGGCGGCACGTTGTCGTCCAGCGTGCCGTAGGTGAGCATCAGACGGCCCTTGAGGTTCTTCGCGAAGCGCTGGTTGGCCTGGGCGTCGTAGTTCGTCGTTCCGTCCTCGCGGGTGACCAGCAGGCCCTGCCACTTCTCGGCCCAGTCGTCCTCGTAGTTGCGGTTGTCATGGTTGCCGCTCTCGGCCCAGCCGACCTTGAAGAAATCGGGATAGTGGAACATCGCGCCGGCGGTGGCGTTGCCGCCGCCGGAGTGGCCCCAGATGCCGACGCGATCGAGATCGATCCACGGATAACGCTGGCCCAGTTCCTTCAGCCCGGCCACCTGGTCGGGCAAGGTATTGTCCTCGATGTGTTCGAAGTAGGCGTCGTGGAAGGCCTTGGAACGCCACGGCGTGCCCATGCCGTCGATCGCCACCACGATGAAGCCCAGCTCGGCCAGCGCCTGGTGGTCGCTGCGTGAGGCCAGGAAACTGCGCCCGCGTACCGAGCCGGTCTGCGGACCGGGGTAGACATAGTCGATGATCGGATACTTCTTCGACGCATCGAAGTGGGTCGGCTTGAACATCAGGCCGTACAGATCGGTCTTGCCGTCGCGCGCCTTCACCGTGAACGGGATCGGCGGCACCCAGCCGGCGGCGCGCAGGCGGCTGATGTCCGCGCGCGCCACCGTGGCCAAGGTGTGCCCGTCGTCCGCGTCGCGCAGCACCGTCACCGGCGGCGTGGTCGGGGTTGAATATGCGTCGACGAAGTGCTGGCCATCCGGCGACAGGCTGATCGTGTGATCGGCTGCTTCCGGCGTCAGCAGGGTCGGCTTGCCACCATCGAGACTGACCTTCCAGAACTGCTGGTAGTAGGGGTTCACCCCCGGTGTGCGGCCGACGCCGCGAAACCACACGGTACGGGTGGCCAGGTCCACCCTGAGCACCTCGGTGACATTTCCCGTACCCGTGGTGATCGCGTGCTTGAGCTTGCCGGTCTCGAGGTCGTACAGATACAGGTTGCCCCAGTTGTTGCGCTCGGAAAACCAGATCGCCTCGTGCGTTTCCGGCAGGTAGCGCCAGTTCACCGCGCCATTGCCGCTCTCGTAGTACGTCGGCACCTGCTCCTCGAACACCGTGCGCACCCGGCCGGTTTTCGCGTCGGCGATGCGGAACCATTCGTGCTTGTGGTCGCGCGAGGTGGAGACGAAGGCCAGGGTCTTGCCGTCCGGCGCCCACTTCACGTCGTCCCAGCCGCCATCCGGCCCACAGCTGATGTCGTCGCACAGGCTGGAGCGGTGCTGGTCGGGCGGCATCTTCAGGCGCACGACCTTGTCCGTGGACACGTCGATGATCACCCGCTCGATCATCGTCACGTCCTTGTCGCCCACCAGCGGATACTTCCATTGCAGCAATTCGGGGTGTCCGACCTTGGTCTTGATCAGGTACATCTCGCCGGTCTTGCGCTGGTCCTGCTGGAAGGTGGCGATCTGCTTCGAATCGGGTGACCAGACCAGGATCGCCTTGTCGGTGTGCTTCCAGCCGGCGTTGTCGGTGGCGTAGCCGAAGTTCTCCACGCCGTCGGTGGTGAGCTGGGTCTCCTTGCCGCTGGCGACGTCACGCAGCCACAGGTTCCAGTCGCGGATGAAGGCCTCGCTCTTGCCATCCGGCGACAGCACGCCCGGCTCGGTGCCGGTTTTCACCAGGGTGACGCGATCGACGCAGCTGGCCACCGCCGCGGCAAGATCGCAGACATAGTGCTTGTCGTGCACGACGACATCGATGCGGCCGTCCGGCCTCGTTGCGTATTTGCTGACCGGCAGCTTCTCGGCGCGCACCGGCTTGCCGGTGGCCTTGGTCAGCGCGGCCGCCAGTTTCGGCTGGTCGAACAGCGGCGTGGCTTTGCCAACAGCCGTGTCCATGCGCACGAAGTGATCGCCGCCGGCGTCATGGTCGACATACCAGAACCGGCTATCGTCGAGCCAATGGACCTTGCTCACCGCATGGTCGACCAGCGGCGTGGCGTTGTATGTCATGAAGCGCTCGGCCCGCGCGTAGTCCGCGCCCGTGAGCGTGCGCGCATGCGCCGCCACCGTACCTGCAAGCAGCCCCAGTACCAGTGCCCCGCCGAGGCGTGCCTTGCCGAACATCGTTTGCATCGATTGCTCCCGGATTCCCTTGACCAAGCGACCGCCGGGGTTGCCGCCCGACAGTGCGAAAGCGATGATCCTAACCGACGACGCGTGCCGCCCGAGAGCCGGCACGGCAGCGGCGTCACGCTTGCCCGGCATTGCCCTTGGCCGCGAAGGCCCGGGAGCTTGCCGGACTTGTGCAGAATCGGCTGCAGATTCGGACTGCGATGCCAGTCTCAAGCGGCTGGGCCTCGACACCATCGATGTGTACTGCCAGCACCGCGTCGAGCCAAGTGTGCCGATCGCACCCACCGTGGGTGCGCTGGCCGCCGACAAGGACTGCACGCCGGCGCAGCTGGCGCTGGCCTGGGTGCTGGCCCAGGGCGACGCGGTGCTGGCGATTCCCGGCACGCGCAAGCGCAGCCGGCTGGACGAGAACCTGGGCGCGCTGGACGTGCAACTCGGCGCGGAGGAGCCGGCGGCCATCGAGGCCGCATTCCGGCCCGACGCGGTGAGCGGCGAGCGCGATGTCGACACCGGCATGCGGCGGGTGAACGCCTGACGGCCTGAAGCGGGATTCGGATTTCGGGATTCGAGGGAACGTCGCACGCCGGCATTCACGTGCCGGAAGCCGGCGCGCGTTCCGGGAGCGGTACACTGCGCCGCATGAGCACCCCCGAAACCTCCCCGTTGGGCAAGAACACCGATTATGCCGGTCGCTACGATCCGGAGGTGCTGTTCCCGATCCCGCGCGCCGACAAGCGCCGCGAGATCGGCGTGGCCGAGACCCTGCCGTTCCACGGCGTGGACATCTGGAACGCCTACGAACTCTCGTGGCTGGACCCGCGCGGCAAGCCGCAGGTCGCCCTGGCCGAATTCCGGATACCGGCTTCGTCATCGCACATCATCGAATCGAAATCGTTCAAGCTGTACTTGAACGGCTTCACGCAAGAGCGCATCGAAAATGCGGACGCACTGGCCACTACCCTGTTGCGTGATCTTTCGGCCGCGGCCGGTGCGGTGGTGAGCGTGCAGTTGGGCGCGGTGCAGGCCGCCACACTGCCCTTAGCCGGCCTGGACGGCCATCTACTCGACACGCAGGACATCGCCATCGACCACTACGGGCCGCCGCTGCCGTATTTCCTGCACGCAGGCAATCCCGAGCAGCCGGTACAGGAAACCGTGGTGTCGCATCTGCTGCGTTCCAACTGCCCGGTCACCGGCCAGCCCGACTGGGGCAGCGTGCAGATTGCCTACCGCGGCGCACCGATCGATCACGCCGGCCTGTTGCGTTACCTGGTCTCGTTCCGCACCCACAACGAGTTCCACGAGCAATGCGTGGAGCGGATCTTCGTCGACCTGATGCAACGCTGCGCACCGCAGCAGCTCAGCGTGTACGCACGCTACACGCGCCGCGGCGGGCTGGACATCAATCCGTTCCGCAGCAGCGTGCCCGGCGTGCCGGACAACGTGCGCACGGTGCGTCAGTAACCCGTCGAGGCCTGCCGCCGTCGGTCGATGGACGTTCGCGCGCCACCGGCAGGTTGGTACCGGGTGAAAATCCAAGCATCGAGGGAGTGCGGCTTACCGGCGCTTCATTCGGCCGGCACTAGCCTCGACAGCCTGACCCCGGGTACTCGGAAGACACCGTTGTGGTGATCGCCACGGACCGGCACACAACAGCCCATTGCCAGTGGAGTTCCGATGAAACGATCAAAGCTGACCACTCATCTCCTGCAAGCTGCCGGCCTGGCCAGCGCGTTGCTGCTGGCCGCCTGCGGCAAGCAGGAGGCGCCAGCGCCCACGGCGGCGCCTGCCGCCAGCAACGCAACGCCGGCCGCGACGACGGCAATCGCCCACGCGGCACCTGCTTCCGCCGGCACCGCGAGACTCGAAGCCACGCCGGCGGGTACCGGCACCAGCGCGTTGAATACGCCGGCTCCGGCCAGCTCCGCACCGCCACCGTTCGCGTTCTACAAGCTGACTCTGGGCGACGCTGTCAGCGCGAACCACGAGATCACCCATGTCACCGACCGTTTCGCCGCGGACGACAAGACCCTCTACGCCAGCGTCGCCACCGTCGGCAGCAGCACCGGCGCCACGCTGAACGCGAAGTGGCGATACCTCGAGGGCCGCGGCCAGCTGGTCAGCAGCATCAGCCAGTCGATTGCCACCGATGGCCCGGCGATCACCACGTTCAAGGTACAAAACCCGGACCTCTGGCCGGAGGGCAAGTACAAGGTCGAGATCTCGATCGACGGCGAGCCGGTCGCCAGCCAGGATTTCCAGATCGGCACGCGTTGAGCGAGGCGGGACAGGCAGGCTGCGCCGCGCGCGCCGATCCAAGGCAGCGATGACGCAAGGGACAAATCGGCATAAATCGTCACTTCCAGCACGCAAAAGGTGTCATGGGGCGGGTGCCAGAGACAAGAATTGGGTGGCACGGGAACTCATAAAGTGACAGTGCCTCGAGAAGGCGGCATGACCCGCACCCTGCCTCCACGCGAGGAATGTGCTCCGAGGGGAACACACAGAATGCCAGGAGCCGTGGAGCATCGATTGGGGGGCAAGGTCAGTGGGCCGGCACGGCTGTCGCGAACCTGAAAGTGAGGGCGGTTATCCGCTATCGCCTGGACAACGCAAATCCGCAAAGGGCATCGCCGGCCGTACTCAGGCGCGGATGGGGTTATGTCGTGCTCGTTTCTGGAAGATTACGTTGATGGACACTCTGGGCGTGTTGCATTCGGCCACGGTTCATGCCCGGTGCGGGCCACAGAAACCGGACCGAGTTGACAGGTACGCGTATGGCGGGCAGAAGAGCTCATACATGATCCGTTGCAAACTATAGAGGTCATATAAGAGCCATGAAGCGCCAGGAATCCACATTTGCCAGCCCTCCCGTCGAGGCTACTGGACGCCACTTGGGTGCCTTGGTGCGACAGGCACGCATCGCGCGCAACTGGACTATGGCCGAACTTGCCGAGCGCGCCCGGGTCAGCCTGCCCACGCTCAAGCGCATCGAGGGCGGCTCGTCGTCGACGTCGCTTGGGGGCTGGCAGTGTTCGAGCGCGTCGGGCTGATGTCACGTCTGGCGGAGTTGCGCGACCCGGCTTCCGAGGTGTTGCTCAACGAGACCCGGGCCAAGCATCCTCGTGGCCGGTCGGCAAAATCCGATCTGGATTTTGAGGCATGTCTGAGCGCATCGTATTCATGCATCTGCCGGGTGAAACCGAGGCCGTGCCTGCGGGTAGGCTGACCATAATCGAGCAGGGCCTGCAGGTGCAGGCCTCGCGCTTTTCCTATGGCCGGCGCTATCTGCAGCGCGCCAATGCGGTGCCGGTAGATCCGGGCGATGATCGCCCGGGGCAAGGTCACTGTACAAACGGTGCCGAATCCCCCTGGGTTCGCCGACGATATCGGCCACCGCCCTGTCCGATCCTTCGGTCAAGGCACGACGGCCGGCGCGCTCGAAGTCATCATCGGCGTCCAGCACCCGGTGTGCCTCCCACAACCACCGCACGTCATCGGTTCCCGGAGCATGGCGGTCCGTCGCGGTGCCCAGCACATCGTCAATGGCCTCTGGCGTCAGGTCGGCGGCGGTTGCCGGCCCCAACGTGCGCAGGGATACCACGGCTGCCTCCCATGACCGTGTATCGCTGGCCAATTCGGCGCGCACCCACAACGCATGCAGCATGCACGAAACCCGTTCGGGAGTAGTGGCCTCGACAGGAGCTGCGTCAGCCAACATGGCCCCTGCGGAACCGCTGCGTGTCAGCGCCGAAGCAGCGTGGTTTCCCGTTGTCTGCTTGCCTCTTCGCTGTTGCGGGTCGGGCGAGGCGTCAGTCGTTCGACGATCGAGCAGCCCATGCCCGGGCTATCCGTCGGCCAGCGAGTGCTCCGGCAATGCGGTCCTTGCGTACGTATCGACTGGCAGGTGTGATCATGATCCCAAGCTCAGGATCAAGGCTCGTTACTTCACCAATCCATGGTCGCACCGGCTGCGACTCCGGCGCCCGCATGCGAACAAAGCTGAAGACTCATAGGCCCACGATGCTTCGTGATCGTCGGGCGGAGTTTCGGTTGAAAAGTGGCGCACGTGATCAACCTGATCCGGGGACTTCCTGCCAGGCAACGATCCGGCATAGGAAGATGCATGGGCACAGAGAGCTGTGGTCAATGCGAGACGCGGCCGTTCGGGATGGGCGCAGCGTGGGCACAGGATGGGCATTATGCCCAAACGGCAATTTGTACCCAGAACGGAGAGGTGGTCATTGGGCCGCACGGAACGCGAAATACCGCTGCCGGAGAGAACGTGTCGCGGGCGTCAGTACTACCCGCAAACCCTTGATTTGGTGCGCCCGGCGGGATTCGAACCCACGACCACCGCCTTCGGAGGGCGGTACTCTATCCAGCTGAGCTACAGGCGCATTGTGTGGCCGCCCGCGGGGCTCGGCCGATGGCCGGCACCGTGGGGAGCGCAGTATAGCCGAGATGGCGGTTGGCGGGCAGGCGAGAGGAGCTTCGTGGGGTGATGGCTTTGCTCGTTTCAGCTTCCCTGCAAAGGAGGAGAAGGTGCAGGGGATATGCATGTTTATGGCGAGCACCCGCCCCTCATCCCACCCTTCTCCTCGCAGGGGAGAAGGGGCGAAGGCAAGGAGCGCATTGCCTTAATGAACAGGCTTCAGCAGCGTGGTCAGGGTGTCCGGTCTGCTGCTGTCGCGGACCAGGTGCGGATACTTCAGGCCGCCGTGGTAGTCGATGCGTACGGTCTTGTATTCGTTGAAGTTCTTCACCAGCAGTTCGACAGCCAGGCTGTCGTCCTTGGCGGCGGCGGTGACGGCGTCCCTGAGCTCGTCGGCATCGTAGTCATGACCGTTGACGGCGATCACGGTCATCCCGGGTGAAATGCCGGCCTTGAACGCGGGACTGTCCCACAGCACGTCGCCGATGCTGCCACCCTTGTTGATCGACAGGCCCAGTGAATACAGGAGGTCGGCGTGGTGATGGCGTGTCTCGACTGCCTTGACCGCGTCGGATGGCTGGTCGGTGTAGACCAGCTTCCAGCCATGCGAGGCGATACCGCCGATCAGCGGGCCGTGGCCGTCCAGCCGCGTGCGCAGGTAGCTGGCCCAGTCAAACGGAGCGATGTCGTTGAGGGTCTCGACCACGTCCTCGTAGACATAGGTGTCGACGTTCCACTGGCCGGGGTTGATGCCGAAGAACGCCTTGCCGAAATCGTCGATGCTCTTGTCGCCACGACTGAGTTCACGCAGCTTGCCGTCGACGTCCAGCCAGATCAGCAGGCCGGCGGAGTAGTAGTCCTCGCTCGACTGGTAGTTGCGGTATGGCAGCGATGCACGCTTGGCGATGACCGGGTCGTTGGTGGTGTCCTGCACGTTGCGCCAGCTGGCCAGCCCGGGGCGGCCCTTGTCGTAGGTAGCCGCGACATAGGCCAGCATCTCGCGGGTCTGCTCGCCATCCCACAAGCCCGAGCGCGCGGCCATGACATGGCCCCAGAACTGGGTCTGGCCCTCGTACACCCACAGCAGGGTGTCGCTCATCGGCAGGTTGTAGTTGGGCGTGTACAGGTCGGCGCCACGACGGTACTTGCCGTTCCAGGAATGGTTGAACTCGTGCGAGAACAGGTCGCGCTCGAAGACATTGCCCTTCCAGTCGGTGAAGAAGTCGGCCGAGGTGCCGTTTTCGCTGGAGCGGTGGTGCTCCAGGCCGTTGCCGCTCATCTTGTCGCTGAGCGAGAGCAGGAAATCGTAGTGATCGTAGTGGTGCGCGCCGTACATCTTGTACATCTGCTGCACCAGGTTGCGAAACAGCTTCAGCTGCTCCGGCTTCACCTCCAGGTACTTCGGCGCGTCGGCAACGATATCCATGTGCACCGGTACCTTGGCACCCGGGGCCAGGTCCAACCGCTTGAAATATTTTCCGGCGTAGATCGGTGAATCGACCAGGTTCTCGTAGTCGATCGGCTTGAAATGAATGGTGTCGCCATCCCGCGCGGCCACTTCCAGCGCGGTGCCGGCCTGCCAACCGACGGGCAGGATCACGCTGGGCTCGGTCTGGATCTGGCGGGCATAGTGGCCAGCCGGGTACAAAGTCACCGCGTTCCATTGCAGGTTGAGCATTTCCGGCGTCATCACCACGCGACCCTGGCGCCGATCCTGCGGCGACAGGTACTGGAACCGGGTTTCCACCTGGGTGGCCCCCGCCGGCACCTCGAGGTGGAAGGCGTACACGTTCAGCGGATCGCGCGTCCAGGTCAGCGTCTTGCCGTTGGCGGTAACGACCAGGCCGGCCAGCTTGTCGATCGGTCCGGTCGGGGAGTGGTTGCCGGGAATCCACTGCGGGTACAGCAGGGTCAACGGGCCGGGCCGGGCCGGGATCACCTCGTGCACGCGGAAGATGCGATGGGCCACGTCGGTGGCATCCACGGTGATCTTCAGGCTGCCCTGGTACGGAACATTCTGCGGTGCCGGGACATCGGCAAGCGCGTTGAAACTGGCCAGCGCAAAGGCGCTGGCGGCGAGGGCGGCGGCGAAACGGGTGAATTTCAAGTGGGTCTCCAGGGCAAGGCAGGAAGATACCGCAGGCGTGGCCGGGCACATGGGAAAATCAGGGAAAGCCGGGGCAGCGGACCTTGCGACGTCACGCAACACCCGGCCCGGCTCCTGATGCTAGTGCGCCGAGCCGGCCCGAAACCCCTGCCGAAGGTCATGCCCATACCCGCCCGACCCGTTTCGCCGCCGCCCTCGCCGCCGGCGCGGTGGAGAGCCGGCATTCCCCGCTCAGGTGGTGGACCACGTGCGCGGCCTACAGGATGTTCAGCTCGTGCCACCTGGCCGCATCGCGGCCACCTCGATCGCGCCCTCGTCCTGCGCCACCGAACGGGTGATGAACCACACGGCAGCGTAGTAACTCCCGAGTACCCACAGCACGGCCAGCGGCAAGGCCAGGTGGAAGCGGTTCCACGCCAGCAGGCTGTCGCTGAGCATGAACAGCAGGCTGCCGACCGCCGCACGCCGCGCCGGCCGGGCCAGGGCATCGCCGGCATGGCCCCAGGCCCGTCCCACCGCCTGCGCGCCCATGCCGGACAGCACCAGGGCGTAGATTGCCACCGCCGGGTGCAGCGCTGGCGGAATGGAAGGCCACAACAACACCATGTTGACGCCGCCCACCAGCAGGCAGGCCAGCCAGGCCAACGGGCGGGTCCCGAAGCGGCTGTCACCCAGGAAAGCGGTGATGAAGCAAAGATGCGCGCCCAGGAACGCCACCAGCCCGGCCACGAACAGGTCGGCCGGCAGCATCAGCAGCACATCGCCGACCAAAGAGAAAACCAGCCCCGCCACGACCCAGAACCGGTAGCGCGAGGATACCGGCGGCCAGGCCCACGCCGCCGCCGCAAGAATCAGCAGCGTGGTCAGCGGCTTGGCAATCCAGTGCAGCCATTGCCAGGCCGCTGCGGCATCGCCACCGGCCCGCACGCCGCCGAGGATGGCGGCCGCGGCAGCGCAGGACACGGCCAGCGCGATCACCCGGGTGCGCAATGACGATGCGGCAGAAGAGGACATGGCGACCATGGTTGGTGGAATGGCGACAATGGTCGGATCATAGCGAGCTTTCGCGCACTGCGTGTGCCCGCATGTAGCTGCCGCACGATGGGCGGCGGGTGGGACTCAGCGCGCGTCGACCGCCTTGCGGCCACTCGCCGGGTCGTCGGTGAAGAGTGCATCGATGCCTGCATCCAGATAGGCGCCGATCTGGGCGACCAGGCCGGCCTGGTTCAGCGTGCACGGATCGTCGCCCTGCCAGAAATCCTTCGCCAGGAACCGGTTCTCCGGCCGGAACGTGTAGGGATGCACTTCCAGTCCGGCTGCATGCGCATCGCGCACCAGGCGGGTGGGCCGGCCGAGGCCGCCGTTGCCGGCCCACGGCATGACCGCGCCGACGTCCGGCCCGATCGCATCGGCATAACCGGCGACCTCGCGCAGTCCGTCAGGCGTCATCATCCGTGCGTAATCCAGGTCGCCACCGGCGGCAGCCACATCGTACGGTTGCCCCTGCGGCACATCCAGCAGTTGCAGCAGGCGGATGTTCGGATGACGGTCACCCAGCTTGCCGCGCAGGTACTTCAGGTTCGCGATCTCGAAGGACTGGATCTCCACCGGTGCGGTGCGCGTGTACGGGTGTGCGGCCAGGGTCGCGTGCAGCCGATCTTCCAGCGGCAGGCCGATACGCTGGAAGTAGGTGCCGTGCTTGATTTCCGGAATGATACCGATGCTGCGACCGGCGAGCGCCGACTCCGCGGCCGCGAATTCGATGATCTCCTCCAGCGTCGCGATCTGGAACTCGCCGTCGTGGCGCGTGCCGCGCAGCTGCGGCAGGCGTTCGCGCGCGCGCAGCGTCTTCAGTTCGGCCAGGCTGAAGTCCTCGGTGAACCAGCCGGTAACTCTTTTGCCGTCGATCGTCTTGGTGGTTTTGCGCCCGGCGAACCGGGGATGGCTGGCCACGTCGGTGGTACCGCCGATCTCGTTCTCGTGACGCGCCACCGGCACGCCATCCTTCGACATCACCAGATCCGGCTCGATGAAGTCCGCACCGTCGATGATGGCCCTGGCATAGGAGGCCAGCGTGTGTTCCGGCCGCCAAACCGGCGCACCGCGATGACCGATCACCAGTACCTTGGCAGCGAGCGGCTTTTCGCGGTGAATGTCGGCACCCGGCATGAACGCATTCCAGTGAAAGGACGGATGGCCAAGCATAGGCGGAACGGAACGAGCCGCGGTGGGCAAGCGGTCAGTCCGGGCGATAGAGCTGCCTGTAGACCCGGCTCACCTGTTGTTGCAAATCGCCCGCCTGCTGCGCCTCGTCGAAGGCGTCGTTGAGCTGCTTCTCGGTCTGATGCAGCTTGCGTAGAAAACGTTTTTCGGCCGCCGACAGCTCGAGCTGGTCCATCCGCTGTTCCATCGCCTCGGTTTCATCTGTCGTATTGACACGCGGGTCTTTCGATCGGGTCATGGCGGGCCTGGTCGTATCCGGAGCACGGCGATTCATGCCGCAACGGCAAGCAAGACACCTGCCAGTATCGACACGCTCGGCCGATTCCAGGCCCCGGACGGCCACAACATGACCCGCGCCGCCGCGCCGGGCGCAACAAGGCCCTGCCACCGCGTGCCACGCGGGCCGCGGAGACGGCAGGGAATTGTCGGTTGCTGACCGCTGGTGTCAGCTGGGACCGGACGAGGTCACCCCGAGCGGCCCATGCCACCGCCGGGGCTCAGGCCGCGGCAACAGTCCAAACCCGGCCACCAAGCCATCTTCGCCGCCCCCGCGTGCAGCGCGCCAAGCGGTCGGCCGCATCAGGCCTTGACGCCACCTTGGTTGGTGCACGGCAAACGCGCGCCGGTACCGATCTGCTAATTTGACCGCCTGATTGCGCAAGCCCGCGGAACCGCCATGCCCCCACGCCCGACCACGCACATCCTTCCGTTGCTGGCGCTCGGCGCACTGCTGCTCGCCGGCTGCTCCACGCTGCCCTGGCGGTCCGGCAAGATACTGGACGGCGCACGCGCCAAGGTGGCGATCCTGGAAACCACCGATATCCACGCCAACGTGCTGAGCTACGACTACTACCGGCTCAAGCCCGATCCCACGGTGGGCTTCGAACGCACCGCCACGCTGATCCGGCGCGCCCGCGAGGAATTTCCCAACAACTTTCTGTTCGACGCCGGCGACACGATCCAGGGCAGCGTGCTGGCCGACTACCAGGCGCTGGGGAAGCCGGTCGCGTGCGAGCAGGAGCTGGCGGTCTACCAGGCGATGGACGCGGTCCGCTACGACGGCGGCACGCTGGGCAACCACGACTTTAACTACGGCCTGGGCCTGTTGTCGCAGGTCACCGGCACGCCGATGAACGTCGATGGCGGCCACGACAGGCGCTGCGCCGGACCACACTACCCGCTGGTGCTGGCGAACGTGTCCAGTGCGCGCGACGGCAAGCCGATCTTCAAGCCATGGACGATCGTCACCAGGAGGATCCGCGCGTGGACGTCCGACGGCAGCGAGATCACGGTGCCGCTGCGCGTGGGTCTCATCGGTTTCACCCCGCCGCCGATCATGCAATGGGACCAGCACAACCTGGCCGGCAAGGTCACCGTCAGCGGGGTGGTGGAGGCGGCGCAGAAGTACCTGCCGGAGCTTGAGGCACACCATCCCGACCTGATCGTGGCGATCCTCCACGGCGGCCTCGATAGCCACCCCTACGACGAGGACATGGAGAACGCCGGCTGGTATCTGGCCGGCGTGCCCGGCATCGACGTGCTGCTGCTCGGCCACTCGCACACCGAATTTCCCGGCCCGCGCTACGCCGGCATGGAGGATGTCGACGCGCGCCTGGGCTTCGTGCGCAACGTGCCGGCGGTGATGGGTGGCTTTTTCGGCAAGGATTTGGGCGTGATCGAGCTGGTGCTCCATCGCAAGGACGGCCGCTGGGTGGTCGACCCCGACCATACCCGCAGCGAAGTGCGCCCGATCTGTCCCGGGAAAGACCGGTGCGTGCCACCCGATACTGTGATCGCGCCACTGGTGGAAGCCGCGCACCGGGCCACGATCGCCTACGTCAACACGCCGATCGGCTTCAGCACCGTCCACCTGAGCAGCTACTTCGCCGACCAGGGCAACATGACCGCACTGGCGCCGGTCAACGCCGCGCAGATCGCCTATGTCCGCCACGAACTGCCCCGCTCACATCCCGAACTGGCCGACGTGCCGGTACTGTCCGCGGCCGCGGCCTTCCGCACCGGCTTCGGCGGCGCCGACGACTACACCGACGTGGCCCCCGGCCCGCTCACGCTGCGCAGCGCCGCCGACCTCTACTACTATCCCAACACGCTGGCCGCCGTGAAGACCGACGGGGCCGGCCTCAAGGCTTGGCTGGAAAAATCCGCGCAGCGCTTCAACCGCATCGACCCGGCCAGGACCGGCGAGCAGGCACTGCTCAACAGCCACCATGCCGGCTACAACTTCGACCAGCTCCAGGGCGGCATCCGCTACGTCATCGACGTATCCAGGCCGGTCGGCCAGCGCATCACTTCGCTGACCTACCAGGGCAAGCCAGTGGCGCCCACCGATCCGTTCATCATCGTCACCAACAACTACCGCGCCAGCGGCGGCGGCCACTTTCCCGGCCTCGACGGCAGCAACGTCGTGCTGGCCGCACCCGATAACACGCGGGAGATCCTGGCGAGGTGGATCGAGCGCAGGCAGCAGATCGGAGTGGACGACCTGGAGCCCACGTCATGGACATTCGCGCCATTGAAGACGGACGGCGCCGTTGTATTCACCGGACGCGCGGGCAAGCTCGGGGTGGCGAAGGCGGCAGGGCTGACGAATATCCGGGTGGTGAGGGACAACGGGGACGGCACGGCGGTTTACGCGGTTGATTTGTCGCACTGAGCCTGGATCGTGACCCACGCCATGGAGCTCGGATGCCAAGGCCCACGAGCACGATCTTTCGTGCGCTTGCGGCGCGAGCGGGCAAAGCTGGCCCGAAGAACAGATGGCAGGATCCCCGGTGCAGAAGAGAGCTCGGAACGTCGGCGGCTTCCCATTTCGGTCAAGCAAAGCAAGGTGAAGGATCCCTATGCCAGAGAAAACAGCCCCTACTGGCAGATGGAAACGGTTGTGGTGGCGCACTTTGCTCAGCGCAGTTGCCACGGCGGCTCTGGTCATGCTCGTCATGTTTCCGGAACTCGCCGCGCTCGGCTTCCTGTTCGATCCGGTGTTGCTCGATGTTGCCGTCATGCTTCTTGGCACCCAGCTTCTTCTATTCAGAAGCCAGATTCGGGACTTTCTGATTGCGACATATTCAAGCGTCATGCGCCGCCTGAAGACATATCGGCCGAGACGTTGAATGGCTGCTTGGTCCACGGCGGCCCTTGCAGGCTCGATGGCCGCCACCTCCGTTCCAGCGCCGCCCAGGCTTCCCCTGCTGGTGCTTGGTTCAGTCGACCGGCGTATGCCGGTACCGCGCCACGTCGCCGGGTTGCACCGCGCCGGCCCGATTCGACCACGACTGGCGGATATAGGTGACCAGCGCGGCCACGTCGGCGTCGCGCAACTGCTGTGCGAACGGTGGCATCGAATACGGCCTCGGGTTGGCGGCCGTGGTCGGGGCGAAACCGCCGAGCAGCACGCTGCGGACGGCGTTGATCCCGGTCGGCTCGGTGACCGTGATATTGCCGTTGAGCGGCGGATAGATGCCGGCCACACCGTTGCCATCCTTGCCGTGGCAGTCGGCGCAGTGCTTCGCGTAGAGCGTGCCACCCTGCTCGGCACTGGCGGCACGCATGAACGGCGCGGTGCTCGCCGGCGATGCCCGCGGGGGCAACGACTGCAGATAGGTCGCCACGGCCTGCAGGTCGGCATCGGTCATGTGCTGGGTGCTCAGACGCACCACGTCGGCCATCGGTCCGAAGGCGGTGCCCTTGGCGGACTGGCCGGTTTTCAGCAGGTCGACGATGTCCTGCGCACGCCAACCCTCGAGACCTCCGCCGGACTGGGTGCTGAGATCGGGCGCATACCAGGCCAAGGCCGGGATCCGGCCCCCGGTAAGGTGCTGATCCTTCTTGAGGCCACCGAGCGAATCGCGCTCGGTATGGCATTCGTTGCAATGGCCGAGACCCTGCACCAGGTAGGCGCCCCGGTTCCATTCGTCGGACTTCGAGGCATCGGGCCTGAACACTCCCGGCTGGAAGTACAGCGCACGCCACGCCACCAGGCCGCTGCGCACGTTGTACGGGAACGCCAGGCCCGAGGGCAGATCCGGCCGGTTCACCGGCGGCAGCGACTTCAGGTAGGCGAAGATGGCCAGTGCATCATCGCGGGTCACCTTGGTGAACGACGTGTAGGAGAACACCGGGTACAACAATTCCCCCTGGCGACCCTTGCCCTCGTGCAGCGCGCGCCAGAAATCCTCGAAGCTCCATTGGCCGATGCCAGTATCGGGATCGGGGGTGATGTTCGGCGCCGGCACGTCGCCGAAGGGCGTGGCCAGCGAGCGTCCGCCGGCATAGGGCTGGCCCCCGCGGACCGTATGGCAGGCGGCGCAGTCACCCACTGCGGCGAGGTATTCACCGCGCTCGATCAAGGCCGGGTCGCGCAGGGCGGCAGCCTGGGCCGCGCGCTGTTCGGACGACACCGGCAACGGCCCAGCGGGGCGGATTACCAGCCACCCCGCTACGACCATCGCCAGCAAGACCGGCACCCACCAACCACGACGCAGCCGCTTCATAGGGTCGCTCCGCTGCTGCCCATCACACACCAGCCCGGCAACGGCTCGGTCTGCGCACCCGCGGGTTGCGGATGCATGTCGGCCGGCGGTGGCCGGCTGGCCAGCCAGGCGGACACCGCCGCGATGTCCGATTCACGCATGCGGTTAGCCACCACGCCCATGCAATACGGCCCCTCCGCCGCACGGGTATGCGCGCGCCACGAGACCAACTGCTTGTCGAGGTAGTCGTAAGACAGCCCCAGCAAACCGGGCATCATCGGTTCGAAGCCGGTGAGCCTGGCGCCATGGCAGCTCGCGCACGAGGGTACGGCGCGGCCAGGATCACCGTGCAGTGCCAGCTGTTCGCCGCGGCGCAGGATCTCCTGCGACACCGCCGGCACCGGCAGCTTGCGGTAGGGCACGTCCTGCCCGGCGAAGTAGCCGGCGATCTGGCGCAGGTAGACCGGGCTGAGCTGGCGCACCACATACTCCATCGGCGCGTGCCGACGCTGGCCGCTCTGGAAATACTCCAGTTGCTGCAACAGGTAGCCTGCCGGCTTGCCGGCCAGGCGTGGCCCGCTCAGGCTGTCGAGCGACCCCTCGCCATGCGCGCCGTGACAACTGGTGCAGGCGAGCACACGCTGCTGGAGGGTGTCGGGTATCGGTGCTGCGGCGTCGCTTCGTGGCGTGGCAGCCGCTGCCGCAGTGCACAGGCAAAACGCGAGCAGCACGACGACCGCGCGAGGAGAGCTGCGCCGTGGTGCGGAGATGGTCATCCCCCCAGTGTAAGCCGGTGCATCGAATCGGGTCGATCCGACGCGACAACTTGCCACAGGTTGACGCGAGGCAACCCGCCGTGCTTGCGGGGAAAAGGGTTCTCGAAGTCGAGCTTCGAGGTCGATCGGGGGAAAAGTTGCAAATGAACCTGTTGACGACAGAGCAACAATCCCCGTACGGTCGATTCCATGTTCCCGCTTTCCGCGCCAGCTCGCATGCATTCCGCTCCGGTTCGCACCGGTCGCAGGTGCTCGTGCGCGGGCGTCATCGTCGCTATCACCACGATTACCACCGGTACCGGTACCATCGGTTCCGGGCGGAGTATCGTGCGTAGGTAGGTTTCCACACGCAACGGCCCGCCCTCGACGAGGCGGGCCGGCTGACACCGACACGCCAACGAGTACGGGCCTCCACCGGAGAGGCCGTCGTGATCACCTGTGCACCCGAGCAAGTTCAGCGTTCCCCATCGCCGCCACGGTCGATGCGGGTCACCGGCAGCACCCGGCGACGGGTGCTCGCGGTGGGCGTGATCGGGCCCGGTCGGGTCGGCAGCGCCTTGCTGGACCAGTTGCGTGCCGCGCAGCCACGACTGGCCCGCGACAGCGGACTGGAGCTGAAACTGTGCGGCGTGGTGGCCAGCAAACGCATGTGGCTGGACTGCGACGATGCCGAGCTCAACGGCCGCCACGGCGGCGCGCAGATCTGGCGGCCGAACGATCTCGACGCCTTCGCCGAGCATGTGCGCGGCGTTGACGGCCGGCACGCACTGCTGATCGACTGCAGCGCCAACGACGAGGTGGCCTCGCACTATCCGGGCTGGCTGGCGGCGGGCATCCACGTGGTGACGCCGAACAAGCTGGCCGGCAGTGGTGCGCTGTCGCGCTGGCAGGCGATTCGCGCCGCCTGTGCCAGCGGCGCGCGTTTTCGCTACGAGGCCACCGTGTGCGCCGGCTTGCCGGTGGTGCAGACCCTGCGCGACCTGCTCGATACCGGCGACGAGCTGCTTGCGGTGGAAGGCATGTTCTCCGGCACGCTCGCCTGGCTGTGCAATCGGCATGACGGCCGGCACCCGTTCTCGGCGCTGGTGCGCGAGGCACATGCGCTGGGCTATACCGAACCCGATCCGCGCGACGACCTGTCCGGCCTCGACGTCGCGCGCAAACTGGTGATCCTGGCGCGCGAGGCGGGCTGGCTGCTGTCGCTGGAGGATGTCGATCTGCAGGGTCTGGTTCCGGAGGCGCTTGCCGCGCTGCCGCGGGACGAGTTCATGGATCGGCTGGACGAACTGGATGCGCCGATGGCAGCTCATCTTGCCGAGGCTCGTGCGCAAGGCGGCGTGCTGCGCCATGTCGCCCATCTCGACCGCCACGGCCACGCCAGCGTACGACTGATGGTGTTGCCGACCACGCATGCTTTCGCCCATTCGCGGCTGACCGACAACGTGGTGCAATTCAGCACTCGTCGCTACTGCGACAATCCCTTGCTGGTGCAAGGCCCGGGTGCCGGGCCGGAAGTCACCGCGGCCGGCGTGTTCGCCGACCTGCTGCGCATCGCCGAATCATTGGCGGTACAAGCATGAACGTCTCGTTGCCGGAACTGCACTTGCCACCTGCCCACGCCAACAACTCCCGCGTTACCTGCGCCTTCGCTCCAGCCAGCGTCGGCAATGTCGGCGTCGGCTTCGACCTGCTCGGCCACAGCCTGGCCGGCCCCGGCGATCATGCCCAAGTGCGGCGCATCGACGAGCCGGTGGTACGCATCGCGGCGATCCGCGGCTGTGTTGGGACCCTGCCGCTCGATCCGCTGCGCAACACCGCCGGCACCGCGCTGCTTGCGCTGCGCCGCACGCTCGACCTCCCCTACGGTTTCGAGCTGGTGCTGCACAAGGGCATCGCGCTGGGCTCGGGCATGGGCGGTTCGGCCGCCTCCTGCGTGGCCGCGCTGGTCGCCGCCAACGCGCTGCTGGAGCAACCGCTGTCACGCGAGGCGCTGTATCCGTTCGCGCTCGATGGCGAGGCGGTCGCCAGCGGCAGCCGCCATGGCGACAACCTCGGCGCGATGCTGCTCGGCGGCCTGGTGCTGGCCACCCACGCCCGATTGCTGCGCGTGCCGGTACCCGCCGCATGGCATTGCGCGCTGGTCCATCCGCACGTGGTGCTGGAAACGCGCCAGGCACGCGCCGCGCTGGCCGGTCACTACGGGTTGGGCGAATTCGTCGCGCAGAGCAGCAACCTGGCCCTGGTGTTCGCCGGCTGCTACCAGGGCGATGCATCACTCGTGCGCGAGGGCCTCGAGGACGTGCTGATCGAACCCCGCCGCGCACCGCTGATTCCGCACTTCGCGCAGGTGAAGCAGGCCGCGCTCGATCACCGCGCCATGGGTGCCAGCATCTCCGGCGCCGGCCCCAGCGTGTTCGGCTGGTATGAAAACCGCGTCGATGCCGAGGCTGCCGGCGCCGCCATGCGTGAGGCGTTTGCCGGCGCCGGACTGGACAGCGAGGTTTGGGTATCACCGATCGACGGGCCGGCTGCCAGCCTGTGCGAAGCCGAGGAGGTCCAGCCATGACACCTGCTCCCGGTAGGAGCCCGCGTGCGGGCGATGCTGCCGCATCGATACCCGAGGGGAACCAAGGATCAGGGCAGCGCCCGTCGGCGGGCACCTGCGTCAGTACCCGCGGCGGCGGTGCGGCAACGCCGCTCAGCGCGGCGATTGCCGCCGGCTTGGCACCGGACGGCGGGCTGTACGTACCCGAGGCCCTGCCATCCATCGACCCGGCCGCATTCGATCCACGCGGTTCCCTGGCGGACACCGCCACCACTTTGCTGGGGCCGTTTTTCGCTGGCGACCCGTTGGTGGAACGATTGCCGGCGATCTGCGCCGAAGCCTTCACCTTCGACGCGCCGCTGCGTCCGCTGCCGGCGCATCCGCACACCCTGATGCTGGAGCTGTTCCACGGCCCCACCTCGGCGTTCAAGGATTTCGGCGCCCGCTTCCTTGCCGCCTGCCTGCGTCGTTTGCCGCGCGCCGATGCACGAGCTCTGACCATCCTGGTCGCCACCTCCGGCGACACCGGCGCCGCCGTGGCGGCTGCATTCCATCGCCAGCCCGGCGTGAGGGTGGTGATCCTGTATCCGGATGGCCTGGTCTCGCCGCGCCAGGCCCACCAGCTCGGCTGCTTCGGCGACAACGTCACTGCGCTGCGCGTGGCCGGTCGCTTCGATGACTGCCAGCGCATGGTCAAGGCCGCCTTGAACGACACCGGGCTGCAGGCGGCGGTACCCATGTCGTCAGCCAACAGCATCAGCCTCGGCCGGCTGCTGCCGCAGATGACCTACTACGCGCATGCCGCACTCAACTGGTGGCGCGAGCACGGCACCCCACTGAATTTCATCGTGCCCACCGGCAACCTCGGCAACGCCATGGCCTGCCTGTGGGCGCGCGAAACGGGCCTGCCGATCGGCGAGGTGCGCCTGGCCTGCAACGCCAACACCACCCTCCCCGACTACTTCGCCGGCAATCCCTACCGGCCACGCGACGCTGTCGCCACCCTCGCCAATGCCATGGACGTCGGTGCCCCCAGCAACTTCGAAAGATTGCGCTGGACCTTCCCCGATGAAACGCAGTTGCGCCAGGTGCTGCAAGCACACAGCGTGGACGACGCAACGATCCGCCAGACCATCAGCACCCACGCACGCGCTCACGGCGAAGTGTTCTGCCCGCATACCGCCACCGCGGTGCATGAACACGATCTGTTGCGTGCGGCCGGCGACGACGCGCCCTGGGCGATCGTGGCCACGGCGCATCCGGCCAAGTTCGAGAGCGTGGTGGAACCGTTGATCGGCGCACCGGTGGTGGTTCCGCCATCACTGGCAACCCTGCTTTCGCGTCACACCAACGTGAGCGCCATCGCCGCCAGCGATACGGCCCTGCATGATTTCTTGGCGGATCCGACCACGGCGTGACCGGGCGATCGCGACCCAGCCACCATCGGAGGTGTTGGATCGCCTCCAAAACATCCAACGTACCAGCGCTTGATATGGATAGTTTCATTTGTATCCATTTGGACGGATAGCCGTCTACATGGAATTTGCATAGCCCGGAAGTTTCCGTCACGAAAATTTTGGTTGACAGCCGCTATCGACATCGCTTACGGTCGAACCATGTCGCAACGCAACAGCCATTGCCGCACCGCCGAAATGAACCGTCTCACGACGGTCGGCGATCTGCTGCAGGTCGGCGGCACGCTCATTATCACCCTTGTACTCGTACTCCTTATTACCAACGGAGGTGCGGGCTGAGGGCAAGTGTCCAGGTAGGTAGAAAATAACCTGAAGACTCCTGAAGAACCCCGCACCGGCGACGGAGCGGGTTTTTTTTGTCCTCGGCTCACATCACGGAGCCGGCAATGAATCCCGAGACAGACGTAACAACCCATACCACCGGCAATGCCGGCGCTGCCGCCGAGCGTGTGCGCATCTTCGACACGACGCTCCGCGACGGCGAACAGGCACCGGGCTTCTCGATGGATCGGCGCGCGAAGCTGCGTATGGCGCAGCAACTCGAAGCGCTCGGCGTGGACGTGCTCGAAGCGGGGTTTCCGCAGGCATCGCCGGATGACTTTGCGGCGGTTGCCGAAATCGCCGGGGTATTGAAAAACACCACCGTGTGCGGCTTGGCGCGTTGCCAGAACAGCGATATCGACGCTGCCGGACGCGCACTGGAACGGGCCCGGCACTCGCGCATCCATGTGTTCGTGTCGACCAGCCCGCTGCATCGCGAACACAAGCTGCGCATGAGCAAGGCGCAGGTGTTGGATACCGCCGTGGCGGGAGTGGAGCGCGCGCGCGGCCTTTGCCACGAGGTGGAGTTCTCGGCCGAGGATGCGCTGCGCACCGAACCTGCGTTCCTGGCCGAGGTGTTCAGTGCCGCGCTAGAGGCCGGCGCCACCACGCTGAACGCCCCGGACACGGTCGGCTACACCACGCCCACGGAAATCGTCGCGCTGTTCGAATACCTGCGCCGGCATGTGCGGGGCGCGGAGCGGGCGATCTTTTCCAGCCATTGCCACGACGACCTGGGCATGGCGGTGGCCAACAGCCTGGCTGCCGTGCGCGCCGGCGCGCGCCAGGTGGAATGCACGATCAACGGCATCGGCGAGCGCGCCGGCAACGCGGCGCTGGAAGAGGTGGTGATGGCGCTGAGGGTGCGCGCCGCACATTTCGGCGTCGACACCCGTATCGATACGCGCAAGCTGTACCCCGCCTCGCGCCTGTTGACCCAACTGACCGGCCAGGCGGTACCGCGCAACAAGGCGATCGTGGGCGAGAATGCGTTTGCGCACGAAGCCGGCATCCACCAGCACGGCATGCTGAAGCATCGCGGCACCTACGAGATCATGCGCCCGCAGGATATCGGTATCGCCGAGACCAAGCTGGTGCTGGGCAAGCATTCCGGCCGCGCCGCACTGGGTCAGCGCTTGCAGGCGCTCGGCCACACGCCGGACGGCGCGGCGATGGACACCATCTTCGCGCGCTTCAAGAAGCTGGCCGACAAGAAACCGGAAATCCACGACGAGGATCTGGAGGCGATCGCGCTGGGCCAGGACCCGGACGCGGCCGGTCCATGGCGCCTGCTGCAACTCAACAGCGCCACCCATCTGGGCGGCAGCGCGTCGGCGTCGGTGAAGCTGGCCCACGATGACGGCCGCGAGGCCAGCGAGGCGGCAATCGGCAGCGGCCCGGTCGACGCGGTACTGCGCGCGATCAAGCGCGCCACCGGCAGCGAGCTGGAACTCACCGACTTTACTGTGCGCGCGGTCAGTGAGGGCGGCGACGCGCAGGGGCAGGCCCGGCTCACCGCGCGCCACGACCAGCGCGACTGGCGCGGCCATGGCGTCAGCACCGACATCGTGGAGGCCACCGCCATGGCGGCGCTGGCCATCGTCAACCGAATCGCGCGCCAGGCTGCGCAGAACCCACAGAGCGAGAAGCGGCACTCCGTGGCGCCGCGCTCGAACACGCACGGACACGCGCACAAGGAGATCCCTGCATGAACACCGCCTACCTCTGGCACAACGGCCGCATCAAACCCTGGGCCGAGGCCACCTGCCACGTCAGCACGCACGCGCTGCACTACGGCTCGTCGGTCTTCGAGGGCGAGCGGGTGTATGCCACGCCGCAAGGCCCGGCATACTTCCGCCTGGCCGATCATACCGCGCGGCTGTTCGAATCCGCGGCGGTGTACGGCATCGAGATCGGCTACAGCGATGCAGAAATCAACCAGGCCTGCCTCGAGTTGATCCGCGCCAACGCGATGCACTCGGCCTACGTGCGCCCGATCGTATTCCGCGGTGCCGGCGGGCTGGGCGTGCTGGCAAAGGAAGGTGCGCCGGTCGAGGTGGCCATCATGGCGCTGGAATGGGGCGCCTACCTGGGCGAGGCGATCGACCAGGGCGCTGACGTCTGCGTGTCCTCCTGGCGGCGCCCGGCGCCGAACACCATTCCGAGCTGGGCCAAGGCCGGCGGCAATTATCTGTCCAGCCAGCTGATCGCGGCCGAGGCGCGCCGGGACGGCTATGACGAAGGCATTGCCCTGGGCAGCAACGGTCTGCTCAGTGAGGGCTCCGGCGAGAACCTGTTCCTGGTGAAGAAAGGCAAGTTGCTGACCCCACCCACCAGCGCCGGCATCCTGGCCGGGATCACCCGCGATTCGGTACTCACCCTGGCCGCGGACCTGGGCTTGCCGGTGGAGGAGCGCGACCTGCCGCGGGAGGCGCTGTACAGCGCCGACGAGATCTTCATGACCGGTACCGCGGCCGAGCTCACGCCGGTGCGCTCGGTGGATCGCAAGCCGGTCGGCAACGGCACGCCCGGAGCAGTCACCCGTGCACTGCAGCAGGCGTTCTTCGGCTTGTTCGACGGTCGTACGGAAGATCGCTGGAACTGGCTGGAACATGTGGACACCGGAGCGGGCGACCGCGGACCAGAACCTGCCGGCGACCACTCGCCTGCACGTACCGGCGTGGAGGCGGCGGCATGAGCGCGCGCACCCTGTTCGAGAAGGTCTGGGATGCGCACGTGGTGGCGCCGGAAACCGTGGACACCCCGGCGATCCTGTACGTCGACCTGCATCTGATCCACGAGGTCACCTCGCCGCAGGCGTTCAGTGAACTGCGTGAGCGCGGACTGCGGTTGCGCCGGCCGGACCGCATGCTGGCCACGCTCGACCATTCGACTCCTACCTTGCCCGCCGGTACCGATGGCCGCCGCCCCTATGTGACCCCGCAGGCGCAGCGACAGGTCGAGCAGCTGGAGGCGAACTGCCGCCAGTTTGGCGTCGAGCTGTACGGCTGGGGCAGCGCGAACCGCGGCATCGTGCATGTGATGGGCCCCGAACTTGGTGCGACCCAACCGGGCATGACCATTGTCTGCGGCGACAGCCACACATCGACGCACGGCGCGTTCGGCGCGCTGGCGTTCGGCATCGGCACCACCGAGGTGGGTCACGTGATGGCCACCCAATGCCTGCTGCAGCGCAAGCCGAAAACCATGGCGATCCATGTGCACGGCCAACTGCCGCGCGGCGTCGGGGCCAAGGATCTGATTTTGCACATCATCGGTACGGTGGGCATCGATGGCGGCACCGGCCACGTGCTGGAGTATCGCGGTACGGCGATCGAGGCGCTGTCGATGGACGAGCGCATGACCGTCTGCAACATGTCGATCGAGGCGGGCGCGCGCGCGGGCATGATCGCGCCGGACGAAACCACCTTCGCCTGGCTGAAGGGCCGGCCACGCGCGCCGCAAGGCGCCGCGTGGAACGCGGCGGTGGCGGCCTGGCGCGCACTGCGCAGTGACGAGGGTGCCCGCTACGACCGCGAGGTCCACATCGACGCCCGCGCCGTAACGCCCACCGTCACCTTCGGCACCCATCCGGGCAGCGCGATCGCGATCGACGCACGGGTGCCGGCTGCCCGCTCGGCCCAGGACCAGCGGGCGCTGGACTACATGCACAGCCGGGCCGGCCAACCGATGCAGGGCATGCCGGTCGACGTAGTGTTCATCGGCAGTTGCACGAACTCGCGCATGCCCGACCTGCGCGAGGCCGCGCGCATCGTGCAGGGCCGGCACGTCGCGCCGGGCGTGCGCATGCTGGTGGTGCCCGGCTCCGAGGCGGTACGCCGCGAAGCCGAACATGAAGGCCTGCACCAGGTGTTCCTTGCCGCCGGCGCCGAGTGGCGCGAACCCGGCTGCTCGATGTGCATCGCGATGAACGGCGACCTGGCGCAGCCCGGGCAACTAGTGGTTTCCACCTCCAACCGCAACTTCGAGGGCCGCCAGGGCCAGGGCGCGCGCACCGTGCTGGCCAGCCCCGCCACGGCGGCGGCATCGGCCATCGCCGGGCACGTGGCCGACCCACGCGAGTACCTCGACCAGGAGCAGACCGCATGAAACCCGTGACCCGCATCCACTCCTGCTCCGCCGTGCTGGCCGACGAGAATATCGATACCGACCGCATCATCCCGGCGCGCTTTCTCACCACGACCATGCGCGAGGGGCTGGGCAAGCTGTGCTTCCACGACTGGCGCTACCAGGGCGACGGCAGCGACAACCCCGCCTTCCCCCTGAACCAGCCGCAGGCGCAGGACTGCTCGATCCTGGTGGCGGGGCGCAACTTCGGTTGCGGCTCCTCGCGCGAACACGCGCCGTGGGCGCTGCTCGACTACGGGGTCAAGGCCGTGCTGAGCAGCGAGATCGCCGACATCTTCCGCGGCAATGCGCTGAAGAACGGCCTGCTGGCGATCGTGATCAGCGCCGCCGAGCATCGCTGGCTGCTCGATCACCCGGGCATCGAGCTGATTATCGACGTGCGGGAGCAGTTCATCGGCCTGCCAGACGACGGCCGCATCACGTTCGAGCTGGAGCCGTTCGCGCGCCACTGCCTGCTCAACGGTGTCGACCAGCTCGGCTATCTGCTGCAGCACGATGATGCCATCACCCGCTACGAACAACAGGAGCAAGCGGCATGAAAGCACGCATCGTCACCCTGCCCGGCGATGGTGTCGGTCCCGAAGTCACCGCGGCGGCAGTCGCCGTGCTGAAGGCCGTGGCCGCACGCTACGAGCACGTCTTCGAGTTCGATGAGCAACTGCTCGGCGGCATCGCCATCGACAGCTGCGGCGAGCCCTTGCCGGCGGCGACCCTGGCGGCCTGCCGGGCGGCCGATGCGGTGCTGCTGGGCGCGGTCGGTGGCCCGAAGTGGTCGGACCCGAACGCGCCGGTGCGGCCCGAGCAGGGCCTGCTCGGCCTGCGCGCTGCGCTGGGCGTGTATGCCAACCTGCGCCCGCTGCAGGTGCACCCGGCGCTGGCCAGGCTGTCGCCGTTGAAGAACGAGCGGCTGGAACACGTCGACGTGCTGTTCGTGCGCGAGCTCACCGGCGGCGCCTACTTCGGCGCCAAGACACGCACGGCCGATACCGCCACCGACGAATGCAAGTACAGCGTGGTCGAGATCGAAAGGGTGGTGCGCCGCGCGTTCGAGCTGGCCCGCAACCGCCGCCGCCAGCTCACCTCGGTGGACAAGGCCAACGTGCTGGAGACCTCGCGGCTGTGGCGCAGCACGGTGCAGCGCGTGGCTGGCGACTATCCCGACGTGACGGTGGAGCATCAACTGGTCGACTCGATGGCGATGCTGCTGCTGACCCATCCGAACCGCTACGACGTGGTGGTCACCGAAAACCTGTTCGGCGACATCCTCACCGACGAGGCGGCCGCGCTGGCCGGTTCCCTCGGCCTGCTGCCGTCGGCCGCGCTGGGCAAAGGCCGGTGCGGCCTGTATGAACCGATCCACGGTTCGGCGCCGGATATCGCCGGCACCGGCGTGGCCAATCCGGTCGGCGCGATCCTGTCGGCCGCGCTGCTGCTGCGCCACTCGCTGCGGCTGGAGGCCGAGGCCGTCGCGATCGAAACGGCGGTCGACCGGGTGTTGCGCGACGGGCCGCACAGCCGCGATATCGGCGGCAGTGCCGGTACCGCACAGGTACTGGCGGCGGTGCTGAGCGCGCTGGAAAACCATGTGGACGGCGCCGGCGCCTTGTTCTCCGGAGCACGCGCATGCGGCTGACTCGCGCCCACTCCGATCCACGTTCGATTCCGGCGGATACAAGGCCGTATCCGTCTTTTCTGCTGCCCCTTGCGTGTTATCGACAACGGACCGTACGCGAGCGCCGTGAGGGCGCCTGCCTCGCGTTCGGTCCCGTCAACCCTCCCGGCGCGCAAGCGGCGCTTCTCCTTTCCCCACCATTGGACCAACCATGCGTAGCGACCTGATCAAGAGCGGCCCCGACCGCGCCCCCGCCCGCGCCATGATGCGCGCCACCGGCATGAACGACGACGCGATCCGCAAGCCGCTGGTGGCGGTGGTGCACACCTGGTCCGACGTCAGCCCATGCAACCTCAACCTGCGCGAGCTGGCGGCGCAGGCCGCCGCCGGCATCCGTGCCGCCGGCGGCACGCCGGTGGAGTTCAACACCATCGCGGTCACCGACGGCATCGCCATGGGCACGCCGGGCATGCGCTATTCGCTGGTCAGCCGCGAGGTCATCACCGACTCGATCGAGACCGCGGTGGAAGGCCACTGCATCGATGCGATGGTGGTGTTGTGCGGCTGCGACAAGACCATCCCCGCGGCGGCGATGGCGATGGTACGGCTGGATATCCCGGCGGTAGCGCTGTACGGCGGCACCATCGCGCATGGCCTGCACAAGAACCGTCCGATCACCATCCAGCAGGTGTTCGAGGCCGTCGGCGCGCACGGGGCGGGCAAGATCGACGACGCCGAGCTGCGTTCGGTGGAGTGCGATGCCTGCGGCGGCGCCGGCGCCTGCGGCGGCCAGTTCACCGCCAACACGATGGCGATGGTGCTGACCACGCTGGGCCTGTCGCCGATGGGCCTGAACGACATCCCCGCCACCCACCCGGACAAGCTCGATGCCGCGCGTCGCTGCGGCGAGCTGGTGATGGAGTGCCTGCGCGAGGCGCGCACGCCACGCGCGCTGGTCACGCGCACCGCGATGAGCAACGCCGCGCGGATGGTCGCCGCCACCGCCGGCTCCACCAACGCGGTACTGCACCTGCTGGCGATCGCGCGCGAAGCCGGGGTGGAGTGGTCGCTGGAGGATTTCCAGCCGGCCTCCGAGCACACCCCGGTGATCGCCGACCTGTTGCCCGGTGGGCGCTACACCGCGGTGGAAATGTTCGATGCCGGCGGCTGCGCGCGCGTGGCCCAGGACCTGATCGCCGCCGGCATGCTGGAGGATGCGCCCACGGTCACCGGCCGCACCCTGTTTGCCGAGGCGGCCGCCGCGCCGCGGTTCGATGAGCAGCAAGTGGTGCATCCGGTCAGCGCGCCGATCAAGCCGCGCGGCGGCTACTCCATCCTCTACGGCAACCTGGCACCGGACGGCTGCATCCTGAAGATCCCGGGCAAGAACAGCGCCGGCCACGGCCGCACCCACTTCGAAGGCGTCGCACGCGTGTTCGAGAGCGAGGAAGCGTCGTTCGCCGCCGTGCAGGAAGGCCGCGTCGTGAAAGGCGACGTGGTGGTGATCCGCAACGAAGGCCCGGCCGGCGGCCCCGGCATGCGCGAAATGCTCGGCGTCACCGCGGCGCTGATCGGGCGCGGGCTGGGCGACGACGTGGCACTGATCACCGACGGTCGCTTCAGCGGCGCCACCCACGGCTTCATGGTCGGCCACATCGCACCCGAGGCCGCCCGCGGCGGGGCGATCGCCCTGCTCGAGGATGGCGACCGCATCCGCATCGACGCGATCACCCGCGAGATCTCCACCGACGCCGATCTCGCCGCGCGCCGTGCGACCTGGCAGCCGCCGGCACCGAAGGCCCATCGCGGCGTGCTGGCCAAGTTCGCCCTGCTGGTGGGCTCGGCCTCCGACGGCGCCACCACGCAACCGGCCAGCCCGGCCCCGCACACCACTACCTCCAACGCATCCACACCGGGAGTCACCGCATGAGCAACAACAATCCCCTCGCCTCATCCCGCATCGCCGTGCTCGGCTACGGCAGCCAGGGCCGCGCGCACGCGCTCAACCTGCGCGACTCCGGCCTCGACGTGGTCGTCGGCCTGCGCCCGAATGGACCGACCTGGCACAAGGCCAAGGCCGACGGTTTCGACGTGGTCGAGCCGGCCGAGGCGGTAAAAGGCGCCGACCTGGTCGCCGTGCTCACCCCGGACATGGTGCAGCCGGCGCTGTACAAGCAGGCAATCGAGCCGAACATCAAGCCCGGCGCAGCGCTGCTGTTCGCGCACGGCTTCAACGTGCACTTCGGCCAGATCGTGCCACGCAAGGACATCGACGTGATCCTGGTCGCGCCGAAGGGCCCGGGCGCGCTGGTGCGCAGCGAATACGAACGCGGTCGCGGCGTGCCGTGCATCTGGGCCGTCCACCAGGACGTCAGCGGCCAGGCCGAAGCGAAGACCAAGGGCTATGCCGACGGCATCGGCGGCGGCCGCGCGCTGATCATCAAGACCGATTTCAAGGAAGAGACCGAGACCGACCTGTTCGGCGAACAGGCCGTGCTCTGCGGCGGCGCCAGCGAGCTCGTGACCAAGGGCTTCGAGACCCTGGTGGAAGCCGGCTACCAGCCGGAGATCGCCTACTACGAGGTGATGCACGAGCTGAAGCTGATCGTGGACCTGTTCTACGAAGGCGGCCTGACCAAGATGCTGCAGTTCGTCTCCGAGACCGCCCAGTACGGCGACTACGTCAGCGGCCCGCGGGTGGTCGACGCCGGCGTCAAGGCGCGCATGAAGGACGTGCTGCGCGAGATCCAGGACGGCACCTTCGCGCGCAACTGGACGGCCGAATACGCCGCCGGCCTGCCCAACTACAAGAAGCTCAAGCAGGCCGACCTCGACCACCCGATCGAGAAGGTCGGCGCGAAGTTGCGCGCGCAGATGCCGTGGTTGCAGCCGAACGCAACGAATGCCGCGGTCGAGCCGCTGAAGAAAGTGGGCTGAGCCCACCCCGGGCTGTCGGCGGTCGCCGGCAACCCATCACATCAACTGTCGAAAGACACGAGGTTTGCCATGAAACGCTTCCATATCGCCCTGGCCGTTGCCGACCTGGACGCCTCCATCGCCGATTACAGCGCCCGCCTGGGCCAACCGCCTCAGACGGTGGTGCCGGACACCTATGCGATGTGGCGCACCGATCAGCTCAATTTCTCGATCAACCAGGAGCCCGAACACGCCGGTCAGCTGCGTCACATGGGGTTCGAGGATGACGAAGCGCACGGCTTCACCTGCGATGCCGACGTCAACGGCATCGCCTGGAAGAAGTTTTCCGCCCTGGCGCAGGAGCTGCAGGTCATCTCGGCCTACGGCATCCCCGTCCACGAACCGGTGGCCGAAGAGTTGATCCGCAACTAGGAGACATCATGAGCACATCATCCCAGGGCGCCAGCGCTGCGGCTGCCTTTGCCATCGACCACCCGCCGCTCGCCAGCGCGCCGAGCAGCGGCGCCGAGGCGATCGTGCAGGTACTCGCCGACGAGGGCGTGCAGGTGATGTTCGGCTATTCGGGCGGTGCCATCCTGCCGGTATACGACGCCGTGTTCCGCTACAACGTTCTGCACCCCCGTGCCGACGGCAGCGAACCGATGCGGCTGGTGGTGCCGGCCAACGAGCAGGGCGCGGGCTTCATGGCCGCCGGCTATGCGCGCGCCTCGGGCAAGGTCGGCGTGGCGATCGTCACCTCCGGTCCCGGCGCCACCAACATCGTCACGCCGGTGCGCGACTCGATGGCCGACTCGGTGCCGATGGTGGTGATCTGCGGTCAGGTCGGCACGAGCGCGATCGGCAGCGATGCATTCCAGGAGGCGCCGGTCAGCAACATCATGGGCGCCTGTGCCAAGCATGTGTTCCTGGTCACCGATGCCGCACGGCTGGAGGCGACGGTGCGCACCGCGTTCACGCTGGCACGCAGCGGCCGTCCCGGCCCGGTCGTGGTGGACGTGCCCAAGGACGTGCAGAATGCCGCGATCGCGTGGCAAGGCAGCGGCGAGCTGCCACTCAGCGGTTACCGGGCGCGGCTGCGTGCGGTGGAGCAGGCCAACCTCGGCGATACCGACTGCGCCGCGTTCTTCAGCGCGCTGATGCAGGCGCGCCGGCCGCTGATCTACGCTGGCGGCGGCGTGATTGCCGCGGCCGCGGCCCCGGCGCTGCGCGCATTCGTCGACCAATTCCAGCTGCCGGTGACCACCACCCTGATGGGCCTGGGTGCGTTCGACACCACCGATCCACTGGCCCTGCACATGCTCGGCATGCACGGCACCGCCTATGCGAATTATGCGGTGGAGGATTGCGACTTCCTGCTGGCGCTGGGCGCGCGCTTCGACGACCGCGTGGCCGGCGTGCCCGGCAAGTTCGCGCCACACGCGAAGTTCATCGCGCAGATCGACATCGATCCGGCCGAGATCGGCAAGGTCAAGCCGGCGCAGTGGCACCACGTCGGTCCGCTGGACCGCGCGCTGGCGCAGCTCACCGAATACGGCCGCGCGCACGCGATCAAGCCGGCACTGGCCGGCTGGCTTGCCGAAGTGGCCGCACTCAAGCGCACGCACGCCATGGACTACGACCGGGCCAGCCCGCTGATCCAGCCGTATGCGGTGATCGAGTCGATCAATCGGCACGCGGCCGGTCGCGCCATCGTCAGCACCGGCGTCGGCCAGCACCAGATGTGGGCGGCGCAGTATTTCGATTTCCGCGCGCCGCGGCAGTGGCTCAGCTCCGGCTCGATGGGCACGATGGGCTTCGGCCTGCCGGCGGCAATCGGCGCGCAGCTGGCGCGTCCGGAAGCACTGGTGATCGACATCGATGGCGATGCCAGCATCCGCATGAACATCGGCGAGATGGAAACCGTCACGACCTACGGCCTGCCGCTGAAGGTGGTGGTGCTCAACAACCACGGCGACGGCATGGTGCGGCAGTGGCAGAAGCTGTATTTCAAGAGCCGCTTCGCCTCGACCGACAAGAGCCTGCACAAGAAAGACTTTGTGATCGCCGCGCAGGCCGACGGCTTCACCTGGGCGCGGCGGCTGGAGCGCAACGAGGATCTGGAGTCGACCCTCGCCGACTTCCTCAGCTTCGAAGGCCCGGCCTTCCTCGAAGTGTTGATCGATCCGGATGCGGGGGTGTACCCGATGGTCGGCCCCGGCGCCAGCTACGGGCAGATGATCACCGGCGATTTCATCGCGCCGCGCCAATCCCCCGCGGCAACAGAGCAAGCCGCCAGCGCCATGTTTTGACCCTTCCCCTCTCCCCGAGGTTCGCCAACGGGAGAGGGACTTCACTATGGGAGTCCACCATGAAACACACCTTGTCCATCCTGATGCAGAACGAATCCGGTGCGCTGGTGCGCGTGGCCGGCCTGTTCGCCGCGCGCGGCTACAACATCGACACACTCACGGTCGGGCCCACGCACGATCCGGCGGTGTCGCGCCTGACCCTGAGCCTGCAGTGCGATGACATCGGGCTTGCGCAGATCATGCAGCAAACCCGCAAACTGGTGGATGTGCTGCAGATCGCGCACCCGGCGCCGGCACTCGCCGCGTGAATGCGGTTGCGCCACTGAGCGTCGACGACAGCGGTGACCTGCTGGCGCGCAGCCGCGCGGCGCGCGTCTACGAGGTGGCACACGAATCGGCGCTGGACGTGGCGCCGCTGCTCAGTGCGCGACTCGGCCAGCGCGTACTGCTCAAGCGCGAGGACCAGCAGCCGGTATTCTCATTCAAGCTGCGCGGCGCGTACAACCGGATGGTGCAGTTGGACCCGGACCAGCGCGCTCGCGGCGTGGTGGCGGCTTCGGCCGGCAACCACGCACAGGGCGTGGCGCTGGCGGCGGCCGAGCTGGGTATCCAAGCCACCATCGTGATGCCGGTAACGGCGCCGCAGGTAAAGGTGGACGCAGTGCGCCGCTTCGGCGGGGCCATGGTCGAGATCGTGCTGACCGGCGACTCGTACAGCGAGGCAGAGGCGAGCGCCGCGCAACTGCAGGCCGCCACGGGCGCCACCTTCGTACATCCATTTGACGATCCGGCCGTGATCGCCGGCCAGGGCACGATCGCGCTGGAGATCCTGCGCCAGCATCCCGGCCCGCTGCAGGCGGTGTTCGTACCGGTCGGCGGCGGGGGTTTGCTCGCGGGCGTGGCCGCCTGCATCAAGGCTTTGCGCCCGCAGATACAGGTGGTCGGCGTGCAGGCGGCCGATTCGGATGCGATGGCGCGCTCGCTGGAAAGCGGCACGCGCGTTCTGCTGGACGAGGTCGGTCTGTTTGCCGACGGCACTGCGGTGAAGCAGGTCGGCAAACTGACATTCAAGCTGTGTCGCCGGCATGTCGATGGCATGCTGCGGGTCGATGCCGACGCGATCTGCGCCGCGATCCGCGACATCTACCACGACACCCGCAGCGTACCGGAACCATCCGGTGCGCTGGCGCTGGCCGGCCTGAAGCAGTATGTCGCCACGCACGGCACCGGCGATGGCGCCATGGTGGCGATCGTCTCCGGGGCCAACATGAATTTCGACCGCCTGCGCTTCGTCGCCGAACGCGCCGAGCTGGGCGAGCAGCGCGAGGCGGTGTTCGCGGTGACCATCCCGGAGGAGCGCGGCAGTTTCCGCCGCTTTTGCGCCACGCTGGGCCTGCGCAGCGTCACCGAGTTCAATTACCGCATCGGCGACATCCGCGCGGCGCACATCTTCGTCGGCGTGAAGATCGCCAGCCGCCTCGAGCGGGAGGCACTGGTGGAGGCGTTCCGTGCGCAGTCGTTCGAGGTGCTCGACCTGACCGAGGACGAACTGGCCAAGTTGCACCTGCGCCACATGGTCGGCGGCCGCTCGCCGCTGGCCCGCGACGAGTTGCTGTACCGCTTCGAATTCCCCGAGCGCCCCGGCGCGCTGGTGCGCTTTCTCGACCAGTTGCATCCGGACTGGAACGTGAGCCTGTTCCATTACCGCAATCACGGCGCCGACCACGGCCGCATCCTGGTCGGCATCCAGGTGCCGCCGGATGAACGCCTGCTGTTCGAGAAGTTCCTGGTCACGCTCGGCTATCCGTACCGGAATGAAAGCAACCATCCGGCTTATCGGCTGCTGCTACGTGCACCGTGAGGGCGCGCGCCGTGGGAAGCTGCGCCCGCACCGGCCGTGGGCCGGCGAACTTTGGACCGTGTGTTGCGGGAGATCGGGGCCGGTGGCGAAAGGAGACGCCGACGCCGTTTCAATCGTGCTGAAAGCTGGCCAATTCGGGATGGTGCAGGTTGAAACCCTGCACCAGGTTCACCCCCAGCGCCGCCAGCGCGTGCACGATCTCGCGATCGGTGACCCACTCGGCAACGATCTCCAGCCCGAGCCGGTGCCCGATGTCGGTCACCGCCTTCACCATCAGGTGACTGACCGGGTCGGTCAGCATGTCGCGCACGAAGCTGCCATCGATCTTGATGATGTCCAGCGGCAGGTTCTTCAGATACGTGAACGAGGACATCCCGGCGCCGAAGTCGTCCATGGCGACCTTGCAGCCGGCACGGCGCAGCCGTTCCATGAACCGCACGACCTGCGAAAGATGCCGTACCGCCACCGTCTCGGTGACCTCGAAGCACACCCGCTCCGGCGCCACTTCATAGTACTGCAGCCATTCGACGATCTGTTCGGCCAGCGACTCGTCTTCCACGCTGGCGCCGGAAAGATTGATCGCCGCCAGGCGCAGCCCGGCGCCGACACGGTGCAGGCGATCGAAGTGGGCCAGCGTGGTCTCGACCACCCAGCGGTCGATGATCGGCATCAAACCGTACCGTTCGGCAGCCGACATGAAAACGCCGGGCAACACCAGTTCGCCGGCTTCGTCGCGGAAGCGCAGCAACACCTCGACACGCACGTCGCGCGCCCCGGCAACCAGCGGTAACGCGCGGATTTCCTGGCAGACCAGGATCAGGCGCTGTTCGTCGACGGCTCTGCGCAGCCGGTGCACCCATTCCATTTCTCCACGCCGCCGCACGGTGCCATCGTCCCACCCGGAATGAAACTGGATACGATTGCGGCCCAGATCCTTGGCCAGGTAACAGGCGGCGTCGGCGTCGGCCAGCAAATCCTTTGCGACGAGTCCGGGCCGGCAGATCAGCACCGCACCGATGCTGGCGCTGATCGTGTAGCTGTGGTGCTCCCACAGGAACACGTAACCGTCGATGCAGCAACGCAAACCTTCCGCAATGGCCGCCGCCTCGTCACGATCGGTGATATCGAGGGCCAGCACCCCGAATTCATCGCCGCCCAGGCGCGCCAGCACGTGTCGCTCGCCCAACTGCCTGCGCATGACAATAGCCAACTGCGCCAGCAATTGGTCGCCGGCCGGGTGACCGGAAGTGTCGTTGATCAACTTGAACTGGTCGAGGTCGAGATACAGCACCATCGCGAGTCTGGAATCGGGCCCGACCCCGCCCAGCACATCGTCCAGTCGCCGCTCGAACTCGCGTCGATTGTACAGATCGGTCAGGGTATCGTGAGTGGCCTGATAGCTCAGTTTCTCGGTCAGATCGCGCTGCTCGGTGACGTCGGTGGCCACCATCAGCAGTTTGCGTTGGCCCCCCAGCACCACGTGGGATATCGCCACGTCCGCCCAGAACCGGGTGCCGCTCTCGTGATGCAACCAGGCGGTGGTCCGCCCGCCGGCACGGCTGTCCGGCTCGCGCATCAAGCGCGGCAGGTCCGGCTGCGCAAACAGGTCGGGCAGGTCTCGCTCGCCTACCCCCTCACCCAGGCGCTGGCGGCAGGCCTGGTTGGCGTAGATGATCCGGCCGTTGGTGGCATCGGCCAGCAGTACCAGCGCCGGCAACAGCTCATTCAACGCACGAAAGCGCTCCTCGCTCTCGCGATAGCGACGGCCCAGTTGGTTGCCGAGATCAGCCGCGCGCTGACGCATGCTGGCAATGGAGAACAGCAACAAGGCCAACAGGACGCTCGCCAGCAATCCGGCCAGCAGCGCCGGATCATGCCATGGGATACCCGGTGGCCCGCGATCGAGTGATTGCATCGCCACCTTCCATACGCGTCCGCCATAGGCGAGGCGATGCTCGACGCGAAACCCCGGCAATGAGGCTGCGCGTCCCGGATGCGAGTCGAACAGCGTCCGCTCGTTGTCCTCGGTGACGTCGCTGACACGCAAGTGCAGCGTCCGCAATACGCCCTCCGGCAGAGGGTGGCTGACCAGGTCGGCGGCCCGGAACAGCAGCGCCACCGAGCCGCTCACCCGTCTGTGTCGCTCGGCGGGCAGCTTGGGCGCGGCGCCGGAACTGTAGGTGGCCAGCCGCAGCACGACGCCGTCGAAGGGTGCCGAGCCGTCCGCATGCGTGCTCAGTCGGTAGGGTGCCGACAAGGCCACCCGATCAGTGCCAGGCGGGTGCGCCGGCAGTGCCGGGTCCCGGAGGTCGCTCCCTACGTCGCGGCCGATCAGCCCCTGGTTGCCCTGCCTCGGCTGCACCCAACGGATCACGTAGTGTTCGCCGTCGGCAAGCATTTCATGGTCGGCATAGGTCAGCGCCTGCAGACTGGGCAGGCGCTCGCGTGGATGCAAATTGGCGTAGAAGTCACCGAACTCGGGCGCGGTGACCTCATCGGAAACGAGAAACAGGGTCTGCGCGGCACGCAGCAGCAGCTCGGCCGAGTCCAACTGCGTCTGCAAGGCCGCATAGCTCTTGTCGGCCAGCTCGGAGTGCCTTTGCGCGTACTCCGATTGCAGGCGTTCGCGCCGTTGCACGTACTCTGCCGCGGTCAACACCAAGCCGAGCAGCAGCACCGAAAGGCTCCACAGATAGGGCGTCAGCGGCCGCGGAGAAGGCCCGGCAACGGGGTGATCGACACCACGGCGACCTTTCCACGCCACCGGTGCGGAATCGATGGAATCCTTCAATCGGCGCAAGGGATTCACCGCAGCAGTGCTGTGGCGTCCAATCATACATGCCGCGGCGCAGGTCGCTACCGGAGGCCGTTCCGCACGGCGTCCCGCACCGATCCGGCCGCCGCCTGCCCGGCCTAGGCCATGCCCCCATTCACGCCGATGACCTGCCCGTTGATGTAGGCGGCCGCGTCGCTGCACAGGAAGGCCACCAGCGCCGCGACCTCCTCCGGGGTGCCGGCGCGCTGGGCCGGCACCAGCTCGCGGATGCGCTCGGGGGGAAACGCGGCTTCGGCCATGCGCCCTTCGATCACGCCCGGCGCCACCACGTTGACGGTGATGCCGCGCGAGGCCATTTCACGTGCCAGCGACTTGCTGGCGCCGTGCAAGGCGGCCTTGGCGGCGGCGTAATTGGTCTGGCCGCGGTTGCCCAGAAGCGCCGCCACCGAGCCGACCGACACGATGCGGCCGAAACGCTGTCGCGCCATCGGCAGCAACAGCGGTTGGGTTACGTTGAAGAAGCCATGCAGGGACACGTCGATCACCCGGTGCCACTGCTCGGAAGCCATGCCGGCCATCGGCGCATCGTCGTGGATACCGGCGTTGTTGATCAGCGCGTGGATGGGGCCTTCGTCGAGCAAGCTCCCCAGCGCGGCACGCGTCACCTCGGCATCGGTGACATCGAAAGCGGTGGCCTGCGCGCTGCCGCCGCCCGCCCTGATCGCCGCTACCGCCGCTTCCGCGCGGTGCAGGCTGCGGTTGGCATGCACGATCACGTGGTAGCCGCTGGCAGCGAGCGCCAGGCTGATCGCACCACCAAGGTCACCACTGCCGCCGGTGACCAGGACGCGTCGGGGAGAAGATGGACTGGACATGAGCTGACCTCGGTTCAGAGTGCAGGATGAATCACCGCGGCGCGCCCGCTGGCGAGCAACCGGCCACGATGTTCGACCCGAAACGCATACTGGGCGCTGCCGTCATCGGCGTAAAGGCATTCGGCATGGACGTCCAGATGGCCATCCAGGCGATCGACATACTCTTCATACATGGCCACCTCGCGCAGGCTGACCAGACGGCCCGGACGCACGCCCTCGACGCCGCGTGCGCGGGCCAGCAGGCCGCCATGTACCGCCATCGCTTGCGCACCGTACTCGGCCAAGTGCACGGCGTGCAGACCGTGTTCGCCACGCAGCGGGTTGTCGGCACGCGCATGTCCCGCACTCTGCGCGTGGATGTGGCGCTCGTCCCACGAGCACACTGCATCGAGCAGGCACATCGTACCGGCATGCGGAATCAGCGCGGCCCAGTCAGTTTTTGGCAGGGGCTGGCTCACGGCTGGACGTCGGATGAAATGGAGTGGCCCGCGCGGCGGGGCCGCTCCGGGGTTGTCGCCCCACCCGCACCCGCGCCCTGCGCCGCGCGGCACCGGCTGCCGGCCGGGAAGGGGTCTGGCAGGTGCGGGGCCATCAGAATGGACAGGCAGAAATGGAAGGCCACGCCCAGGCTCACGGTGAGCCCGATCGCACGCAGCACGGGGATGCTGGCCCAGGCCAGCATGCCGAACACCAGCAGCGCGGACAACACGCAGACGATCGTGGCATGCAGGGTGCGCCGCTGTTCGGCCGGATCGCCGGTGTCGCGTTCGAAGAACAGCGCGTAGTGCAGACCCAGTCCACCGGCGAGAATCAACGCAACCAGGTGGAACAGCGAGATCTCGATGCCGGCCGCGCGCTCCACCGCCAGCACCAGGAACGTCGCCAGTGTCATCGGCGCCAGCACATGCCAGGCACGTCGCGCACTGCGCAGGGCGATCGTGATGGTGATCACCAGCAGCAGGCCGGCGACCAGCAGTGCCTGCAGGATACGCGTGCGGTAGGCGGCCACCAGGGACTCGGAGGCGGCCTTCAGGTCGAGCAGGCGCACCTGGCCGCCGGTTCGCGGACCCAGCGCCTGCAGCGCCGCTACATCATGTACGCCGCTGACCGTGCCCAGGCCGAGCCAGTGGCCATCGCGTTCGACCAGCATCGCCGCCAGGCGCTGGCCGAGCGGCGTTTGCGCGTAGCGCTCCGGGGTGAGCGGCGAGAGCCGGCGTGCCGCCTGCACGTCATCGACGAACGGCTGGAACAGGTCGGCGCGGAACGGCAGGCCCTGCAGGGCCGCGTGCAAGGCGGTCGCCAAGGCGGCCTGATCGGGCAGTCTCTGCTGCCGTTCGCGTTGCACGGCGACGGTGGGCAGATAGCGCGATGGCAGTTCCACGGCATCGACGGCATGCCGTGCCACCAACGCATCGACCTGGGGCTGCAGGGTTTGCGACAGCGCCAGCACGCCCTGTGCGGTGGGCGCCTCGAGCACCAGCAGGTAGCGTACATCCGGCGCACCCAGCGCCTCGCGCAGGCGTGCGTCATGTTGCAGCATGGCCGGTGGCACCGGGGTCAGCGCCGCCAGGTTGTTCTGCCAGAACGGGCCGGGCGCCAACGCCAGCATCAGTACGATCGCCAGCACCACCAGCAGCGGGACCCAGCGTGGCCGCGGCAGTCGGTCGACCCATCGACGCGCCTTGATCAGCCAGCCCATGGCGGCCACGTCGCGCACCCGCCGCGGCAACAGGTGCGGCAGCAGATAGCGGGTGCTCAAGCCGGCCACCAACAGGCCGACGATGGTGAACACGGCAAGCTGCTCGAGCCCATTGACGCCGGAGGCGTAGAACGCGAGGTAGGCGATGCAGGCCGAGGCGATCGCGGTGAGCAGCAACGGCCACAGGTCGCGCACGCTCTGCACCGCATCCTCGCCGGCACGACGGTGGCTGAGCACGCGGATCGGGTACTCCTGCGCCACGCCGAGCAGGGTGAAGCCAAAGGCGAGCGTGATGCCATGCACTTCCGGAAACGCCACGGTCAGCGCCGCGATGCCGGCCAGCGCGGCGCTGACGATCGGCAGCGCCGACAGCAGCAGCGAGCTGATGCTGCGATAGGCCAGCAGCAGCAATGCGACGAACCCGGTGGTGGAGATACGTCCGATCCAGTCGGCCTGATGTCGCGTCTGCGCACCGATCATCACGCTGAAGTACCCCGGCCCGCTCATCTCAAGTTTGGTCCCGGCGCTGCCAGGCAAGCGGTGGAAGGCCTGCTGGATGCCGTCGATCGCCTGCGCCTGCGCGCCAGGATCAAAGCCGGCGGCCACGGTCTGCACCAACAGTAAGGCTTCGTGCCGTGGCGTAAACCACACGCCGTCGCGCAGCTCGGGCGAGGTCGCGGGCGCCCAGCGCTCGGCCAGTTTCAGCATTTCCAGAGTGGGATCGCGCGGCAGCAGGCCCTTGAGCAGGGTGGCTGCCGGGGAAGACAAATCGTCCAGGCGCTGCTGCAACTGATCGCCGAGATACGCCTCATCCAGCGCCTGCGTGTCCAGCGTCGGCGACAACAGGTAGCGATAGGGAAGCAACTGCGGGTCAAGCGCGGCCAGATCGAAGTTGCCGTTGAGTACCTGGCTGTAGCGCGGGTCGTGCAGCAGCGCCTTGACCAGGCCCCGGCTCAACGCGGCCAGCCGCTCGTCGGGGGCGCCGGAAATGGACAGCAAAAGCAGGCGCGATCCGGGCCCCTCGCCAACCTGCTCCATCAGCAGGCGCTGGTCGGGCGTGGTCGGCGCGGGCATGAAGCTGCGCAGGTCGGTGCTGATGTGCAGGCGCTGGCTGACCATCCGGCCCAGTCCGGCCAACGCCAGCAACCACACCACCAGCAGCGTGGCACGCGCGCCGGTGCGCATCTTCAGGGCGTACCCTGACACAAGGCCTGCAGCGCCTCGCGGGTGGGTTCGGCCGGCATCTTCGCGGCCAATGCGCCGAGCAGGTCGACCGCCAGATCGCCGTCGGCCTCCTGCAGGTGCATGCAGCGCGACTGCTGGCCGACGCCATCGATGCGGATGCTGGCAATGGTCTTCGCCACGCGTGCGTCACGCGGCACCAGGATCAGCGTCCATACCCCTTCTGCATCGCCACGCTGACGGATCTCGAACGCCTGCTGCAGGCGCGCGGCGTCACCGCTGAGCAGCGCCACGAAACTGTCCAGCAGTACCTGCAACTGTGGCGCACGCTCCAGCGAGAACCGTCGCGGGGCTCCGCCGTCGCGCTGCCGGATCACCTCGCCGTCGGCGATGGTGGCGGTCTCGCGCCGCGGATGATCGACGCGCCGCTGCAGTTGGTCGCCACCGAGCCAGGACAGTTGCCCGGACACCACCAGCGGGCGATCCAGCACCTTGAGGAAGCGCGCCTCGGCAAACGCCGTATGCGCCGGAGCGGGCTGCCCCAGGGCGGCGAGCAACGCGTGGTGCGACGACGCGGCGGCGGGCTCAGACGCCCACGTGGTGACCGTCCACCACGGCAGCAGCAGGCTCAGCAGCAGGCGTGTCTTGCCAGAAGTCATAGAAATTGAACCAGTTGTAGGGGGCGATGCGGATGTAGTGCTCCAGTCGTTGCGCATAGCGCGCGATCATCGCATCCAGCGCAGGCAACCGATCATGCCGCGGGATCTCCACCCGATCGCTGAACGGCTCGAACACCAGCCGGTAGCGGTTGCCGCCCAGATACAACCCGAAGCACAGCACCACCGGCACTCCCAGGGTATGCGCCAGCAACCAGGGACTGACCGGAAATGGTGCTGGCGAACCCAGCAGTTCGGCACTGCGCAGCACTTCATGGCCGCGGCCGCGATCGGCCAGCATCGCCACCATCGCGCCGCTTGCGCAGGCCTCGGCCATGGCCAGCGCGACGGAGGCGCCGTCCTGCGCGGCATCGATCACGCAGTCGCCCACCGCCGGCGCCAATGCCTCCAGCAGCTCCGTCATCGCGGGGGTTTTCTGCTTGTCCAGCACCACCCGCAACGGCAGGTCCGGGCGCCGTGCGCCGATCGTGCGCAACGCCTCGAAGCTGCCCTGGTGAGAGCCCAACAGCAGCACGCCGCGACCCAGGGCAACGCGCTGCTCCAGCAGCTCGAGCCCCTCGGTCTCGAGCTCGAACGGCTGCTCGCCGTGCGCCAGCAGGAACACCCGGTCGAGCGTCGTGGCAGAGAACGCGTGGAAGTGTTTCAGCACCTGCCATGGCGTGGCCGGCCGCTTTAACACACGCCCGAGATACTGCACCGACGCCTGCCGCTCCTGCCCGCGGCGCAGGTAGAAATAGCCGGTGATCGGATACAGGCACAGCCGCGCCAGCCGACGTCCACCATGCAACGCGATCGCGCGGATCAGCCAGATTGCAAAACGGCCACCGCCCTCGGGCCGACTCTGCCAGTGCCTGCTTTTGTTCATGTTGCTGCCTGGACGATGCCGCGCGCCAGCACCACACCGTCGCGCTCAAGCCGGAAACGGAGGCGCGAATCGCTCCCTTCCGTTTCGTTCAACTGCAATTGCGCCGACTGATCGGGCAGCAACGGCGAGACGAATTTTGCTTCCAGTACCCGCGCCAGCCGCTGACCGCGCCAGGCACGCAAGGCCAGCGCCACCTGCTCCAGGACCAGCACGCCGGGCACCAGCGGCTGGCCTGGAAAATGACCGGGCAAGGCCGGATGGTCGGCGTCGAAATGGATCTGTTGCGAAAAACCGCTCATGGCGCCGCGCTGCCGTTGCCACGCAGAAGTTGTGGCCAGCGCAGGGCCAGTTGCAAGAGCATCTCGTGGAGGCCGGGATGGCGGAGATGGCGCAGGCGCCAGCGGCGATAGCCGTATTCCAGCACGAACGCCGCGCCGAGCAGCACGTAGCAACCCAGATGCAGCCAGGCCCAGGCCCAGCGCTCGGGCACCAGCCAGGGCGGCGCCACGCCAAAGCGCACAAACAGGCCGCTGTGTGCCGCGCACAGCAGCAATCCTGTCAGCAACAGCGCCTGGCCGGCAAGCAGCACCGTCCAGAACCAGGTGACCTGGCGCGCATAGTGCGCAACATCGGGCTGGCGCAGCCGCTCGGCGCCCTCGAGCGCCACCACGAAACGCGCCACCAGCGGCTCGCCGCCGGCCAGTGTGCGGCCAAACCAGTACGCAAGCATCGCGTTGATCAGAATCGGCACGGTTTCCAGCAGCAGGTCGGCCACGCCATAGTGCGACAGCAGCCACACGCCCGCCAGCATGGCCAGCCAGGCCAGCCACGGTGCGACCCGGCGCAACAGCAGGCGGGGCAACATCACCGCACTCAGCAGCAGCACCAATGCCAGCAACGGGAAAATCTGCCGATGGGTCACGGCACCGGCAATGGCCAGCACCGGGTAGGCCAGCAGCAGCAACGCGGCATAGCGCCGGGTGGCCACCGCAGGGGTGGGCAACACACGGTTCACACCGGATTCCACGGCGACCCGGCCGGATGCCGAAGCTTGCCACGATGAGTGCAACCTGGGGGGACAGCGGCGGAAGGCAGGCGGCGTCGAACCGTCGGCCTCAGCCGGCGCGATGCTGCTCGACATGGGCGGACAGGTTGCGCAGGCTGGCGAAGATCTGCTGGTTGTCCGGGTTGTCCGAACGCAGTTGGAAGCCGTAGTGCCTGGACACCGCCAAGGCGATTTCCAGCGCGTCGATCGAATCCAGCCCTAGCTCGCCGCCGAACAGCGGAGCATCGGGGTCGATCTGCTCCGGGCTGAGCTCTTCCAGGTTCAGGCATTCCACGACCAAGGTGGCCAACTCGTGCTGTGCCGCTGTCTGTTCCGCCATGCTCGATTCCGTACGCCAAGTGCATTGCCCCCCGGTGGCAATAGCCGCGGAGTGTAACATAGCGCCCCTGTCGTTCCCGGTCGCAGAGCATGATTCAGGGCTGTGAAAACCCGCGGATTGAAGCGCAGCTACGGCGGGCACCGCTGGTGTCCTATCGCATGGCGGACGCCGCGGCGCTGCTGGAGGAGCCCGGCACGCTGGCCGTGTTCGGCTTCAGCCGTGCGACCGGGCAGATTGACGATCCGCGCTACCTGCTGGTGGCGCTGGAGAGCCTCGACGTGCCCGCGCCGCTGGAGCTGTGGCAGGTGGCCGGGCCGGTGGATGTCGGCATCGAGGGCGCGCTGCGCTGGTCGAGCGGCGGCGGCTGGCTGTTTGTCGCGATCGAACTGGACGAGCGCAAACATGGCGGCCCCTGTGCCACGGCGAAACTGGCCTACGAGGAGCTTCATCGCTTCGTGGCGAGTCGCGGCGCCCGGCGCGTGCTGCGGGTATGGAATTACCTGGGCGCGATCAACCAGGGCGAAGGCGACGCCGAACGCTACAAGCGCTTCTGCGAGGGCCGTGCTGCGGGCACGGGAGATTTTTTCACCGAGGGTTTCCCGGCCGCCACCGCAATCGGCCACCGCGGCCCGGCCCACCGGCTGCAGGTCTATCTGCTTGCTTGCGACCGCGGCGGCCGCCGGATCGAGAACCCGCGCCAGGTCAGCGCCTGGCGGTATCCGCGCAAGTACGGCCGCACCCCGCCCAGCTTCGCCCGGGCGATGATGTTGCCTTCGCGCGACGCGCTGGCCATCTCCGGCACCGCCGCCGTGGTCGGCCACGCCTCGGCCCATCAGGATGACCTCGACGCACAGCTGGCCGAAACCCTGACCAATCTGGAAGCACTGCTGTCCAGCTCCGGTATGTCGGCCGGCTTCGACCGCCGCTCGCCGTTGAAGGTCTACGTGCGCCATGCCGCCGATGCACCCCGGGTACGCGCGATCTTGCAGGATCGCCTGCCGGGCGTACCGGTACTACTGCTGCATGGCGAGATCTGCCGCCGCGAGCTACTGGTCGAGATCGACGGCTGGCGGTATGTCTGAGTAACGGGATTCGGGATTCGGCAAAGCGGGCGCTTGCGCCTGGGCGCCTGACGAATCCCTAGTCCCGACTCTTGGTGGGCCTCTTCCATCCCTGGAAGGTCTGCTGGCGCCCGCGCGCCACGGTCAGTTGCCCCTCCGGCGCATCGCGGGTAATGACCGAGCCGGCACCGATGGTGGCTTGGGCGCCGATGGTCACGGGTGCCACCAGCGCGCTGTTGGAGCCGATGAAGGCGCCATCCTCGATGCGGGTGGCGAACTTGTTCGCGCCGTCGTAATTGCAGGTGATGGTGCCGGCACCGATGTTCACCCCGCGGCCCACCTCGGTGTCGCCCAGGTAGGTGAGGTGGTTGGCCTTGCTGCCTTCGCCGACCCGGGTTTTCTTGGTTTCCACGAAGTTGCCGACATGCACGCCGGCCGCCAGCTCGGTGCCCGGGCGCAGCCGCGCGAACGGGCCGATGGTACAGGCACCGCGGGTAACCACCCCGTCGAGGTCGCAGTGCGGCTGCAACACGGTGCCTGCGGCCAGTTGCACGTCTTTCAGTCGGGTGAACGCGCCGATGCGCACGTCGTCGCCGAGCACCACGTGGCCTTCCAGGATCACGTCGATGTCGAGCTCGACGTCGCGACCGGCCTGGACCGTGCCGCGCACCTCCACGCGCAGCGGATCGGCCATGCGCACGCCCTCGTGGAGCAAGGCGTGGGCGGTGCGCCGGCGCCACGCGGCTTCGAGTTCGGCCAGTTGGATGGGATCGTTCGCACCGGCCACCTCCACCGGATCGGCGCATTCGATGCTGAGTGCGCCGCACCCCTCCGCGGCGGCCAGGCGGAAGATGTCGGTGAGGTAGTACTCGCCTTGCGCATTATTGCGATCGAGCTGTCCGATCCAGCCACGCAGGGAGCTCGCCTCGGCGAGCACGATGCCGGTATTGACCAGGTTGACCGCCCGCTGACCGGCATCGGCATCCTTTTCCTCGATCACCTCGCGCACCCGACCATCGTCGTCGCACAGCACGCGGCCGTAGCCGTGCGGATCTTCCAACCGGGTAGTGAGCAGGCTGAAGCCCGCGTCGGCTTGCAGCAGTTGCCGCAAGGTTCCGACGCGGGTCAGCGGTACGTCGCCGTAAAGCACCAGCACGCGCGCGCCGTGCGGCACCTGGGCCAGCGCCTGCTCTACCGCATGCCCGGTGCCCAGCCGCTCGGCCTGTAGTACCCAGTGCAAGTCCGGCTGATCCGCGAACACGGCCTGCACCTGCTCGCCGTAATGACCGTAGACGATGTGGATGGCCGCCGGCCGCAATGCCCGCGCGGTGGCCAGTACATGGGCCAGCAAGGGTTTGCCGGCCAGCGGCATCAGGACCTTGGCACGGTTCGATTTCATCCGCGTACCGGCCCCGGCGGCCAGCACGATCACATGCAGGTTTGCTTCGTCCATCTCGACTCCGTTCGTCCTTCCACCATACGGTGCCGAGGATACATGCTACGGCCTGCTGCAACGCTTGTCCGTACCGGCGGCGGTGACGAACGCATGGTCGGCGACACGCCACGGGTGCGGGACAGAGGGGAACAAACCGGGCCCTGAGGCGTCCAAGGTGCAGGCCTTGTCGTCAGCGGGCCCTGAAGCCCTGGCGAGCAATGGCTTGGTGCAGTGCCGGCCTTGTTCGCGCGGAGCCGCAACCTGTCGGCGCGAGCCGTGAACCGGACGTCACACCGAAAGTGCAGTTGAGCCGCGCTCAGCGCATACATTTACGCCACGCGCCGCGTGCCAGGATGGACACGTCAGCCGAAACCGAAACAGGTGGATCATGAAATCCTCGACCGGCACACGCCTTTGCAATCTTCTCGCCCTTGCCGCTATCGCCTGCGGGGTGGGTGGCCCGGGTCCTGCCCTGGCCACAAATGCACCGGCATCTGAACCGGCGGCCTCGGATGCCGCCGTGGCAGGGAAGCGGGTGTCGGTGACTTATGCCAACCCGGAGGAGTTCAGCGAGGTACGTCAATTCGGCCACCAGGACAGGTTCACGGGCACCGAATATCTGGAGCCGCTGAAAGCCCACCTGATCATGCGGGCAACGCGAATGCTGCCCCCGGGAGACCGCCTGGAAGTGACGATTACCGACATCAAGCTGGCCGGCGGCTTCGAGCCGTGGCACGGTCCCAACCTGATGTACGTGCGCATCATGAAGGATATCTACCCGCCGCGCATCGACCTGACGTTCCGGTGGATCGACAGCAACGGCAAGGTGCTGCGGGAAGGCTCGCGCAAGCTGCGCAACCTGGGCTATCTGCAGAGCGGCGTGGCGCAACCGAGCGACAGCGACCCGCTGCGTTACGACAAGGCGTTGATCGATACCTGGCTGCGCCGCGGCCTGGAAGACCTGTGAGGATGTCGTAAACCGCGGGGCATGGCAGGTCGTTGATGCGACCGCGTGGCCGCGGGCTCAGTGCTTGAGCGTCTTGCGCAGCCGCTCCAGCGCCTGCAACTGGGCCATCGCCTCGGTCAGCCTGGTCTGTGCTTCGGCGACGTCGATGGCGTCACTGCGATTGGCCAGCGCCTCACGCGCCTCCTTCATCGCGCGCTGGGCCGCGGCTTCGTCCAGATCGGACGCCCGGGCGGCGGTGTCGGCCAGCACGGTGACCACCTGCGGCTGCACCTCGAGAATGCCGCCGGACACGTAGAACTGCTGACGATCGCCGCTTTCCAGCAATACGTCCACGTGGCCGGGCTTCAGCCGCGTGATCAACGGCGCATGGCGCGGCGTGATGCCCAGCTCACCCGTCTCGCCGGTCGCCACGACCATGGTCGCGTCGCCGGAAAAGATCTCGGCCTCGGCACTGACGATGTCGACGCGGATGGTTGTCATGGTTTTCTCTCGCTACGCTCGTTCTGACGGGATTGGGGATTGGAGATTCGGGATTCGGTACAGCCGCAGGCCGCGATTCTTCCGAATCCCGAATCCCGTCTCCCGAACCCCGGAAGGCGGCGACTCACGCCGCCTTCTTGGCGCCCATCTCCTCGGCTTTCTTGATCGCCTCGTCGATGCCGCCGACCATGTAGAACGCCTGCTCCGGCAGGTGGTCCACGTCGCCGTCGACGATCATCTTGAAGCCGCGGATGGTTTCGGCCAGCGGCACGTACTTGCCCGGCGCACCGGTGAACACCTCGGCCACATGGAACGGCTGCGAGAAGAAGCGCTCGCACTTGCGTGCGCGGTACACCGCCAGCTTGTCATCCTCGGAGAGCTCGTCCATGCCCAGGATCGCGATGATGTCCTTCAGCTCCTTGTAGCGCTGCAGCGTGCCCTGCACGCGGCGGGCCACGTCGTAGTGCTCGGCGCCGACCACGTTCGGATCGAGCTGGCGGCTGGTCGAATCGAGCGGATCCACCGCCGGGTAGATGCCGCGCGAGGCGATGTCGCGCGACAGCGTCACGGTGGAGTCCAGATGCGCGAAGGTGGTTGCCGGCGACGGGTCGGTCAAGTCGTCCGCGGGCACGTAGACGGCCTGGATCGAGGTGATCGAACCGGTCTTGGTCGAGGTGATGCGCTCCTGCAGCACGCCCATCTCCTCGGCCAGGGTCGGCTGGTAGCCCACCGCCGACGGCATGCGCCCGAGCAGTGCGGACACCTCGGTGCCGGCCAGGGTGTAGCGGTAGATGTTGTCCACGAAGAACAGCACGTCCTTGCCCTTGCCGGTCTCGTCCTTCTCGTCGCGGAAGTACTCGGCCATGGTCAGGCCGGTCAACGCCACGCGCAGGCGATTGCCCGGCGGCTCGTTCATCTGGCCGTAGACCATCGCCACCTTGGACTCGGGCAGGTTGTCGAGCTTGACGACGCCGGCTTCCTGCATCTCGTGGTAGAAATCGTTGCCTTCGCGGGTGCGCTCGCCGACGCCGGCGAACACCGACAGACCGGCGTGCTTGGTGGCGATGTTGTTGATCAGCTCCAGCATGTTCACCGTCTTGCCCACGCCGGCGCCGCCGAACAGGCCGACCTTGCCGCCCTTGGCAAACGGACAGACCAGGTCGATCACCTTGATGCCGGTTTCCAGCAGGTCGTTGGAGGCGGCCTGCTCGTCGTAGCTGGGCGCCTCGCGGTGGATCACCCAGTGATCGCTGGCGTCGATCGGGCCTACTTCGTCGATCGGGTTGCCGAGCACGTCCATGATGCGACCCAGGGTGGCCTTGCCGACCGGCACCTTGATGCCCTCGCCGGTGTTGCGCGCCTCGAGCCCGCGCTTCAGGCCCTCGGTGGAACCCAGTGCGATCGCGCGCACGATGCCGTCGCCGAGCTGCTGCTGCACTTCCAGCGTGATGTCGGTGCCGTCGATCTTGAGTGCGTGGTACACCTGCGGCACCTGGTCACGCGGAAACTCCACGTCGACGACGGCGCCGATGATCTGAACAACTTTGCCCTGGCTCATTGGGGTAACTCCACCTGGTAACTTGAATGTGTTGTGAAGGGAATCGGGAATGGGGAATCGTCAAAGCGCGGTTCGCTGCTGTTTCGATTTCCTGTTTCCGATTCTCCAGTCCCGGCTACTCATACCGCCGCAGCACCGCCGACGATCTCCGAAATTTCCTGCGTGATCGCCGCCTGGCGCGCCTTGTTGTAGGTCAGCGTCAGCGTGTCGATCACCTTGTTCGCGTTGTCCGACGCAGCCTTCATGGCGACCATGCGGGCGGCGTGCTCGCTGGCCAGGTTTTCCAGTGCGGCCTGGTACACCACCGACTCGATGTAGCGGCCCAGCACGTGCTCCAGCACGGTCTGCGCATCCGGCTCGTAGAGGTAATCCCAGCCATGCCCGGCATCCAGCTTGACGCCGGCATAGGCCGACTCGCCGGCATCCTCTTGCGCCTCCAGCTCGGCCGCCACCAGGGGCAGCGGCAGCAGCGCGTCGATGCTCGGCTTCTGCGTCATGGTGTTGACGAAGTCGCTGTAGGCCAGGAACACGCGATCCAGACCATTGGCCGAATAGGCGTCCATCATCACCTTGATCACGCCGACCAGCCGCTCCAGCTTCGGCTTCTCGCCGAGGTGGCTCACCGTACCGACCAGGTTGACACCCTTGATCCGGCGGAAGAACGAAATCGCCTTCTGCCCGATCGCCACCACGTCTACCTGCACGCCCTGCTTCTGCCAATCGGCGATCACCGGCAGCAGGCGACGGAACATGTTGGAGTTGAGGCCACCGCACAGGCCGCGATCGGTCGACACCACGATGTAGCCGACCCGTGCCACGTTCTCCCGTTCGGTCAGGAACGGGTGGCTGAAATCGGTGCTGGCCTGCGCCACGTGCGCGACCACCTTGCGCATCAGGCGGGCATACGGACGCGAGGCCTTCATCAGATCCTGCGCCCGACGAATCTTGGCCGCCGAGACCATTTCGAGCGCACGCGTCACCTTGCGCATGTTCTGCGTGCTCTTGATCTTGGTTTTTATTTCGCGTCCGCTGGCCATGCTTTACTCGCTCGCGTTGCTCACTCGTGGGAATCGTGAATCGGGAATGGGGAATAGTTCAAAGCGGAGCGCGCAGCGCCGCTGGCTTTTCCGACTTCCCATTCCCGATTCTCTATTCCCGGCTCCACTACCAACTACCCGTCTTCTTGTACTCGTCCAGCGAGGCCTTGAAAGTGGCTTCGATGTCCTTGTCCCAGCTGCCGGTGGCCACGATCTTCTTCATCAGTTCCTCGTGGTTCTGATGCATGAACGCGTGCAGCCCCTTCTCGAACGGCAGCACCTTGTTCACCGGCAGGTCGTCGAGGTAGCCGTTCTCGGCTGCGTACACCGACAGCGCCAACTCGGCGATCGACAGCGGTGAGTACTGCGCCTGCTTCATCAGCTCGGTGACACGCTGGCCGCGGTCCAGCTGTGCGCGCGTGGCCGGGTCCAGATCCGAGGCGAACTGCGCAAACGCCGCCAGTTCACGGAACTGGGCCAGCGCCAGCTTCACACCGCCGGAAAGCTTCTTGACGATCTTGGTCTGCGCCGCACCGCCCACACGCGATACCGAAATACCGGCATTCACGGCCGGCCGGATGCCGGCGTTGAACAGGTCGGTTTCCAGGAAGATCTGGCCGTCGGTAATCGAGATCACGTTGGTCGGAACAAACGCCGACACGTCGCCACCCTGGGTCTCGATGATCGGCAGCGCGGTCAGCGAACCGGTCTTGCCCTTCACTTCGCCGTTGGTGAACTTCTCGACGTAGGCCTCGGACACGCGCGAGGCGCGCTCGAGCAGGCGCGAGTGCAAATAGAACACGTCGCCTGGATACGCTTCGCGGCCCGGCGGACGCTTCAGCAGCAGGGAGATCTGGCGGTAGGCCACGGCCTGCTTGGACAGGTCGTCGTAGACGATCAGCGCGTCCTGGCCGCGGTCGCGGAAGTATTCGCCCATCGCGCAACCGGAGTACGGCGCCACATACTGCAGCGCGGCCGACTCCGAGGCCGAGGCGACCACCACGATGGTATTGGCCAGCGCGCCGTTCTCTTCCAGCTTGCGCACCACGTTGGCGATCGACGAACGCTTCTGGCCGATGGCCACGTAGATGCATTTAATGTCCGAATCGCGCTGCGCAATGATCGCGTCGATCGCCAACGCGGTCTTGCCGGTCTGGCGGTCGCCGATGATCAGCTCACGCTGGCCACGGCCGATCGGAATCATCGCGTCGACCGACTTGTAGCCGGTCTGCAGCGGCTGATCGACCGATTTGCGCCAGATCACGCCCGGTGCCACCTTCTCCACCGGCGCGGTGAGCTTGGCATTGATCGGACCCTTGCCGTCGATCGGGTTGCCCAGCGCATCCACCACCCGGCCAAGCAACTCCGGGCCGATCGGCACTTCAAGGATGCGACCGGTGGTCTTGGCGGTGTCGCCTTCGCGCAGGTGTTGATATTCGCCCAGCACCACCGCGCCAACCGAGTCGCGCTCGAGGTTGAGCGCCAGCGCAAACGCGTTGCCCGGCAGCTCGATCATTTCACCCTGCATCGCATCGGCCAGGCCGTGGATGCGGACGATGCCGTCGGACACACTGATGATCGTGCCCTCGTTGCGTGCTTCGGCGCCGAGCTTGAACTGCTCGATACGGCTCTTGATCAGTTCGCTGATCTCGGACGGATTCAGTGTAGTGCTGGACATGGTTGCCTATCCCGGAATTGAATTCTCTTTTGAAGAGTCCGGCCCTGGATGGCCGGTTTTCGCTCTTCGCGAAGCGAACTTCGCGTTAAATCAAGTCACGCGGTCACGGGTGACCGTTGATGGTTCGTTGCCAAAGAACGTCGCATGAAACTAATTCACCAGCGCGCCGGCCAGCTTGGCCAGGCGGGCGCGGGCGGAACCGTCGATCACTTCGCTGCCGGTATCGATCACCGCGCCGGCCAGCAGCGAGGCGTCGACCTGGGTATCCAGCTCGATCTCGCGCTTGAAGCGGCGTTTCAGCGAAGCCTTGAGCTGTTCGACCTGGGCGGCGTCCAGCGCCATCGCGCTGGTCACCTTGACCAGCAGCTGCGATTCGGAGTCGCGCTTCAAGGTCTCGTACAGCTCGGCCACTTCCGGCAGCAGGGCCAACCGGCGCTGTTCGGCCATCTCGGCAAGGAACCGCCCGAACGGGGCATCCACCGCGATGCCCGCCGGCAGATGCAGGGCGACCAGCTGCGCCGGCACCACCCGCGGATCGTTGCCGAGGCCGGCGACGCGCGGATCGGTCGCCACGGCGGCGGCGAAGGCCAACGCCTGCGACCAGGCATCGAGCGAGCCGGCCGCATGCGCCACTTCAAAGGCGGCGCGGGCGTAGGGGCGAGCGAGGGTGATTGCCTGGGACATCGATCAAATCTCGGCTGCGAGCTGGTCGAGCAGATCCTTGTGCGTCGAGGCATCCACCTCGCGCTGCACGATCCTGCTGGCGCCGGCCACGGCGAGCGCACCGACCTGCGCACGCAACTGGTCGCGTGCGCGCTGGGCCATCGAGGCGATGTCGTCCTGCGCCGAGGCCTTCAACCGATTGATCTCGTTGACTGCTTCGCCGCGAGCCTGCTCGATGATCTGGTTGGCTTGCTGCTGCGCCTTGTCGATGATCTCCGAGGCCTGTATCCGGGCCTGCTTGATCTCGGCCGCCACCTTGGAATCGGCGTCCTTCAGCTGGGCATGCGCGCGCTCGGCGGCACTCAGGCCTTCGGCGATCTTGACCTGGCGCTCTTCGATGGCCTTGGTGAGATAGGGCCAGATGAAGTGCACACAGAACCAGATCAGGATGGCGAACGAAATCATTTCGCCAATCAAGGTCGCGTTGAATTCCATCGCTGCGTTACCTGCAAATACGGGTTGAACCGAACCCGGGCATCGAGACACCCGGGTCGAACCGGCGGCGCCACGGCGCCGCCACGAGGCTTACGCGCCGGCCAGCCCGGACAGCAGCGGGTTGGCCACGGCGAAGTACATTGCCAGCGCCACGCCGATCAGGAACGCGGCGTCGATCAGGCCGGCCAGCAGGAACATGCGGCCCTGCAGCAGGGGCACCAATTCGGGTTGACGCGCGGCCGCCTCAAGGAACTTCGAGCCCATGACGCCGATTCCGATACAGGCACCGAGGGCACCCAGGCCGATGATTAGGCCAAGCGCGATGGCGGTGAAGGACTGCACTTGAGCAATGTGAGTGATGAGGTCCACGACGGTCTCCGGAGTAGTGAAGCTGGTAGTTGAATGGGTTGAAGCGGATGTGGTGAAAAGCGTATCAGTGGTGCTCGTGCGCCATCGCGATGTACACGACCGTCAGCACCATGAAGATGAACGCCTGAATGGTGATGATCAGGATGTGGAAGATGCCCCATGCCGTGTAGCCGAGGATGCCCGCACCATACAGTGCCCAGCCGGCCAGCCCGGCGCCGGCACTGAACAAACCGGCGATCAACATGAATACCAGCTCGCCAGCATACATGTTGCCGAACAGTCGCATTGCCAGGCTTACCGGCTTGGACACCAATTCGACGATGTTCAACGCGAGGTTGAACGGCGCCAGAACGATCTTGAGCACGACCCCGTCGGCCGCGAACGGCGCCGTGAACAGCTCGTGCGTATAGCCGCCAAAGCCCTTGACCTTGATGCTGTAGAAGATGATCAGCACGAACACCGTCAACGACATCGCGAAGGTCATGTTGAGGTCGGCCGTGGGCACGGCGCGGAAGTGGCCGATACCGAACATCTCGGTGAGCCACGGCAGCAGGTCGATCGGCAGCAGGTCCATTGCGTTCATCAGGAATACCCACATGAACACGGTCAGCGCCAGCGGACCCAGCACGCGGCGGTCGCCATGGAACACGTCCTTGACCTGGCCGTCGACGAACTCGAGGATGATCTCGACGAATGCCTGGCCCTTGCCCGGCACGCCGGAAGTGGCCTTGCGTGCCTTCAGCCAGAACCACAGGCAGAAAAGCACGCCCAGCACGAGCGACACGGCAATCGAGTCGATATGTACCGCCCAGAACCCGTCCTTGCCCGCATGCGGAGTCAAGTGCTGCAGGTGATGCTGGATGTATTCGGTAAGCCCGCCCGACTCGCTTGCCATGTTTCAACCCTTGAATCTGAACGCCAGCAGATGAACCGCGTAGGCAGCCACCAACCCCGTGATAGCGGCCAGTGGCGGCAGTTTGTAGTGGTACAGAATCATGACCAGCCCACCGACGATCACGATCCACTTCAGGAGCATGCCCGTCAGCAACCGACTCAGCGCCAGGCCTGCACCACCGATGCCGCTGAACATCCGCGCCGACATCAGCACGGTTCCCAGTGCCACCAGCAGTGCGCCCGTCGCGGCCGATACCGCTTCGCGACGCCCCAGCACAAGGAAGACAATACCCACCAGTGCTGCCACCGCAAACTGCAGCAACATGATACGCAAGGCGAGGCGCCGACCCGAGGCTGGGCTGTTGAGCAAGTAACGTCTCCGCGCGGCCCGTACCAGGCGGCGTCGCTTCCATCACCTGCCACGATCCAATCCATAAAAGTATATCAGCGCGCCAATTGCGCGGACAAGCCGCAGAACCGCTCCATGGCGGCGTAGCGACGACAAACCGCTCATTCAGGGACGACTGCGACGATCTGCCGCAACCACCGATTCCGCGGCAGCCGGATGCAAAAGGGCCGAACATCCATGTTCGGCCCGATCTTGTTGCAGCAACCCGTCGAGGAACCGGCGGACTTACTTGGCGGCAGCCTTCTTGCCGGCAACCGGCGCCGCGGTCACGGCGTCGTTGGCGGCCTGGCGCTGCTCTTGCACCAGCGCATTCAGCGACTCGGCGGTCTTCTGGGTGATCGCCAGCACTTCCTGCGACACCGACACGGCGCGCTCGGCATTCTCGCGGCCCAGGCTGCTGCCCTTCTCCCACAGGCTGCGCAGGCTGTCCGCGTCCCGGGCTTCCATCGCCTCGGCGACGAATTCGGCCGAACCCTTGGTCTGCTCCTCGAACGCCTTGAGCTGCAGGCTGGCAACCTTCTCCAGGCCCTTCAGGGCCAACGAATGCGCCTTGAAAGCGCTGTCGGCGAACTGCTTGGTGAAATCGAAAATCTGACTGTTGAACTGCTGATTCATGGCTAGGTCCTCACTGAGGATGGGGTAGTGCCAGCCACTCTAGCAAACCTTCTGTTGCGATGCAACATAAATCTTCGGCATGGACCAGACCAGTCGGGAAATACTCAGCTAAACCGGATATTTGTGTGGACGACGAATTTTGCGCAAGGCGTCATGGCCTGTCCCGGCTGTGGCTTGCCCCGGAGGTGCAGGTTTCATGCACCACCACCTTGTCCAGCCCGGGAAGCCGAGGCTCCAGCCGCCGCCAGATCCAGCGCGCGAGGATCTCGCTGGTTGGATTCTCCAGCCCCTCGATGTCGTTGAGGTAGTGATGATCGAGCTGGTCATGCAGCGGCCGGAAGGCCGCTTTCAGGTCGGCAAAGTCCATCACCCAACCAAGCTGCGGGTCCAGCTCTCCGGTGACGTGGATCTCGACGCGGAAGGAGTGGCCATGCAGACGTGCGCATTTGTGGCCTGGCGGCACGTTGGGGAGGCGGTGGGCGGCTTCGAAGGTGAAGACTTTGAAAATATGCATCGCGACATCCTGCGTGCCATGGCCAGAGCGGCGAAGAAGGGAAGGCGCGCACCGACCGACTGCGCGGACCAGCGCGGGCGCGCACGCGTCGCCCGGTCTGGGGCGATCAGGCTCGCGATGAAGCCCGCCGGATACGGCCCCGCCGCACCGGTATGACACCGGCCACGGTCGCGCCGCAGGTGCACATTCTAACCGATGACCGTCGCACACCGGCATCACTCATCGACCGCCGTCTCGACCAGGCCGCGGTACCGCCTGACGTTCCTTCCCGCCGCGCGCAGCCACCTGACTGAACGGCACAGGGGCGGCCGGATTCTTTCCCCATGGAACCCGGCCGGGCCCGGAGAGGCGGCATCCGGTTATGCGCTGGCCGGGTGGGGCAACCCGAACGCCGCCCAAGGCCCAGTCCCGATCCGCCGTTCCAACAGCTGCTGCTCGGTCGCGACGGCAATGCCATGTGGGTTGCTTCCGCAGTAGAGCGTGATGTGCGCCATGGCCTGAGGCAATGGAAGGTCCAGCCAGTCCCCGAGCAACCGGCGTGCCTCGTGCAACGCCGGCGCATCACAGGCCGTCGCAAGGGAATGATCGGTCGCCTCACCTTCGCGCTTTTGCAGCAGCCAGAGTTCGTCGACGATGCTGATCCGATGATCCAGGCCGGCCCAGGCCCGGAACCAGCGATCCCTGACCGCCGCCGCATGCAGGTGCGACGCGGCGAGCTCTCGTCCAAGCACGGTGATGTGCAACTCCGACTTCCGCATCAGCATGTGCCCATTGACCTGGATGCGAGCCGGCAGGCCCCGCCATGGGTCAAGCGGCAAACGCCACAACACCGAGCCGGTGGAAGTGAGCTCGGGACCGGCCTCGGCCTGGATCTGCAACAAAGACATAGCCACCCTCGCGAGGAACCCATCGCCAACGGACCGATCGCCCGGCGCAGCACCGGGACCGGTCCACAACGGCACTTTCAAGGTACATACATACATATACGTTGCATTGCGATGACTGACCTTGTCCTTGAATTCCGTATCCCATAACCGCGGTCATGGGCCGGTTCGCGTAAGTCGGTTGTTCGCAGACTTCTGGTGATCTCCGCGCGGCCCAAGAGGCCCCGAAGATCACGAGGAACAACAATACGGGAAGTGAAGACTTTTCCTCTGCGGTGGAGCACTTGATGCAGTACTCGCTCTGGCACTTGGCCAAAACGGTGCAAAGACGCCAGGAAAGTCTGCCCTATCAATCAGATAGATAGGCATGGTGGCTATGGGTGGACTCGAACCACCGACCCCAGCATTATGAGTGCTGTGCTCTAACCGGCTGAGCTACATAGCCATGGGCACCCGCCGCGGGGCGATCGGGACGATCGCGGACGGGGCGCGGAAGTGTAGTGGGCTGGGCGTTTTGGTTCAAGTGGATGGCTTGCTGCCTGGGGCTTGCCGTGGTTGAATCGGACTCGGGACTACGCGGCCGTTTTGGCCGCAAAGTCACGGGGTTAGGCCCCAGGAGACGACATGATTGATGTAGATGGCTACCGTCCGAACGTGGGCATCGTGCTGCTGAATGCAGACGGCCAGTTGTTCTGGGCGCGCCGGATCAATCGTGATGGCTGGCAATTTCCGCAAGGCGGCATGCGCACGGACGAAACCCCGCTGGAGGCGATGTACCGCGAGCTGGAGGAGGAAACCGGGCTGGAAGCGCATCACGTGGAGGTGATCACCGCCACCCACGGCTGGCTGCGCTATCGCCTGCCCGAGCGCTATGTGCGTCGGCACCAGCGGCCGACCTGCATCGGCCAGAAGCAGGTGTGGTTCCTGCTCAAGCTGGTTGGCGGGGAAGAGGCGCTGAGGCTGGATGCCCACGAGAAACCGGAGTTCGATATCTGGCGCTGGGTGGATTTCTGGTACCCGGCGGCGAACGTGGTGAATTTCAAGCGGGAGGTGTACGCACGGGCACTGCGCCATTTCGCACCGCTGGTGGAGGAGTTGTTCGGCGTCGAAATCGGCACCACGCCGCCACGCAACGGACGCGGCACGCTGCCGACCGAACCGGGTGACGGGCGTGCTACTGCCTGAACGGGCGGTCGCGGCAAGAAATTGATAGTTGACAATCATTCGCATTTGCGTTCCCATGCGTGCCATGTATATCTGCATGTGCAACGCCGTCACCGACCATGACATCCGCCGCGAGGTGGCCAATGGGGTGCGGACGTTTGGCGAACTGCAGGCGCGCACCGGTTGTGGCAATGGCTGCGGTTGCTGTCACGAGGAGGCGAAGGCCACGCTGGAGCTGGAGCTGGAGCTGGCCAGGAGGCAGGTACCCTGCCCATTGCCGATGGTCGCGGCCTGAGCCGGCCCTCCACTTGAGTGGGGGTGTGGTTTGCGCGCAAGAGAGGCCGCGCTTTTTTGATCCTCCCCGGTTGTCCCACACCGAAGCTCGGCGCTGGCCGTGCCGGTCGCCGTGCCGCCCCGGCTCCTGGAAAAGCCGCCTTGCGCACGACGAGCGTGCCCGCGCGGGGCCCGGCGAGGGCGCGGACGACATCTGAGCTGTTCGCATCGAGGGTGGACTCCACGCTTCGGCCGAACCCGCTCCGCAACCCCGCCCACCCGCAGGGGAACTCCCAAGGTCGTCGACCCAAGAGGGGCCTCGACAGCAAGCATCGACGCGGATTCCGGGCGCGCGCCAACGACGGGCATCCGAGGGACCGCGACGGCAGTCCGTGGCATTCGCATTGCGTCGGCGGCCACGCGGAGTTTGTATAGTGGGCGGCGTCTGTCGCAAAGGAGAAAGGCCATGAAAGGTGACGCCAAGGTCATCGAGTTCCTCAACCAGGTGCTCTTCAACGAGCTGACCGCGATCAACCAGTATTTCCTGCACAGTCGCATGTACAAGGACTGGGGCTACACCGAGCTGGCCGAGCATGAATACAAGGAATCGATCGAGGAGATGAAGCATGCCGATCGTCTGATCGAGCGCATTTTGTTCCTCGATGGCCTGCCCAACCTGCAACGCCTGGGCAAGCTGCGCATCGGCGAGAATCCGGTGGAGGCACTGCAGGGCGATCTTGACCTGGAAATGGCTGCCACGAAGGATCTGCGCGAGGCGATCGCCTACTGCGAAGGCGTCGCCGACTACGTCAGCCGCGACCTGTTCAAGAACATCCTGCACGATGAGGAAGAACACATCGACTGGCTGGAAACCCAGTTCAACGTCATCACGGACATCGGCACGGAGCGCTACCTGCAAAGCAAGATGCAGCGCTGATACCGCGCCACGAACGGGCGCGTGCCGCCGCGCTGGGCCAGCGCGGGCGTGCGCCCGTTCCTTGACGCTTTCGTCACGCTCGGGCTATACGTTGGTTTTTTGCCGGAATGATTTTTCATGGGTTCACGACCACCACCGCGCCTTGTGGTGCGAAGGCACGACGATGTCGGCCATCGCTGGCGCTTCCTGTGGTGGGCGCTGGCGTGGCTGGGCAGTCTGCTGGCGGTCGGCGTGCTGGTGTTCGCGCTCAGCAACCGGCGCAGCACGCCGACCGTAGTCGATCACAAGGAGCGGCGCGCCCTGCTGGCGGAGGTAAACGACCTCAAGCAGCAGGTGACCAATTTGCAGCGCGCCAATCAGGTCAATGAGGTCGCCACCCGTGCGCTGCGCGGCACGCTGGCGCAACGGGAGAAGGAGCTCAGCGCCCTGCGCTCCGACCTGGGCTTCTATTCACGCCTGGTGAGCGGCAACGGCCAACGCCAGGGATTGAAATTGCAGGAGGTGAAGCTGCAGCCGATCAGCGGCTCGCGCGGCTGGACACTGATTGTCAGCCTGACCCAGAACGCCAAGCGCGGTGGCGAGGTCAGCGGCCACGTCACGGTGAGTGTGGAGGGACTGCGCAAGGACAAGGTGGTCACACTCGCCTGGCCAGCGCTGGGCGACGGCACGGCGCAGAAGGACGGCCTGCCGTTTCGTTTCACCTATTTCGAGCAGTTGCAGGGCACCATCCTGCTGCCGGCAGATTTTCGGCCCACGCGACTGCGCATTCACGTCAAGCCGGAAAACGGCCAGGCGATCAGCCGCGCCGTTGCCTGGAGCGCCGCACTGAGCGGCAATATCACGACCGCCGAGGGAACCCGAGATGTTCAACCGTAGACGCACTGACCGCAAGAACAGCAGCCCGGAAACCAGCCTGATCGCCCGCGGTACGGTGGTCCACGGCGACCTGCGTTTCAGCGGCGCACTGCACCTGGACGGGCGCATCGAGGGCACGGTGGTGGCCGAGGGTGACGATGCGATATTCACCCTGAGCGAGCACGGTGAGGTGCAGGGCGAGGTGCGCGTGCCGCATGCAGTGATCAACGGCCACATCACCGGCGACGTGCATGTGGGCGTGCGGCTGGAGCTGGCACCCCTGGCGCGGATTGACGGTGATGTGCGTTACCACACGCTGGAGATGGCCGCCGGCGCCCAGGTCAATGGGCGCATCTCACGCCAGGCCGAGGAAGGCCAGCGCGTGCTGGCGGCACCGACAGTGAACACCACCGAAGAAGTCGATGAGGCAGCGCTGGCCTGACGCGGTATGCTTGTGCTTACCTGCCACGTCCCCATCTAGGTAGCCATGGAAACCTTCGTCGCCATTCCCGATTACCGCAGCGGCGGTGCCCCGCTCGACTTCACTGCCGCCGCCGCGCACAAGGTGCAAGAGCTGATTGCCGAGGAAGGCAATCTGGAGCTGAAGCTGCGCGTGTACATCAGCGGTGGCGGCTGTTCCGGGTTCCAGTACGGCTTCACCTTCGACGAGACGCAGGCCGAGGACGATCTGGCGATCGAGCGCGACGGCGTCACCTTGTTGTGTGATCCGCTGTCGCTGCAGTACCTCAGCGGCGCGCAGGTCGACTACACCGAGAACCTCAGCGGCGCGCAATTCGTGATCAGCAATCCGAACGCAAAAACCACCTGCGGCTGCGGCTCCTCGTTCACCGCCTGAGTCCGGCGTCATGGACCAGGCCAGGCTGCCGCGAACCAACACTTTCGCTGGTCTCAGCCGGGTGCTCGATCGGAGCGCCGAACACCGCGACCAAGCGGCCTGGATCACGGCACGGGCGCACTCGGACAGCGTGCGCTATCTACTGCTCGATGCCACCGGCGAAGCCTTCCTGCGCCGCGACAGCGACACGCTGCGCTGGCTCGACGCAGGCGAACGGGAGCAATGGTTTGCGGACGCCCCGGCCAGCCTGCTCGGCATGGCGCACGGGCGGCCGCATTTCCTGCTGGTGGTGGACGATCCCGCGCGCATCGGCACGCTGGAAACCGCGCTGGATGCGCGCCGGGTGAGCCTGCGCCAGGCCGGTTTGCTGCTCGGCACCGACGAGGCCGGCCTGTTTGCGTACGCCAAGGGGTTGTCGCACTGGCAGCGCGAGACACGTTTTTGCGCCCACTGCGGTGCGCCGCTGCAACTGATTTCCGCCGGCCATCGCGCGCAATGCAGCAACCCCGATTGCGCGCGCCTGCATTTTCCACGCACCGATGCCGCGGTGATCATGCTGGTGGAACACGAGGGTGCCTGCCTGCTCGGTCGACAGCCCGGCTGGCCGCCGCATCGCTATTCCACGCTGGCCGGGTTCATCGAGCCGGGTGAGGCGCTGGAAGACGCGGTGCGCCGCGAAGTGGCCGAGGAATCCGGCGTGATCGTCGACGAGGTGCAATACCACTCCTCGCAGCCCTGGCCGATGCCGGCCTCGTTGATGGTGGGCTTTATCGCCACTGCCGTGTCGCGGCAGATCCGCATGCGCGATCGTGAGCTGGAGGAGGCGCGCTGGTTCACGCCCGAGCAGATCGTGAGCGGCATGGCCGACGGCAGTTTCGTGCCGTCCACGGCGCTGTCGGTGTCTTATCAATTGCTCGCGCACTGGTTGCGGACCCGCGCGGGGCTGGATCTGGATGCGCTGGCCGACACGGCTCCCAAGGGGCGCGGGGGGTAAGCACAGGATTTCCCGCCGGCTGCACGCCCGCATGGATCGGGTGCCCCGTCGTCCGGGATTCCACCTGACCGACCCGCGGGTACAGGATGTCGCCGGCGTGGCACGACGGCTGCAGCCTTGCCCGGCATCATGGATCCGCGTTGCGTCGAGGTCGAGGTGTGGCGGAGCATGGCCGCGAGCAGGGGCGGCTGGCCCGCCACATCAGCGCGGCACAGCTGGAGCACGCCGCCAAGGAGTGTCGCTGCGGCCCGGGCTGATGGTGTCCGGTAGCGGGCTGCGGGCAAAGCATGCGCTCGCTACAATGCAGCCACTGTCCGAGAGTTCGTCGCCATGGCCACCCGTCTGCTTGCCGTCCTGATCGCCCTGGGCCTGCTGCACCTCGCTCCGCAGCTGGCCAGTTGGCGCCGGGATGGCCTGTTCCGGCGCTGGATACGCCAGTTGTCCGATACCAGCGGCGCCGGGCGCGTGGTGCTGGCGTTGCTGCCGCCGCTGGTTGTATGCGCGCTGCTGGCATGGCTGGCCGGTCGCACTATGCTGGGCGAACTGCCGTTGCTGCTGTTCGGGTTGGTGGTGCTGCTGTACTGCTTCGGCCCACGCGAATTCGGGCGCGACCTGGAAGCGATCCTGGCCGCCCCCGATGGAGTGAGCCGCGAAGCCGCCGCGCAGGCCCTGGCGGATGACGGCAGCCGGGTTGCGTGGAATGCACCGGCGCTGGGCGAGGCGATCGCCTACGCCGCCTTGCGCCGCCGCTTCGCGGTGCTGTGGTGGTTCTTCCTGCTCGGCCCGGTTGGCGCCTTGCTGTATCGGCTGGCGCAGACACTCGGCCGTGACGACTCACTGGCGCTCGACGCCCGCAGCCAACGGGCCGCGGACTATCTGGCCAACGCGCTGGACTGGCTACCGGCCCAATTGCTCACCTTCACCCTGGCTGTGGTCGGCCACTGGGACGCCGTGATCAATGCCTGGCGGCGCTGGCACATCCAGGCCACGCCGACCAGCTGGTACGAACGCGGCCCAGGTTTTCTCGGGGCGGCCGCGCAGGCCGACGTGCTGATCGATATCGAGGCCGGCGATGGCTACGCCGAGGAGCACAGCGATCCGCTGGACGAACTGCGCCGCCTGCGCAGCGCCCTGCTGCGCGCGTTGCTGGCCTGGCTCAGCGTGGTGGCGCTGCTGGTGATCGGCGGCTGGGCCGGCTGAACAATTGCCTGCCGGTACCCCTGGCCATCCCGCCGGTGCTTTTGTTCTTGCGATTCGCGATTCCCGATTCCCGGCCAGGAGCACCGCCCGCTCGCAGGTGCCTTCGACGGGACACTGCGATTTTTCCAGGGTGACGCCGCGTATTTTTCTGGGGCAGCGACATATATTACGGCCGGTCACCGCGCAGCTCGCGTACGCGGGTTTGCAGGGTTGCCGCGGTGACCTGCTGTGGCGGCACCGGCGCGTCGACCACCAGCTCCACCCGGGCGCGGAAGCGTCGCGGCAGGCGCATGCGGCCCAGCCGGGAATCGCGCCGGCTCCACACGCTGCCCCACAGGCCGCGCAGTGCCATCGGCACCACCGGCACCGGACGTCGCGCCAGGATCTGCTCCACGCCCGACCGGAACGGTGCGACCTCGCCATCGAGGGTCAGGCCGCCCTCGGGGAAAATGCAGACCAGCTCGCCATCGGCCAGCGCGGCATCGATCGCGTCCCAGGCTTGCTGCAGCACTTCGGGATTCTCGTTGTGTCCGGCAATCGGGATCGCCTTGGCGGTACGGAACACGAAGCTCAGCAGCGGCGTGTGGAAGATCTTGTAATGCATCACGAAGCGCACCGGCCGACGCAGGTTGGCCATCAGCAGCAGGGGGTCCATGAAGCTGACGTGGTTGCACACCAGCAGCGCCGCGCCTTCCTCGGGCAGGTGCTGCACGCCCTCGACGCGTACCCGGTATAACGTATTCACCAGCACCCAGGTGATGAAGCGCATCAGGAATTCAGGCACCAGGGTGAAGATGTAGGCCGCCACCAGCACGTTGAGCAACGCTACCGCCAGGAAGATCTGCGCCGGGTCCAGTCCCAGTGCTCCCAGGCCCAGCCCGAAGCCGGCAGCCAGCACGATCAGCAGGGCGTTGATGATGTTGTTGCCGGCGACCACCCGCGACAGCCGCTCACGCGGCGTGCGCGATTGCACGAAGGCAAACAGCGGCACCACATAGAACCCGGCAAACACGCCGATCGCGGCAAGGTCGAGCACCACGCGCCAGCTGCCGACACCATGCAGGAAGGCCAGCCAGTCCAGGCCACGGGTGGCCGCCAGGCCGTGCCGGGCCAGATACAGGTCGACACCAAAGGCGGTCAGGCCGAATGCACCCAACGGCACCAGACCGATCTCCACCCGCCTGCCCGACAACTTTTCGCACAACAACGCACCGATCGCGGTGCCGATCGAAAACAAGGTCAGTACCAGGGTGTTGACCGAGCCGTCGCCGCCCAGTATCTCGCGCGTGTAGATTGGCAACTGCGCGATCAGCACGGTGCCGAAGAACCAGAACCAGGAAATGCCCAGCACCGCGTTGAATACCGCGCGGTCGGCGCGCGTGATGCCAAGCACACGGACGGTTTCGCTGACCGGGTTCCAGTTGAACTTCAACTCCGGCGCGGTGGCCGGTGCGGGCGGGATGCGCCGGCTGGTCAGATAGCCGGCGACCGCCACCGCGATCGTCGCGGCCGAGGCCAGTAACGGGCCGATGCCGGCCACCAGCATCAGCGCGTTGCCGGCGATCATGCCCGCCAGCATCGCCATCTGCGTACCCATCTCGACCAGACCGTTGCCGCCGACCAGTTCCCCGGGCTTCAACGCCTGCGGCAGGATCGCGTACTTGATCGGTCCGAACATGGTCGAGTGCATACCCATCATGAACAGCACGACGAGCAGCAGCGAGGTGTGGTGGGTGTAGAAACCGTACGCGGCCAGCGCCATCGCCGCGATCTCGAACAGTTTCACGTAGCGGATGATGCGGCTCTTTTCGTACTTCTCGGCCAGTTGCCCGGCGGTGGCGGAGAACACAAAGAACGGGATGATGAACAGCGCGGGCGCCAGGTTGGTGTAGATCCCCACGGTGCGGTCGTCCAATCCCATCTGGAACGCCACCAACATCACCAGCGCATTGCGGAACGCGTTGTCGTTGAACGCACCCAGTGCCTGGGTCCAGAAGAACGGCGCAAAGCGCCGTTTGCCGAGCAACTCGAACTGGCTCATGCCGTGTCCTGTGGTGATGGATCAGCGGTGCCCGGGCATCGACGCTGCTGATTTTGTGACGGCGGTCACAGTTTCATGATTTGTTGCGGTGGCCGCAGGAAGTTGCCGGCCAAAGTCCGACCTCGCGACCGAAACTCTTGCGTGGTTATGTTGTCCGAGTATCGGCGATGTTGCGTACCGCTGCCCAGGGGTTTCTGCAAAACGGAAGCTGGACAGCCGTACGCCATGTCGCCGGCCCGGCTTTCGCTGAACTTTGCGCAAGCCGGGATCGGACACAAAACGTTGCACACGTGAACTGCAGTCTGGCCTTGTTCACACGTTGCGCAGCGTTTTGCGTCTTGGGCGCGACATTCCACCATTATGACAAGGCCACCCGCATGAGCACGCAACAACCCTTTCCTCTCCAAAACACCGGCGCGACCTTCGCCGACCGCATCCGATTGTTGATCCAGCACGTTGGCAGCGCCACGGAAATCGCCCGCATGTGCGGCTTCTCCGAAGGTGTGGTGCGCAGTTGGCGCGACGGCAACACCGACCCCTCGCGTGCCCGCTGCGTGACCCTGGCACGCACGCTGGGCATCTCGCTGCTCTGGCTGGTGGCCGGCGAAGGCCCGATGATCCCGGGGGATCCGGCCACCAACCCGGCTGACGACCAGCCCGGCAGCGAATTGCCACCATCGCAACAACCACGCGCCAAGCAAGGTTCGGTCACGCAACTGCCGCGGCCGGCACACGCCAACACACTGGATACGCAACGGCTGAACACCGCGATGCAGATGCTGCAGTCGGCGCTGGAACTGGCGAGAAGCCCGTTGAACATGGGCGAATGCACCGACCTGCTGACCGACCTCTATGACATCACGGGGCCCGGCGGCAGCAAGGTGGATGCGGACGCGATGATGAACTTCAATCGCCACCTGGCCCAGCGTATTGGCAAGAACCGCAAGATCGCCGTCTAAAGACGGCGCCGGTGATCCATGGGAAAAACGGCAACCGCCCGGTTGCCGTTTCTTTTCCCGGGACGGGGGTTCAAAGTAAAGCGATATCGGCGACGGTGCCGAACTGGGTCTTCAACTGATTCAGCAGGGCCAGTCGATTGGCGCGTACGGCGGGATCGTCGGCATTCACCAGCACGCTGTCAAAGAACGCATCCACCGGCACCTGCAGTTGTGCGAGGCGGGCCAGGACCGCGGCGTAGTCGCCGGCGGCCAGTGCGGTCGCGCTGTCGCGCCGGGCGTCAGCCAGCGCGACGGCCAGCTCCCGCTCCGCATCGGCTTCGAAATGGGCCGGATCGACCGTGCGGCCGATCGGTGGTGCATCCGCCTCTTCGGCCTGCTTGCGCAGGATGTTGGCGACACGTTTGTTGGCAGCGGCCAAGCTGGCCGCTTGCGGGCAACGGCCGAACTCGACGACGGCGCGCAGACGCCGGTCGAAATCGACCAGGCTGGTCGGCTGCACGGCCAGCACCGACTCGAACGGCGCGTGGGCGAAGCCCTGCTCGGCGTAATAACCGCGCAAGCGCTCGAACACGAATTCACACAACTCGTCGAGCAGGATGGCACGACGCTCACCGGCATTCAGGCTGGGGCGCTTGCCATCCTTGCCCGGCTTGAGGCCCGCTGCCAGGGCCGAATCCGGCAGCAGCTCCAGCGCCTCGATAAAACTTCCGCGCAAGTCCAGCTCCAAGCCGCCCTCGATCAGGGTGCGGGCCAGGCCGAGCGCCGCCCGACGCAACGCGAACGGATCCTTGTTGCCGCCGGGCTTCATGCCGACGGCGAAGATGCCAGCCAGGGTATCCAGCCGCTCGGCCACGGCCAACACCTGGCCGAGCTGGTCGGCGGCGATGCAGTCGCCGCCGAAGCGCGGCTGGTAGTGACTGTCCAGCGCCTCGGCCACGGTGGCCGCCTCGCCATCATGATGGGCGTAGTAGCGGCCCATCACACCCTGCAGTTCTGGGAACTCACCGACCATGCGGGTCAGCAGGTCACACTTGGCCAGGCTGGCGGCCCGCGTCGCCTCGGCCGCATCGGCGCCGACCCGGTTGGCGATGATCCGCGCCAGCTCCGCGACGCGCAGGCTCTTGTCCCACTGGCTACCCAGCGCCTGCTGGTAGGTAACGTGCTTCAGTTGCTCCTGATGGCTGGCCAGCGGCGTCTTCAGGTCTTCGTCCCAGAAAAACTTCGCATCGGCGAATCGGGGCCGGATCACCCGCTCGTAACCACGGCGGATTTCGGCCGGGTCGGTGCTCTGGATGTTGGCGATGCCGATGAAGTTCTCGGTGAGCTTGCCGTCGGCATCGAACACCGGCACAAACTTCTGGTTCGCCACCATCGTGGTCACCAGCGCCTCGGGCGGTACGTCGAGGAAGGTGCGCTCGAACGTGCAGGCGATCGCTGCCGGCCATTCGGTGAGGTTGGCCAGCTCGTCCAGCAGCCGGTCGTCCAGTCCGGGGGTGCCGTTGATATCGGCCGCCGCCTGCTCGATCTGATCGCGGATGCGCTGGCGACGCTCGACCGGGTCGGCCAGCACTTTCGAGGCGCGCATGGCGTCGAGCCAGCCATCGGCGTCGGCCACGTGTACCGGTTGCGGATGCATGAAGCGGTGACCGCGCGACTTGCGGCCGCTGGCCAGGCCCAGCACTTCGCCGTCGATGATCTCGGCCCCGTGCAACATGACCAGCCAGTGCACCGGACGCACGAAACTGTAGTCGTGACCGGCCCAGCGCATCGGGCGCGGGATCGGCAGCGCGTTCAGTGCCTCGTCGACGATTTCCGGCAGCAATGCGGCCAACGGCTGGCCGGTTTTCAGGGTGCGCCAGACGAACCAGGCGCCCTTGTCGGTTTCCAGCTTTTCCAGCTGGCCGACGTCGACGCCGCAGGAGTGCGCGAAGCCGAGCAGCGCCTTGGAGGGTCGGCCTTCGGTATCAAGGGCGGCAGCCAGCGCCGGGCCACGGCGCTCGATCGCCTGATCCGGCTGCGATGCCGCGACAGCGGGAATGAAGGCGGCCAGCCGGCGCGGCGAGGCGTAAGCCACCGCCCGGTCCGCCCCGGCGGCAACGCCACGTTTGGCCAGCCCGTCGCAGATGCCGCGCAGGAAGGCGGCGGACAACTCATCCAGCGCCTTCGGTGGCAGTTCCTCGGTACCCAGTTCGATCAACAGCGACTTGCCGGTGTTCATGCAGCCTGCCCCTGGTCGCTCACCGCAGCCGACTTCAGCCCCGGGAAGCCGAGCTTCTCGCGTTGCGCCACGTAGGCCTCGGCAACGCCACGCGACAGCGCGCGCACGCGCAGGATGTAGCGCTGGCGCTCGGTGACGCTGATCGCCCGACGCGCATCGAGCAGGTTGAAGGTGTGGCTGGCCTTCATCACCTGCTCGTACGCCGGCAACGGCAGGTTGGCCGCGACCAGCTTGTTCGCCTCACCCTCGCACACATCGAACCAGCGCAGCAGCTCGGGGACGTTGGCGTGCTCGAAGTTGTAGGTGCTCTGCTCCACTTCATTCTGGTGGAACACATCGCCATAGGTGACGGTTCCACGCGGGCCGTCGGTCCAGACCAGGTCAAAAACGCTGTCCACATTTTGCAGATACATCGCCAGCCGCTCCAGACCGTAGGTGATTTCGCCCGTGACCGGACGGCACTCGAGACCACCAGCCTGCTGGAAGTAGGTGAACTGGGTGACTTCCATACCATTCAACCAGACTTCCCAACCCAGGCCCCAGGCACCGAGGGTCGGCGACTCCCAATTGTCCTCGACGAAGCGCAGGTCATGCACCAACGGATCAATGCCGAGTTCCTTCAGCGAGCCGACGTACAGCTCCAGGATGTTCTCGGGGTTGGGCTTCATCACCACCTGATACTGGTAGTAATGCTGCAGGCGATTGGGATTTTGGCCATAACGGCCATCGGTCGGTCGGCGCGAAGGCTGCACGTAGGCTGCGGACCAGGGTTCCGGACCCAGGGCGCGCAGGAAGGTTGCCGGGTGGAAGGTGCCGGCGCCGACTTCCGTATCGAGCGGCTGCAGCAGTACGCAGCCCTGTGCCGCCCAGTAACGGTTGAGGGTCTGGATCACATCCTGGAAGGTACACGCGGACATGGCGTTCCGTGAGCTCGGCTAAAGCGCGTTAGTATAGCCGCAGCTTGCTTTGCGGCCAGGGAACCCGGGCTGCAGAATCTGGCGGAGGACACTCGACGGATGGCCGCATCACCCCAAATTGCAACCCTGCTCGGCAGCCGTGGCCGGCTGGAGCTGGACGAGGTGCTGGCCGCCCTGGTGGTCGACGGTTACCTGCTGGCCGAAGATGCCAAGGACGTCCGTATGGGCGCGCGTGCAGGGCGCAGCTCGGTGGAGCTGAATCCGCTGGTGCTGATTGCCAACGCCAAGCTCGCCAACCAGCACGATCCCGGCCGCCCGCTCAGCCTGGAAGCCCTGATCGAGTGGCTCGCCAGCCATGCCGGATTGCCGTACCTGAAAATCGATCCCATGAAGATCAACGTCGCCACGGTCACCCACGTGGTGAGTCTGGCCTACGCGAAACGGCACCGGATCCTGCCGATCGCGGCCAGCATCGGCGAAGTAACCTTCGCCACCAGCGAACCGTTTGACGACGGCTGGGCCGCGGATCTGGCGCAGATGCTGCGGCGTGACATCCGGCGCGTGGTCGCCAATCCGCTCGACATCAACCGCTACCAGCAGGAATTCTACGGCGTCCAGCGCTCGATCCAACTGGCTCAGGACGCCAAGACCGGCAGCGACAGTTCCGCGGCGATCCTCAACTTCGAACAGTTGGTCGAGCTGGGCAAGAGCGGCGAGGTGGGCGCCGACGATCGGCACGTGGTGCACATCGTCGACTGGCTGCTGCAATACGCCTTCGAGCAGCGCGCCTCGGACATCCATCTGGAGCCACGGCGCGACACCGGCAGCATCCGCTTTCGCATCGACGGCGTGATGCAGAAGGTGTTCGAGCTGCCCGCCCCAGTGATGACGGCGGTGACTGCGCGCATCAAGATCCTCGCGCGGATGGACGTGGCCGAGAAGCGCCGGCCGCAGGACGGCCGGATCAAGACGCGTTCGGCCTCGGGCCGCGAGGTCGAATTGCGTATCTCGAACATGCCCACCGCGTTCGGTGAGAAGGTGGTGATGCGCATCTTCGACCCGGACCTGGTGGTCAAGGATTTCGCCCAGTTGGGTTTTTCGTCCGGCGAAACCGCCAACTGGCGCAGCATGGTCGAGCGTCCGCACGGCATCGTGCTGGTTACCGGCCCGACCGGCTCGGGCAAGACCACCACGCTGTATTCCACGCTGAAGCACCTGGCCACCCCCGAACTCAATGTGTGCACGGTGGAAGACCCGATCGAAATGGTCTCGCCCGAGTTCAACCAGATGCAGGTACACGCGGCGATCGACCTGGATTTTGCCGCCGGCGTCCGCACGTTGCTGCGGCAGGATCCGGACATCATCATGGTCGGCGAAATCCGCGACCTGGAAACCGCGCAGATGGCGGTGCAGGCCTCGCTCACCGGCCACCTGGTGCTGTCGACGCTGCACACCAACGACGCACCCAGCGCCGTGACTCGTCTACTCGACCTTGGCGTGCCGCATTACCTGATCCAATCCACGCTGACCGGCGTGGTGGCGCAGCGCCTGGTGCGCACCTTGTGTCCGCATTGCAAGGAGGCCACCGCCCAGGACCCGCAGTCATGGAACATCCTCACCCACGGTTGGGTTATGCCGGTGCCGGAGCAGGTATGCCGGCCGGTGGGTTGCCTGGAATGCCGCAACACCGGCTTCGTGGGGCGCACCGGCATCTACGAGATGATGAAACTGTCGCGCCGGCTACGCAGCATGATCTCGGCCCAGCTTGATCTGAGCGATTTTGGCCAGGCCGCGCTGGCCGAGGGCATGCGTCCGCTGCGCATCTCGGCCGCCGATCAGATCGCGGCCGGGGTGACGACGGTGGAGGAAGTCCTCACCGTGTTGCCGCCGATCGACGGCTTCGACGATGATCAACCGTAGCGACACCTCGACTCCCTGCGGAAACCCTGCATGAAACCCGTACTGATCCTCCGCACCGGCCGGGCACCGGATCCCATCCGCGCCCGCCATGGCGATTTTCCGCACTGGTTCCGGCTTGTTGCGGGGCTTCCCCGCCAGCGGGTGCGGGTGGTGGACGTAGCGGATGGCGAGGAGCTGCCACCGGCGCAGGCCGTGGCCGGCGCCATAATCACCGGGTCGTCCGTCATGGTCACCGAGCGGCTTGCCTGGAGCGAACGCGTTGCCGCCTGGATTCGCGACGGCATGGATGCCGAGCTGCCATTGTTCGGCGTCTGCTACGGCCATCAGTTGATGGCATACGCACTGGGCGGGCGGGTGGACTACCTGCCAGGCGGGCGCGAGATCGGCACGCAAGCAATCGAGCTGTCGCCCGGGCATGAGGACGACCCATTGACCCGCGTCCTGCGCGGCAGTTTCCGCGCACACACCACGCACGAGCAAAGCGTGCTGGAGCCACCTCCCGGCGCGACGATCCTCGGCCGCTCCGCGCGGGATCCGCACCAGTTGCTGCGTTACGGTCCCAACGCGATCAGTGTGCAGTTCCACCCCGAGTTCAATGCCGAGGTGATGCGCGCCTACATCCGGCGCAAGCGCGCCGACCTCCGTCGCGAAGGTGCCGATCCCGAACAGATCTTCAGAGCTGTCGCCGCCACGCCGATGGCACGGCGAGTGTTGCGGCAGTTCGGCCGGTTGCACCAATGGAACACGGGCTCGTGAGTGCGCTCTTGGTCAGCCGCGCAATCGACGGGCGATCGTATCCCGCGAGAAGAGCGCAAATGCCACGCCGAACACGAAACCACCGATGTGCGCCCACCAGACGTAGGCGCCATAACTCGGCCCGACGTAACTGAAGAGCAGTTGCAGCAACACCCACATGCCAATCAGCAGGAACGCCGGTACGCGCACAAACTGCAAATACAGGCCCAACGGCAGGACCAGCCCCAACCTGGCACGGGGAAACAGGGCCACATAGGCACCTACGACCGCCGAGACCGCACCGCTGCAGCCAATGATCGGCAGGCGCACGCCTGCCAGCGACAGCGCGCCTATCAGATTGGCCACGATCCCACCGACCACAAACAGGAGCAGAAACCGCAACGAGCCCAACGCACGCTCGCCCGGCAAGCCGAAGATCACCAAAAACAGCAGATTGCCGAGCAGATGCAGCCAGGTGACATGGATGAACAGCGCGGTGAACAAGCGCAGCAGCGCCGGATCAGTGAATTGTGGCAGCAGCGCTTTACCCGAGTCGAAGATGTTCGCCGGCACGGTCCCCCACTGCAGCAACAGTGAGATCCGTTGCGGCGCCGGCATCACCGCCAGACCCACGAAACACAGCACGCACACGCTGACGACCAGCAAGGTTGCCCAGTGCCAGCGCGATCGCCGACTCGTTTCTACGTGGACAAACAATGGCTGCCTCCTCAGGCGCCCGCGCAAAGACGCGATACCTCACCATCATAGGCGGTCAAGGCGTGCCAACCTTGACGGAATCGAGCCTTCGACCATGCCCGGGCGATGGAATTGCTGCGACCCATGATCGCAGCAGCAGAGGTGGGCTTGCCATGGAGGTGCATATTGCATGGTCCCCCGAGATCGAAATCGGCCCGGTTTTCCATCCTCGTCTGCCCACCCGTATCCACGCCCACGCGAGCCTGTGCTTCCTGGCCCCGATCCTGCACGGGTGATGCGCCAGCGCCTCAAGGCGAGCCGCAGCGAGCTGTCCCCCGAGCGCGCGCTCGATGAGCTGCGCAAGCTGCAGCAACACCAAATCCACCTCCAACCCGCCGGTCGATCCGTCGCCGGCATCTCCCGGCTGTCCGACCTGCAAGAGCGGGCCTTGACCGCCCTCGACCTGGAAAACCGACACCGCCACGCCAAAAGGCTCTGTTGTAGTCCACGCTTTCGAGGCGACCCTCAATACGATCAAAGGCTTACGCGATTAACTGTCGAACTCGGGGACAAACGGCCACCGCGCGTGGAGGTCGGGCGGGACCGGCCCAAAGACGAAGGCCTCCCCGGGAGGGGAGGCCTTCTTGGATAAAGCCCCTGGCGGTGACCTACTCTTGCATGGACAAGCCACACTACCATCGGCGCATGCGCGTTTCACTTCTGAGTTCGGGATGGGATCAGGTGGGAC
>JACDJC010000096.1_pt1 | contig 114022 bp, 99 predicted proteins | sample 7454191 | NCBI WGS metagenome assembly JACDJC01 (sample SAMN14253291, study PRJNA609438) | sludge metagenome | isolation source: sludge after 25d culture with pyrite and EDTA | collected 2018-12-20 | reverse complement strand
TTCTGCTTTTTTACGAACGAAAGTTCACGCCCCGATGGGCTCAACCGCTTTGCAGCAGCCATTGCGGTGTTGCATTCACCACAATGACATAGAGGCCGGAACGAAGTTTAACGTTCCGGCCTCAAATGTATAAGCCCCGCCACAAGGGCGGGGCTTTTTTTCAATCCTGAACGGTTATTCCGTTCCCTGAATGGCTGCGAGAAGCCATTCACCGCCATCCGTGCGGGTGAACGTCCAGAGTTCGACGCTTTCCACCGGCTCATCCGGATTACCTTCGACGACAGCGCCTGTATTGCGATCCAGCATCACGTCGATCGCCGAATAGCGGATCGCAACGGTTGCATATTCGACATTGCCTTCGCGCCAGGCTTCGGAAACGTCACCCTGCAGAAGCTTGACGTCCTTCACTTCGTTACGCATGCCGCTGGAAGCGATCTCGCCCAGTTCTTCGGCCAGATAGGACATGGCTTCCGGGGTCGCGAGCTTGCGCAGCGCTGCATAATCCTCACGGCCATAGGCGGTCTGGATTTCAGAGAGCATCTGTTCAAAGCGATCCAGATCCTCCTGACCGACATCCATCGGTTCATCTTCAACCGCCGGAGCGGCGGGAGTAACCGGAGCGGCTGCCTGCTTGGCCTCAAACGGGTTCACCGAAGGCGTACGGCCACCGAAACCGGCCTGTGGACCAGCTTGCGGGGCTGCGGTCTTTGCCGCGCCGAAAGGCTGCGCGCCTGCGTTACCGGCGCCTGCCGCAGCCGGCTGGCGACGATTTGCGAACATGCGCATGACAAACATGGCAATGAGCGCGATCACCGCAACCTGCAATAACAGGCCGAACATGCCGGCAAGACCGCCAAGGCCGTTGCCGAGCAGCATGCCGATCAGGCCACCGACGAGAAGACCGCCCAGCATGGAACGGCCAAAGTTACCGAACATACCGCCGGAACGCTGTGCCTGCGCAGCATTCTGCGCCCCTGTTGCTCCCGGACGGTTGGTCTGCGTCGCGCCGGTATTCGGCGTCATAGAACGTTCCATCGGCGCAGCATTGTTAGGTGCAGTACGCGTCGGCGCTGGCGCCTGATAGGTGCGCGCGCCACGGCTGCCGAAACCGCCACCGCCCGCACGGCGAGCCTCGGCGAAATCGACCGCTGCAAAAGAGGCAATCAGCCCCAATACCATTGCAGCTGTCAGTTTGGTCAGGCGGCTTCCGGAACCCGGCATCGGTTTCTCCCACTTAGAGTCATGTCTGAATGTTTAAATCAGTGCTCATATGGGAATTCGCCCCCACACCTCACAAGAGCGTGAAGGCAAAAAAATCCAGAAATTTCAAATGGGCCCGGAATTTCAAATTGGCAAAGCCGCATCCAGAATCTGTATTTGAGGCGTGACCGAGCCGTTCCAATGATTTAGCGACAGATTGCCTGCAACATGGACACTCTGGCCGATATTGCTGAACAGGAAGCGTCCAAGATCGCCCTCAGCCGCCCGGAAGGCTATGGCGTTGACGCGCTTTCCATCCGCACCACGCAACGCGACACGCACGTGATCGCGCCCGACACCGCGCACATCGGCCAGTATATGGTGCGGCAGCGCCAATATGGGCTGCGGATGCGCCGAACCGTATGGCCCAGCCTTCTGCAAGGCTTCATAGAGCGATACCGTTGCGCCCGATGCGGCCAGTGCGCCATCGATGGACAGGCTCTGGTTTTCGCGCAGGCGCGAAACGATATGCGCCGATTCTTCTTCAAGATAAGCCCGCAACGCGCCAAGATTCGCGCGCTCGATGGTAATGCCCGCCGCCATGGCATGGCCGCCACCCTTGACGAGCAACCCGCGCTCCATCGCACCACGCACCAGCTTGCCAAGATCAAGCCCCGTGATCGAGCGCCCTGAACCCGATCCAACGCCATTGGCGTTGAAAGCGATGGCAAAAGCTGGCCGCCGGGCCTTTTCCTTGAGCCGTGAGGCCAGCAGCCCGACGATACCGGGATGCCAGCGGTCACTTGCAGTCACGATCACCGATGCGCCTGCGCCGCCAGAAATTTCCAGCGAAGCTTCCGCTTCCGCCTCCATAAGCATCTCGGCTTCCATGGCCTGACGCTCCTGATTGAGACGGTCAAGCTCGACTGCAATCCGATCCGCGGTTGCGGGATCGTCCAATGTCAGCAGTCGTGCGCCAAGCCCCGCATCGCCGATGCGCCCGCCAGCATTGATGCGCGGCCCGATAAGATAACCGAGGTGAAAGACATTGAGCGGCTCGCCAATGCGGGCGACGCGCGCCAAGGCCGCAAGGCCGACATTGCTCTGCGACCGCGCAACGACCAGTCCTTTGACGACGAAAGCGCGGTTGACACCTGTCAACGGCACCACGTCGCAGACCGTCGCCAGTGCCACCAGATCGAGCAGGGAAAGAAGATCAGGGCCCGGTCCCTTACCGCGCTCACGCAGGATTTTGGTTACCTGCACCAATGTCAGAAAGACCACGCCTGCGGCGCAAAGATGCCCCTGCTGGGAAATATCGTCTTCCCGGTTGGGATTGACGATAGCCACCGCATCCTCCGGCAGATCGCCGCCGACCTGATGGTGATCGAGCACGACGACATCCGCGCCTGCCTGCCTGGCAGCGGTGATGGACGGCGCGCTGTTGGTGCCACAATCGACTGTGACGATAAGTGTCGCACCCTTGGCGACCAGATCGCGCATGGCATCGGGATTGGGACCGTAACCCTCAAAAATCCGGTCGGGAATATAGATGGAGTGCTGAATGCCGTAATGTTTGAGAAAACGTGCCATCAAGGCGGAAGAACACGCCCCATCGACATCGTAGTCGCCGAAAATGGCCACGGTCTCGCGGCGCAGAATGGCATCGGCAATCCGCCCTGCGGCATTCTCCATATCGGTAAGCGTCGCGGGATCGGGCATGAGATTGCGCAGCGTCGGATCGACAAATTCCAGCGCGCCTTCCACCGACACACCCCGCCCGGCAAGCACGCGGGCAACCAGATCGGAAATGCCGTGATGCTGCGCAATAGCAAGCGCCGTATTGGCCTCACGCAGGCCAAGCCGGTCTACCCATTTCTGTCCGGTTGCGGATTGTTTTATTCCGAGGAAAAAGCGCTCTGTCGTCATAATTTTCTAAAGACACAAAAGGCGGCATTTTTGCAATGCCGCCTTTGACTATTCTACGTTCAATCCTGCCAAGGTTTAGGCTGAACCGTTCTAGCGCAATCTCCTAGAACTTCGACAGATCCTGATGCCGCGCCTTGATCTCGCGCACTGTCTGCGAGCTTGAACGCATGACGATGGTGTGCGTCTGGATATAGTCACGGGCGAATTTCACGCCGGAAAGCATGTTGCCATCCGTCACGCCGGTAGCGGCAAAAAGCACGTCGCCCTTGGCCATTTCTTCCAGCGAATAGACCTTCTTCGGGTCCGCAATGCCCATCTTCGCGGCACGAGCGATCTTTTCATCGGTATTGAGCTGAAGGCGGCCCTGCATCTGGCCACCAATGCAACGCAGAGCTGCTGCAGCCAGAACGCCTTCAGGCGCGCCGCCAATACCGATATAGATGTCGATGCCGGTTTCGTCCGGGTTGGTCGTGTGCATCACACCGGCCACGTCACCGTCGCCAATCAGGCGGATCGCAGCGCCGGTTGCCCGGACCTCCTCAATCAGACGCGCATGGCGCGGACGGTCCATGATGCAGGCCGTGATTTCGTTCGGCTTCACACCCTTCGCCTTGGCGACGGACATGATGTTATCCGTCGGGCTGGCATCAAGGTCCACGACGCCCTTCGAGTAGCCCGGACCAACGGCGATCTTTTCCATGTAGACATCAGGCGCATAAAGCAGATTGCCCTTCTCGGCGATCGCAATGACAGCGAGCGAGTTCGGCAGATTCTTGGCGCAAATCGTGGTGCCTTCCAGCGGATCGAGTGCGATATCGACATCCGGTCCCTGCTTGGTGCCAACTTCTTCGCCGATATAGAGCATCGGCGCTTCGTCACGCTCGCCTTCACCGATAACAACCGTTCCGGCGATCGGAAGACGGTTCAATTCCTGGCGCATGGCATCGACAGCAGCCTGATCAGCAGCCATTTCGTCGCCACGGCCACGCAGCCTCGCCGCGGCGACCGCTGCACGCTCGGCCACGCGGACCAATTCGAGTGTAAGAATGCGATCCAGTCCCTGGACTAATCCATGCGGGTGCTGCTCTGCGGTCTTGGCCATTTGAACAAAGTCCTGAATTCGAATTGCGTGGACGCGGCGCTAGAAGCCCGCGATTGCCGCCTCTTATAGCGACACTGTGCAAACCTTTTGTCAAAGTCCCTCGCCCCCTGCAAGGGCGGGAGAGTTAAAAACATTGTACGCTCAAACTCTTAATCGATTTAAGCTATACACGCTTGGTTTCATGTCCGGGCCGGATGTGAACGCTCACACCCGGCCAGAAGTTGCAGAAATCGTTAAACAACCAAAAGATGTTGCAGGCAATCAGCTTCCGATTCCATCAAAGAAAAACTCCGGACTTTCCACTTCAACCAGCCTTTTTCTTTCGATCATCCAGAAACGGTTGCCGACATTGCGAACAAAACTGCGGTCATGCGAGACGATCAGGCTCGCCGCTTCATTGCGAAGCAGTTCCACTTCCAGCGCTTCCTGACCTTCGATATCGAGATGATTGGTGGGTTCATCAAGAATATAGAAGTTCGGATTGGTCAGTCGCAGAACCAGCATGGCAAGTCGCGCCTTCTGCCCGCCAGACAAGCGCACCAGCGGCTTGGCCTGCATTTCAAGCGTCATGCCCGCACCGGCCAGCAAGGATCGCGTCCGCTGGTCGCCAATATCGAAACTTCTCGCGATCGTCTCGAATGGTGTCCAGTCAGAGCGAAGTTCCGACAAAGCCTGATCGCTATATCCAAGCACCAGTGACGGGGTTGCCTTGATCCCGGCCTGTGCCTGATCCGGTGCAAGTATGGCCGCACGCACCAGTGTCAGCAGCCGGGTCTTGCCCATGCCGTTGGCGCCCAGCAGGACAATTCGGTCACCCGGATTGATCCATAGCTGTCCCGTCTTGAAGAGAAGTCTTCCATCGGGCGTGGCAATTTCGGCCTGATCGAGAACAACCAGAGCCTTGGCGTGGCTGCCACGGCTGTTCAAGATGATCTTGCCAGCAGAGCGCTCCACATGCGCCGCCTTGGCGCTTTCCTCGATCTTGTCGGCCCGCGCCTTTAATTGCTTGGTTTTGACTACAAGCAGATCACTGCCCGAATTGATGCCAATATTGTTGAGCTTCGCCGCCTGCCTGCGCAATTGCTGGACTGTTTTCATGTCCTTTTCAAATTGCCGCGCATCGGCCGCGTCGATTTCATCGAGCGCTACACGCGCCTGACTGTATGGCAAAGCGAAAATCGGTGATTTTTCGGCCCGCAGAAACAATGTTCGCTTCGTAACCGCATCAAGGAAAGCGCGGTCGTGACTGCTGGCAATCACCGCCACCGAACGCGGCAGCGCATTCAGCCAGTCTTCCAGCAACCGCACTTTTTCAAGGTCCAGATGATTGGTCGGTTCGTCGAGCAGAAGAACATCGGGTTCCGAAACCCATGCCCGCGCCAGAAGTGCGAGCCGCTGCCAGCCGCCACTCAACTGCCCTATGGGGCGCTGCCGCAGCTCTTCGGTGACATTGAGATCATCCAGCACGATATCGGCGCGCCAGCTTTCATAATCACGCGCTTCTTCGTCAAGCCCATCCAGCACAACCTCGTAAAAGCTGCGACTGAACAGGCTTTCAGGCACATACTGGCTGACATAGCCGATCTTCAGCCCGCGCGACCGCGTGATGGTGCCAAGCGTTGGCTCCCCCTCACCGACAAGAAGGCGCAGAAGACTGGTCTTGCCGCGCCCGTTGGCAGCGACGATGCCAAGCCGCTCGCCCTCGCCTATAACGAGATCGAGATTGGCAAACAGAGATTCATGAAGGGTCAGAGAAAGGTTCTGGATAGAAACAAGAGACATGGCAATCAGCCCAATTCTGCCACGCACGAATGCCCGGTTTCCAAACCGTGACACGAATAGATGTGCTGGCGAATGTCCGGCAACGGTTCAACGACCGCGCCTTCAGGAAAAGGCAGAATAAGACAGTGGTTCTAGTCTTTTTCCGCCCTGCACAAGTTACTTATGCAGGGCAAAATCGGGGCCGTGCTGACGGTGATGGTCGTGACGCGTCACATACATCATACAGCCCTCCTTTTCCTGTTCTTGTCTCTCGAAACGAATGAAGCCGGATCAAATCCGACCCGGCTTTCATAACAAAGGTAAATCGAACCTGCAAGAGATGCCGTTTGTAGGAAAAAACACCCAAAGCTAGCGCGCTTTATTTTTTATCTCACGCATGTCTTTGTCCCCAAAACCGGTTCCCACTTTTGGAGACATGCTTTATCCGGCGCGTTCGATGCGGATCATCTGTGGCTTGTCGACCAGATGATCGTCCTTGAGGATCGCTTCCAGCGCCTTCTTGACGGCGGATTCAGTCGTCTCATGCGTGACGAGGATGACCGTCTTGATGCCTTCCCTGGCGGCATCGTCCATCGGCGGGCGCTGAACAATGGATTCCAGCGAGATGTCATTTTCAGCCATGCGTTTGGCAATGGCCGCAAAAGCGCCAATGCGATCAAGGACGGTCAGGCGGATGAAGTAACCGCCTGCGTGCTTGCGCATCTTGGCCCGCTTGTAAGGCTGCAATGCCTTGGCAGGTGTACCAAACACCGGACCATGCTGGAAGCCCGGACGGCTCTTGGCGATATCCGCGACATCGCCGATTACGGCAGATGCCGTCGCATTGCCACCCGCACCGGGACCAGAAAGCAGAAGCTCGCCCAGAAGGTCGGTTTCGATTGCCACGGCATTGGTCACGCCATGAACCTGCGCGATGACCGACGAGGTCGGCACCATGGTCGGATGCACGCGCTGTTCAATGCCTGTATCGGTTTTCTGCGCCACGCCCAGAAGCTTGATGCGGTAGCCGAGTTCATCGGCAGCGCGAATATCGGCCAGCGAAATATTGCTGATGCCTTCGAGATAGATGTCATCGGCAGCGATCTGCGTGCCGAAGGCAAGGCTGGTCAGCAGCGCCAGCTTGTGTGCCGTATCGTTGCCTTCGATATCGAAGGTCGGATCGGCTTCGGCATAGCCGAGGCGCTGGGCATCCTTGAGACATGCTTCGAACGAAATGCCTTCTTCCCACATCCGGGTCAGGATGTAGTTGCAGGTGCCGTTCATGATGCCATAGACGCGCGAAACCGTATTGCCGGTCAGCGATTCACGCATCGCCTTGATGACCGGAATGCCACCTGCAACGGCCGCTTCGAAATTGAGCAGAACGCCCTTGTCCTCAGCGATCTTCGCAAGCGCAACGCCATGGCGCGCAAGCAGGGCCTTGTTGGCCGTGACGACATGGCGACCGGCGCGCAGCGCGGCTTCCACGGAAGCCTTGGCCGGACCGTCCTCGCCGCCGATCAGCTCAACGAAAACGTCGATATCGGCAGATTTGGCCAGTTCGACCGGATCGTCGAACCAGGCAATACCGGAAAGATCAATACCACGGTCCCGCGTGCGGTCGCGGGCGCTGACCGCCGTAACCGTTACAGGCTTACCGCACTGGCGCGTGAGCATTTCGGACTTGTCACGCAGGATACGCAACACCGAAGCACCAACGGTGCCGAGGCCGGCAACGCCGATCCGTAATGCATCACTCATTATATCGACCTTCTGTATGGAGTGGCTTAATCGGGTGGGAAGCCACGGGCTGCATGAGGCCGCCCGTGGCCATCTTGAAAATATTATCCGCGACGACCTTCGAGCGGAATCACATTCTGCAGGTTCTCGTCCTTGGCGGAGAGGAACCGCTTGATGTTGCGCGCAGCCTGACGAATGCGATGTTCGTTCTCGACCAGCGCGATACGCACATAATCATCGCCGTGTTCGCCAAAACCGATGCCCGGTGCAACGGCCACATCGGCCTGCTCCACCAGAAGCTTGGAGAATTCGAGCGAACCCAACGGACGGAAGCGTTCCGGAATCGGAACCCAGGTGAACATGGTTGCGGCTGGCGGCGGAACATCCCAGCCCGCGCGGCCAAAGCTTTCAACCAGCACGTCGCGGCGCTGCTTATAGACATTGCGGACATAGGAAATGTCGCTTCCATCGCCATTCAGTGCTGCCGTCGCGGCAACCTGAATAGGCGTGAACGCGCCATAATCGAGATAAGACTTCACGCGGGTCAGAGCCGCGATCAGGCGCTCATTGCCAACCGCAAACCCCATGCGCCAGCCCGGCATGGAAAATGTCTTCGACATGGAGGTGAACTCCACGGCCACATCCATGGCGCCCGGCACTTCCAGCACCGATGGCGGCGGATTGTCGTCGAAGTAGATTTCCGAATAGGCAAGGTCAGACAGGATGACGATGTCATGCTTGCGGGCAAATGCGACGACATCCTTGTAGAAATCAAGCGTTGCCACATAGGCCGTCGGGTTGGACGGGAAGTTCAGGATCAGCGCGATCGGCTTCGGGATCGAATGCTTCACGCCGCGTTCCAGAGCCGGAATGAAACTGTCATCCGGCTTGGCCTGAATCGAACGGATCACACCACCCGACATGATGAAGCCGAAGGAGTGAATCGGATAGGTCGGGTCCGGGCACAGAACCACATCGCCCGGCGCGGTGATGGCCTGCGCCATATTGGCGAAACCTTCCTTGGAACCGAGTGTGGCGACGACCTGCGTATCGGGATTGAGCTTCACGCCGAAACGGCGCGCATAATATTGTGCCTGTGCGCGGCGCAGCCCCGGAATGCCCTTGGATGCAGAATAACGATGGGCGCGCGGGTCCTGCACGGCCTCGCACAGCTTGTCGACAATATTCTGCGGGGTCGGCAGATCGGGGTTGCCCATGCCCAGATCGATGATGTCGGCGCCCGCCGCTCGCGCCGATGCCTTCAGACGGTTGACCTGTTCAAAGACATAAGGGGGCAGACGACGGACTTTATGGAATTCTTCCGACATGATCCTGTTCCGGTGGAGGGTTGAACGTAATGGCGCGTATGCGCCGCAATGGAGCTATACACCTGTTCTCGAATCGGGTCGAGACGTGTTGCCGCGTCAAAGAACGCGGATTTCGTCTTTAGAGCACATCCCGAAAAGTGTGAAACGGTTTTCGGATAAGATGCGCGCCTAAAACCAAGGAAGAGGGTTTACTCTTCCCCGCTTTCGATCTGTTTCAGGGTAGCGTCCGTTTCCTGCTGTGCCTGCTGACGCAGGCTCGCAGCCTCGGCGGGCGTGAAGCCGGCGCCGGTGCCTCTGGATGCCGCCAGACGCGTGCGGTCGGTATCAAGCTTGGTCGTAAGCTGCTGCTTTTCCTCTGCAGTGATCTGCGTGGTCGCAGCCTTCGGCATATGGCCAAATGTGGGGAAAACACCAGTGCGCGAAGCACCTTCCTGCGGGGTGCCCTGAAACTCTTTTCCGCCCGCGCATGCCGTGAGCATCGCCGCCGCTGTTGCTGCCAGCAAAAGATTGGCGATCTGCCGCGTGCGCTTGGTCATGTTTCTGTTCCCGGTTAATGCCGCATAAGGTGCTGTTGGCCACAACACCAGACAAGGATAAAGCAATTGCCAAGGGATAGCACCAAGTCGAGGCGTCCTGTCAACAAGTGAGTGATGTAAATCGGAAATTCGCCTTACGGTGAAGGCCGGATCGCCCCTAGCAGACTATCCCGGCTGACAAACACGAATAGTCAATGTAACCGATGGTTACATAAAGTAATATTTCGTTATTATCGAATACTCCGCACTGAACGCGAAGTCTTTTAACGCTAAATGCGCATCAATAGTTGCGTTCAGCGATTAAAAAACTTAAAAATTGGTAATCAATTGCCAATCAGGTGATTTGTCCGATACAGCGAAATGACAGTCATAACTCTGAAGTGACCATCATAACACGCTGATATTTCTGAATTTCTTTCCCGGCACGAACAGTCGGGAGCTGTGGGGACGATAGCCATCAGGGATGATGTCAGCCTCGCACGGGAGAGCCGATCTCCCGAAACCAGGTAGGCTCGAATGAAATCGGGTCGCCAAACTGGTCAGGGAAATCGAGCTGGAGCAGACTGTTGAAATTTGCGCATTCTACACACCGGACCACCGGCAGGTTTCTTTCAGGTAGCGTCGCTTTGCTTGCGCTTCTTGTCACCTCCTGCACGTCGACCGGTACGGGCCTAGACGGCAAGCCGCTCCAGATGACCTCCGCTTCCGATGGCTCCGTGATTGCCGATACATTGCAAAGTGCCGCTGATCAGACAGCCGCCGCCGAGACAACGACGCCCCCTTCGTCGGAAGAGAAAAAGGTGGAAGCCAAACCGGGTGAAACAAAGCCCGCAACTGTGGCTGAAGCGACAAAGACCAATAATAAAGAGCAGGCAAAACCGACCGAAGCTGCGGCAGCCGCTGAACAGCAACCGACTCAGGTCGCAGCCCTCGCCCCGCAGCAGCCCAAGAGCTCATCGCTTTTCGGCATGTTTGGTGGCAGCAAGAGCGCCGAACCAGCACCTGCGCAAGCTGCAGAGCAACCAGCGGCAGCCGCTCCAGCCGAAACCGCAAAAAAGCAGCCGGAACCGGCAAAAGAAGAAAAGCCCGCCGAAGCAGCAGAACCAGAACAGACCGCAGCGGCCAAACCTGCCGAAGCTGAAAAGCCTGTTCAGGTCGCTTCATTGTTCGGGTCAACGAAGAGCGCTTACGCCTCGCCGCAACGCCCAACGGCCTCGCAAGGCAGCATAGCCAGGCTTTTCTCCGACGAATCGGCTGGCACGCGCTCCGACCGAACCGAAAACAAGAAGCTTGCGGTCGCCAAGCCGGTTTCACCATCTGCGAAGCACGACTATAATTATTCATTGCCCGGTGTGCGCCCCAATGGCGGCGTGGAAATCAAGCATCGCAACAGCCTTTATGACGATAGCGATATTGACGCGAACGAAGACGATGAATTCGCAAACGTAACGCTTGCTTCGGCTCCGGGCCTCGCCCGGCTCGCACCCAATGGCCTGAAAGTTCAAAGACAGACCGTGGATGTTGCCTGCCTCAAGCCACAGCTCGTATCCATGCTGAAAACCATGGAGCGGCATTTCCGTCGCCCGGTGATGGTAACTTCCGGCTATCGCAGCCCATCCTACAATCGCAAGGTCAACGGCGCCCGCAAATCACTCCATATGATCTGTGCAGCCGCAGATATTCAAATCGACGGCGTTTCCAAGTGGGAAGTCGCCCGTTTCGCCCGCTCCATGTCCGGGCGTGGCGGCGTCGGCACCTATTGCCATACGACATCGGTTCACGTCGATGTCGGACCGGAACGCGACTGGAACTGGCGCTGCAAGGGCTAATAAAAGAGGCGTATCAGGGATACACAAAAGCCGGATCACATGATCCGGCTTTTTCTTTTGCCTTTATATTCAAGGAAATAAGGAATCCGCCCGCCGAAGTTTTCCCCATTTTTGCAGTACATTCGTTTTTTTTCAGAAAAGTGTTTTTTGGGGCTTGCGAGTCAGAACCTTCCTGAATATAAGCCCACTCACACCAGCAGGCGCCCATCGTCTAGCGGTTAGGACAGCGCCCTTTCACGGCGCAGACAGGGGTTCGATTCCCCTTGGGCGTACCATTGCTGGCTTTTCTTTTTCCCTTACAATTCAATCCGTTAGCGCCTGATAGGCACTAATTTATGCTGTCTGAACTTATTCACAGACAGGTGAAAAAAGGGGCTTGCATGTCAGAAACTTCCTGACTATAAGCGCCCCACACCAGCAGGCGCCCATCGTCTAGCGGTTAGGACAGCGCCCTTTCACGGCGCAGACAGGGGTTCGATTCCCCTTGGGCGTACCATTGCTGGTTTTCTTTCCCTTTAGAATTGACGCAAATATTACTGGCTGAATTGCCAGGATGTTGCTACGCGCCGGGCTGCAACCTTTTCGAAAGGACAGCATAATGTCGAAAGCAACAGCAATCGTTACCACCGCCCATGCCAGCCGTTACCTTCAACAGCTCTGCAAACATTGGGCGCACAAATTCGCGGTCGAATTCACGCCGGAACACGGCACCATCGATCTTGGCGAGAATCGTCTCGTGATTCTTGATGCCGACGCGGAAAAACTGACCACCACTGTTGAAACTTCGGAAGAAAACCTCGCTCGCCTCGAAGAGGTCGTGGCAAGCCATGTCGTCCGCTTCGCTTTTCGCGAGGAACTCATCTTCAACTGGGTAAAACAGTAACAGAAGTAGGCGCGTTTACCCTATCTGTAAAAAGCCTGCAAATTGCCCGGAATAGCCATTATCGCATCACAATCCGGGCAAATTCTCCCGCGAAATTCTTCCCAAGTTCGAACACCTGATTTGACGGGGAAGAATAATGACAAGCGAAACAAGAACCACCCTCACCTTTCTCGGCGCTGGCCTTGTTGCAGCAGCGATGGTTCTTGGCGCGGATATGAGCTGGGCCGATGTCGTTAAGGCGCTGTTCTAGGCCAACCGCTCTCGTTTACCGACTATTTTTGCGAAGCTAACAGAAAAGCCTTTCGCACAATCGCCGAACCGCTCTAAATCGGCGCATGATTTTTCAAACACCTTTGGTTACCGGCAGGCTGGAACGCCGCTATAAAAGATTTCTTGCCGACGTCACGCTTGACGATGGGCGCTTCATCACGGCTTCCGTGCCCAACACCGGCTCCATGCTCGGATTGACTGCTCCGGGTTCCCGCGTCTGGCTGAGTGTTTCGGATGCCCCTCACCGCAAATATGCCCATACGCTACAGATCGTCGAAGCGGATAACACGCTGGTCGGCGTAAATACCGGCCTGCCGAACCGGATCGCCGAAGAAGCAATCCTCAAGGGCCTCATTCCAGACCTCGCAGGATATGCCAGCCTCAAGCGTGAGCAGAAATATGGCCGCAACTCGCGCATCGACCTGTTGCTGGATGACGGTCCGCGCCCGCGAGCCTATGTCGAGGTCAAGAATGTCCACTTTATCCGCACGCTCGGACTGGCGGAATTCCCCGATACGGTGACGGCGCGAGGCGCAAAACATCTTGATGAACTGGTCGACGTCGTTGCCGCTGGTCATCGGGGCGTGATGCTGTTTATTATCCAGCGAAACGATTGCAGCAGATTCAGCATTTCCGGCGATCTTGATCCGACTTACGCACGCGCTTTTGAACGTGCGCGTGCAAACGGGGTTGAGGCTTGGGCCGTTCGGTGCCACATAACGGATAAAAGCATTGATGCCAGTGACCTGGTGCCAATTGAGTAGATTAAGACGGATCGAATGATGGTAACCTATATCGAAGCAACAAACGCACCCATGAAATATACGGGCCAGATCAGGCTCTATGGCCCTGAGGCCTTCGAGGGTATGCGCACGGTTTGCAATCTGACGGCACGCTGTCTCGACGCACTCAACGATATCGTCAAGCCGGGTGTGACCACCAACGAAATCGACCGTTTCGTGTTCGAGTTCGGCATGGATCACGGCGCGTTTCCGGCAACGCTGAACTATCGCGGCTATACGAAATCAACCTGCACGTCGATCAATCACGTCGTCTGCCATGGCATTCCCAACGAGAAGCCGTTGCGCGAGGGTGATATTGTCAATATCGACGTGACCTATCTCCTCGATGGCTGGCACGGCGATTCAAGCCGCATGTATTCAGTAGGTGAAATCAAACGCGCTTCCGAGCGCCTGCTTGAAGTCACCTATGAAAGTCTGCTGCGCGGGATTGCGGCTGTCAAACCCGGTGCGAAGACCGGGGCTATCGGTGCTGCGATCCAGACTTATGCCGAAGGCGAGCGCTGCTCTGTCGTACGCGACTTCTGCGGCCACGGTGTAGGGCAATTGTTCCATGATGCGCCGAATATCCTCCATTACGGCACGCCAAATGAAGGCGTCGAGATCAAGGAAGGCATGATCTTTACGATCGAGCCGATGATCAATCTCGGCAAGCCGCATGTGAAAGTTCTTGCCGACGGCTGGACGGCGGTTACCAGAGACCGTTCGCTGACGGCACAATATGAGCATACGGTGGGTGTTACGAAGGACGGCTGCGAGATATTCACCCTATCTCCGGCCAATGTCTTCGGCCCGCCTTCCATGAGATAACGGCGAAGGAATATCGCCTCGGTAATTGTCTGGTCTGTTTTTGCGGGGGTTTAAACAGGATGGCAAAGCACAGGAATGAACCGGGTAGCAACGAGTTGCCCGGCTTCAGTGACACGCTGCAATTAACGCCGAAGATCGACACGCCGCATTATGCCGGGCATCGTGATCGTCTCAAACTGCTTTTCAGGGATGCCCCTGATGCGCTGGCAGATTATGAGCTGCTTGAAATGCTGTTGTTTCGCGCCATTCGCCGCGCCGACACCAAGCCGCTCGCCAAGGCTCTGCTGATGCGGTTCGGCTCGATTGCCGAAGTGCTGGCCGCGCCCGAAAAACTGATTGCTGAAGTTCCCGGCGCTGGCCCCACCGTCGCGCATGAACTCAAGCTTGTGGAAGCGGTCGCCAAGCGAAGCGCGCGCAGTACAGTCATGGAGCGCGAAGTACTCGGCTCATGGAACAAGGTGATTGAATATTGCACCGCGGCCATGGCTTACGAGACCCGCGAGCAGTTCCGCATTCTCTTCCTCGACAAGAAGAACAAGCTGATTGCCGATGAAGTTCAGCAGACCGGTACGGTAGACCACACACCTGTCTATCCGCGAGAGGTCGTCAAACGGGCGCTGGAGCTTTCCGCCACCGCCATTATTCTGGTGCACAACCATCCTTCCGGCGATCCGACACCATCACGCGCCGACATCGACATGACCAAGCAGCTCGTCAATGCTGCCAAAGCACTTAACATCACGGTGCATGACCATGTCATTGTCGGAAAGCACGGCCATGCCAGCTTCCGCGGACTAGGATTGATCTAACAAAAATTTCGCGATCAAGCAGTTACCGATTGTTAAGCATAGCGCGAAGAATGGTTGCGCAATGCATGGAAATCGCTCGAATTTTCTTAAATTTGGACACAATCAGAGATGAGACGAAAGCCAGTTCGAAGGCACGGCCTTTCGATGGCAATAATGAATTCAGGCATGTTTCCCGCCAGCGTTTCCGGACGGGAAAATCGGAGTAAAAAATGTTGAAGCGTTCTATCACCGCAGTGGCGCTTGGCGCCGCAATCGTTGCTTTTGCAGGCTCGGCTTTCGCTGCCGACATGATGGGAGCAACGGACTATTCCTATAATGATCCGGTTGCCAGCGGCCCACATGACTGGTCCGGCAATTATGTCGGCGCACAGATCGGCGCTTCTTCATCGAGGGTCCCCGGTCCTTTCACCAACCGCACCGGCGCTCTGGGCGGCGTTGTCGTGGGCAAGAACATGCAGAGCGGCAATGTCGTGTTTGGCGGAGAACTCGAAGGAAACTTCGCCGAAGCCGAACATCGCATCGGTCATGGCGGCAGCCTTCAGCAGTCATGGAACGGCAATGCCAAGGGCAAGGTCGGCTATGCTTTCGACAAGACGCTCGTTTACGGCACGGCCGGTTACGGTGTGACCCGCTTCAAGGCCAAGGACAACACCACCTCGGCTCCGGGCTGGGAAGGTGGCGCACTGATCGGCGCCGGTGTCGAACAGGCACTGACCGGCCCGCTTTCCGTCAAGGCCGAGTATGATTTCCAGCGCTTCAATGACGTGAAGTCCCGCGTCAACGGCGTTGAACAGCGCAACAATCTGAAGAACCATTCGATCAAGGCTGGCCTGAACTACAAGTTCTAGAGCATGTCTCCCGAAAGTGGGAACCGGTTTCGGGATAAAGACATGCTTAAAAACAAGCAGCTAGAGCATTTCCGACGATGCAAGCGAAACAGGAAATGCCTAAGACCTCGCGATCCGAAGCGAGACTTCATTCTGTTTTAGCATCAAGCAATTCTGCATTTGCACAAAGGGCTGCGTTTCATAGCGCAGCCCTTTCGTTTTGCATAAATTTATCTTCATTTCGCAGTCTGACTACGTCATTCGATGGCTTGACTCCGACAGGCACTAACCGATTATAAATTGGTAGTGGAAGTGCGGGGAACAATAAGAGCGAAAAGCTCAACCACCATATCGGGAGGTTATCTTACCTTGCCGTGTTGTCTCCTCGCGCCTGAACACTTGGATATGTGGCTCTGCTGTCGCAGGCCATGCAGTCAGGAATGAAAGAATGCAGCGCGTTTTTGACGGACATAACGATGTCCTTCTGCGGCTTTGGGAAAATGCCCGTAAGGGCCAGGACCCAATCAAGGAATTTATCGACGGAACGGATATCGGCCATATCGACCTGCCCCGTTCGCGCAAAGGCGGTCTCGCCGGTGGCGTATGCGCCATCTACATACCTTCGGGCGAGCATATCGAACTGGGCAAGCCCGATGCCAACGGCCACTACGAAACACCGCTTTCATCGCCGCTGGAACGCAGTCCCTCCCTCGACATCGCTCTCGAAATGGCTGCCATTGCGCTGAGGCTGGAAGCTACGGGCGGCTGGAAGCTCTGCCGTAACGGTCGTGAACTCGACGAAACGCTGAACAGCGACACATTCGCCGCCGTACTCCACATGGAAGGCTGCGAAGCCATCGATGCCGATCTGGTAGCGCTTGAAGTCTTTTATGCTGCCGGTTTGCGTTCGCTCGGACCGGTCTGGAGCCGAAATAACGTTTTCGCCCATGGTGTCCCTTTCGCCTATCCGATGAGCCCCGATACAGGCCCCGGCCTGACCGATGCAGGCAAACGTCTGGTCAAGGCGTGCAACACCAAGGGCATTCTGATCGACCTGGCGCATATCACGGAAAAGGGCTTCTGGGATGTGGCCGAACTCAGCGATCAGCCGCTGGTCGCCAGCCATTCCAATGCGCACGCCCTGACCCCTGTCGCCCGCAACCTGACCGACCGTCAGCTTGATGCGATCCGCGAAAGCAAGGGCCTTGCCGGGCTGAACTACGCCACAACGATGCTGCGCGCCGATGGCAAGGAAGACGCCAACACGCCGCTTACCGATGTGGTTCGCCATGTGGATTACATGGTTGAACGCATGGGCATCGACTGCGTGGCGCTGGGATCGGATTATGACGGCGCTACAATTCCAGCCGAAATCGGCGATGCAGCCGGCACGCAAAACCTTGTCGATGCACTGCGAAAAGCAGGCTATGGTGAAAAAGAGCTGGAAAAACTTTGCCGGGACAATTGGGTAAGGGTTTTGAAACAGGCCTGGCACGAAGCAGACTGATCTGGAGGGCATCCCGAAAAGTGTTAAACGGTTTTCGGAACAAGATGCGCGAAAAAACAAAGACAAATCCCAAACAAGATCACAGGAAGGGAACTCTCAACATGATGCATTTCGGACGTTTTCGTATTCTGGCTGCCGGTGCAGCGCTTGCCGCCGTGCTGGCCGCAAATCCGGCCTGGTCGGCCACGCCAGCCGACACGCTGGTTCAGGCATGGGCCATCGATGACACGATCACGCTGGACCCGGCAGAATCCTTCGAACTGAGCCCGGCCGAATTCATCGGCAACGCCTATGACATGCTCGTTCGTCTCGACATCAACGACACGTCGAAAGTCGTGCCGGGCGTTGCAGAAAGCTGGACCGTTTCCGACGACGGCCTCACCTATACGTTCAAGCTGAAGAAGGACATCAAGTTCGCTTCCGGCAACCCGGTAACCTCTGCCGACGTGGCCTATTCCTTCGAACGTGCTGTGCGCCTCGACAAGAGCCCGGCCTTCATCCTGACCCAGTTCGGCCTGACCAAGGATAATGTCAACGAAAAGGCAAAGGCCGTAGATGACGAGACCTTCGTTTTCACCGTCGACAAGCCATATGCACCAAGCTTCGTGCTGAACTGCCTGACCGCAACCGTCGCTGCTGTCGTCGACAAGAAGCTTCTCGAAGAGCATGCCGAGAAAGTTACGCCGACCGACGACTACAAATACGACACCGACTATGCCAATGCGTGGCTGAAGACCAAGTCGGCGGGCTCGGGACCGTTCACGATCCGCGAATGGCGCGCCAATGAAGTCGTCATTCTGGAACGCAATGACAATTTCTATGGCGAAAAGGCCAAGCTCAAGCGCGTCTTCTATCGTCACGTCAAGGAAAGCGCGACGCAGCGCCTGATGCTTGAATCCGGCGACGTCGATGTGGCACGCAATCTGGAGCCGGGCGACTATGAAGCCGTTCTGAAGAACGACAAGCTGACGACCGCCAGCGCAGCCAAGGGCACGGTCTATTACATCAGCCTCAACCAGAAGAACGCAAATCTGGCCAAGCCGGAAGTTCGCGAAGCGTTCAAATATCTGGTCGATTATGATGCAATCGGCTCGACCCTCATCAAGGGCATTGGTGAAATCCGCCAGACCTATCAGGCCAAGGGCGTCCTTGGTGCTCTCGATGCTGCGCCGTACAAGCTCGACGTAGCCAAGGCGAAGGAACTTCTCGCCAAGGCGGGTCTGAAGGATGGTCTCTCGGTCACGTTCGACGTCCGTAACGGCCAGCCGGTTACCGGCATTGCCGAATCCTTCCAGCAGACTGCTGCTCAGGCTGGCGTGAAGATCGAAATCATCCCCGGCGACGGCAAGCAGACGCTGACCAAGTATCGTGCCCGTAACCACGATATGTATATCGGCCAGTGGGGCATGGACTATTGGGATCCGAATTCCAACGCCGAAGCTTTCACCAGCAACCCGGATAATAGCGACGACGCATCGACCAAGACGCTTGCATGGCGCAACGCCTGGGACATCCCGGAACTGACCAAGCAGACGCAGGCAGCTCTTCTGGAACGCGACAACGACAAGCGTGCCGAACAGTACAAGAAGCTTCAGCAGGAAGCTCTCGACCAGAGCCCGTTCGTCATGCTGTTCCAGCAGGTTGAAGTTGCCGGCATTGGCGGCAACGTGAAGGGCTACAAGCTCGGCCCGACATTCGACTCCAACTTCCTGGCGAACGTCAGCAAGGAATAGTCGGTCGCGCCTTGGCGCATGAAAGTTTTTCATGCGCTGAATCGGCCTAAAAACAAGAAGATGGAGCGGTTTTCTGAATCAAAAAGGAAAGCCGCTCCAGAGCGTTTCCAGCGAACCTTTTTCGTGTCCGGAAATGCGTCACAACAGGAAATGGAACGGCTCATCAAAACCGTTCTAGGGCTTTTCAAGCAAAGATGACTGGGACTTCAGATCACCCCTGTTCTGAAATGTTCTCATTGTCGGAAGCGGTCAAAACATTGAGTAACACTGTAACCACAAAAAAGGTAAGGCGAGCGCCCCGGCGTTCAACGGTCCTTGCCGCGTCGTTAGCCAGCTTTCTGGTTATCGTCATCACGACCTATCTGGGCCTTCTGGCTGTCACATTCTTTATTGGCCGTGTGGTGCCGATCGACCCCGTGCTTGCCATCGTCGGCGACCGCGCTCCCGCGCATGTCGTGGCGCGCGTGCGGGAAGAAATGGGCTTCAACCTGCCCTATTACCAGCAGTTCTATCTTTACGTTAAGGGCGTGCTGCAAGGCGATTTCGGCACTTCTGTGCTCACGACCAATCCGGTCATGACCGATATTCGCCGCGTCTTCCCGGCTACGATGGAACTTGCCACCGTAGGCACCATCATCGGCGCCCTCTTCGGCATTCCGCTCGGCGTTCTCGCTGCTGTCAAGCGCGGCAGCCTTGTCGACCAGATTGTGCGCGTGATCGGCCTCGTCGGCTATTCGGTGCCGATCTTCTGGCTCGGCATGCTGGCACTTCTGATTTTCTATGCGCGGCTCGGCTGGACTTCCGGTCCCGGACGTATCGACATCACATTCGAATATACTTTCACGCCGATCACCGGTTTCTACCTGATCGACGCGATTCTCCAGCGCGACTGGCCTGCCCTCAAGGATATTATCTCCCATCTTATCCTGCCGTCGGCTTTGCTCGGCTACTTCTCCCTGGCCTATATCAGCCGCATGACCCGTTCCTTCATGCTCAATGAGCTGGAGCAGGAATATATCGTTGCTGCTCGCGCCAAGGGCATTTCGGAAACCCGAATCATCTGGGGTCACGCGCTGCGCAATGCCGCTGTCCCGCTCGTTACCGTGATTGCGCTTTCCTATGCCGGACTTCTGGAAGGTTCGGTCCTGACCGAGACCATCTTCTCCTGGCCCGGTCTCGGACTCTACATCACCAATTCACTCCAAAACGCTGATATGAATGCCGTTCTCGGTGGCACAATCGTCATCGGGTCGGTCTTTATCGCGCTCAACCTCGTGTCCGATCTTCTCTATCGGGTTCTCGATCCAAGGACGCGCGTACGATGAGCCAAATGACAGATACTTCCAACCTCTCATGGCGCGAATGGCTGCTTACCGAGCGGCCACAGTCGCGTACGCAAGCCCGCCTCGGCCGCGCCTATATGGTCTGGCGGCGTTTCACTGCCAACAAGCTCGCCGTCCTTGGCTTGCTAATCATCATCGGGCTGCTCGTCGTTGCAGCGCTGGCCGATGTGCTGGCGCCGCATTCGCCGGTTGTTGGCGATCTCGCCAATGCACGTCTTCTGCCGCCGGGAACACCCGGCTATCTGCTCGGCACCGATGATCAGGGCCGCGATATTCTTTCGCGTCTGATCTATGGCTCCCGCCTCACCCTCTATGTCGTGCTTCTGGTCGCCATCATCGCCGCGCCTATCGGCCTGCTGGTCGGCACAGTCGCCGGTTATGCCGGTGGCTGGGTCGATGCCGTGCTGATGCGCATCACCGACATCTTCCTTGCCTTCCCGAAGCTCATTCTGGCGCTGGCCTTCGTTGCGGCTCTCGGACCCGGCATCGAAAATGCCATCATCGCCATCGCGATCACCTCATGGCCGCCCTATGCGCGTATTGCGCGTGCAGAAACGCTAACCGTGCGCAACTCGGATTATATCTCCGCCGTTCGCCTGATGGGCGCTTCACCGATCCGCATCGTCGTGCGTCATATCATGCCGCTCTGCACATCTTCGCTGATCGTGCGTGTGACGCTCGACATGGCAGGTATCATCCTTACCGCCGCCGGTCTTGGCTTCCTCGGCCTCGGCGCACAACCGCCACTGCCTGAATGGGGTGCGATGATCGCTTCCGGTCGCCGCTTCATTCTCGACCAGTGGTGGGTTGCCGCCATGCCGGGTATCGCGATCCTGATCGTCAGCCTTGGCTTCAATCTGCTGGGCGATGGCCTGCGCGATGCGCTCGATCCGCGGGGTAACAACCAATGAAGCCTCTTCTGACTGTTGAAGACCTGCGCGTCACCTTCCCGACGCGCACAGGCGCAATCGAGGCGGTGCGCGGTGTCAGCTTCGAGCTTGGCCGCGAGCGTCTCGGTATTGTTGGCGAATCCGGCTCTGGCAAATCGCAGACCGGTCGCGCCATCATGGGCCTTACCCCGCTCCATGCGCAGATCACCGCCAGGAAACTTGAGTTCGATGGCATCGATCTTCTTAATGTGTCGGCTCGTGAGCGCCGCGCCCTGCGCGGTGGCCGCATCGCGATGGTGTTGCAGGACCCAAAATATTCGCTCAATCCTGTCATGACCATAGGCAAGCAGATTGCCGAAACGCTGAAGGCTCACGGCAAGTTCAGCGGCGATGAGATTCGCAAGCGTTCCATCGCCATGCTCGAAGCCGTGCAGATCCGTGATGCCGAACGTGTGATGAAGCTCTATCCGCACGAAGTTTCGGGCGGTATGGGCCAGCGTGTCATGATCGCCATGATGCTGGTGGCCGAGCCGGAAATGCTGATCGCCGACGAACCGACTTCGGCCCTCGACGTGACGGTTCAGCTCGAAGTGCTCGGCATTCTGGACAAGCTGGTTGCCGAGCGCGGCATGGGACTGATCTTTGTCAGCCACGACCTGCGCCTCGTTTCTTCCTTCTGCGACCGCGTCATCGTGATGTATGCGGGCAAGATCGTAGAGGAAATTGCGGCGAAGGACCTCGCCAATGCGAAACATCCCTATACGCAAGGATTGCTGAACTGCATGCCGAAAATCGGAGCCGATCGCCATCCCCTGCCCACCTTGCAGCGCGAGGAGGCTTGGAAGCTATGACCGGGAAAGCTATGAGCACGGCATCTGCACTGAGCGTCGACAATATCGACGTCTATTTCGACCATTTCCATGCGCTGAAATCGGTCAGCATCGACGTAGCGCGCGGTGAATCCTACGGGCTCGTGGGCGAATCCGGTTCCGGCAAGTCGACCCTGCTGCGCGCTGTTGCAGGACTGGCACCTGTCGAAGACGGCGAAATCCGTATAGACGGGCAATTGCTGAAAACACCGCGCGGCAAGGCATTCTATCGCAATGTCCAGATGGTGTTTCAGGACCCTTACGGCTCACTGCATCCCCGGCAGACCGTGGATCGGCTGTTGCTGGAGCCGCTTGCCATCCATGGCGTCGGCGACACGGAACAGCGCATCGTGAAGGCGCTCGATGAAGTCGGCCTTGGTTCCGGCTTCCGCTTTCGCTATCCGCACCAGCTTTCAGGCGGCCAGCGCCAGCGTATAGCCATTGCCCGCGCCCTGATCGTTGAGCCCAGCATATTGCTGCTTGACGAACCGACTTCAGCGCTCGACGCATCGGTTCAGGCGGAAGTGTTGAACCTGCTCGAACAGGTTCGGCGCGACCGCAACCTGACCTTCGTCATGGTCAGTCACGATCTTGGCGTTGTAACCCATATGTGCGACCGGCTTGCCGTCATGCGCAATGGGGAGGTCGTGGAACAGTTGCAGGCAGACGATCTTGTCAGCGGCAATATCCATGCCGACTATACGAAGAATCTGATGCGGGCCAGCGAAGGCTTCCGCAGGTAATGCAAAAGCTTGTCTCCCAGAAGTGGTAACCAGTTTTGGGATAAAGACATGCAAAAAAAGGGGACCTTCCGGTCCCCTTTTTCATTGCATCAATCGTCGGATGCCTTGCGCGGTGTGTCGCCATCCTGCCCGCGCCGCCAATAGGCGACAATAAGCTGGCGATCCTTCGCAACATTACGTTCCTTGCGCATATAGGTGCGGATCGACCGGAATGCGTTGAACTCGCAACCGGCCCAGACGTAAATGTCTTCCTCGTCTTCCGGTAGTTCGACCGCACGCACCGCATCCTGCAGCAATGTCGTCGTTCCGGCTTCCGCGCCATCGCGGTTCAGCCAATGCAGGTCGACATCAGCTCGCGAGACAAGTTCCTGCTGTTCTGAAGCACTGCCGATCTCGACGCGCACAACCGCCTTGGTGCCTTCCGGCAACCGTTCCAGAATGCGCCCGATGGCAGGCAGCGCGGTTTCATCGCCCGCCAGCAGATACCACTTCGCATCGCCTGCATCACCGCCGCCCGGACCGGTCATCCCGACAATATCGCCCGGCTTGGCGCTGACCGCCCAACCCGAACCCGGCGCATCGCAATCATCGCCATGAACGACCATATCAATATCCACCCATCCGGCTGCGGGATCAATGTTGCGGATCGTATAGACACGCGTGGCAAGCTTGGCGTCGCCATCCGGCCAGACCGGACGGCCATCTTCGCCGGTTGTGGGCCATTGCGGCTTGGCAAGACCTTCCGGTGGAAACAGCAGGCGTATATGAAGACCCAACTGCGAGAAGCGGAACAGATTTTCGCCTTTCAGACGAATACGACGCATATGCGGCGTCACATTCGACACTGCGACAACCTGCATCTCGCGGAAATAGGGCAGCGGCAGTCCAGCGGCCCCATCACCTTCCCAGATAATCTTCGGCTTGGCGCTGCCCTTGTCGAGAAATTCCAGCACATGTTCGGCGATGGAATATTTCATATAGGCAAGACCGGTTTCGTCCTCGCTCGTGACGTCGACGCTAACCGTTTCATCATCCCATTGCACATCAGCCTTACCGAAGCTCAACACCAGCTTGGCCGTGCTGCCCTGCCGATGCACGTCGGCATGCTCCACAAAATGATCGAGAAGCTGATTGACCACATGACCGGCATTTGTGAGCGCAAAGCGGGTATTGGCGTTGAGTTCGGACATGCCCCGTCCTCCTTTGGGAAACAGTTTTCCCAGCCTTACCCGAATATAACATGACTGTTCAAGTCATCTTTTAGCTTTGGACCCGCAATAAATTGTGACAGGCAACGCCTGCCGCCAGACATCGAAAGAGCCGAGTGCGCCAGCTTGCGCCACGCCAAGGCGCGTCAATTCTCCACCAAACTTCTCACGCCAGTTGAAAAGCAGCATCTCGCTTTGCAGGGTAACGGCATTCGCGACAAGCCTGCCGCCCGGTTTCAGGGCGTTCCAGCAGGCTTGTAGCACGCCTTCATCCGTTACGCCGCCGCCGATGAAAATCGCATCCGGCTCATCCAGCCCTTCCAGCGCGAACGGTGCTTCACCCCTAACCAGCTGCAATCCGGGGGCACCCAAAGCCGCACGATTTCGCTCGATCATCCCCTGCCGCTGTTCGTCCGCTTCGATGGCAATCGCGCGACATGAAGGATGAACGCGCATCCACTCAATGCCGATCGATCCACAACCGGCGCCAACATCCCAGAGCAGTTGCCCCGGCAATGGCTGCAATCGCGACAGAGTAACAGCGCGCACGTCGCGCTTGGTCAGTTGGCCATCATTCTCAAAAGCTTCATCGGGCAGACCGGCGACGGGAGAAAGCAGGTTCGCTTCCGGCGCAGCTACGCATTCAATTGCCAGCACATTAAGATCGGCGCATCGCTCGTGCGACCAGTTTTCGGCAATACCTTGAACCCGGCGTTCCTTCGGCCCACCAATGTGCTCAAGCACAGTCATCCGGCTGTAGCCAAAACCCTTCTTCTTGAGCATTGCCGCCGTTTTTGCAGGCGTCGAACCGTCATTGCTGAGCACGAGAAGTCTCTCGCCCGGCAGAACATGCGGGAGCAAAAACTCGAACGGGCGACCATGCACACTGACCGTTCGTACATCCTGAAGCGGCCAGCCCATGCGCGCAGCGGCGAGCGAAAGCGAAGACGAATAGGAAAGAACATGCATTTCTTCCGGTGGAAAATGCCGGGACAAAGTCGCACCCACACCAAAAAACATCGGATCGCCGCTTGCCAGCACAACGACCGGCTGGCCGCGATATGCCTCAATCATCGCGAAAGCTTCATCGAAGGGAGATGGCCAGGCCACGCGCTCGGCTTTGATATTGCCACTCAGAAAATCCAGATGACGCTTGCCGCCAAAAATGACCGCAGCGGAGCTGAGCGCCGTGAGTGCGGTCTTTCCAAGCCCGTCCAACCCGTCTTCACCGATCCCGATCACTGTCAGCCAGCGTGCCATGCGCGATGCTCCTTTTCCCTGTTCGTATGGCGGGGCAGTAGCAAGTGCAAGCGGCAAGGCGTATAAGGCCAATATGTTGAGCCAGCAAAACCGCCAGACCGACGCAATAAGACCTGACAGGCGCAACGCCTGCCCCGGACTTTCACGTATGGTCATGGCCAGGGATGGGGCTATTGCCCGTATCAAACTGCGGCTCGGTCGCCTGTCAGCCGATCAGGCGCGTTCGATTGCAGCAATAGCTGAACGTTTCGATGCAGGCGCAATAGAGCTGACGATTCGCTCCAATATCCAGTTGCGCGGCATTGAGCCCAGACATTGGGACGATGTTGTCGCGGCACTTCAGGAGGTCGGCCTTGGCACCGACAATCCCGGCGCGGATGATATTCGCAATGTGATGGTCAGCCCCACCGCTGGCATTGACCGGGGCCAGATATGCGACGTCAGCGGACTGGCATCGTCTGTGCTGGACATGCTGCAGGCCAATGAGGCTTTCTATGCCCTGTCGCCGAAATTCTCGTTGCAGATCGACGGTGGCGAAAACTGCGCGATGATTTCTCATCCCGGCGACATCTGGCTTTCGGCAATAGACGGCAAGACCTTTGCTTTTGGCCTTGCTTCGTCTCCCGACAGGGAAGCGATGGGGGCTTTATATGCGCAACATGCCCTGCCCTTCATCGAAGCGATGCTCCACCATTTTTTAAGCCAAGGCAGTTTTGCACGGATGAAGCATCTGTTCGAGGCCACCCCTCCATCACAGTTTCTGGCGGAACTGGACCGGGAGTTGTCATTTCCCGTCCACCCGGCAACCGGCTGGAAGCGCAAGGCACCGGTGCCATTCTCGCATCTCGGCAACAGGCAGCAATCTGACGGTTCATTTTATGTTGGCGCCATACCACTCCTGGGATGGCTGACACCGCAGCAACTCGCAGGTCTGGCAGACCTCGCCGACAGCGGAAAGCGTGAACTGCGCCTTACGCCATGGCAAGGTGTTATCCTGCCTTATGTAGGCGAAACCCAGATTGGTGAAGTAACCGAGAAATTTCGTTTGCTTGACATCGAAACGACAGCCGAAGCCCCACATGCGCGGCTTCGTGCCTGTTCGGGATCAAATGGCTGCGTCTCCGCACTCGCCGACACACAGACGGACGGTAAAAGACTGGCAACGTATTTGACCTCGGGAAAATCATCCGTGCACATCACGGGATGCGCCAAGTCATGCGCCGCACTTTCACCTTTACCGCACACGCTTCTGGCGCGCGCGACGGGTCGCTACGATCTTTATGCGCAAGAGCCGTTTCCGCAAGACGGGGCTGGACCATCACGCTTTGGACGGCTATTGGCGACTGATATTACCATTGACGAAGCGGCGCGCCTTCTGAACGCCCGACACTGATTAGAGTGGTCATCATGACAGACTATATTCGCGACGGACAGGCCATTTACGACCGGTCCTTCGCCATCATTCGCGCCGAGGCAGATCTAAGCCGGATACCAGCCGATCTGGAAAAGCTTGCAGTCCGTGTCATTCACGCCTGCGGCATGGTGGATGTGGTCAATGACCTCGCTTTCTCGGAAGGCGCTGGCAAAGCCGGGCGCGACGCCCTGCTCGCCGGTGCGCCCATTCTCTGTGATGCGCGCATGGTGGCAGAGGGCATCACCCGTTCTCGTCTGCCCGCCAATAACGAAGTCATCTGCACACTTGGCGACCCATCGGTTCCTGAACTTGCGACGAAGATCGGCAATACCCGCTCGGCCGCAGCGCTCGACCTCTGGCTCCCGCATCTTCGCAACAGTATTGTTGCAATCGGCAATGCGCCGACCGCCCTCTTCCGCCTGTTCGAATTGCTAGATGCTGGCGCGCCAAAACCTGCGCTCATCATCGGCATGCCGGTCGGCTTTGTCGGCGCGGCAGAATCCAAGGACGAACTCGCCGCCAACAGCCGCGGTGTACCTTATGTGATTGTACGCGGAAGACGCGGTGGCAGCGCCATGACGGCGGCGGCAGTCAATGCGCTCGCTTCGGAGCGCGAATAATGACGGTAAAGGGCAGACTGTTTGGCCTGGGCGTCGGCCCTGGCGATCCCGAACTGATAACGCTGAAAGCCCTGCGCCTTCTCAAAAGCGTACCGGTTGTGGCTTATCACGCCGCCAAGGGGAAGAAGGGCAATGCCCTCACTATCGTCGAGGAATATCTCTCACCGGAACAGGTTCTGGTGCCGCTGATCTATCCGGTGACCACGGAAAAGCTCCCCGCACATATGGACTACGAACAGATCGTCAGCGATTTCTACGGCGAGATAACGAGCACGATAGCGAACCACCTTGATCGCGGTCAGGATGTGGCCGTGATCGCGGAAGGTGATCCATTTTTCTATGGCTCGTTCATGTATATTCACGACCGGCTTGCAGACCAGTATGAAACGGAAGTCGTGCCCGGCGTCTGCTCCGTCCTTGGCGCTTCGGCTGTGCTGGGCGCGCCACTGGTCTATCGCAATCAGACATTGTCCGTTCTGTCCGGCGTCATGAGCGTGGAAGAACTGACGCGGCGGCTCGCGGATACAGGCGCTGCGGCTATCATGAAGCTTGGCAAAAACCTCGACAAGGTTCGCGCAGTACTGGGCGATCTCGGTCTCATGGACCGTGCGCTCTATGTCGAGCGCGCCACCATGGCCAATCAGCGCATTGTGCCGCTGGCGGAAGTCGATGGCAGCGACTGCCCCTATTTCTCGATCATTCTCGTTCCGGGGCAAAAATGGAACGGCGCATGATCCCTGCGATTCTGGTTCTCGGAGAAGCCGCAGTGCCTGCCGCGCAACGCATCGCGGCAGCTTTGCAACATGCCGAGATGCGCGGCCTCCAGAACCGTGTTGCGTCGCTGGACAACACTTTCGTGCATTTCGGCGATGCGGTCCGGTCGCTTTATGAGGAAGGCCGCCCCATCATTGCGCTTTGCGCAGCCGGTATTGTGATCCGGGCTCTGGCACCACTTCTGCAGAACAAGCGTGTCGAACCGCCGGTTCTTGCCGTGGCCGAAGATGGAAGCGCGGTTGTGCCGCTATTAGGTGGTCTCTCCGGGGTCAACGACATGGCCCGGCAGATCGCAGCAGCACTTGAGGTTGCGCCCGCCATAACCACATCCGGCGAACTGCGGTTCGGGATCAATCTGTTGCACCCGCCTGCCGAACTGGCTCTTGCCAATCCTGACGACGCGAAAAATTTCACGTCGAACCTTCTTGCGGGACAGAAGGTGCGCCTTGACGGAACATCACGCTGGCTTGCAGGTTCCAAACTGCCTTTCGGCGACGACGGCTCGCTGACAATCAGCATAACGCCTCATATTCGCACGCCCCGGCCAGACGAGCTGATTTATCATCCTCGCAGCGTGGTGATTGCCGTCGACAGCGTCAGCGAGAACATTCGGAACGATATTGAAGATGCTCTCGCCAATGCAGGCATTGCCCCGGCCTCTCTGGCACTGCTTCTCGCCCGCGAAAAAGACTGCACCTCGCCACAGCTTCAGCACGCGGCAAAGAGCCTCGGCGTTCCGCTGCGCTATGTTGCAGATGCAAAGGATGCTCGTGAAGTCGTCCTTCGCTCGGTAGAACAGCCGGTCGAGCTGACAGAGCGCGAGGGGCTTGCCATTGCGGTGGCTGCCAGCCCGGCAGATGTTCTGTTTGTCGGTCGAAAACGCGGCAAGCTGGTCGTTATCGGCCTTGGGCCGGGATCACGAGAGCTGATGACGCCTGCCGTTCAGCACGAACTGGAACAGGCAGAAGACATTCTCGGCTATGAGACCTATGTGCGGATGGCCGAGGAGAATCTTCGTCCATTCCGCGCCGACCAGACCGTTCATATGACCGACAATCGGGAAGAGATGCAGCGCGCACGCCATGCATTCGAACTCGCGGCTTCCGGGCGGCATGTCGCCATGGTTTCCTCGGGAGATCCTGGTGTTTTCGCCATGGCTGCGGCGGTCGTCGAAGCGCTCCACGAGACGGATAACACCGCATGGCATGGGGTGGAGCTTGTCATCCAGCCCGGTATCTCCGCGGCGATGGCTGCTGCATCACGCATCGGGGCGCCGCTCGGGCACGACTTCTGCATTATTTCGCTATCGGATAATCTGAAGCCCTGGGAAATTATAGAGAAGCGCCTTGCACTCGCCGCCGAAGGCGATCTCGCCATGGCGTTCTACAATCCCATCTCCAGAGCACGCCCGCATCAGCTTGGTCGCGCGCTTGAAATCCTGCGGCAATATCGGTCTCCCGAAACACCCATTGTTCTTGGGCGCGACATCGGCAGACCGGCGGAGACGACACGAACAACCACGCTCGGCGCACTCACACCGGATGATGTCGACATGCGAACCGTGGTGATCGTCGGCTCGTCCCACACGCAAGTTTTTGCCAAGACTGATGGCAGGGAGTGGGTTTATACGCCGCGCTGGTACGGTGAAAAGCCAGAGAAATGACAAACAAAAAGGCAGGGGAATCCCTGCCTTTTTCATATGTTAGCCCTGATTGTTGAATCAGTTCTTCTTCGCCTTGGCCTTTTTCGGCTGGGTAGCGGCGGCTGCATCTGCCTTGGCTGCTGCGGCTTCGGCTGCAACCTGATCCGCGCTCTTCGGTGACGTATCGATAACGGCGCGCACACCGCCCTTGGCGGTTAGCTGGCAAACTGCGGTACGCAGGTCGACCTTGAGATCAACATCGGTGCCGCCTGCAGCGCCCGGACGGGAGTTGACGGCGGAAATAGCGTGCTCCGGCAGGAAATACTTGTTGGCAGCGGCAGTGATGCATGGCTGCGCGAGCGCCGGATCGACATAAGCCGTCGGCGTGAAGCGAGGCATCGAAATCGTCGGCGCGCTGATCGGGGCATCGGTTTTGCCCGGCGTCGCCGTTGTGGTCGGAACAGTCGTCGTGCAGGCAGCGGCAAGCGGGGCCAACATGGCAATGGCTAGAAAACGGGCTCCGGTGCGGGCGCGTCCGTACATGATCTACCTCATAGGATCTGCTGAGTAGGTAAAATTTTAAGTTCGATAACTATTCGGTTTTGCTCGATTGTCGAGTGGCAGGAAGGTCACATTGCCAGAATTTCGATTCGCATCCACAGTCTGGCGTCACTGTTTTGCGAGAATCCAGTTCAACATCTCGCGCCAGTCCGACATCCGGATCGGCGTACCATGGTTGCCGCTCTCGAAACGCCGGAACTGAACCGGATAGCCCGGCGCACGCTTTCGGATCTCGCGATAGAAAGCCTCCTGCTTATCGATTGCAAAAACCGGATCACGGCTTCCATGTCCAAAGAAAACCGGTACGCGTTTTTTGAATGCCGGTGACTTGAAAAACCCGTCATCCCAAAGTGAGCCGAGCAGAATGAGACCAGCAAGCTGGTTTCCCGTCTTTTCATTGGAGGCTATGCGCCAGCATAGTGTTCCGCCCTGCGAACCACAGGACAGGATCAACGGACCATTTGGCGACGATGCCTTGGCTGCTTCGATCAGCCCGGCAATCTGTGCCTCGCCCGTATCGGCGAAATCCTTGAAATCCGGCGTAATATAGAGACCGCCGTTCAAGGCCGCGAGATTCTTCACACGGTTGAAATTGCCCCCGAAGGTAAAATCATTCATGCCCTGCAGGCGATTGCCGCCCCGACCATGCAGGTAGATGACGATGAAGGACGCGCCTTCGCGCTTGCCCGCTATCATGGCCTTCACCGGCCCGGCGGCAGTTTGAAAGGTGACATCCTTCTGGTAGGCACGTGCCTTCAGCGAGACATAGGCGTCTTTTACACGCTTTTCAGGCACCGCATCGCGCCCGTTGATATCACGCATCTCGTTGTAATCGATGATCTTGTAGTCGCCGTTGTCGGCGCTGCTGATAATGCCGGGATAGGCGAAATAATCGTCCTTGTACGGTGGCAACGATGCTGCCCCCGATGCCATCACAGTCGAGAACAGAAACAATGCCCCAAACAGGCCACCAATTCCATGCTTCGACATTCTGCAGCTCATCGGATTACAGCTCCAGCGTATGGTAACGCCTGTTGAGATAGACCAGCGCCTCGTCCTCGGATTTGGACCGCAGGCCCACGACTTCCCCGAAGAGCACGTGATGCGTGGAATGATCCTGTACGCTGACAACCCGGCAGTCGAAAGCGGCAAGCGCACCCTGCAATAGGGGCGCTCCGGTCACCTGCACATCCCAGCGCGCCAGTTCGAAACGCTCGTCCTGCGTCAGTCCGATACGGCCGGAAAATGCATCCGCAAGCTGCTGATGCGACCCTGCGAGCGTGTTCACAGCAAAAACACCGTTTTCGATGAACAGCCGGTTTTCTTCATGAATCTTCTGCAGGCAGATCAGGATCGTCGGCGGATTGTCCGACACCGAACAGGCGGCGGTCAGCGTAAGGCCGCGCCTTCCCGCACTACCGGCCGTCGTGACGATCTGCACTGCGCCAGCGTAATGACTCATCGCATCCCGATAGGACTTGGATTCCACCGAAGCTGCACTTGAAATGAAGTTGTTAATCGTTTGCACGTCAAACAGAATCCGTCTCGCCCTAAGGCATGTTACCTGAAGCCATCTACCTTAATAACAAGCCCACTAAACGGGCATTGCACAAAGGCGAGGAAACAGCTACCCACTTTTCGTTGAAAATGCCACGAATTGTTTAATGAAGACGGATCACGTGATCGAGTTTGGGAAACGTCCGACCGCAGCGCTGACAAGTATCATCCTTGCACTGCTGGCCAGTTCAGTACTGGCACAGGCGGAGGATATGCGCGTTGGGCTTGCAGCGCCGCTGTCTGGGACCTTCGCTCCATTGGGCAATCAGCTCGCCGAAGGCGCTCGCGTCGCGGCCACGGCGAAGGGCGCAGAACTCGTTATTTTCGATGACCGTTGCGATGCCGAAGGCGGCAAGGAGGCCGCAGAGCAATTTGTGAAGGAAAACGTCCGTATAGCGACCGGTTTCCTATGCCCCGAAGCGCTTGAGGCAGCACTTCCCATCCTCGCAGCCAGCAATATACCCATTGTGACATCAGGGGTCAGCGAACCAACGCTGACCGAAAGGCGTGCGCCAGCACCTATGGCGGTGTTCCGTCTTGCAACTGGTCTTGAGAAGGAAACGCAGGCGACCGGGAGCTTCCTTGGCAGCCTTTGGCGCGCGCAACCCTTCGCAATCATCGATGACGGCACCATTGAAGGGCGCGAACGCGCCGCCCGTGTTCTGGCCAGCCTTAAAGAGCAGCAATTACAGCCGGTTTTCACAGACACCTATCGTCCGGGTCTCGACAATCAGAATGCGCTGGTCGCCCGGCTGCGACGTGCAGGCGCTACCCATGTTTATGTCGGCGGCGAACGTGACGATATAGCATCTATAGGCGCAAGTGCTGCCGCGCTGAACTATCCGCTGACGATCGCGGGCGGCAGTCTTCTTGACGCCGCCTCAGGCGCACAGCCTTTAAGTCCGGGCACATTGATGATTGCGCCGCTCCACCCGCAGGATCTTTCGACAGCAAAGCCTGCAATCAATGCATTGCGTCAGGCCGGGAAACTTGCAGACGCCTATGCAATCATTGGCTATGCCAGCGCGGAAATCCCTGCCGATGTAATCAAGCGAGCCGACGAGCAGAAGCAGCCGATTATCGACACACTCCGCAACAATTCCTTTGAAACCGTTCTTGGCACCATCAAGTTCGACGGCAACGGTATCCGTACCGACAACCCGAACCGCCTGCAGCGTTTCGATGGCAAGCGGTTTGTACTAGCCGACAAGTAGCCCAATCAGGCTTGCAGCAATCACCAGTCCGGTCATCAGACTCATCGTCGACCAGAAAAGGTGGAGCGCAGCATCGATATCATCCGCGTTGGCATCGCGTTTGCCGGATGCATTCAGCATCGGCCCTTCGACTTTTTCGGCACCATATTGACGCGGACCGGCAAGCGCCAATCCCAGCCCGCCTGCAAAGGCCGATTCCGGCCAGCCCGCATTGGGCGAGCGATGCAGTCGCGCATCACGGCGCATGACCGAGAACGCCTCTTTTCCCGAAAGCCTGTCTTTCGTGATCGCAGTGGCGAGGGAGGCGAGCAGTCCGGTCAGTCTGGCTGGGATATAATTAGCGACATCGTCCAGCTTTGCGGCAAAACGACCAAAGTCACGATAGCGATCATTCAGATGGCCGATCATGGAATCAGCGGTATTGATCAGCTTGTAGGCGAACAAACCGGGCAAACCACCGACCAGAAACCAGAACGCAGGCGCAACGATGCCATCCGAAGCGTTCTCGGCAAGACTTTCTATCGCTCCACGGCTGACACCGCCTTCATCGAGATGTTCGGGATTGCGCCCGACGATCATCGACACAGCCCGGCGACCGCCCTCGATACCCTCCTCCCTCAATGCCAGTGCGACCGCCTGCACATGATCGGCAAGGCTTTTCTGTGCAAGCAGCACCGTCACGATCAGGATTTCGGCAATTGCACCGGCAGTCCCGGCGAAAGGCAAAGAGAGTTCAAGCACAAGCCCGAGAACCACACAGGCAATCACCAGCCCAATCGTCAGCCACATGCCGTTTCGGCGAAGCACCGAGGCAGGAAGATTGCGATTATTCCAGCGCTTTTCGCCCCACGAAATTGCTTTCCCGAACAGGACGACCGGATGCGGCACCCTGTGCCATAGCTGTGGCGGGTCGCCGACAAAGCGATCCAGAAGAAGCGCCAGCGAAAGGATAATCAGCTTTATTTCCATGAGCTTGACCAGAAAAACTGAATCAAAATTTCAACGCCTTTTCAAACCGCGCAAGCGCCACATCATCCAAAGGCAAACCAATGCGCAACCAGCGCGGGGCGTAATCGAACTTCCGGACTAGAATATGTCTCTCGCACAATCTGGTATAAATCCCCAGCGAATCCGCGTGTTCAACGAGAGAAAACAGCGCCGTTCCGCCAATTTCCTTCAGACCGTTTTTTCCCAGAACAGCCGACAATTCCAGCCGCCGCAGGTCGATGCGGGCGCGATAATCCGCAAGCGTTCCGGCATTGCTGAAAGCGTGATTGGCGATTGCCAGCGCCGGGCCGGAAACCGCCCATGGTCCTAGCCGCCGCTCCAATGTCTCAACGAAACGAGCGCCTGCAATTGCAAAGCCCAACCGAATGCCAGCAAGACCGAAGAACTTGCCGAAGGATTTCAGCACGATCATCGATGCATCTTCCGCATTTGCCGCGACGCTAACGGCCTCATGTGCATCGGCGAAAGCCTCGTCAACAACCAGAAACCCGCCGCGAGCACCGAGCTTTTGCGAAAGATGCAGGAGAGCCTCTTTCGAAATCACACGACCGTCGGGATTGTTCGGGTTAACGATGACTGCCGCAGTCGCCTCGTCTGGAATTTCGTCAATCGTCGCGCATTGCACAACCTTCCAGCCGGAAGCGGAAAATGAGGCCGCGTGCTCCTGATAAGTAGGCCCGAGGACTGCAACCGTCGACGGGGCAGCCAGCGTCGGAACGAGCTGAATCAGAGCCTGCGTGCCAGGCGCTGCAACAATTGATGCTTTCTCGTTCAGCCGATAATAGATGCGAGCCAGTCGCAGCGTTTCCTGCAGCAACCCTTCATCCGGCAGGCGGTTCCAGATTGCCGGTGTCAGTTCGGGAAGTGGAAAATGCTCGGGATTGATGCCCGTCGAAAGGTCGAGCCAATCTTGCAGCCTGCCGCCAAAACGCGCGACGGCCTTGTCGAGAGCACCTCCATGCTCGATTTCTGCACTCAAGCTTTCTCTCCGCAAAAATCGATGACATGCATGAACGAGCCTGAAACAGAACCGACCCGCAGGCCCACCTCACCAACATCATCGCCGACGGCATCACGTGCACGGAAAAGACGATCAGCCTTTCCTTCACGCACGATGCTGGCATAGTGGAACTCATGCGCTTTCAGTGGCTCCGTCCAGGGAGAGCCTGCAAGCGGTTCCAGCACGCGGTAGCCGAGATGCAATTTTCTTTTCGCAAAGCTCGTCTCAAGCGGCAGAAGACCCAGCATAGGGTGGGCAACCCCCTCTGCATCCTGCAAGCTCTCGCCGAGAACCATGTAGCCGCCGCATTCGCCGTAAACTGTTATCCCACGGGCTGCAGCTTCGCGTATGCCCGCCTGAAAACGTCCGGCCTGCGCCAAACGCCCTGCATGCAATTCAGGATAGCCGCCCGGCAGATAGATTGCATCGGCATCCTGTCTCGGAGACTCATCGCCGAGCGGTGAGAAGAATGAAATCTCCACCCCTCGCCTGCGCCAGCCTTCAAACAAATGCGCATAGGCAAAGGCAAATGCGTCATCGCGGGCAACGGCAATGTGGTTGCCCAGCGGCTTCAGGCGCGGCACATTGGCCATCGCATCGAAGCGCTTCGGTCGCGACCAGATCGTTTGCAGCGCATCGAGATCGATATGCGTTTCCATTGCATCTGCAGCGTGTTCGAGAAAGCTCTCAAGATCAGAGTGCTCGCCCGCCTGCACCAGCCCCAGGTGCCTTTCCGGCAAGGAAAGAGCAGTATCGCGGGGCAATGCACCAAGAACCGGAATACGGAGCGGCTCCAATGCGCCGCGCAACATAGCCTCATGCCGGGAGCTGCCAACGCGATTGAGGATGATTCCCGCAATCAGCACATCCTTGCGAAACTGGCTGAAACCCCAGACCAGCGCGGCAATGGAGTGTGATTGCCGCGCGCAATCCACCACCAGCACCACCGGCAGATCGAGAAGCCGGGCAAGATCGGCAGAAGAACCCTTGCCGTCCATCGCTCCGTCAAAGAGCCCCATCATGCCTTCAGCAACCAGAAGTCTGGCGCCACTTTCAGTCATGCGGGAAGACAGTGCGCTGATAAGTTCAGGTCGCATTGCCCAAGGGTCCAGATTGAAGCACTCCATCCCGCTCGCAGCCTTGTGATAGGCGGGGTCGATATAGTCGGGACCGACCTTCACCGGCGCAAGCGCTTCTCCCTGCCGCTTCAAGGCGCGCAGCAAACCCAGCGTTACCGTTGTCTTGCCAGACCCGGAAGCTGGCGCTGCTATCATGAACCCCTTCATGCGCTTCGCGCTCCCTCACTTTGATTTCGTCTGGCAAGCGGATCGCTGGACAGGATTTTACCGTTCAACGCACCCATCCAATCCAGCCCGGCGCGCAGACGAACCACTTCACCTACGACCACAATTGCAGGCGGGTTCAGCCCCGCCGCTTCAACATCTTTCGCAGCCCGCGCCAATGTCGTTTCAAGCACCGTCTGGTTGGGGAGACTTGCATTACACACGAAGGCGACAGGCTCATCCGGCGAACGCCCAGCCTCGATCAGCCGCCTGGTGATGAGGTCTATGTGTTTCATCGCCATATACATGACGATAACCGGCGCGGAACTGGCAATGCCGGTCCAGTTGATCCCGTCGGGCATCGACCCGCTGGCATCGTGACCGGTCAAAAACGTCACCGATTGATTGATATCGCGATGGGTGGCTGCAATGCCTGCATAGGCAAGGCCGCCGATTCCTGCGGTCACTCCGGGAACGATGCGGAACGGAACACCATGTTCCACCAAGGTCAGCGCCTCTTCTGCTCCCCGTCCGAAAACAAACGGATCGCCACCTTTCAGGCGAAGCACCTTCTTGCCCTGTTTCGCAAGTTCAACAAGCCGCAGGGATATATCGCGCTGTTTCGGCGACGGCTTACCGCCGCGTTTGCCTGCATATTCCAGAACAGCATCCGCATTCTTGAGAGAAAGACAGGAATCATCCACCAGCGCGTCATAAACGATAACTTCCGCCTGCTGCAGAGCATTGACGGCATGAAGCGTCAAAAGGCCGGGATCTCCCGGCCCGGCCCCAACGAGCCAGACATGGCCGGATTCCATCGCAGGCAAGGTCACTTTGCTCCTCGCAATGACACATGCTGCCGTTTCTTCAGCCTTGTTCATTCTCGTCAACCACATTGATCCACTAGCGGCACAGCTATCAGATACATTATAAGGCGTCCATGAATGACGAAACCACTGCAACGAATAAAAGTCAGGATAAAGCCGAGCTTCGCCGCGGCTGGACCACTGGCGCCTGCGCAACCGCTGCCACCAAGGCCGCATTGACAGCGCTCATTACCGGAGAATTTCCCGACCCTGTCGGCATAATTCTGCCCAAAGGCGAAGTGCCTTATTTCCAGCTCGCCTATGAGGGACTGGGCGAAGGCTATGCGATGGCAGGCATCGTCAAGGATGCTGGCGACGATCCCGACGTGACCCATGGCGCCACGATCATCTCAACGGTATTCCCCGCCCCGCCCGGAACCGGCGTCGTCTTTCGCGCCGGCGAAGGGGTTGGAACAGTTACGCGGCCCGGCTTGCAAATTCCTCCAGGCGAAGCTGCCATCAATCCGGTTCCGCGCCGCATGATGACAGAAATCTGCGAGCAGATTTGCGCGGAATATGGCCTGCCCGCCGATCTCGTCATTACGATATCGGTGCCTGGCGGCGAAGAGATTGCCAAGAAGACCTGGAACCCGCGCCTCGGTATCGTCGGCGGCATTTCCATTCTCGGCACCACGGGTGTGGTTCATCCGTTTTCCTGCTCGGCCTGGATTCATTCGATCCATCGCGGCATCGATGTTGCGCGCGCTGCCGGTCAAAAACACGTCCTCGGGGCGACCGGTTCGACGTCCGAGGATGCCGCGCAGGCGCTCTATGATCTGCCGGATTTTGCCATTCTCGACATGGGCGATTTCGCAGGCGGTGTGCTCAAATATCTGCGTGACCACCCCATCGACAAACTCACGATTGCAGGCGGCTTTGCCAAGCTGACAAAGCTTGCGCAAGGTGCGCTCGATCTTCATTCTTCACGGTCGCAAGTGGATAAAAGCTTCCTCTGGGCCATCGCCGAAAAGGCTGGTGCGCCGGAAAGCATGAAGGATCAGATTCTCTTTGCGAACACTGCCCTGGAAGTGCTTGAACTGACTCGATCAATTGGCGTCGACATAGCCACGCCAATCGCGCTCAAGGCAAAGGAAACAGCGCTCGAAACCCTTCGCGGCGCGCCTGTGGAAGTCGAGATTATCGTGACCGACCGCAGTGGAAATATCCTTGCGCGCGTCTGACCCCAGGATACTCATTCTCGGTGGAACGACCGAGGCAGCCGCACTTGCAACAGCCTTTGCGGAGCTGCCCGTCAATGCCATTACCTCGCTTGCCGGACGCACCAGCAATCCGGCCGAACTGACCGGAACAGTTCGAAGCGGCGGCTTCGGAGGCATTGGCGGCCTTGCCGCCTATCTCGATAGCGAAGGGATCAATCTCATTATCGATGCGACCCATCCCTATGCTGCACGCATCTCGCAAAATGCGGCTCAGGCGGCAAGCAAGCGCGGCATACCATTGGTGAGGCTGGAGCGCCCCGCCTGGGAGGAAAAGCCGGGAGATCATTGGATCTATATTTCCGATGAAGCAGAAGCGGCGAGCGCCATCCCATCCGGCGAGCGCGTGTTTCTGGCCCTCGGTCGCCAGCATATAGCCCCTTTTGCGAAGCGTGCCGATGTTCATTTCATCATTCGCATGATCGATCCGCCGGACGTGGCGTTGCCACAGGATTGCGAGATCGTTCTGGCAAGACCCGGCGACTACACTGCGGAAAGGCATTTCCTGGAAAGCCGCCGGATCGGGCTGATCGTCAGCCGCAATTCAGGCGGCACCATTTCCTATGCAAAAATCGAGGCTGCCCGCACGCTTGGACTCCCGGTCATGATGATTTCCCGTCCACCGGTTGTGGCCAAAAATATCGTCGCCTCGCCAGAAAATGCAATCATATTCGCCCGCGCGGCGCTAGGCTTTTGAACGCGCCACGTGGCTATGCGCTTCATGATAAAGCGCTGAATCGCGAAAGTTTTTAGTGTCCAGTCCGCGCCCGACAAAAATCATTGCTGTGCGTTTCAACCCGGATGCGGCCACCTTCTCCGCTATATCCGACAACGTACCGCGTAGAATCTGTTCGTCAGGCCATCCAACGCGATAGGCGATAACCACCGGACAATCAGCACCGTAAAGAGGTGTCAGATCGGCCTCGATTTTGCTGAGGTTTCGGATGGAAAGATGAATCACCAGCGTCGCCCCCGACCGCCCGAGCGTGGAAAGGTCTTCGCTTTCAGGCATGGCAGACGATTTCATCGAGGTGCGGGTCAGGATGATGGTCTGATTGACCTCCGGAATGGTCAGTTCCTGTTTCATGGCAGCGGCAGCCGCCGCAAAAGCAGGCACACCTGGCGTCACGTCATAAGGGATGCCGAGGCTGTCCAGACGACGCATCTGTTCGGCCATCGCGCCATAGATCGACGGATCGCCGGAATGCACTCGCGCAACGTCGAAACCTTGCGCATGTGCGGCTTCCATTTCAGCAATGATCTCATCAAGGGTCAGCGATGAACTGTCGACTAGACGCGCATCCTTCGGCGCTCCGGCAACAATCTCTTTCGGTACCAGCGATCCTGCATAGATACAGACAGGACATTGCTCGATCAGGCGCAGACCGCGCACGGTGATAAGGTCCGCCGCGCCGGGACCGGCTCCAATGAAATGAACAGTCACGATTTTCCCTTCCTGAACCGCGGACTTGACTTTCCATGACGTGGAAAGTCAATCCGTTTCCGGCAAAAGCTCTTCGATATCGTTGAAGATCGACTGCCATTCTTCGTCCGTCAGTTCGAAGAAATTGAAACTGCGCAGCAGGAAGGCGCCTTCGTTGGCTATGAAGGCCAGCCGAGCCTTGCGTCCTTCCGGCGTAGAGACATCAAGTCCATCCCATTGCTTGCGATACCAGAGACGGGTTTCATCCAGATGCTCGGTATTGGGAATGAGACTGGTCATCATGGCCGCAAAGCGCGAGTCATCTTCGGCATCGCTTTCGCGGGTCACACGAATATGGGCCGCGATATGAGAAAGCGCGTCCATCCGGCCCTGCTTTTTCTTGTCGACCTGTGCGTCGAAACGGTCGCCCCACCGCCCGATCATCGCTTTCAAAAGTCCGTCCTTATTGCCGAAGCAATACTGAACGCCTCCCTTGGTCACACCGGAAGCCTGTGCGACGGCGTCCATCGTCAGGGCCGCCAGCCCACCTTCAGCGACGAGCTTTTCAGCCATATCGAGCACATGGTCGCGGTCGATTGAACGCGGCCTGCCCATTTTGTGCAAATTATTACTTTCCATACAGACGGATTTATATTAAACGAGCCCTCCTCGCAAGTTTGAATACAAGCGTATTGAAAAGGTGCTATCCAATGTTGCCGAAAAATCGCTGGCTGGTTCTGACTATAGTTTCCAGCGCGTTGTTCCTGATCGTCGTGGACATGACGGTGCTTTACACGGCGCTGCCCCGCCTTACTCACGATCTGGCAGCCAGCGCTTCGGAAAAGCTCTGGATCATGAACATCTATCCGCTCGTCGTCGCAGGTCTCCTGCCCGGCCTCGGCACGCTCGGCGACAAGGTCGGCCACAAGCGCATGTTCATGTCTGGACTGGCAGTCTTCGGGCTTGCCTCCTTCTGCGCGGCTTACTCGCCCAACCCCGAATTCCTTATTGCCGCCCGCGCATTTCTCGCTTGCGGTGCAGCCATGATGATGCCCGCGACGCTCTCCATCATCCGGCTGACATTCACCGATGACAAGGAACGCTCGCTGGCGATCGGCATATGGGCGGCTATTGCATCAGGCGGTGCCGCTATCGGCCCGGTGGCGGGCGGCATTCTGCTCGAATACTTCTGGTGGGGATCGGTGTTTCTCATCAATGTGCCCGTCGTGCTGGTCGCGCTGGCACTCTCCGTCTTCACACTCGAAAACCGTCCGCTTGGTTCAAAACGCAAATGGGACCTGATTGGCTCGATCCAGATCATGATCGGATTGATTGCACTCACCTATGCCGCGAAGGAGCTTGCAAAGCGCGATGCATCAATGACCATATTCGCGACCGCCCTGGCTGTCGGATTGGTTGCGTCATTCATCTTTGTGCGGAGGCAGCTCACAAGCAAAGCCCCGTTGATCGACTTCTCCCTGTTCAGCAACAGGTTGTTTTCGACGGGGGTTTTCGCAGCTCTCGTGGCGTCCGGTTCAATGACGGGGATGGAACTCGTCTTCAGCCAGCGCATGCAACTGATTGAAGGCATGACGCCCTTGCATGCCGGATTGTCGATCTTGCCTATTCCTCTGGCTGCCTTCGTTGCAGGTCCGCTCGCTGGCATCATGCTGCCGCGACTTGGTGCGGGCAAACTCCTGTGGTCGTCGCTGGGGATCACGGCGCTTGGCGTGATTATCTATATCCTGACCTATAAAACTTCAGCGTCATTCTATCTGGCCGGGCTTGCAATTCTGGGTTTCGGCGTTGGTGCAGCGATGACAGGTGCGTCGTCCGCGATCATGACCAATGCCCCTGCTGAAAAGGCAGGCATGGCGGCTTCGGTTGAGGAAGTTTCCTATGAACTCGGCAACGCCCTTGGGGTCACGGTTTTCGGAAGCATCTTGTCAGTCTTCTATACGGCAAGCCTTGTAATTCCCGAAGGTGCAGGCATTCCGGCAATCGTACGCGACAGTCTGGATGAAGCACTTCTGGCGGCTCAATCGCTACCGCCAGCCGACGCACAACTCCTGACAACATTGGCATCGACAGCTTTTGAAAATGCTTATGTTGCCGTGATTGTAGCGACCGCAGCTCTGCTCTCGGTCGCTACGCTCGTGGCCTACATTGTTCAGCGACGTAAGACCAATACCGCATAATCCGAAGTCAGCTCCGGGCGACAGCCAAAGCAGCGGTTGCCCGGCCTGATACGGTTTTTCCGACTGCAAGAAAACCATTCGCTCCGGTCGCTGCTAGCGCAGCCGCTTCGGCTACACCATGACATCCCACAGAACGAAAAACAGCCTCCGATGGATTTTTAAGACGCGGAGTTTCCTTTTCCAGCCGCTCAGCATCGAAGAAACAAAGTGCACACTCAAAATGCGCCGCAAGCTCGGTCCAGACCGGCTCGCAGCGCTTGGTGCTCAGGGTCGCTATGGCATCAGGCCGTAAACAGGAACCTTGTGACAGCACTTGGCTGGCCAAAACCACCAGCTCATCAAGTGTCACGCCCAACGAACCGCCCACACCAAGGACCGTATTGAAGTTTCTAGAACCCACAGGGCGACGACTGACGCGCTTTGTGCAGCTCTTCCGGCTTCACGCCGAGCGTATCGGCAATGCGCTGGATCATCGCCGCCTCGGAACGATCCAGCCGGTTATCGGAACATGCAATCTTTACGAGGTCACTAAGCAGTGCCAGACGACGTTCGGGCGCCATCTCCGCCAACATGTTGGCTGCTTGCTTGGTTGTCGTCTCGTAGGCAAAATCCTTGAGATACTCGGCCACTTCCGGAAGCTCTTCCGGTGGAATGCCGAAATTCTTTTCGGCAATTTCCTTGAACGCGGCTATTTCAGCCGGATGCTGGTCGCCATCGGCAAACACTACATGCAATAGCAAAAGCAATTCAGAAGCGAGCGCCGGATCGTCGGCCACACGCTGCACGGCGCTCTTCTTGCTGAGAAAAGCGGTAATCCGCTCAAAAATGCTCTCGCTCATGGAACCCCTCGAAGCTATCGGTCAGTGTATAATGAATAACGCCGGATGAGCCGGAAAACAATCTCGCTCAACGAACTGGCTTTCTTCGCAGATTATCCTTGTTCGACTGGCATTCGCGGAACGGCTGCTCTATGTTGCGCCAACCTCTCCTTTAGGCTCCCCCGATGCTTGAATTCTTTGACACGCTTACCCTGCTCCTGACGGCTGCGGCATTTATTGCCGGGATCATCGATTCCATCGCTGGCGGCGGCGGAATGATTACAATCCCCGCCTTGCTGCTGGCCGGAATTCCACCCGTCGAAGCGCTGGGCACGAACAAGCTGCAGGGGCTATTCGGTTCGTCATCGGCAACCATCGCCTATGCCCGCAAAGGGCACGTGGACATCAAACAACACTGGCCGGAAGCGCTTGCCTCCCTCATCGGCTCGGTATTCGGCGCTTTGCTGGCAACGGTTCTCCCTGTCGACATCATGCGCGCAGCCCTGCCTATCCTGCTCATCGCGATTGCGGTCTATTTTGCCGTCAAGCCGAGCCTCGGTGATATCGACCGCGCGCGACGTATCGGCCCGTTTCTATTCGGTATCACCCTTGTTCCGCTGATCGGTTTCTATGACGGTCTCTTCGGCCCCGGGACTGGTTCGTTCTTCATGCTTGCTTTCGTGGCACTGGCCGGTTTCGGCGTGCTGAAAGCCACCGCACACACGAAGCTCCTCAACTGCGCATCCAATATCGGCGGCTTTGCAACCTTCGCCGCTGTCGGAGTCATCAACTGGAAGATCGGCATCTGCATGGGCATCGCCCAGTTCATTGGCGCACAGATCGGCGCAAGCCTCGCCATGAAGGTTGGCTCGCGCATCATCAAACCGCTTTTGATCGTTGTCAGCCTGGCGCTGGCAGTTCGCCTTCTGATGGACGGAACCAATCCACTTCGCCAGTGGGTCGGCTTCTAGAGCGCGTTTCGATCTGATTGTATCAGATCAGCGCTCTAAATATTTGTTTTGGGCCGCGCATCTTTTCCGAAAACCGTTTCACACTTTTCGGGATGCGCTCTAAACCCGAAGCGCGACCAGCACCACGCCACAGCCGATCAACACAATACCGAACCAGTTGATGGTGGACATGCGCTCGCCAAGGAATGCCGCGCCGAACAGTGCCACCAGCACAACCGACAATTTATCTATCGGCGCGACGCGCGATGCATCCCCGATCTGCAAGGCCCGAAAATAGGCAAGCCACGACGCGCCGGTCGCCAGACCTGAAAGCACCAGAAACAGCCACGATCTTCCGGAAATCTCGCCGGGTTTCTGCCATTGGCCGGTAACAGTCAAGAACAGGCACAGCGCACCAATAATGACCAGCGTGCGCACAAGCGTGGCGAAATCCGAATTGATGCCTTGAATACCTATCTTGGCGAAGATTGCCGTCAGTGCAGCAAACACTGCCGACATCAGTGCCCAGAATTGCCAACTAGCTATCATTGAAGCATTTCCAGCAAAAGTGTGAAACGGTTTTGCGCAGGATAATGCGCAAAAGAAAAACTAGAACTCAATGCCCTTCTGTGCCTTCACACCGGAGCGGAATGGATGCTTTATCATCTCCATTTCGGTCACGAGGTCAGCCGCTTCAATCAACTCATCCTTGGCATTGCGGCCAGTGATGATGACATGCTTCATCTCCGGCTTGGCCCTGAGAACTTCGATCACTTCCTCGACCGGCAGATAATCATAACGAAGCACAATATTAAGCTCGTCGCAGAGCACCATATCGTAGCTTTCATCCAATATCATAGCCTTGGCTTGCTCCCATGCGCCACGTGCCATGGCGATGTCTCGCGTGCGATCCTGTGTTTCCCACGTAAAGCCTTCGCCCAGCGCTGAAATCGTCACCTGTTCAGGGAATTTTTCGAGCACCCAGCGCTCGCCCGTGTCCCACGAGCCCTTGACGAACTGCACCACGCCGATCTTCATTCCATGGCCCAGCGCGCGGAAAACCATCCCGAAACCGGCGGTCGATTTGCCCTTGCCCTTGCCAGTATGGACGATCACCAGCCCTTTTTCTTCAGTCTTTGTTGCCTGAATCTTATCGCGGGCAGCTTTTTTCTTGCGCATCTTGTCCGCATGGCGCGCATTCAGCTCCTCTTCCGTCATCGAAAGAAGTTTTTCCGATTTCTCAGCCATTTACCGCCCTTTCCGGATTCAATTTTTGAAGATTTGAACTCAATGTTTCCAGCTCGAACCGCGCAGAGTTGGAGCGAGGCGTCCAGAAACCACGCACGATGGCATCGTTGAGTTTCGCTGCCGTCTCGGCAAGTGCTGCCGGGTTTTTCTCGGCCATGAAATCATGCACCGACTTGTCAGCGATATAAGCCTGATAGACCGCCTCGAAATGATGGTTTCCAACCTTGCCGGTGGTCGCCGCAAAGGCGAACAGATAGTCGACAGTGGCCGCAATTTCTGCCGCCCCCTTATAGCCGTGGCGCATGACGCCTGCGATCCACTTCGGATTGGCTGCGCGCCCACGTACGACGCGCGAAAGCTCTTCCTCCAGTGCCCGGATCACCGGCTTTTCCGGGCGGGAATGATCGTTGTGATAGACCGAAGGCATTGCGCCGCTCAAGCTTTCAACGGTCGCAGCCATCCCACCTTCGAACTGGTAGTAGTCATCGCTATCGAGAAGGTCGTGCTCACGATTGTCCTGATTTTGCACAACAGCCTGAACCGAACGCAGACGCTCCTCAAGAAGACCGCGTTCTGCCTGCCCTTCCTCGCCTGCACCATAGGCGTAACCGCCCCAGACAAGCCACGCTTCTGCCAGATCGTTGCGTCCGGCCCAGCCGTTCTCATCGATCAGGGCCTGCAGGCCTGCGCCATAAGCGCCGGGTTTGGACCCGAAGACACGATAACCCGCACGGCGCTCTGCTGTCTTTTCGTCTGCTCCGTCTGCAACAAGGCGCGCCTGCTCAATCCGCATACGTGCTGCGATTGGATTGTCTTCGGCATCCTCATCAAGAGCGCCGACTGCGCGCACGGCCTTGTCGAACAGTGCAATCTGCTCTGGAAATGCGTCGCGGAAAAAGCCAGAAATGCGCAATGTCACATCGACCCGTGGACGGCCAAGCTTTGCAATCGGAACAATTTCGTATCCCGTTACCCGGCGTGACGCCATATCCCAGACAGGCTTGACACCGATCAGCGCCAGGGCCTGCGCAATATCGTCGCCGCCGGTGCGCATATTCGACGTACCCCATGCGGTCAGGCCAAACGATGTCGGCCATTCACCATGATCCTGCGTGTAACGGGTAATCAGGAGTTCCGCAGATTTGCGTCCAAGCTCCCATGCTGCGGGAGTGGGAACGGCGCGACTATCGGTGGAGAAGAAATTCCGACCGGTCGGCAGTACATCGGGACGGCCACGCGTTGGCGCACCAGATGGTCCCGGCGGCACAAACCGCCCGCCAAGTGCCGCAAGAAAACCATCTATCTCCGAAGGCCCGCAGGAAACCACCATGGGGCGCAGATGCCCCTCGATGGATTGGAGAACCGCCTGCGTCTGCGGCCAGTCTGCGGGGCACTCTATCGCGCCTGCAACGAAGCTGGCTGCCAGCAATTCGATACGCTCCACCGTATCGCCCGCAATACGCCATGTTGCAGGGCTCGCAGCCCGCAAGAGATCAGGTTTATTACCCGTCCACGCCTCTGCCATATTGCAGTCAAGGGGATCGAATGTTTCGCCAAGCCCGCAATCCGCGGCGATTGCACGCTGGAGACTTTGATCGCCCGGCGCACCGCCAAGCGACACCGGCACGCCACGCGGCACACGTGCCAACGCAACCAGAAGATCGGTCAGCAGCCTGCCTTCAGGCGCCAGCCCGAAAATATGCAAACCGTCGCGGATTTGCATTTCCTTGAGATCGCACAGATAGGCGTCGAGCTTTTGCAGCGCCATGTCTTCATCGTCGTGGTCGTGAATACCTGCATCGCGATCAAGCCCGATGTCGCGCACGAGATCGAGTATCTGCCCTTTCAGCCTCAGCAGGCGGCGCGGATCGACGCCGGAGGCCTCGTAATATTCGTCCACCAGCGCTTCAAGGTCTTTCAGCGGCCCATAACTTTCAGCGCGCGTCAGCGGCGGCGTCAGGTGGTCGATAATAACCGCGCTGGCGCGACGCTTGGCTTGCGTGCCTTCGCCCGGATCATTCACGATGAAAGGATAGATGTGCGGTGTAGGACCGAACACGGCTTCGGGATAGCAGTTTTCGGACAGCGCAAGCGCCTTCCCTGGCAGCCATTCCATATTTCCATGCTTGCCCATATGCACAATGGCATCGATACCTGCGACCTCACGCAGAAAAGCGTAGAATGCAATGTAGCCGTGCGGCGGCACCAGATCAGGCGAGTGATAAGTCTCTTTCGGATCGATGTTGTAACCGCGTGCGGGCTGAATACCCACGAAGGTTTCACCCAGCCGCATCAACGGCAATGCGAAAGCGACAAGCTCCTGCGCAAAATAAGGGTCATTTTCCGGCGCCCCCCAGCGGCCTTCGATTTCCTTCTGAATCGCTATGGGAAGTCTTTCGAAGAAAGCCTTGTATTGATTCAGTGAAATCGTTTCGCGTATCTCGCGCCCGTCACGCGCAGCGTTGGTCGGACCTGCCGTCAAGGCACGCATCAATGCATCACCGTCCACGGGCAGGTCAGCGACCGGATAACCGTCCTTCGCCATGGCGTGGAGTACCTCGACCGTTCCGGCGGGCGTATCGAGCCCTACCCCGTTTCCAAGCCGTCCGTCACGGTTCGGATAATTCGCGAGGATAAGCGCAACACGTCTTTCATCAGGTGATTTCCGCTTCAAACGCACCCAGTTTGCAGCAAGTTGCGCCACAAAGCCCACGCGGTTTTCATGCGGCTCGTGTGTCACGATATTCGCTTCCACTGCCGCATCAAACTGCTTTGCAGACTTGAAGGACACGGCACGCGAAAGCACACGCCCGTCCACTTCGGGCAAAGCGACATTCATCGCCAGATCGCGCGCCAGAAGCCCTTGCTGCGAGCTTCCCCAAACCGCCTTCGGCGTGCCGGAAAAAATCACCTGCAACACCATATTGCCGCGCTTATCGAGGACAGTCGGCTTGCGCTCCGCCCCCGGCGAAGAAATTGCAAATCCCGTGGCGTTCAAAACGATATCCGGCGGACAATCCTCGAACAGGCCGTCGACGACCGCCGCAGACAATCGATCCTTGAGGCTCGAAACGAATATCGGAAGCGGATTGAGGCCTTTTGCCTGCAAAGCGGCAATCAGCGCATCGACGGGCTGCGTCTGTCCGCTTTGCACCAGCGCCCGATAAAAAATAATACCCGCGACAGGTGCCTTTGCATCATTCCAATACGTGCGAATGCTGTCTGGCGAGGAGACATGCTCTCCCGGCCACCACAGACCAGCCTTAAGCAGAGGTGCTGCACTTTCCGGCTTCTCGGAACCTGCGATCAGCGCAGCGCAATAGCGAAGGAATGCACCGGTATTCGCAGCCCCGCCCTCGATCAGATACTGCCAGAGTTCATTTCGCTCGTGGACAGAGATCGTCGAAAACCGGTCCAGCCCATGATCCGGCTTGTCGTCTCCCGGCAATACGGCAATCTTGATACCGTGACTGACGGCACAGGCATGCAGCGCTTCCAGCCCGTAGGGCCAGTATGTCTCGCCGCCAATGATGCGCACCACGATAAGGCTCGCATATCTGGCAGTACGCTCCACATAAGCGTCCACCGACATGGGATGGGTGAGGCTCAGGAAATTGGCCAGCCGCAAGCTTGGCAAATCCGGCGCAAGTCTATGTGCCTGCGCCAGACTGGCCAGTTCGGTATCGGCTGCGGAAAGGAACAATATTTCTCCCGGCGTCTGGCCGAGATCGACGGCTTCGTTGCCGTCGCTGATTGTTCCTTTCTGGGCAAGAAGAAGATGCATCGGTCAGACAGCGTCTTTCACGGCCTTGGCGATGGCTGCTTCATCGATGTCATGCAGCCCGATCACGACCAGTCGCGTGGAGCGCGCTTCATCCTTGCCCCATGGACGGTCGAAATAATGCTCGATGCGTGGGCCGACCGCCTGCACGACCAGACGCATCGGCTTGCCCGGCACATCGACAAAGCCTTTCAGGCGAAGAATATCGTGTTCCGCAATGACCGCTTTCAGCTTTTCCGTGAACAGCTTGGGATCGCCCACAGAGTCCGCTTCGACTACGAAGCTCTCGAACTCGTCATGATCGTGCTCATGTCCATCTGCATGATGGATTTCATGGTGGGATTTGCGGTTGGCGATGTCGTCTTCAGTGCCAACGCCAAGGCCGAGCAAAACGTCAGCTCCAAGTTTGCCAAAGCTCGCAGGAACCATATTCACCCTGCGCGACGAACGCTCGGCCACATCGGCCTTAACGCCGTCGAGCATCGAGGCGTCAATCAGATCGGCTTTGTTGAGAACAATCAGATCGGCAGCATGAATCTGATCCTCAAAAAGTTCCTCTAAGGGGCTTTCATGGTCAAGAGATTCATCCGCTGCGCGCTGTGCATCCACCTTGTCGTGGTCATCGGCAAAACGACCTTCGGCAACGGCTGCCGCATCAATCACGGTTACCACACCGTCGACGGTTACCTGCGTCTTGATTTCCGGCCAGTTGAATGCGGCGACGAGTGGCTGCGGCAATGCCAGGCCGGAGGTCTCGATCACAATATGATCTGGACGATCAGCGCGATCCAGAAGCTTGGTCATGGTCGGGATGAAATCATCGGCAACGGTGCAGCAGATGCAACCATTATTGAGTTCAATCACATCTTCTTCACGGCATGCTTCGATACCGCAACCTTTCAGAATACCGCCATCGACACCGAGATCGCCGAACTCATTGATAATCAACGCGATGCGTTTTCCGTCAGCGTTTTCCAGCAGGTTGCGGATCATCGTCGTTTTGCCCGATCCGAGAAAACCCGTGATGACTGTTGCGGGAATTTTCTGTCCCTGCATCGATTTATCCCTTCATCTTGAGCGGCAGCCCTGCCGCCATGAAATAAACTTCATCCGCAACCGCGGCCACTGCCTGGTGCAGAAAGCCTGCATGATCGCGAAATTCCCGTGCCATGCGATTTTCCGGCACGATCCCTAGTCCAACTTCGTTCGAAACAAAAACAACAGGCCCGGCAAGATCCGGCAGCATAGCAACAAGACTTGCCGTCTCTGTTGCTATATCGCGCTCGGCCATCATCAGATTGGTCAGCCACAGGGTCAAACAATCGACCAGCACGAACCGATCCGCAGCAACATGCAATGTTAGTGTGCCAATGAGATCGAGCGGCTCCTCTACCGTCTGCCATTCTGAACCACGGCGGTCGCGGTGAATGGCTATGCGGCTTTCCATTTCCTTGTCGAAGGCGCGTCCTGTTGCCAGATAGAGCGGTTGAAGCCCCGAGGACGCAACCATCTTCTCGGCATAGGACGACTTGCCCGAACGGGCTCCGCCAAGGACCAGAACCGATTTTCCCGGCGAAGCCATTTTCATCAGCCCTCAATCTCGGACGATGCATAGTGCTGGATGAACCAGCCGAGTGCGAGGCCGATCACCGCCCACATGAACAGGTTCGTCGCCAGCGATGCGACTGCATATTGCGAAGCAAGCAGTGATGGAATCGGCGACGAGATGTCTTCCGGATGCGGTGCACCATAGAGATGTGGAGCCACGATCAACACCAGACCGAGGATTTTTGCCCAGATTTCCTGGCGCAACACGATGAGATAGAGCCCCAGACCGCTCAGCACCACGGTTGCAATCCACCAGAGCTGACGTTCGGCCAGATCAGCCGCAGGCATTGCCGGCAATTCCGGTGACAAACCCAACGCGGGCAGAAAAGCGACAGCAAAAAAGCCCGCGACGCCCCAATAAATGCCATTCTGTACCGTAATGCGGCGCCCTAGAAGCAAGGCCACGCCACCAAGCAGCAAGGCAAACCCCGCTCCCGCTACGAGATTGGCAAGGATCGTATTGCCCAATCGCCCAAAAGGCAGTTCGGCGCCTTCTTCTTCAGCATCTGCGGCAGCGGCACCGTGATCATGCGGCGTGGCTTCCGCCTCGCCATGGCTGTGGCCCCCACCAGCATCTTCATAGACTTCGGCTTGCAGGATCAAAGGCACTGTCTTCAAATACATGGCGGGGGTAACCAGCAGCCCGGCCAGAAGACCGGCAGCAAGTGTCGCCAACAAATAACGGATCAACATTTCTGTCCCTCAATAGCAATTTCGCGCCGATGGCCGTCCGCCATCGAGCCTTGCTCAGCTTCAATTCTCAAAAGGATTAGGCTGCTCAGTGGCAGGGAAAACCATAAGAATGGCGCGTATCGTGCGCTGAATCGTGCAGCGTATCGGAATGGGCAAGCCCTACGCCGTAGATCAGGAACGCACCGAGAAGCAGTGAAACCACAGCCGTGCCCAGACGAGCAGCGAGCGGCATTGCGAGTGTGCTGGAAACAGAATCTTGAGTACGTGCAGCCATGACAACCTCCGTGCAGGCAGCAGGGAAAGACCTCCCATGGGGTTCAGGCTCTATGCCCTCACGCAACAGGCAGGTCTCCTGGCTCACGGGTCGCGGGGATTGAAGCTACCTTCCCAGAAGCCTTTAATGCTTCCAGTGGTTACCGGCTGCCCGGCTTGCCTCATCCCTCACCGCTCTACAGTCGCGGGGTCGGCTGCGATAAAGACGCCCGGATTGGGTCCGTCCGTCGCATTCCCTTTTTGGTATCGCCGGGATTCGTCCCGGCAAAGACCTGTTGCATGGTTTTGACACTAAGCTTTCGCCCCATCGGCGTCAATCGCGACCGATGATTGACGACCTCATTTCAAGTTAAACAGTGCATCGATATCAAGACACGCTTCCAACCCTTCGGCCAGCTCATCCAATGCAGCTTCAACGCCAGCGCGATAGTTCACCGAACTGCTCCGCACACCAAGATTTTCCAGAAATCTCCGGCGAAATTCATCCGCATTGAAAACACCATGGAGATAAGTCCCCGTGATGCGCCCGTCTGGCGATATGGCTCCATCGTCATGCTCGCTAATGCGGGCGAAGGGACGCCCCATATCCGGTCCGGTCGTTCGGCCGATATGAATTTCATAACCTTGCAGCGGCACATCATGGAGAAGCGAGGTCGCCTGCACATTGCGGACCACCTTTTCAGGCTCCATCACAGTTTCGATATCGAGAAGCCCAAGACCGTCAATGTCGCGTACATGACCCTCCAGACCGGACGGGTCGCTGATATGGCGACCAAGCATCTGGAACCCGCCACAAATACCGAGCACATGACCGCCTCGTTTCACATGGACAGACAATTGGCGATCCCAGCCATTGTCACGAACCGCCTGCATATCGGCTATCGTGGACTTCGTCCCCGGCAGAACGACAAGACCCGCATCACCGGGAATGCTCGAACCGGGCGGCACCATGACCACTTCTACATCCGGTTCAGCTTTTAGCGGATCAAGATCATCGAAATTGGCGATGCGCGGCAACATCGGCACAGCAACCACAAGTGACTTCTTGTCTCCGCGAACGGCGCGCTCAAGAACGACAGAATCTTCGGCTGGCAGTCTCGATACCGCTTTCAGCCACGGGACAACGCCGAAAGAGCGCCAGCCGGTAAACCGGGTAATGGCAGCCAGTCCGTCATCAAAAAGCGAGATATCGCCCCGGAACTTGTTGATCAGAAAACCGCGAACCATGGCGCGGTCCTGTTCGGAAAGAATAGTGTGCGTGCCGACGAGAGAAGCGATAACGCCGCCTCTGTCTATGTCGCCGACGAGAACAACCGGGACATCGGCCTGCGTGGCAAATCCCATATTGGCGATATCGCCAGCCCGCAGATTGATTTCAGCCGGCGACCCTGCCCCTTCCACCAGCACAAGGTCCGCGCCTTCACTGACCCTGGCGAAGGATTCCATGACAGCCGCCATGAGTTGCGGTTTCAATTCCTGATAGTAACGTCCGCGCGCTTCGCCCCGCACCCTTCCCTGCACGACGACTTGGCTACCCATGTCGGTCTGCGGCTTGAGGAGTACCGGGTTCATATGGACAGACGACGGTACACCGCAAGCCAATGCCTGTAACCATTGAGCCCGGCCGATTTCACCGCCATCGTCGCTGACCGCTGCATTGTTGGACATGTTTTGCGGCTTGAAAGGACGAACATTGAGACCGCGATTGCGCGCAACGCGGCATAGTCCGGCAACAAGAACACTTTTGCCGACATCCGAACCCGTTCCCTGAAACATAATTGCGCGTGCCATAAACTGCTGCGTAGCTTAAACTGAACTCGCTGGCAACGGGACCTTGATCGGCGAGCATCTATGCAAAAATGCGCATCAGTTTATTACAAATGTGAGCAACATTATTCCAGTGGAGCGTTGGCAGCCCTCCACGGTTATGATCTAGTCCAAGGGAAGAGGTACGGTGCTACAGGGAGGAAACCATGGATGCTGCCGACCAGAACCAGTTCGAACTGAACGAAGATCAGCTTGCCATTCAGGATATGGCGCGAGCCTTCGCCAGTGATCGCGTTGCCCCGTATGCATTGCAATGGGATCGCGAAAAACATTTCCCGGGCGATATATTGCAAGAGACCGGGCCGCTTGGCATGGGCGGCATTTATGTGCGTGAAGATGTAGGCGGCTCGGCACTCAAACGGCTCGACGCAGTGCTTATTTTTGAAGCGCTGGCAACCGCATGCCCTTCATTCTCAGCTTTTGTCTCCATCCACAACATGGCCGCGTGGATGATCGACACCTACAGTAACGACGAACAGCGCCAGCGCTTTCTGCCGAAGCTCACATCGATGGAATCGCTTGCCAGCTATTGCCTGACTGAGCCCGGATCTGGTTCGGATGCCGCCGCGCTTAGAACACGCGCCACACGCGATGGCGACCATTATATTCTCAACGGTTCCAAGCAGTTCATTTCCGGTGCAGGCGCCACAGATGTCTATGTGACGATGGTGCGTACCGGTGAGGACGGTCCCAAGGGAATTTCCACCATCGTTGTGCCAAAAGATGCACCCGGCCTTTCGTTTGGTGCGAATGAATTCAAGATGGGCTGGAATGCGCAACCGACGAGAACCGTCATTTTCGATAATTGTCGCGTCCCCGCTGAAAACCTTCTCGGCGAAGAAGGTACCGGCTTTCGCATAGCGATGGCAGGACTTGACGGCGGCCGGCTCAATATTGCCGCCTGCTCGCTCGGCGGCGCGCAATCGGCACTCGACAAGTCGCTTGAATATTGTAGCCAGCGTAAGGCTTTCGGCCAGACAATCGATCGCTTTCAAGCGTTGCAATTCCGCCTGGCGGATATGGAAACCGAACTCTCCGCGTCGCGCCTGCTTCTTTACACCGCTGCAAGCAAGCTCGATCGCAAAACACATGATGCAGGCAAATGGTCAGCCATGGCGAAGCGCTTCGTCACCGACACGGGTTTCAATGTGGCGAACGAAGCGCTGCAGCTTTTCGGTGGCTACGGCTATCTGCATGAGTACGGGATCGAAAAGCTTGTCCGTGATCTGCGCGTGCACCAGATTCTCGAAGGTACAAACGAGATCATGCGTGTGATCATTGCGCGCCAGATGATCGGACGTTGATTTTAAAGTGCATCCCGAAAAGTGTGGAACGGCTTTCGGATAAGATGCACGTACTTCCAGTTAACAACCGCCAAGGGAGGAATTCATTATGGCCACAATAGCATTTATCGGCCTTGGCAATATGGGTGGCCCGATGGCCGCCAACCTTGTGAAAGCCGGTCACACCGTCCGCGGCTTCGACCTCTTGCCGCAACATCTTGATGAAGCGAAGGCCAATGGCCTCTCGATAGCTTCGAGCGCGCAGGATGCAGTTGCTGACGTCGACGTGGTCATTACCATGCTGCCAGCAGGAAAGCACGTTCTCTCTGTCTATGAAGATATTGCACCAAAAGCTCGAAAAGACTCACTTTTCATCGACTGCTCCACAATCGACGTGGATTCGGCACGCAAAGCACATGAACTGGCAGCGAGCCACGGACATCTTTCCATTGATGCGCCTGTTTCCGGCGGCACTGGCGGCGCTTCGGCGGGTACGCTGACTTTCATGGCTGGTAGCAGCGACGAGGCGTTCAAACGCGGAGAACCGATCCTGCAGCCCATGGCCGGAAAGATCGTTCATTGCGGCGGCGACGGTGCAGGACAGGCTGCAAAGATATGCAACAATATGATCCTCGGCATATCGATGATCGGTGTCAGCGAGGCATTTGTCCTGGCTGAAAAACTGGGCCTGTCCCATCAGGCGCTCTTCGATGTGGCGTCAACGTCATCGGGGCAATGCTGGTCACTGACAACCTACTGCCCTGTTCCGGGGCCCGTTCCGACATCACCGGCGAACCGCGACTATAAACCCGGCTTTGCGGCAGCTTTGATGCTGAAGGACCTCAAACTTTCACAGGAAGCCGCCCAAAGCGCTGGCGCGGAAACGCCGCTTGGCGCACATGCACAGGAACTTTATAGCCTTTTTGACGGTGAAGGTCACGGCGGCGAAGACTTTTCGGGCATCATCAATTACCTGCGCGCCAAATCCGGAACCAAGTAAACAATTGCCAATGCAAAAAACTTGCATTGTTTAGATTTGCTTAAGTCTCTGATAACCGTACGGTAACGATGTTGGGCTAGAAAGGAGCAAGAGACGGGTTCACCCCGGCTCGACGCTCCGGATCTGGTACTGCGTACCGGAGCTCAGTATATCCCGCCAGTGTATTGTTCGGCGGAGATGCCATGCGTAATTGGCAAAACCGTGCGCCTCTGGCAGCGCGGTTTTTGCCATTTAGGCCTACGAATAGTTGCCTAAATCTGGCCCGTTGCTCTTGATCCCGCAAAATTGCACAATTACACGCCTTTGTTACAAAGCTTTTTGAGCCGTCCGATTGAAATCCGGACATAATCCTGTGAAATGCAGAACGCTTCCGGTGAAGCCTGCACAGATTATTTTTTATTCAGGGCAATGAGTTTGACTGCACAACGATCAGCCACCGCTGTTTCCACTGCCGACAGGAGGCTTTTCGGCCTGCCTTTGGCTGTAGTTTTCGTGCTGTGCTATTTCGCGTTCCAGACCATTCTTGTCACCGTCGTTTCCAACGGCGCCGGTCTCGATGACGCCGAACAACTCGCCAATATCGGTTATCTGGATTGGGGGTATGGCGGGTCGCAGCCCCCTCTTTATACATGGATCACCAATCTGGTAGCGTCAGTTCTAGGCACATCGATGCTCACGCTCCAGATCGTCAAGTTCAGCATTCTCGCCAGCCTTTTCCTGAGCGTTTACGGTGCCATGAGACTGCTCGGCTTTTCGCGCATCGTCGCTTCAGCCAGCATGCTTGGCCTGTTTCTCATCCCGCAGATCGGATGGGAATCGCAGCGCGCCCTGACACATTCGGTTGCAGGAACAGCGGGTTGTGGCTGGGCCTTTCTGGCCTTTGCCTGGCATATGCGCGCGCGTCATGCAGGCTCCGCTGCCGCGCTTGGCGCTGCCATGGCGGCCGCGCTTCTCGGCAAGTTCAATGCCTCATTCTTCCTGCTCATGTTGATCGTGACGGGACTTCTTATTCCAGAATATCGCCGCATACTGCTTTCCAAGTTGAGCTTCGTTACAATCCTGGCATTTGCAATCTGCTTTGGGCCAACTGCATTCTGGATGCTGGCCCACAAATCAAGCGTCCTGGCGCGCGCCAACAAATTCGAGATCGGCGCTTCGGGCAATGTTGTGTTCGATCGACTGATGGGGGTCGAGAGCCTCATCGAAGCGGCGTTTCTGTTCTCGATCCTTGCACTGGCAATCGCGGGCATTATCGCGCTCATTCACTGGAAAAAGAGAACAGCACCGTCTACACCGCTCGCTGTCGGCGAGAAGTTCATACGCCTCCTGATTCTCGTCGGGCTGGTTATCGTTCTGGTCGGCGTTGTCGCCACCGGCGCAAATAACGTAAAAGATCGTTGGCTGCAGCCGGTATTGTTCCTCACTCCGGCACTAATGGCCAGCCTTTTTGCCCGATACCGGATCGGAAACAGGGCGTTGATCGACTATACCGTCGTCAGCGCGGTCGTTGCACTCATCGTTCCGCCGGTCCTGAGCTATTATCTGACTTACGGTTCAAGTTCGCCGCCCTATGGCCAACTCGACTATCGGCACCTTTACGAAGAAGTGCAGGCGAAAGGTCCTTTCAAGACGATCCTGACGGACAATGCGCAGATACCGGGCAATTTCAGATTGTTTGACTCGTCCTTGCGTGTGGTGCATCCCGAAACGCCGGACGCCAGAGCACATTTGACACCACCCGTGCTCGTCATGTGGTTTGGTGGTGCTGTACCGAATGACCGCATTGCAGCATTATTGCAGAATGCGAACATTCCCGTGCCTCAAAACAGCATCGCCACCACCAATATTCAATACAAAACCCGACCGGACAAGCACATAACAGTCAGCTATTTTCTGGCTCCATAAAGAAAAGGCCCGGTATACCCGGGCCCTTCTGTTCTCTTTACTCTACAGTTTCCTGAACCGCATGGGCGGTGCCCTTTACGTCGCGACCAACGCCGCGAACAGTATTTGCGCAGGACGCAAGCGTAAATGCGCAGAGAACGATAGCAACAGGGACAAGTCGGGTCAGCTTCATGACAGTCTCTCCAATGGGATGCGCGTTTCTGCTCTTTTGAAGGAGCAGATGCATAGAGTTCCAAGTCTATTCAAACCAGTTATGCCTCCCGCCACATACGAAGCCCCTGCCCGGCATCTGGCGGTGAAGCCGATTCACTCGGCTGTCACAAAATAAATCTAGCGCAGCGTTTTTCACTGGCAAGAGAATGCATTAGTAACCATCCCAATAAACTGTGAACCGCCATCAGCAGGAACGAAACGTCTCGAAGCGCCCGGAACGGCGGTAGCCTTCGAAAACACTTCGCAGATGGTCGGCAACAACCTGAATGTGCGGGCCAGCTTCGGGCTTCACAACCATGCCAAGCTGATAGCGGCCCAGAGCAGGCAGACCATGCTCCGGCCCCAGGGCAACGATCCCGTCACTCAATAAGGTTTTACCGAACGGTGCAATCGCGAGATCAGCCATGATCGCAGCACGCTGTCCCGTCGAATGCGAACTCATATAGGCAATACGGTAAGGACGGCCGCTGCTTTCAAGCGCCTCCAGCGCACTGCCACGCCAGGCACAGCCCTCTTCCCAAATGGAAAGCGGCAGAGGCTCCCGACGATAGGCCGTACCGCATTTGGCACCAGCCCAAACCAGCTCCTCGTCCAGCAGAACTTCCACATCGCCCTTGTTCAATATCGTATGAGATACATTGATCAGCGTCACATCCAGTCGGCGTTCATCGAGCCGCTTGCGCAGGTTGCTGCTCTGGTCGATCACCACATCGACCGTTACGCCGGGATGGCTTTCAGCAAAACGCTTCAACACCAGCGGCAGCACGCATTCGCCGATATCGTCCGGCGAGCCCAATCGAACAACGCCAGTCACCGTGGGCGCTACAAATTTCGAAACTGCTTCTCGATTGAGCGCCAGAAGACGACGCGCATATCCAAGCAGAATCTCGCCATCGCTTGTCAGCGTCACCGAGCGTGCATCCCGATCGAAAACTGCAACGCCAATCTGTTCTTCCAGCTTCTTGATCTGCATCGAAACCGCAGACGGGGTGCGAAACACCGCGTTCGCCGCAGAGGAAAAACTTCCCGTATCGGCAATCGCCACGAATGTGCGCAGCACATCAATATCGAGCATTGGAAGGGGGTGTTGAACGGGCGCTGTCATCACGGACTCCGTTTTCAGTACATTGTTCAAATTTTCTGATCTTAAACCTTTCTATATTTCGTTTGATTGAACGTCAAGCCGAATGCACATTCAAGACACGAACAAGCAGAGCTGCAGCGAGCGTATCAACCGAACCTTCTGAATGAGGAGAGAGAAAATGACCATTCAGTGCCAATCCGCTCCCAACGGACGGACAACTGCCATGCGCTTTACGGCAACATCATCCGCTGCGAACGCACCATCCTGGTTGCTCGAATTTTACGCCAAAGTGCAAAAGCAGGTGGAAATCTGGTCTTTCGAGCGTCGCGTGAGACGGAGCCGTCGTGTTCTGGAAGCGCTGCCTGAGCACATATTGCACGATATCGGCTGGCCGAACGTGGATGATCGTCTGCCAGGCATCGCCAAAAACACGGAAGAGTTCAAGCGTGGGAAGTAAAGCCAGTTGAGGGCGATCATACGACCCGCCCTCAATTTCCCGACATTGAATTACCTTTTCGCGGCAGGCATTTAGCCGCACTTTGCAACCTACCCGTTCTGTGTCTCAATAGAACACTGTCTTGTTTGCGCCATCACCGTCCCCCTGTGAATCCGGGTTGACGCGACAGGAACACCGGTCTGAAAGCGACCGGGAAAAAACCGGGCCCAAAACCACCCGGAGTCGTGACGGAGACACAAGGCTTCAGCTGCGTCGGGAACCGCAGTCAGAGCCTTCGAGAATGGGAACGATCGGGCATGATCCAGGCTTCATCGGTTAAGCGGTCTATTGTCTTTTTTCTTGTTCCAAACTTTTCGATGATTGCGTTCGCAACGGCCATCGAGCCGCTGCGCATCGCAAATCGGATGCTGGGCTATGATGCCTATCGATGGCGATTGACATCGGTTGACGGAAAGCCGGTGACCGCATCCAATGGTGTGGAATGCGCAGTCAACGCATCGCTGGAAGACGAGCGACGCTTCCTCCAGCGCGAGCAGCGCCCCTCGATGGTATTCGTCTGTTCCGGCGTTTATGTGGAAGAATTCAGGAACAAGTCGGTCTTTGCGTGGTTGCGCGAAGAATATAATCGCGGCGTGGCAGTCGGTGGGCTTTGTACCGGTGCCCATATACTGGCCGCTGCCGGACTTTTATCTGGCAAGCGCTGTGCAATTCACTGGGAAAACCTGCCGGGCTTCTCGGAAGCCTTCCCTAAGGCCGAGGTCTATGCCGATCTCTTTGAGGTCGATGGCAATCTTTACACCTGCGCAGGCGGGACGGCCTCTCTCGATATGATGCTGAAACTGATCGGAGATGATTTCGACGCCAATCTGGTTAACAAGATTTGTGAACAGGCGCTGACTGATCGTGTCCGCAGCCCGCAGGATCGCCAGCGCCTGCCGCTGCGTGCCCGGCTCGGCATTCAGAACTCCAAGGTATTGACCATCATCGAGATGATGGAAGCCAATCTTTCAGAGCCGCAGGCATTGATCAATGTAGCCCATACGATTGGTCTTTCGCGGCGTCAGGTGGAGCGTCTTTTCCGACAGGAGATGGGCCGGTCTCCGGCACGTTATTATCTGGAAATTCGACTCGATCGCGCACGGCATCTATTGTTGCAGTCGTCCATGCCTGTGGTCGAGGTCGCAGTCGCCTGTGGCTTTGTTTCGGCGTCGCATTTTTCCAAATGCTATCGGGAATTATACGGACGCTCGCCACAACAGGAACGGGCAGAGCGCAAAATGCTCATCGCCGCTTAAGCACGACATCAAAGAAAGATAGAGCTGCATCTTGAATGGAGCAGCTCCCCTTCTGTCAGCTTTCAAAATAAAATCAAAACCATACAGGCGTTTCCGGAATCAGTTTCACAGATCGAACCATCTGTGGATGCAGGATTGTTGGATATGTCGCGAACAGGACAGCCGATACTCAACCTTCCGGGATTTCCAGAAGCTGCGATGCAGTCGTCTGACGCTGCGAATATGTCGTATAAAGGCAAATGTCGCGCCCAGCCAACGACTATGGTTTTGTCAAATACCAACTAGAGCGGTTCCAGTTATTACGGAGTCGTTGAAATCGCTCTATCCATCTTTTTCACGCATTATCCGACGCAAAACCGCTTCGCACTTTTGCTGGAAATGCTCTAGGGACGCATAAAATGGCAGAGTTTCCTAAAAAGGCGAAAGTTGTGATTGTCGGGCTTGGCGGCATCGTTGGAGCCTCGGTGGCACACCATCTGATCGAGCGCGGCTGGGACGATATCGTCGGCATCGACAAGTCCGGCATTCCGACTGATATCGGCTCGACCGCCCATGCGTCAGATTTCTGCTATGCGACGAGCCATGACTTCCTCTCCTGCTGGACAACGCTCTACTCCATCGATTTTTATGAAAAGATGGGGCATTACGCTCGCGTTGGCGGCATCGAGGTGGCGCGCGTTGGCGACGATGCCCGCATGGATGAAATCAAGCGTAAGGTCGCATCGGGTAAAGCTTTCGGCACCCGCGCCCGGCTGATGGAACCGGCAGAGATCAAGGAGAAATTCCCGCTTATCGAGGAAAGTCTGGTTCAAGGCGGCCTGTGGGACCCGGATGCCGGTCTGGTTATCCCACGTTCGCAGACTGTCGCCGGCAAGCTGATCGATCAGGCGGAAGCTGCTGGCAAGTTGCAGAGCTTTGCCAACACGCCTGCCCAGTCGCTGCTGGTCGAAAACGGCCGCATCAAGGGCGTGGTCACGCATCGCGGCACCATCGAAGCCGATTATGTCGTGATCTGCGCTGGGCTCTGGGGACGTCTGATTGCCGAAATGGTTGGCGAAGACCTGCCCGTCATGCCGATCGACCATCCGCTGACATTCTTCGGCCCCTATACTGAATTTGAAGGCACAGGAAAGGAAATCGGCTGGCCGCTCATGCGCGATCAGGGCAACTCTGCCTATATGCGCGACACTGGCGACCCGAAGACTGCCGAAGGCGGCCAGATCGAATGGGGCTATTACGAAGAAAAGAACCCGCGCCTGTGTCATCCGCGCGACCTTCTGGAAAAGCACGAAGCACGTCTCTCGCCATCGCAGCGCGATCTTGAGATGGACCAGATTCTGGAACCGCTTGAGCGCGCAATCGAACTGACACCTATTCTGGGCGAACTCGGCTACAACGAAAGCCACTCCTTCAACGGCTTCCTGCAGGTCACGACCGATGGCGGTCCATCCATGGGTGAAAGCCAGAAGGTGCGCGGTCTGTGGTATGCAGTCGCCATCTGGGTCAAGGACGGTCCCGGCATGGGCAAGCTCATCGCGGACTGGATGACGGATGGCCGCACATCAATCGACCATCACGCCATCGACTACTCCCGTTTCTATCCGCATCAGATGACCGAGCAGTTCATCTGGGATCGCTGCACAGAAACGGCGATGAAGGTGTACAATCCGGCAGTCCACCCGCGTGAACCCTTCTCCAAGGGTCGCAATATCCGCCGTTCGCCATTCTATGAGCGCGAAGTGGAACTTGGCGGTCATTTTATGGAGCTTGGCGGCTGGGAGCGTGCGCATGGCTATGCCGCCAATGAGCACCTTCTCCAAAAATATAGTGATCGCGTACCAGTACGTGAGAACGAATGGGACAACCGCCATTTCTGGCGCGTCTCCAATGCCGAACATCTGGAACTGACTGAAAATTGCGGCATTATCAATCTCTCGCACTTTGCGATGTACGATATCGAAGGTCCTGACCATGTAGAGCTGATGGAATGGCTGTGCGCTGCCAAGATTGGCGGCGATGCAAATATCGGCAAGGGTATCTATACCCACTTCCTTGATGACGAAGGCATGGTGCGCGCCGACTTCACGGCAATCCGCATGGCAGACCGCATCCGCATGATCAATGGCGCCGATGCAGGGCCTCGCGACTTCCACTATATGCGCCGTGTGGCCGAAGATAAGGGCTTTAACGTAACAATCACCGATGTGACGGAAAAATACGTCACCATCGGCATCTGGGGTCCGAATGCGCGCGAGAACCTGAAGAAGGTCGTTGAGAACCCTGAAGGTCTTGATGCGGGAAACTTCCCCTTCGCTGCTATCAAGCCAATCCGGATTGCGGGCAAGGATGTTACCGCGTTCCGCATTTCCTATGTCGGTGAACAAGGCTGGGAACTGCATATGCGTTACGAAGACGGCCTTGCCGTCTGGGATGCGCTTCGCTCGACCGGCGTGATTGCGGTGGGCGTCGAGACCTATGCCAACACGCGTCGCATGGAAAAGAGCCTGCGGCTGCAGAACGCCGATCTGCTGACGGAATATAATCTTCTCGAAGCCGACCTTGCTCGTCCGAAGGTCAAGGAAGCGGATTTCCGCGGCAAGGCAAAGCATGTGGAGTACCGCTCCCGCGAACACCAACCTGCGATGCTCTGCACACTCGTCATGACCGACAATGTGGATTCCAGGGGCGTCGCGCGTTATCCAGTCGGCATCATGCCGGTACAGAATCCGGAAACAGGAGAGACGCTCGTCGACGAACTTGGACGTCGATCCTTCACAAGCTCGGTCGCGTATGGTCCAACCATTGGCAAAAACATTGCTCTCGCTTATCTGCCATGGGCCTATTGTCAGGAGGGCCGCAAACTGAGCGTGGAATATTTCGGCGAGACTTATCCGGTTGAAGTCGTCTCGATTGGCTACAAGCCTCTCTACGACCCGGAAAACCTCAAGCCTCGCAGCTAACCGAGACATCTTCTACATAAAAAGCCGAGGCAGTGCCTCGGCTTTTTTGCATCCTGAAATGGAAAGACTATTTCAAGGTAGCCTTGCCGCCGCTGAGCGTAATCGTTTCGCCGCCAGTCAGAGCTTCGCGATCTCCGTTCGGAAAGGTCACGAAACAGCCCGAGGCGCAAAATTCGACAGTTTCACCGGGCGCGACGATCATTTCGCGCTTGGAAGCACCTTCGGTGACCACAATCGTCTGAGGCCCACTATCATTGTTGGAAATCTGGGCCGCATATGCGTTGCCTGCCAAGACTACAAAGCCGACTGCTGCACCAAGAACAAGCTTACCCAAGCTGTTGACCTGATTTCTGTTCATACCGTCCCGACCTTTCCATCGCTCCCGCCGCGATATGTCCGATGTCGCATGAGCCCTATTGCCCTCTGTCATCTTCTTTATAAGCGGACAAAACTGAACTGCAACTGAACGAAATGTTCATCAAGCGCGGTCGTCGGTATCTTCCTTCGCTTCGGGCTTCACTGCGTTCGCCTTTTTCTTCCCGGCCGCAGAGGAAAGCTCCTTTTCCTTCTGCATCAGCTCCGAAAGCTTCTCGATTTCCGGCCCCTTGAGAACAAGATCAGTCGAGGACGAGGACAGATGCAAGCCTTCCTCATGGAAGCGTTCGACGATCTGGAACCGCAGTTCGTTCTTGATGCCGCCTGTCGACGTTATGTCGGCCACATGGGCGTAAACATCAAAGACCATCAGTGAATCGTTCATACTTTGAAACGAAACAAAAGGTTCCGGGTTCTTCAGGATCGAAGGGTGGCCTCGAACGATTTCGAGAAGCAATGCATGAACCCGGCGAGGCTCTGCCGTATAGGAAGCCTGCACATTAATATCGATGCGTCCAAGTTTGTTGCGATGCGTCCAATTGCCGACATTACCGTTGATAAGCGTCGAATTCGGCACGATGATCGATTGCTTCTGGAAGGTTTCCACCTCCGTTGCGCGCACGCTGATCTTCTTGACGATACCGCTGACTGTACCGGCTTCCACCCAGTCGCCAACCTTGAACGGACGTTCTGCGAGAAGAATAAGACCGGAAACGAAATTCTGGACGATATTCTGGAGACCGAAACCGATACCAAGAGACAGACCACCGGCAATAAGTGCAAGGTTCGACATATTGAACCCGGCCGCCGATACGCCCATCAGAGCCGCAAGACAAAGCCCTACATAGCCTATGACTGTGCGGATGGAATTGCGAACACCGGAATCGACACGCCCGCGTGCCATGACGCTGTTATCGAGCCAGTTCTGGAACCAGCGCGTCAGCAGATAACCGATCACGAACAGCAGAACGCCCGTCAAAAGTCCCATGAGCGAGATCGAAATATTGCCGATCTGGAACCCGGTCATCAACTGATAGAAGGTGCTTTTCAGTTCCGCCCACTGGAAGCCGAGCTGCATCAGAACCAGCGGAATACCGATCAAGGCAACGACGAGATTGATCAGAATGCCCGCCAGAAGACCAAGCTGATCAAGGGTTGCGTCATCGAAATGAAAACGCTCCCGCATTGCCTTGCCGATCTGGCTGGACGCGAAAGCCTGCTCCTCGGAAATCGCACGACCGGTCAGGAAGCCCATATACATGGTAACAAGGAAAGCGCCTGTCACCACAATCTGCTGCGATATGAAGCGCGCCATGCCGATATAGCCGAACACGGCAGCAAGAATTGGCAAAAGCCCCAATATGATGAGGAATGTTCGGAATGCACGCGGCCATGACCGGACGGCGCCATCCTTTTCCCGCTCTACGGGCTTCAGGAAGGCAATTGCCAGAATAAGGACACCAACCATCACGGTGGCCAGCAAGCTCTTCGCCATCGTCAGGGACAGCGGCGACGAGAGTATCTGGTTGACCGTCCCGAAGAAGGAATCGAGCCCGCTTGTCAGCGCCGTTCCCGTTATCAGCCAGCCCAAAACACGCCCCGGTCGGGGTGCGACCGGAACTAGTCGCCACTGCGGCATATCCGAACTGATACAGGCGGATGCCAACCGATGAATGAAGAAAACAAGCCCCAGGACGATGAACAACGACCGGAAAAGAGCAGCAATATCCGTTCTCAAAACATTGAAATAATTGAGAAAAAAGTACGTCGTCGCTAGGAAAACACCAACAGCCGCCGACGGTATCACCGTAGACCAGAACGCCACTGAAAGGCGGCTTAGATACGATGGGGATTCAATCGTCGGATCGCGTTGATAAATCGCGCCTAGAACGCGTCTTGCCCCGATCTGGATGACCAGAGCGGCCACGAACGCGAAAAAGGCGGCGGCAAGAAATGATTTAAGCTTGAACGTGCTAACAAAACGCCACCAGGACTGAACGATACGCCAGAGCGAAACCATCTGGTTGCTGGCGGCTGATGCGACCTCCGTGCCGAGCGTTGTATCGATGTTCACACGCTGGGAAAGTGTCCTTGTAAACAGATCCCGGCGCATATCGCCGATTTTTGCGGACATCTGATTGACGGAAAGCGACGTATCTTCCGTCTCGCCGACAACGGCATTTATTTCAGCCTTCTCAGCGGTCAGCCGGGCGCGCTCTTCACTGACGATTGCCGGTTCCGGCGGCTGATCGCCGGATGGCGCAGACCCTAGCTGCTCCAGTCGCGTATTGATCTCACTGAGGCGCGGGCGAAATGCAACGCCAGCCTCCAGAAGCTTCTTTGAAAGGGAGTCCAGCTGAAGCTTGAGGTTGGCCAGTGATTCATCGTTCGAAGCAGCCTTTGGAAGCTGGTCGCTGATCCGCTTTGTCTGCTGCTTCAGGTCATTGATAACCGGCTTTTGCTGTTGAACGACACCAGAAACGGGCGCAGGAGCCTGTTGCTGATCAGTGGTAGCGGGCGCTTGCTGGGTTGAATCGCTTTGGGAAGCAGCAGCTGGTGCAGCTTGTGTTGCCTGCGGGGCTGGCTGTTTGTTGTCCTGCGCGAAAGCCGGCGCAAAGCTGCCCAGCGGTAGAGCGCTGATCAGAAGAGAAAATGCAAGAACACGAAACGTCGATGAATATGCCAATTCAATTCTGCCGTTAAACAAGACATGGTTTCAACATAAAGCGCCCTAAAACGGATGCAAGGCGTGGCTGCTTACAAGATATTGTAGCGTGTAGGAAGCTGACCCATACCGTATTAGACAAGCCTTGATGCCAGTATTTCCTTGTTCGCGCGAACACAAATGATTAATGAGGATTCGCAATGAGTGTGAAAAGCTGGCTCAACTCCACGGATAGTCTCTAAAGAAAGTCTTGGCGATTTGATGAAGGGCATGAAAAACACGGAGCAGCACAAACGGCATGGTTTCATGCTGTTCGTTACGTGCGTCCTGTCGTTTACAGCTTTTCTGTTCGCCGTGGATTTTTCAACGCTCGATGACGATGCGGCTCGCGCTCACTCCGGCGGCATTGTCGCAAGGCAGGTCGAAGGCAGTCCAGCAACACCTGTTCGCCAGCAGTCTACCCCTTCACCACAGCCCATGCGGGCAATCTTGATCGAAGCTATCGCAGCGAAGATCAAAACCGCTTATCTCGATCGCACTGGAGCAGCACTCCCTGTTGCAACGGCAGCGATTCTTCTTCCAAAGACGAGATCAGCCGAAGCGGCGCAGAATTTCCAGCGCCTCGCAGTTTTGCAGGGACATTTTGGCTCTGCCCGTGCGCCTCCGAAAAGCGCATAATGTGCCAATCTTGATGATTGGCCCTTACCAATCCTAACGCCATTACAAACAATGCCCGTACCGCCACTTGATATTAAGTGGCAATTGGGGCGTACCAACCGGAACCTTAATCCATGCGTACTTCGAAATGGGTGGTTGTGCTGTATAGCCTGATCGTTGCGATCGGCATCATCATTGCCTTGCCCAACTTCTTCACCCAAAAGCACCTTGACGCGATGCCGTCCTGGTTCCCGAAGCGTCAGGTCACGCTCGGCCTCGATCTGCGCGGCGGCTCCTATCTCGTGCTTGAAGTCGATGCAGCCGGCCTGAAAAAGGACCGTTTGCGTTCTCTGCTTGACGATGCCCGCAGCAAGCTGCGCGCCGAACGTATCCAGCCACAGTCGATCCGTGCTGTCGGCGATGCCGTTGTCGTGACCATCCCTGATGCCGACCAGCGTTCGAAGGCGGAAACGGCATTGCGTACCTTGATATCGCAGGTCAATACCAGCGGTTTCGGTACGGCAATCAATGACATCGATGTTGCCTCTACCGACAATCAGGTGCGCCTGACGCTGACAGAGGCAGGCTTCAACTACCGTCTTGATGCCGCTCTCCAGCAGAGCCTTGAAATCATCCGTCAGCGCGTTGACCAGGTCGGTGTCGCTGAACCCTCCATCCAGCGTGTAGGCTCGGATCGTATCGTGGTTCAGCTTCCTGGCCTTCAGGACCCGGCTCAGCTTCGTCAACTTCTCGGAAGCACCGCGAAGATGAGCTTCCATATGGTCGCCGATGCCAATCCGAACGATGCACCGCCTCCTGGCGTGACCATCATGCCGGATTCCAAGGACCCGAACATCAAGTACCCGATCGAGGATCAGGTTGCCCTTTCCGGCGAGCGTCTTACCGATGCGCGTGCAGGTTTCGACCAGCGCACCAATGAGCCGATCGTGTCCTTCCGTTTCGATAGTCTCGGCGCACGTCAGTTCGCCGACATCACGACAAAGAACGTCAATCGTCCGTTTGCAATTGTGCTCGATGGCAAGGTGCTGAGCGCACCCGTCATCCGTGAACCGATCACCGGCGGCTCGGGCCAGATTTCCGGCAGCTTTACAGTTCAGGATACCGTCGTCCTCTCGGCCCTCCTGCGCGCTGGCGCCCTGCCCGCTCCGCTGACCGTCATCGAAGAACGTACGGTTGGTCCGGACCTTGGCGGCGATGCCATCAAGATGGGCCTCATTACCGGTATCGTCGGCTTCGTGCTTGTCGCGGTCTTCATCCAGCTCCTTTATGGCGTTTGGGGTACCATCGCCAATGTGGCGCTCCTGCTCCACACCTTGCTCACCTTCTCCGCATTGAGCCTTATCGGTGCAACGCTGACCTTGCCCGGTATCGCCGGTATCATTCTCGGTATCGGTATCGCGGTTGACGCCAATATTCTCATCAACGAACGTATTCGCGAAGAAACGCGGCGCGGCCTCGGGGCCATGGCCGCGCTGGATAAGGGCTTCCATAGCGCCTTCTCTACCATTGTGGATGCGAACGTTACGTCCTTGATCTCGACCTTGCTGCTGTTCACCTTCGGCACCGGTCCGGTTCGTGGCTTTGCTATCACCATGATGCTCGGTATTGCGATCTCGATGTTCACGGATGTGACGCTGGTTCGCATGGCGATGGCCTGGTACGTCCGCAAGCGTAAGCTGAAGGTGCTCGTCATCGAGCCGTTCCTGAAGTTTGTTCCAGAAAAGACGAATATCAGCTTCATGAACGCCCGCTTCGTCGGCATCGGCGTCTCGATCGTGCTGTCGATCCTGTCGATTGGCCTGTTCTTCAAGCCGGGGCTGAATTACGGCATCGACTTTAAGGGCGGTATCCAGGCGGAAATCGTCACGTCACAACCAGCCGATCTGGCACAACTGCGCGAAAAACTCGGCGCGCTGGGGCTTGGTGAAGTAGCACTTCAGTCTGCCGGTAGCCCGAACGATGTTCTGATCCGCGTTCAGCGTCAGGACGGTGGCGAGGAAGCGCAGACAGTTGCCGTCAACAAGATGCGCGAAGCCGTAACCGAGCTTGATCCTGGCGTGAAGATCGAGCGTACGGAAGTGGTCGGTCCCAAGGTTTCCGGCGAATTGGCCCGTTCAGGCTTCATCGCGGTCGTCCTCTCGGCACTCGGCATGCTCATCTATCTCTGGTGGCGTTTCGAATGGTTCTTTGCGATGGGCGCGATCATCACGCTCATCCTCGACACCACGAAGATGGTTGGCTTCTTTGCGCTGTTCCAGCTCGATTTCAACCTGACCGCCATTGCAGCACTTCTGACCGCTATCGGTTACTCGGTAAACGATAAGGTCGTGGTTTATGACCGCATGCGTGAAAACATGCGTCTTTATAAATCGAAACCGCTGCGCGAGATCGTCGACATGAGTATCAATCAGGTGCTCGTCCGTTGTATTTATACATCGATGACGACGTTCCTGTGTATGCTCCCGATGGCTATCTGGGGCGGTAGCGCGGTTCATAATTTTGCCGTGCCGATGCTGTTCGGTATCGTTATCGCAACATCGTCGTCGATCTTCATCGCCGCTCCGATTCTGCTTCTGCTGGGCAACTGGTGGCAGCACCGCAAGGAAGCGCATCAGGCTATTGAAGACAGCGCCGCCGCGCAGAAATAACCCGTTTGCCGGGCAAGGCTCAGGCCTTGCCCGGCTCCCACATACAGAATTGAGAAGCCAGAGGGGGAAGGCACCTGATGCCCCATGACACGCCTTTGATTGCGACAATCGTCATCGGGTTATGCCTGGCCTTCATCTTCGGTGCGATAGCCACCCGTCTGAAAATCTCCCCTCTCGTCGGCTATCTTCTGGCCGGTGTTATTGCTGGTCCCCACACACCCGGTTTCGTTGCAGATCAGGACCTCATTCTTCAGCTTGCCGAGATTGGCGTCATCCTGCTGATGTTCGGCGTTGGTCTGCATTTTTCCCTTAAGGATCTTCTGTCCGTCAAAGCCATCGCGGTTCCCGGCGCACTCGCACAAATCGCAGCCGCCGCAGCACTTGGCACCGGCCTTGGCCTCGCCCTTGGCTGGGATGTGCAGGCGGGTCTCGTTTTCGGCCTGGCTCTTTCGACCGCAAGTACGGTCGTCCTGCTGCGCGCCATGCAGGAGCGCCGCCTGATCGATACGGAGCGCGGACGTATTGCAGTCGGCTGGCTGATCGTCGAAGACCTCGCAATGGTCATGGCGCTGGTTCTGCTTCCGGCAGTCGCCAGCGTAACCGGTCGTGCCGAAGGCTCGGCAGCAAGCGATCCCATCGCTTCGTGGCTCGGCCTCGGTATTGGCGGCATCATCCTTCTCACCATCGCCAAGGTTGTTCTGTTCGTCGCCCTGATGCTTATCGTCGGGCGCAAGGTCATACCGTGGCTTCTGAATGTCGTGGCTCAGACCGGCTCCCGCGAACTATTTCGTCTCGGTGTGCTTGCCATTGCACTGGGCGTGGCTTTCGGCGCTGCCCATCTGTTTGGCGTTTCCTTTGCGTTGGGCGCATTCTTCGCTGGCATGGTGATGAGCGAATCCGAACTCAGCCATCGGGCAGCGGAAGAGTCCCTGCCCTTGCGCGATGCCTTCGCGGTGCTGTTCTTTATCTCGGTCGGAATGTTGTTCGACCCGATGAGCCTTCTCCGCGATCCGCTGCCCCTGCTCGGAACGCTTGCCATTATCCTCATCGGCAAATCAGTCGCGGCATTCTTCATCGTGCGCGCTTTCCGTCGCCCTGTCAGCACGGCGCTCACCATTTCGGCAAGTCTTGCGCAGATCGGTGAATTCTCCTTCATTCTGGCGGGGTTGGGCGTCAGCCTCAATCTTCTCCCACCGGCTGGACGCGACCTTATTCTCGCTGGTGCAATCCTGTCGATCTTCCTCAATCCGGTTATGTTCATCGTAGCGGAACGAATGCGGCCTTGGATCGAAAAGCGAAGCAAACACGGAACACCAGCCGGTGAAGCCCCCGGTGTCGAACTGAGTATTTCCGAACCTGAGCCGTTACCCCAAACTTTGCTGACCGGACACACGATTGTTGTTGGCTATGGCCAGATCGGCGAAAGGATTGCAGCAGGATTACAGGCAGAGACGACGCCTTTTCTCGTCATCGAGGTTTCGTCGAAGGTCAGCGCCTCGCTCAAGGACAAAGGCGTCGAAGCCATTGCCGGCAACGCCTCGGATTCAGAGATACTGAAGGCGGCCAATCCGGCAATGGCGCGAAATCTGGTTATTGCAATCCCCAATGCCTTCGAGGCTGGACGGGTCACAGCATTAGCCCGAGCCGCAAATCCGGAAATCAGTATCGTCGTACGCGCCTGCTCGAAGGCGGAAGCACAATATCTAAAGGATCTTGGCGCGGATTTTGTCATTCTGGGCGAAGAAGAAATCGCAACAGCCATGGCAAAGGCAATCGGAACTGAGATCAGAAAGAAAAATGCCGGAATTGTTTCCGAAGAAAACGAATCTCAGACTGACATATTAGGGATAGTATCGGGAGAAGGATCGACCGATATCATGGGCAATAAAGGGGATGATATGAAGCATGAAGGCATGGTGACCGGTTAATGAGGGCAAAGGATTACATCTGGCCGGTCGTAGGCATTTGCGCAGTCGGTATTTCGGCTTGGCTTCTCTATCGCGAACTTCGCAGCATTTCGCTCGATGATGTTCTGGACAGTCTTTATGCCATCCGCACCCATCATTGGGTCCTGGCTACAGCATCGGCGCTTCTGGCCTACAGTTCGCTCGCCGGTTATGATCGCATTGCGCTCTTGCACCTCAAGCGCAAGATTTCCTGGCTCTTCATCGCGCTTTGCTCCTTCACCACATATGCCTTGTCGCACAATATCGGCGCTTCGGTCGTTTCAGGCGCTGTCGTGCGCTACAGGGCCTATTCCTCTCAAGGCATGCCCGGCAGCGAAATCGCCGTCCTCATCGCCTTCTGCTCCTTCACATTCATTCTCGGAGTCATAATGACCTCCAGCGTCGTTCTCTTGCTGGAACCGCATATTCTGATGCGTTTCAACGAGGAACTGACGCCGACCGTCTCCATTATCATCGCACTTTTGATGCTGGCATTCGTGCTGCTTTATGTCTTCGGTAGCTGGCTGCGTCTGCGTCCACTTCAGATCGGCAGTTTCCGTCTGGAATATCCGCGAATGTCGGTTGTGGTGCAGCAGCTCATCGTCGCACCGCTGGAGCTGATAGGCGCCGCTGGCATCATCTATTTTGCCTTGCCAGAGGCCGGCAATCCCGGTTTCCTCATCATTCTGGGCATTTTCCTGGTCTCGTTCTCCGCGGCCCTGATCTCGCATGCTCCAGGCGGCCTCGGTGTTCTGGAACTCGTGTTCCTCACCGGCTTGCCGGATATGAATCAGGCTGACGTTCTGGCAGCGCTGATCGTCTTCCGTCTGCTCTACCTGCTTATCCCGTTCGCAATGTCGCTTGTGGTTGTGCTGGTCTTCGAGAAATCCCAGTTCCTCTTGCGATGGAACGACAAGCAGCAGAAATAAAATTAGATTACAGACGGAGCATAGTTTTCACGAAAACCGTCCTAATTTGAATTTGTTTTCCTTAAAATGGCGGCTTTGACCGCCTATCTTGGAACCAGTTTCGCAAATGGAACAAATTGCGAAACTGAACGCCCTCCCAAGGCCTTATCCAAAAGGAAAACACATGCCTGCGACATTGATCATCCCCGGCTACAAGGGATCGGAAGCAGGCCACTGGCAGCGCCAATGGTTGCATGACGATCCGTCAGCATTACTCGTCGAGCAGGACGACTGGCACTATCCGGTGCTAACCGACTGGATGCACGCGCTCGAAGCAAAACTCGCCGAAAATCCGGGGGCCGTTCTGGTCGCCCATAGTCTCGGCTGCGCACTGGTCGCACATCTGGCCAGCCGCCCGTCGGCGGCTCATGTGGCGGGCGCCCTACTGGTTGCACCGGCCGACGCCGAAACAATGGCTCGTAAGGACGATCGATTCCTGAGCTTTGCTCCGCTCCCGCGCCAGGAGCTGGGTTTTCCATCCATCACCGTCGCAAGCCGCAACGATGAATATATGAGCTTTGCCAAGGCAGAAGCTCTGTCCCATGTGTGGGGATCGGGATTTGTCGATCTCGGCCATGCCGGACACATCAATGTAGCAAGTGGATTCAGCCGCTGGCCGGAAGGAATTATCCTCGCATCTTCTCTTCACAGAGAACCGATGAACAACACGCTTTCCCAAGCAGCGTGACCGCAAGCCGTCCATTCCTCGAATGGACGGCTTCTTCGATCTTAAGCACCTTGCCTACGTTCAAGCAGAACCTTCAGGACAAGCGTCAGAAGAGCAATCAACGCGAGCGTCGAAGCCGCAGCGAATGCACCAGCGACGTTATAGTCATTGAACAGTAGTTCCACCTGAAGCGGCAGCGTATTGGTCTTACCTCGGATGGCACCCGAAACGACCGACGTTGCTCCAAACTCTCCCATCACACGCGCATTGCAAAGTACAGCTCCATAGAGCAGTGCCCATTTGATATTGGGCAAGGTCACGTAGAAGAAGGTTTGCCAGGCATTGGCTCCAAGCGTCAGAGCTGCTTCTTCTTCTTCACTCCCCTGCACTTCCATCAGCGGGATCAGTTCACGCGCCACGAAAGGCGAAGTGACAAAGAGGCTGACAAGGAAGATCGCCGGAACCGTGAACATGATCTTGATGTCATAGGCTTCCAGCAATGGCCCGAGCAAACCTTGCGATCCGTAGAGGAAGAGATAAGTCACACCGGCCACGATAGGCGAGACTGAGAACGGTATTTCTACGAATGTAATCAGCAGCCGCCGTCCGGGGAAACGGAACTTGGTTACGAGCCATGCGACGCAAACACCGAACGCCATATTAATAGGCACCACGACAATGGCCGTCAGAATGGTCAGCCAGACCGCATGCAATGTGTCAGGTTTCAATATTTCGCCGAAGAAGACATCAACGCCCCTGCTAAAAGCATAAGAGAAGATAACGGCGAGTGGTGCCCCGATGCAGATCAGCGACAAACCAGCCGCCAGCCAGATCAACAGGTTACGCATCGGTCCGGAATTACGTGCCTGCAGGCTTGCGCTAACGTTCTGCATAACGAAGCTGCCTTGCCTGAATAAGATTGGTCACAAGAAGCATCAGGAACGCCGTAATGAGCATCACGAATGCAAGTGCGGCGGCGGCTGGATAATCATATTCATCAAGCCGGATGAAAACGAGCAGCGATGTCACTTCGGTTTCGAAGGGAAGATTGCCTGAGATAAAGACAATCGAACCAAACTCACCGAGGCTGCGGGCAAAGGAAAGCGACGAGCCTGCAAGGAAAGCTGGAAAGATGGTCGGCCAGATAATGTGTGAGAATGTCTGCCAGGAGCTGGCCCCGAGGCTGCGGGCAGCTTCTTCGACATCAGCGCTCATATCCTCCAGTACCGGCTGCACCGTGCGGATAACAAATGGAATGCTGGTGAAAAACATCGCGATCATGATGCCAAGCGGTGCATAGGCAATCTTTATTCCAATCGGTTCAAGGAACCGTCCGAACCAGCCGTTCTGGGCAAAGAGCGTTACCAATGCCAAACCTGCTATGGCAGTCGGCAGCGCGAAAGGAAGATCGACTGCAGCATCAATCAGGCGTTTGCCGGGGAATTCGTATCGGGTCAGCACCCAGGCCAGCAAGAGACCGAATAAGCCGTTAAATACGGTTGCCACTGCGGCTGCACTCAAGGTGATCTTATAGGTCGCCAGTGCCCGATCTGAGGTCACGATATTCCAGAAGTCGCTCCAGCCGAGACTTGCCGTTTTCAGAATCATGGCCAGCAGTGGCAAGGCCACGATGACAGCCAGATAAAGCAAAGTGCAGCCGAGGGTCAGTCCGAACCCCGGCAGCACAGAATTACGTTTCATGCTTAGAAGCGACACTGGATTTTTCCAAAAAGCAAGGCGATCCCTCAGGGATCGCCAATTGGCTCTGTTTACTTACCGGTGAAGAGCTGATCGAGCACTCCGCCTTCGGCGAAATGTTCCTTCTGAACTTTCTCCCAGCCACCGAAAGCATCTTCAACCGTCACGAGACGCACATCAGGATAGATATCCTTGTGCTTTGCGATGACGTCCTTGTCATGCACGCGGTTGAAGTTTTGAGCCAGAATCTCCTGGCCTTCCGGCGAATAGAGATAATCGAGATAGGCTTCGGCAATCTTGCGCGATCCGCGCTTGTCTACCACCTTGTCGACGACCGTAACGGGAAACTCTGCCAGCAGACTGACTTCGGGTACGACAACGTCATATTTGTCCGGACCAAGAACCTTTTCGGTTCCGCGTGTTTCAGCCTCGAAAGTCACCAGAACGTCGCCAATGCCACGTTCGGCAAAAGTCGTCGTTGCGCCACGACCGCCCGTATCGAACACGGGCACATTCTTGAAAATCTTCCCGATAAATTCGTGAACCTTTGCCTGATCTCCCTTGAATGCTTCGTTCGCGTACGCCGTCGCAGCAAGATAGGTATAGCGCGCATTGCCCGAAGTTTTCGGATTCGGGAAGATCACCTTCACGTCGTCACGCGCCAAATCATCCCAATTCTTGATGTTCTTCGGATTGCCCTCACGAACAAGGAAAGCAGGGAATGAATAGTAGGGTGACGAGTTGTTCGGGAGTCGCTTCTGCCAATCGGCCGGAATGAGATTGCCCTTGTCATGCAGGACCTGCACGTCGGTTACCTGATTGAAGGTAACGACATCCGCCTCAAGCCCTTCCAGGATCGAACGCGCCTGCTTCGAGGAGCCCGCATGGGACTGATTGACGGTCAGATCTTCACCGGTCTTGGTCTTCCAGTCTGCGATGAAGGCCTTGTTGACCTGTTCGTAGAGTTCTCGCGCGATGTCATAGGAAACGTTGAGGATTTCCTTCGGCTCCTGCGCATGAACCGGAGCGGCGCCGAGACCGAGGGCTACCGCCGCATATAGAATAATTTTTCTCATTAGACCCATCCCCACCGCGCTGTTTGCGAAAAGCGCTCTAAACTGGATTGTTTTCGGAAAACAAATCTAACGAGAGAGGAGACAAAATCAATCTAAATCATTGATTTAAATATATAAACTACTTTCCAAGTCATTCATGGAACCTGCGCCCAAACCAAATGCTGACATGAGAAAATAATTCTCATCAGGATCAAAACCATAAAATGAAATGCAAAAGGCAGGAGACTTCTGCCCCCTGCCTTCAAACCATTCTTGGACTTCTGGTCTCACCAGAAACCGCGATGCTGCCAGCACCAGAGAAAATTATGCTCGCCACGCTCCAGCCGACTACGGCGGCGGGCTGCAATCTCTTCCGCATTCAACTTCATTTCGCGCCAAGGCTGCTCCAAAAAGGCCGGAACACGCAAAAACGTATTCTTCATTTTCGTAGCGAGCAGTTGAACGGTTCGCTTCATGCCTAGCCTCCTCATTGCCTTCCGCTCAAATATTGTCGCGCTTTCGCCGCAATAATGAACGATAGGTTAATTTTGAAGGCTTCTCGGCTTTTGTCAATAACCTACCTATTTTATCGGAGTTAACTGTGTGAAATAATTTGCGAGCCAGATCAACCAGCCCGCAAATTCATTCCTGTTAAACCTCATAGTCGATTGAGGGCGTAATGCGTACCTTGCCGATATGACGACCGTTCATCGACTCGATCTTGAACTCCAGACCATCGGCAACGAAGCTTTCCCCACCCAGCGGCAAGTGCCCGAGATGCCAGAGAACATAACCGGCCAGCGTCGTATAGCGATCACCATCGTCGAGAAGGTCGCGTTCAAGAAGACCACTCAGCCGACGAATATCGGTAAAGCCATCCACAAGATAACCACCATGGCCGTCCGACTGCGCGACAGCCGCCTCTTCATCTTCATCAGGAAACTCACCGGCAATGGCTTCCAGAACGTCGGTGGGTGTCACGACGCCTTCGAAAGAACCGTGCTCGTCCACCACCACCGCGATCTGAACCGGTGAGTTGCGCAACTGTTCCATAACGCGCAACACATTTGCATTTTCATGCACGACAAGCGGTTGTTTTACGATTTTGTCCCAGTCGATAGGCTTCCTGTCGCCGATATCGAGCAGAAGATCCCTCACAAGCGCCACGCCGATGAACTCATCCACCTGACGACGTGCGACGATGACGCGTGAATGTGACAGCTTGCGAATGGCCGCATCCAGTTCCGCTTCGTCTTCATCGAGGTCAAGCCACTCGATCTCGTTGCGTGGCGACATGATGGAACGCACAGGTCGATCAGCCAGATCGAGAACGCCGCGGATCATCTCCTTTTCTTCCGGCAGGAAGACGTCACTGGCGGCTGTCTGCTGGGCAATCACATCAATCGTATCAGAGAGCGGATTTTCACCGCGACCGCCACCGAGCAGGCGCAGGACTGCGCCTGCCGTGCGTTCTCGCAGATCATTGGTGGTAACCAGCTTTTCGCGGTTGTGTCGCGACATCTGATTGGCCGCTTCGATCAATACCGAGAAGCCGATCGCCGCATAGAGATAACCCTTTGGAATATGGAAGCCGAAACCTTCCACGACCAGACTGAAGCCAATCATCATCAAAAAGCCAAGACAGAGGATGACGACGGTGGGGTGTTTGTTGACAAAGTCCATCAACGGCTTGGAAGCAAGCATCATCACGCCAATGGCGATAACCACAGCAATCATCATGACCGGCAGGTGCTGGACCATGCCAACAGCCGTGATGACGCTATCGAGCGAGAATACCGCATCCAGAACGACAATCTGAACAATCACTTGCCAGAACACAGCATGCACGACCTTGGAACTTTTTGGCCCATGATCGCCCTCTAGCCGCTCGTGGAGTTCCATCGTGCCCTTGGCGAGAAGGAAGAGGCCGCCTATCAGCATGATGATATCGCGTCCCGAAAACGACAGCCCCATCAGCGACACCAAGGGCTCTCGCAGAGTGACGATCCAGGAAATCGACGCCAGCAGTACCAAACGCATCAGAAGAGCGAGACTAAGGCCGATCAGCCGCGCACGATTGCGTTGGTGCGGAGGCAGTTTGTCGGCCAGAATGGCGATGAAGACGAGATTGTCGATACCGAGAACAATCTCGAGTACCACCAATGTCACCAAACCTATCCAGGCATTGGGGTCGGCAATCCAGTCCATGGACCAGTCCATGATATGTCGGCTCCTTTAAAGATCAGCAGAAATGAAAAATGGAAACTACGCCGCAAGCAGTTTGTGGCCGGGCCGCTTTTGTGCGGTCCAGCCCCAGGCGGACAAAGACTATCGGGAATTGTTCAACGCGCGGGAAACCCGAACACCCCTGCGGGGAACACGGACTTCGAGAAGACGAATCGTCAGAACTGTCGTCGGGCATAAAGCGCGATGAACCTTATATGAGGTGTTTGCGAGGCTCCAAGCCTCAGCAACACCGGTTGCCATATGGAACATATGGTTTTGTTATTAAGCAGACTGAAGCCTGCTGCACAAGAGAACTATTATTATTCGGCCGGTGAGACATGAACCCGGCGCTTACGCTCCCGACGTGGACGGGCTTTGAAAAAACGAACGCCAATGACCGTCACGATGATTGTGACGATCGTGATCCCGATTACGAACCAGAACATGTGATCGCCGTTCATTCTGGCAAAAACGCCAGCGCCACGGCCAGCTAGCCAGCCCGGAAGGAACATCAGCGGGGCCCATACCAGGGCAGACAGGACATTAGCGGTCTGGAAGCGCGTCTGATCCATCGACATCATGCCGGCAACCATCGGCACGGTGCAGCGCACAGGACCGAAGAAGCGGCCCAGGAACACCGCCGAAAAGCCATAGCGACGGAATAGAAGGCGAGCACGCGCGACACCGCTGCGGTGCTTGTTGAGCGGCCATTTGTGGATGATGTTGCGGCCAAGCCACCAGCCCAGGAAATAGGAGATAATATCGCCGATAACAGCACCAATGATCGCGCCGATGATGACGGGAATGGGTTCAATGATTCCGGCACCCACCAGGCCGCCGATGGCGATCATGATCGGAGTGGCTGGAATGAACATTCCTATAATGGCGAGAGACTCGCCAAAGGCGATGATGCCCACGATAGGCCCAGCCCATACCCGATGATCGGAAATAAACTGTCCGAGATCGCCTATTATGCTTTCCATTCCGTCCTCAAATGTCGCGAACCGGATTTTGAAACGATGTGAGCCGTTTCTGTTTTCTTCGGCAAGGGCAACCCGGTGCATGAAGCGCCTTGCTCTGACAAATTCCAGGGGCAGTGCCGGTGTCCGTGACTTCAGAACCACTACCAACCGATCAAGTCTTTTATATGCCGTAGCTTCTCAGACAAGCATCAATAATTGATGACATGACTGCGACATTTGCGGCGTGGTTCTACTCCCTGAACGAAACCTCCCCACCGAACGTATTAGTCCAGCTTCGCGAATATGGAGCCGCAAGGTTCGGCTTACAACGCCGGAGACATGAAAAAATGAATCAAATCAAGAATCTCTTATTTCTGATTCTCAAAAGAGCGCTCCGGAAATACAACCAGAATACACATTCCTGTAAAAAGACACCGGTAACGCGCAGAAATTGATTTTCGAAAGCCCCACATTTCCGGGCTTTTTGGACAAGCTGTTATTTTTTTCAGAAATTTTGCAGTTGAAGGCTGGACAGGTGGAAAAGAGGCCGTTATAGAACCGCTCACTTCACCGGGGCCGCTGCCTCGGCAAAGCGAGTGGGTGATTAGCTCAGTTGGTAGAGCAGCTGACTCTTAATCAGCGGGTCGTAGGTTCGATCCCTACATCACCCACCATTTTCTCTTCTGAAAACAAACGCTTCCGCTGATAACTGATCCTAAAGGATCAGACAAAATCTTCCCGTTCGGACAGACATGTGTCTCCGTATAAGCAGATGATTGCCTGCTTTAGAGAATGCCTCAGCTCCGGTTTTCTCATACACCCCCCAATACATTACGGATAATTAATTGGCATATTCATATGCGGTTCATCTAAAAAGACAGACATTACTCGCACGCCTTTTATCGGCGCCCCTGTAAAAGAGTAATGGAGTCAAATAGCCATGAAATCGAAGACCGCATTTATCGCTGTAATTGCAACATCTTTGCTTGCTGTCCCCGCACTAGCACAAGAAAACAACAGTTCAAATACTGATAAACCGGCAGCAGAGACGGCCGTTGCATCAAACAAAGATATGAAGAGAAAACGTGGCCCCGTCGATCTTGAGAAATTCTCTCGCATGGATGATCTCAAGGCCGCCGATACCGATGGCGACGGCGTACTTTCTCGAGCCGAAATCGAAGCATTGGCACTCAAGCGTATCGTGAGCCGTGCAGCCGACCGCATGGAACGTCGTCTCGATATCAATGGCGACGGTAAGGTTACGCTTGCAGAAGTGGAAAACCAGCGCAAGAAGGAATTCGCTGCACTGGATCGGAACGAGGATGGCAAAATCGATCGCAGCGAGATGCGTGCTGCGAAGATGCATCACCAGGCCAGGGGCTCTCACCACAAGGGTCCACATCACATGGGCAACCACAAGGGTGGGGAGCACAAAGGCCCGATGAAGGATCAAGCCGAGAATCCGCAGGAATAAAGCTGAAATTTAAAACCCGGGCTCAATGCCCGGGTTTTTCATGCGTTGATATCAATGTCATCGCTCAGGAGCGGATGACGCCCTTCTTGAAAATGATATTGCCATAAAGTCGTTTCTCACCCGTACGAATGATCGCGAAAGCATCGCGAGCGCGGTGATAAAAGGCAAATCTTTCAAGCGGATCGACAGAAATCTTCCGTCCCTCGGCCGCTTCTATGACCGCTTCAAACTCCTTGAAAATCGTTGGCGTTTCATTGGGCGCCTGCATGACAGCGGCTGGCTTGTCAACAAAATCGTCCAAAGGCAGCAGCGACAGAACGGCTTCCGCCATATCCGTCGCAGTGATTCCTGGAAAATCCAGTACGTGGACACCAGAAGACTGTGCCGGATAATTGGCATCGACGATCACGAGATCGTCTCCGTGCCCCATATCGGCAAGAACCTCGAGCAACGAGCCGGTCAGCAATGGATTGATATTCTTCAACATAAGACGTCAGTTCCCATAAAAATTCAGTCGCCTCACACTAAACAACTCGCTTTCAGAATCGCAAGGTCCACGTGTTGGAAGGCGATCGGCTTCATCTCGTAGTAGGGTCCAGCTTGTCGCGTAGCCAATCACCCACAAAGCTGATCGATAGTGTCGTGAACATGATCACAAATGACGGCGCGAGCATGATCCACGGTGCACGAGTGAGATATTCGCGACCATAACCAACCATATTGCCAAGACTGGTCATGGGCGGCTGCACGCCCAATCCCAGAAACGAAAGGCTGCTTTCGAGAAGAATAATCTCCGGGAATGTCAGCGTCATCGAGACAATCAGCGTCGAAGCAATGTTCGGGAGGATATGCTTGAGATACACGCGCGATGGCGTAGCGCCGAGTTGGGTAACCGCTGCTGCATAGCCTTGTGCATTGGCCGAAACGGCCAGTCCACGTGCGATACGGGCATAACGTTCCCAGCCATAGAAACCCATCAGGCAGGTCAGCAGCAGAAGTGAGCTGCCAAAGAATGCCAGCACGGCAAGCGACAGAATCAGGAATGGTAGCGCCGCCTGAAAATCAGCCAACATGACCACGACCTGCTCTACCGCACCTCGAAAATAAGCTGCAAGAAAGCCAAGCGCCGTCCCGAACACCGCTGAAATGATCGTAGCGCCAAATGCGATGAGCAGCGAAATGCGAATGGATTCGATAAGGCGTGAAAGCACGTCACGTCCCAGTTCATCGGTGCCCAGCCAGTGCTGTGCGTTCCCCGGCAGTGCGAGGCGGTTTTTCAGGTCAAAGGCTGTGATGTTGTATGGTTTTATCCAGTCCGCAGTCAGAGCAATCAGGATCATTGCGGCGATCCAGATAAAGCCGATGATGACCGTCAGCGGAATGCCTTTACGGTTCTTTTTCGGCTGCACGGTAACGGCGGCGGTATTGGCGGTCATATCCGTCATCGGTTCAACCTCACGCCTTGCCCTGCGCCTGACGCAGACGCGGATCGAGATAACCATAGAGAAGATCGACAATGAAATTGGAAATTACCATCGTCGCCGCCACGAGAAGCAAGATGCATTGCACGATAGCAAGATCGCGATTGGCAACAGAAACCACGAGCAACCTGCCCACGCCCGGCCATGAGAAGAGCGATTCAACAACCACTGCTCCTGCAATCAGCGATCCGACCATAAACCCGACGATAGTGACAATCGGAATAGCCGCATTAGGCAGTGCGTGCCGCCATACCACATTGCGCCAGGACACACCTTTGGCGCTCGCCGTACGAATATAGGGTTGCCCCAGAATCTCGATCATCGCGCTGCGGGAGAACCGCGCCAGAATGGCCGCACCGCCGAGCCCCATCGTGACGATGGGGAGAATGGCGTGCATCCAGCTATCCTGTCCGCCCGAGGGCAGCCAGCCAAGCGATACAGAGAACACCAGCACGAGCAGCAGACCAAGAACAAAACTCGGTAAAGTGAAGCCGATGACGGCAGTAGCCATGACAGCCCGGTCAATGAAGCTGTTGCGATGCAGCGCAGCATAAATTCCGGCCGGAATGCCAAGCCCAAGCTTGATCAGCAATGCCGGTATCGTAAGCTGAAGCGTCGCGGGAATGCGCTCGGTCACCAGTGTGATTGCAGATTGGCCGTCGCGCATCGATATTCCCAGATCGCCGCGCGCGATGGCTCCGAAATAACGCAAATATTGCTGCCAGAGCGGGTCATCAAGCCCCCAGTTTTTCCGGAAGGCAGCTATGGCTTCAGGTGGAGCATCCGGCCCCATGATGATCTGGGCCGGATCACCGGACATACGCAGGACGACGAAAGCAAATGTAACCACGAGAAGGATGGTGACAAACGCGCGAACTCCGCGAACCATCAGAAATCTAAGCATGAGAAATATCCGTCTGCAGGGTTCCTGCAAAATGGCAGGCCACTTTGCGTCCCGCTGGCATGTCGAGGAGTTCAGGTGTCTCGCTGCTGCAGCGTGCAGCCGCAAAACGACAACGTGGATGAAAGGCGCAGCCATCAGGTCGCGCGGCAGGGTTCGGTGGCTCTCCCTGCAGGATTATGCGATCGCTGAGGGGAACACCGGCAACCGGCACACTGGACACCAGCGCCTGCGTATAGGGGTGGAGCGGTCGGGCAAAAATTTCGTCCGAGGATGCTTCTTCGACGATACGGCCCAGATACATAACCGCAACGCGATCCGAAATATTACGCACCACCTTCAGATCATGGCTGATGAAAACCATGGCTATGCCTTCACGTTCCTGCAAATCGCGCAAAAGGTTCACAACCTGCGCCTGGATGGAAACATCCAGCGCCGATACAGGCTCATCGCAAACGATGAGTTGCGGCTTGCATGCGATGGCGCGTGCAATGACGACACGCTGGCGCTGCCCGCCCGAAAGCTCATGCGGATAGCGAGAAGCCTGATCGGGACGGAGACCGACCGCTCGCATCAGCTCCACAACACGCGCTTTCTGCTCAGCAGGTGTTCCAATGCCATGGATTTCCAGCGGCTCGGCAATCTGACGGCCAATCGGCAGGCGTCGATCCAGAGCTGCCAGAGGGTCCTGATAGACGAGCTGCATACGCGCCCGTAAAGCGCGCCAGCCTGCAGTCTTCTGGCGAGGCAGGGCTGAACCTTCGAACGTGACTTCTCCCTCACTGGGATCTTCGAGACCGAGAAGCAGCCGCCCGGTCGTGGATTTACCCGAACCGGACTCGCCAACGATGCCCAGCGTTGTTGCCGGAGCGACCGATATGGAAAGCCCGTCGACGGCGCGCACTGCGACCGGTTTTGCAAAAGGGCCTTTGCGCGACGTGTATGTTTTGACAAGATCGCAAGCTTCGATGAGAGCGGCTGTCATTGTGCTATTGCCCTTGTGCTCGCCGGGGTTGAAATATGGCCGCCGACGGACGGCAGCAAATGCGACGCGGCCGGATAGGGATGAAAACAGGCGACCATACGCCCCTCACCGGCATCGTCCTGCGGGACACCGAGTCTTGGCAGGCTTCGAGCGCAGAGGTCACTCGCGCTCAAGCAGCGTGGCGAGAATGAGCAACCTTGCGGAAGCTTGCCGGGCTCAGGAACTGTGCCCTCGATGGGTATGAGCCGGCTGCGCCCGCCCTCAAGGCTGGGAATGGAATCAAACAGGCCGTGCGTGTAAGGATGACGCGGAGCAGTAAAAAGCGCTTCGGTCCGGGCCTGTTCGACGATACGCCCGGCATACATGACGGAGACCCGTTCGCAAATTTGCGATACAGCCCCAAGATCATGACTGATAAAGACCACAGCCATGCCGGTTTCCGCACGCAATGCAGCCAATAGATCAAGAATTTGAGCCTGAATCGTAGCATCAAGTGCTGTCGTAGGCTCATCTGCAATCAGGATATCGGGATTACCTGCCAGCGCCATGGCAATCATCAAGCGCTGGTTTTGACCACCGGAAAATTCGTGCGGATAATTATCGATGCGTCGGCCTGCATCCGGTATCCCCACCAGTTCCATCAATCGCAAAGCTTCCGCCCGGGCGGCTGATCCTTTCAGGTTACGATGAAGCCGCACGGCTTCCTCAATCTGTCGCCCAACCCGGATAACCGGATTCAACGAACTCGACGGGTCCTGAAAGATCATCGCAATTCGACCACCCCGAACACCTTCGAGCGTGCTGCGCGATGCGGTCAGCAATTCTGTTCCTTCTAGGAGAACACTACCGGAGATCGACGCCTTCTTCGGCAGGAGGCCGAGCGCCGCCAGCCAGGTCACAGACTTGCCGCAGCCAGACTCTCCGACTAATCCGACGGCTTCGCCCCGCTCAATCGAGAGGTCGATACCATGCAGAACCGGCACGCCATCAAAGGCTACTTTGAGATTGGAAATTTCGACCAGCGGCATCATGCAATCCTTCTGGTTCATTCACAGTCGCGGGGCTTGAAACCCCAAAGGAAAAGCGAGCCCGGCCGAACCGGGCCCGCCTCTACAAATGGATCATGCCCAGTTGTTTTTGCGGAAATCCATTGCGAAAGCAGGCGCCGCCTTCCACTTCAATGACTTCGGCTTGGCAGTGAACGTCGCGTTCTGGTGAAGGACTGTGTAAGCAGGGTCTTCCCGTTCACAGATTTCCAGCATCCGCTTGAACGCTTCCTTGCGTTTGGCATGGTCGGTGCTGGTTTCCAGAATGACGGAAAGCTTGTTTGCTTCCTCATTCGTCCACTCGCCGACCTGTTGCTGCTGGCCATTCGGACCATGCTGACTCACGATGGAAGAAACCGGGTCGTTGAATGGCGCGGAATTAGACCAGTCGCGCACGGCACGTCCTGGGCTCTTCTCCAGAACCTGCTGCCAGTTTTCCTGCATCTGGATTTCAACGTTCAGGCCCACCTGATTCCACATCTCCACAAGGATCTGCGCAGTTGGGGTCTGGTTAGTATAGTAATTGTTGAGCAGGCGGTAAGGGATTGCATCACCCTTGTAACCAGCTTCTTTCAAAAGCTGTTTGGCGAGATCCGGGTTATACTCCGGAACATTCCAGCCCTGAACGAACATATCGCCATAATAATCCCACTGGAGACCAGCCGGAACGACCGTACGTCCGGCCCACAGCGAATCTACGATCGCCTGGCGATCGATCGCATGGGTGAATGCGCGACGCACCAACGGATTTTCCAGTTGCGGATGGAACTTGTCGAACACGGTTAGACGGTGGTTGAGAATCGTGCCGCCCTGAACCTCGAAAGCGTCATTCTTTTCGATGCCCTCGATCTGATCCGGCGGAATATCGCAGGCAAACTGATATTCACCCGAGAGCAGACCATTGATGCGGGAGGCCACTTCCGGTACTTCGATGAAGCGGATCTGCTTCAGCGGCGGGCGTCCACCCCAATATTCGTCATGAGCTTCGAGCACCAGCATATTGTCAGGCTTGAACTCGACAACCTTGTAAGGCCCGGTAGTAACCGGCTTGCGCGCCCAATCGAGATAGCTCGGCGACTCTTCCCAACCACGACGGCTCATGATCTGGCTGCCGTAACGGGAGATGCGGCCTTCCATCGTGACGTCCGGCGTACCGTTCTTGAAGCGTACGGTATATTTGTCGACTACTTCGACACCGAGAAGGGCTGGCCACGAGCGGCGTGCCGTTGCTGGCACTTCAAGCGGCAGTTCCTTGCTTTCACGGCCGAGCGGGTTTTTCTCCGAGACATATATTGTCTTGCCTTCGGCGGGCTGCGTGTCGCCAAACATACGTTCCTTGCCAAAGGTGAAGGCAACGTCCTCGGCGGTCATCTCGTCGCCATTGTGGAACTTCACGCCTTGCCGGAGTTTCAGTTCAACGGTTTTGTCGTCAATGCGGGTCCATTCGGTCGCAAGACCTGGCACTGCGGAAAGACCGCCCAGCCAGTCACGGTCGATCAACGCTTCCCAGATACTGGAGAAGAAAACGCGTTCGCCGACATTCGACTGTTCGCGAAGAACGTCGAGCGTATTGCTGTTTGCCACCTTCTGGACAGCAATGGTGATCGATGGGCGATTGTCAGCCTGTGCGATTGCAAAGCGCGGCAGGACGAGCGAACCGGCGGCACCGGCTGAAAGGCCAAGCATTCCGCGTCGGGTCAGATTGATCATTTGGTTGCTCCTGAGATCAATGGTTGCGCGTTGTCAGCCCTTGCGGGCCGGATCTGTAATGGGTGAGTGTCCGGTCGGCATGAGACAGCCGCCACGACAAAGCCTTCTGGGCGTAGTCGCGAACGAGAACCGCATAAGCGGGGTCTTCAGCCAGATTGTTGAATTCGTGCGGGTCTGCCTTCAAATCGAAGAACAGTGGCGGCAAGGCCGCAAAATGCACGTACTTGTAGTTTCCGTCCTCAATTACGCAAAGGCTGCAATCATCTTGGGAAAGCTGCACCGAGTTCTGCGGCTGATCGTAGAAGACGTCGCGGAAGTCGAACTCGTAATGCAGTTCTGTACGCCAGTCGGCGGGCTTTCCCTCGCCCAGAAACGGCAGTAGCGAACGTCCGTCGCAAGCACGTGGCGTTTCCCCGCCCAACCACTCGAGGATGGTTGGCATGACATCGATGCTTTCGGAAAAGCCTTCTTCGATCTGGCCAGCGTGCCGGTTCTGTCCTGCATCCTTTATAACCAAAGGAATGCGGAAACTTTCGTCATTGTAGCCGATCTTGCCAAGCAGATGATGATCACCGAGCTGCTCACCGTGATCGCTGGTGAAGATGATCAGTGTATCGTCCCACTGACCCGTTTCATCAAGGTAAGCGAAGACCCGCCCCAGACAATCGTCGATTTCCGTAATCAGGCCGCAATAGGTGGCGCGCATTTGGCGAATCTCACCTTCGTCAAGCGTTGCACCCGACCCTTCCGCCCCATGAAAGAACGAACCGCGCCTGATGTGATCGATATAATGCTTCATAAGGGGATGCTGTGCCGCTTCGGCGTCCGGACTATCCGCGCGAACAGGCGCAGGCATATCTTCGGCCTTGTACATCGCATGATAAGGCGCGGAGGCGACGAATGGCGGATGTGGACGATAATAGCCAAGATGCAGGAAGAAAGGCTTGCCATCCCTCCCCTTCAAGTATGTCAGCGCGCGTTCGGTGAAGAATGTGGAATCCGAAAACTCCCTCGGGATACGCGACGGCTTTTCGGTAGCGCCCGGAACGGAATGCTCCCCCTCCGGCAGCCAGATATCTTCGCGATTTTCCGGCAGTTCGAAGCCGTTCTGCGCCACCCAGCCAAAATACCCGTCCATATTGGGTTCGAATGCGCCTACGGAGCGAAACCCGTCCATGATATCGCCAAGAACCGTAAAACGCGGATCTCTGTGGGACGTCGAGCGCGGATCAGGTGTCGTCGTCGTGTAACCGATGAGCGCGGGATCGTAGCCGATGGCGCGGAGGGCTTTGCCGAGATTCAAATGGCGCTGATCAAGCGGAACGGTGTTCTGCACTGCCCGATGGTTCATCAGGTAGAGCCCCGTAAGCAGGCTTGCTCTTGCCGGGCCACACGGCACGCAGGTCGTGACGTGATTGCGGAAGGTCAAGCCTTCCCGGCAAAGGCGATCAAGATTGGGAGTTTTGAGGAAGGGTTTGCGCCCCTCCGCCCGCATCAGGTGAGGGATAAAATCTGCTCGCCATTGATCAACGACGATAAGCAGGACATTTTTTCTGGTCATGTTGGCCTCGTTATTTCCGAGGCTTACTAGGACCCTTATATATCAAGGGCATGACCCTTGTGTAATGTTTTGGTGAAGCTCTGATTACAGAAACGCCGACCAAAGGTCGGCGTTTCACATATGTCGATGGAATAGCCGATTATTCCGCTTTGGCTTCGATATCGACTTTGTCGAGCAGAGTGAGCGGATCTTGCGATGCCGCTACCATTTCGAGAGCGCCAATTCCCTTTTCAGCTTTCGCTTTGACAGAGAGCTCGAAAATGTTTGGCTTTGCGAGGAAAGTAGAAAACGCCGTCGCAACATCCTGCAATTGTGGCTGGTCTGCTGCCAGCTCCTGCAGAGAGGCTGCAGCCATCAAAGACATCGTGCTGCGCACTTCATCTTCCGACATATCCTTTTCTTTGGCATAAGTCTTGATAGCCTTGGAGATGATGCCCTTTTCCTCAATTTTCAGGTTTACCTGCTTGGCCTTGAGCCCAAGCAGAGCGACCTGCATCATCACCTTGTCGCCAGAAAAGAATTCCTTCGTCAAACCGCCCATCAAACCGGACATAGATACAGTACCCATATCCTTGCCGCTGATCGAGATGTCCTTGATGATCAGATTCTGGTTTGCTTCATCCCAGCTTGCCTCAAAATTTGAAGACATGGTGAGACTATCATAGCCAAGTGCCCGAAGCTGCTGGTAAAACTCGTCATCAGCCTGTGTCGGCACTTTGAGCGACATATCTTCGTACGCGACGCGTACATCGGTCGGAATACCGTTGTAAGGTTTGTTGAGAGCGACTTCGTAGCTCTTCATAGCGAACTGAATGCGTTCAGGCAGCGAAGGAACCGACGGTTCTTCGGTTGCAGCCTGATCTCCATCGTCCGCGTTTTCCTCGCCTGCATCCACATCTTCAGACTTTTCATATGGCAGATCGGCGTCGATCCCCACGACCTTAAGCGTGCCGAATTCCGGAAGCATGGTCGTGAAAGGGAAGTTTTCAACTTCTTCCTCATTCAGCGCGGCAAACTTTTTCAGGGCTTCAACTGAAGTTGCCCAGGAGAAGCCCTTCAAGGAAGCTTCCTCCATCTTCATGTAGTCCTGACCTTCGGAGAAGGCCAAACCTTTGATCGTCGCATCCATCTTCTGATTGTCGAAAGAAACTACGACGCGCTCGATACCGCCTTTGCCTTTCGACGCATCAGTCGGTTCGATTTTCATGCCGAGCATTTCGACATCGCCCTTGCCGATCATGTCAAACAGAGAGCTCAACTGAAGAATAAGCTCGCGCGTTTCTTCCGGCGAAAGCTCGTCCGCATTTTCGAGGGACTGGAGCTTGTTCAAGGTTTCGGTAAACGGCACGGCAGGCATGCGAGCCGTGAACCCGCTGCTGCGAATTTCATCATAGCTGAAATTCGCATCCTTCGTCTTCATGACGATATTCTTCGCCGAGAACGGACCATAGACTGGCTTTGCTTCCTTGTCGTCCGGGCCTGCCTTTTCGGTGTAGAGACGGGCGAGGAAGACACCATCGATGTCCTTGCCTTCTGCGGCACCCATAGTGCCTGTCATCTTGTCCGAGACTTTTTCACCGTCTTCACCCGGCACTTGGATCGTGAAGTCGAAAGCCGTGCCGCCCGCCGTATAACGAGCAACCTTACCAAGGTTGATATCTTCCAGTGCAACGTCCTTGTAGACGATGTTCTGTTCGTTATTCGCGACGGTCTGGATAACCTTGATTTCCTGCGCAGTCAGGCGCTTTGCCGAAAACCGACCAACGCGCTCCGGCAGCGTCAGACCGCTATTGCCGAAAGTATCTTTCAGCATGGCGATATCGAAATTAGCGTCCTCGATTGCCACGCTTGGAATTGAAATCTTGTAGTTTCCGATCTCCGTATCAATGCCCGACGCATTCAGCATGCCGGTGAGGAACAGAAACTTGGGGCGTCCGTCAACCGAAGCGATACGAACGTTGGAGCCATCCTTCAGCGGCAACGTCACGTCGCGCAGATGAATACGTCCGAGAAAGTCGGCTTCGACGGACGAAGCCTTGCCGCCACGCTTTTCAAGCTGCGACGTAATCGTCTTCTCAAGTGTGATCTTGTATCCGGTCAAACCGGCCGCAGCGATAGCGATTACCGCAACTGCCGCCCATAGCGCCTTGCGCCCACCCTTACGGGTTCCGTTCTTTGCCTGCTCCACGATGCTGGTCCTTTCAGCGCAAATTAAAACGGTGTCTGTGCAAGCCATTGCCAGAACGAATTCGCAGACGAAAGGGAGGCTTCGACATCGCGTAAATACGGCTGAAACAACTGCTTGAAACACACAGCCTGAATCGGTCAGGCAGACAGATGCTCTAACTACCTGAAATTGCAAGCGCAAGCAGGATCGTAAAAGTTTCTCACAATATTTTACAGTTTGCTCAAGCAATACTCGAACAAAGCAACGCGCGAAGCATTATCGGTTCGAATGAAATATCTATGGAGCCATTTCAGCTATTGAAGCGGTTACTACCCCTCTCAATCAAGCATCGAGATACTGTCAGCCACTCAAAGTGGGTGATCGGGATGCGGAGATGTACCATAGGCACCCCAGATCGATTGATCGAAATTCACGATGGCACCCGTCATCAAGCCGGATTCTTCCGAAGCCAGAAATGCTATCGCGCGAGCAACTTCACTTGGATCGATCAATCTACCGAAAGGCTGGCTCTTCGCCGCGTCATCCAGCCAGTTCTCCGGCGCATTATGAAATTCACGTTGGATACGATCTTCACCGTCCGATGCCATCCAACCGATATTCAGGCTATTGATGCGGATACGATTGCGCAGAACCGAATAGGCCACATTCCGGGTCAGTGTGTCCAGCGCCCCCTTGGAAGCACAATAAGCTGCAATAAAAGGCTGGCCGCCCATCGACGACATCGAAGAAATGTTGACGATTGTCCCTTGCGCCTTATCGCGTCGGAACAGTTTTATTGCCTCTTGAATGAGGAAGAATGGCGCTCGTGTATTCACCGCAAACAAACGGTCGAACAATTCCGGGCTCGTATCCAGAATGGTGCCCCGATCCGTCAAACCCGCAGCGTTTACGAGAACGTCAAGCCTTCCAAAAACACGGTCGGCTTCCGAAACGATCTTGCAACAGTCTTCCACCTTCTCAAGATCAGCCTGCACGAAGACCGCTTTGGCTCCAAGATTTGCCAACTGATCGACTTGCGCTCGCCCTTTTTCAACCGAACGCCCGCATATAACGAGACCTTTGGCGCCTCTCTCTGCAAACAGTTTCGCAGTTGCTGCGCCAAGCCCTTGCGTGCTTCCGGTAATGACGGCAACTTTGCCGCTGAATTGTCCGCTCATTCTACGCTCCAAAAATCCCGGTCAGACCCGATCGCCCAGTTCAGCAGTCAGGTCGGCGAGTTCCTGTCCGCCCGCCATGAGGCTTTGCAATTCGTCCATGTCCACATCGTTCTTCGTGCGTGTTCCAAGCGTTACCCCGCGATTGAGAACTGTGAACTTGTCACCGACTGCATGAGCATGACGAACATTATGTGTGATGAAGATCACACCGAGCCCGCGTGAGCGTACAAGATTGATATATTTGAGAACCATAGCCGTTTGCCGCACGCCCAAGGCAGAGGTAGGCTCATCGAGGATCAGCACCTTTGCGCCAAAATAGACGGCGCGGGCAATCGCCACACATTGGCGCTCACCGCCGGATAGAGTTCCGACAGCCTGCTGCGGATCACGGACATCGATCCCGATCCTGCGCATCTCTTCACGCGTTACTTCTTCGGCCTGCTGTGTGTCGAACCAGCGGAACGGCCCGACGCCCTTTGTCGGCTCGCGTCCAAGAAAGAAATTCCGCATGACCGACATCAGCGGGATCATCGCAAGATCCTGATAAACGGTTGCAATGCCATGATCCAGCGCATCGCGGGGGCTTTTGAAGATGACCGGCTTCCCCTCGACCAGAAAGTCGCCGCTGGTCGGCTTGTGAACACCAGAGAGCGTCTTGATCAGGGTTGATTTGCCTGCACCATTGTCGCCAAGCAGACAATGCACCTGTCCCGGTTCCACGCTCAGCGAGACGCCGTTCAACGCAATGACCGGACCGAAATGTTTAACAAGATTGCGAACTTCAATTATGGGTGTGGTCATGGCAAATCTCCCTCTCAGCGCTCGCCGGTCGCGCGCTTGCGAATGAAATTGTTGAAGAGCACCGCGATCAGAAGCATTCCGCCGAGGAACACCAGATACCAGTCCTGATCGATCTGGGTATAGGTCAGCCCGATCAGCACCATGCCGAAGATGATCGCGCCGAAGAACGCACCAATTGCAGAACCATAGCCGCCGGTCAGCAGACAGCCGCCGATAACCGCAGCGATAATCGCCTCGAACTCCTTCTGGAAGCCACGGCGCGCATCGGTTGAACCCGCATCCAGAACGGTAAGGATAGCCACTAGCGCCGCAGCCATTGCCGTACACATGAACAGCGTCGTCTTGACGCGACGCACGGGCACGCCGGAATTGCGTGCAGCCAGAGCGTCACCGCCTGCCGCAAAAATCCAGTTGCCGAAACGTGTGCGCACCAGCACATAGGTTGCGATAAGGGCAATGGCGATGAACCAGAGAACCTCGACTGGCACACCTTTTACCGAAGGCTCACCATTGGGAAATTTGTCAATCAGGTCGTTTTCAGCCATCCAGACGAAAAATCCCTGAAAGGCATCGCCCGAAAAAATACCGGCAAGATAACTGCCTGCAACCGCTTCCTTCACCCCACGCAACTGGGTAGCGCCACCTGTTGCCCATTTCAGCCCAACCAGCGACAGACCGCGCAGAATGAACAGGAATGCGAGCGTTACGATAAAGGATGGCAATCCAGTCCGGATAACAATCTGGGCATTCACCACACCCACAAATGCGGCAAACAGCAAGGTAACAATGATGGCGATGGCAAGCGGCACCTGCCATACAACCAAAGCTGCGGCGAAGATCAAGCCAGCAAAAGCCACCATCGAGCCGATAGAGAGGTCGAATTCACCGCCAATCATGAGAAGTGCCGCAGCGACGGCTAGAATACCGAGCTGCGAAGCAGGGGCCATGAAGTTCATAATGCCGGCTGCGGTAAACATAGCCGGATTGGCAACTGAGACGAAAAAGATCGTAATAAGGATCAGGCCGGAGACCGCCCCCAATTCCGGCCGGCTCAGGAGCCGTTGCAATGGGCTCGCCGACTGAAGTCGTTCATCCTTCGATAGCGCCGCCGTGCTGGCCTTTTCATGGGGAAGTGGCTCACTCATGATCTTCTCCTGATTCATTCTGGGCACAGAGACCCGTTCCCGCCCATTTTCATGGGCGGGTTCGATATCAGATGGTCTAAATGATGCTTACCGGATGCCTTTGGCCGAAAGTTCCACGACCTGCTTGGCCTTGTCCTTGGTGATCAGGTTCGGGCCTGATGGGACATTGCCACCCGGCATCAAACCGTACTTCGCGTTAAGCGCGAGGAACGATACCGGAAGATAGCCTTGCAGGAACTGCTGCTGGTCGATGGCGAAATCCGCCTGTCCCTTTTCGACAGCTTCCAGGAAGCCCGCCGACATATCGAACGTCGCAACATGGATTCCACTGCGACCGCTTTCGGCAGCGGCTTTCACAGCCGGTTCACCTGCCAATGTCGCATTGAGCGTCAGGATTGTGTCGACGGCAGCGTCAGATGCCAAGGCAGCACGAACCTTGGCTTCGTTTTCAGCAGGATCGGTCGATGTCGGCAGAACCGTTACATCGCCAAAGCCTTCCTTGAAGCCTGCGCAGCGCTGATCGAGCGAGACGTTACCCACTTCCTGATTGACGCAAATGCCCTTCTTGCCGCCAGCATTCTTCAATGCTTCGCCTGCGACCTTACCGGCATCGAATTCATCCTGACCGACATGCAGCAGAGCGCCAAGCTTCTTCGAGGCATCGGAGCCGGAATTCATGGAAATGACCGGAATACCAGCTGCTACAGCACGCTGGATCGACGGTCCAAGCGCATCCGCATCTGGAATGGAAACCACAATACCCTGCGGCTTCTGGTTGATCGCGGCGTCGATAAGCTGGGCCATCTGCACCATGTCAAAGGTTTCCGGTGCACGATATTCGACTTTCGCGCCCGTATCCTTCGCCGCTTCGGCAACGCCGTTCTTCACGACAGACCAGAACGGGTCCGAAGCCTGACCATGGCTGACGACGACGATATTAATATCGGCCGCGTGAGCTGCGAAAGACGCAGCCAGCAAGGCCACCCCGGCTACGGCCGACTTCAATAGAGATTGCATGTTCACTCCTCCCTTGTCCGGCACTCCCCGCCGGTTTGCGTTAACGCTTTACCTTTCGCCTACTGTATTCCGGCGCTCCTCCAAGCGTTTTACCCGTGAACACATGCAGCTCGTGGATCTTTTCAATAGAATGAAACATTCATAACAAATTATCGTGGAATTATAATTCCATTTCTGGTAGCCCATGTCAATCGCATAAGCTGCCGACGATATGCTTATTTCCCAAAGGAGTTGCGCAGCACCAAACGCTTCGACCATCGTTTCTGGAGGAATGACAATGGCTGATAGGGCTGAGGTTGTGGTGACAGGTTTGATCGGGTCCGGTTTCATGGGCAAGACGCACGCCCTCGCGCTCGCAAACGTCAACCGGGTGTTCGACTTACCGATTGAAGTGCAGCTTCACACATTGGCCGATGTGAATGTGGAATTGGCAAAAAAAGCCGCAAAACAACTGGGATTTGCAAATGCTACCGACAATTGGCGTACACTGATCTCAAACCCGGATATCAATCTCATCGACATCACAACGCCAAACCGGTTTCACAGGGAAATGGCGCTCGCCGCCATTGAAGCGGGCAAACACGTCTATTGTGAAAAGCCGCTTGCACCCACCGCTGCTGAGTGCCTCGAAATGACGCTCGCCGCGGAACGGAAAGGTGTTCAGACTGCCGTTGGGTTCAACTATCTGAAAAATCCGATGATAAAACTGGTCAAGGAAATCATCGACAGCGGTGAACTGGGCGAAATTCGCAATTTTCGCGGTATTCATGCGGAAGACTTCATGGCGGACGCTCACATTCCATGGACCTGGCGTCTTGATCCGGCAGGTGGTGGAGGAGCATTAGCCGATATAGGCAGCCATATCATCGCTACAGCACGCCATCTTGTTGGGCCGATAACGGCGGTAATGGGAGACGCCGTCACAATCATCAATGAGCGCCCAGATAGTTTGAACCTTTCGCAGATGAAACCTGTGGAAGTGGACGATGTTTGCCGCGCTTTCGTACGTTTTGAAAACGGAGCGACCGGTACACTCGAAGCAAGCTGGATCACCAGCGGTCGCAAGATGCAGCACGATTTCGAGATTTCCGGATCGAAAGGCTCCCTGTTCTTTTCGCAGGAGCGCTTCAACGAACTCGACCTGTTTCTCTTTTCCGACAAAAAGGGACAACAGGGCTTCCGCAAGATTTTCGCCGGACCTGAACACGAACCCTATGGCGCATTTTGCGTAGCTGGCGGCCATCAGATTGGCTTCAATGATCTCAAGACAATCGAAGTGCGCGACTTCCTACTTGCCACAATGGGACAGAAGAACAATCACGCCGATTTTCGCGAAGGATATGAAGTCCAGAAGACGGTAGAAATCATCTACGCCTCCTCCCGCGAGCGTCAGTGGAAAAATGTCTAGCCTACACGGGAGGTCGGATGGACGATGAACTCGCCATCCACCGTCATGATTTTCGCTCGAATACCGTAGACATCATGCAATAGCTGTGGCGTGAGAACTTTCGTTGGTTCCCCATCCGCAACGATATGTCCCCTGTCGAGCAGAATAAGGCGCGTGCAATGCTGTGCCGCAAGGCTCAACTCATGCAATGAGGCGACGACAGTCCTGCCCTCTTTTGCAAGTTCAGCGAAGCTTTCCATCAGCCCAAGCTGATGAGAAGGGTCGAGCCCGGCCACTGGCTCATCGGCGAGTATTACAGGTGTATCCTGCGCCAGAACGCGTGCGATCAGCACGCGCGCCCGCTCTCCACCGGAAAGCTCGATCGCCGACCTTTCCCGAAATCGCGTAACGTCCATGCGCTGCATTGCAGTCTCGATGAGCATTTTATCCTGCGCACTCATGCTCGCAAAAACCGGCTTCAAAGCCGAGCGCCCCAAAGAAACAAGCATCTCCACTGATACCGGCCATGCAACATCACGCTCCTGCGGCAGATAAGCCAGGTTCTGCGCTTTTGTTGAAGCGCTCATGTAGCGCACATCGCCCGTGTCGAGCGAAATATCCCCGCTGGACCTCACAAGTCCCAAAATGGCGCGCAACAATGTCGTTTTCCCGGCGCCGTTAGGTCCGATCAGCCCGATGAATTCACCGCCATGAATATCGAAACTTGCGTCGCTGAGTGCCGCCTTCCCGCCAAGCGTAACGGAAAGATTTTTTATCGAAAGCGATGTCATACAAGCTGCCTCCGATACTTGAACACAAGCCACAGAAAGAATGGTGCGCCAATGATTGCCGTCAGAACGCCCAGTTTCAGTTCACGCCCCGGCATGACGACACGCACCAATACGTCAGCCGCCAACAACAGGGCGGCCCCGCCGAAACCGCTTGCAACCAGCAATCGTGATGGACGCGCACCGACAAGCGGACGCAGAAGATGAGGAACGACCAGCCCTACGAAACCGATGGCACCGGCAACAGCGGTGGAAGCACCCACGCAGGCAGCTGTACCTAGCACGGCAAAAAGCTGCACACGAGCCAGATTGACGCCCATCGTTGCCGCAGCATCGGCCCCCAGTGTCAGACTGTCGAGTGATCGCCCGAGTGCCAGGAGCATCGCCCAGCCAATAAGGATAAATGGTGCGGCGAGAGCCACATGCGTCATCGATCTGTCGGCCAGCGAACCGAGCATCCAGAAGACGATTTCCATTGCGGCAAACGGGTTGGGCGACAGGTTGAGCGCCAGCGCCGTCAATGCACCAGCAAGACTGGTTACCGCGACACCGGCCAATATGACCGCAAGCGTACCGGCATTGCGCCCGGCCAGAAGCTTGACGAGAAACACCGACACAAAGGCACCTGCCAGCGCGAGGAGCGGCAAAGCCAGCGGAAACAAGAGTGAGAGACCGCTATAAATAGCGATAACCGCACCGAATGACGCGGATGCGCTCACGCCAAGCAGGCCGGGTTCGGCGAGCGGGTTGCGCAGGTAGCCCTGCAAGGCAGCGCCGGAAAATCCAAGCGAGGCACCGATAAGAAGCGCGAGCAGTGCCCGAGGCAAGCGAATTTCGCGCATGACCAGCACGATCATTTCGCTGTCATCACCAAAAAGCGCCTTGAGGCTGTCAGGGACACTAATCGCCGCCGGCCCGGTCAGCAACGAAACAATGAAGAGCAAAACCACAAGCATGGCCAGCCCGCCGAGCAGAAGATAGAAGCGGTTACGTTCAGTCACGCGCCGCCTCCGCAAGTTCCGCCACGGCTTCGACGCTGAATGGCCCACCGCAAACCGTCAGATTATCCGCTATCGTCACCGCTCTCGCCTGTTTTTCAAGCGCCCGCAACACCGGATGTTCGAAATTCTCGAAAGCCAGCGCAGGCGCACGATCTCTTGAACTACGCACTAGAATATCCGGCTTCTCGAGCACCAGCTTTTCCAGCGGCAGCAGAGTTGAACCGCTGACCCCCGCCTTGTCGGCCAGATTATCAAGTCCGGCAAGACGCACAGCCTCATCCACCAGTGTTCCCCGACCTGACGTGTAACTGTTGGCATAATAAAGCGCCACCGTCTTGCGGCGAACCGGAAGCTGGATTGCCGCCAAAGCAGTTTTCATTCTATCGATTTCCCGACTGGCTTCCGCCTGTCTTCCGAGTAACTCACCCATACGATGCAGATGGTCTTCTATATCGCCGAACGAGCGTGCTGGCGCGAACTCTTCCACACGAACACCGAGCCTGCGCAATAGCCCAACCGTTGCCCTCGACGAGAATGTGCCCGCCAGCACAAGATCAGGTTTCATCAGAAAGACTTCTTCTGCCTGCGCATGGTTGACCGGAAACTCCCGGGCTTTTGCCGCCATGACGGACAATTCCGGGTCCTGCGACAAGTACGAAACCGACTGCAACTGGCCCTCATTGGCCAGCAGCAATGCCAGCTGATCGGTGCATACGTTGATGGAAACGACGTGATGGGGAATGTCCCCCGCGTCTGCCGAATTTCGAACGAAAAGGGCCAGCCCCGCCGCGAGGCAGAAGCTGGTGATCCATTTTGCGGATGCCCTTTTCATTCTCTGTTCAGCCTCAGAAATTCCGGGTCAATCCGAGATTGATCGTGCGTCCCGGTGCAATATAGCCAGAGGTGGTCTGATAGTCCTTGTCAAAAATATTCTCGACCGAGAACTTCAACTGCGACTGCTTGTCGATGGAATAGAGCGCCACGAAATCAGCCGTCACATAATCTCCGAGTTTCTTGCTATTTGCAGCATCTGCATAACGCGAACCGCCATAAATCAGCCTTGCAGTCAGATCGAGCTTTTCAATCGGCGTGAAATTGACCTCTGCCGCCCCCTTGAAACGTTCGCGATAGGGAAGGTCGTTTCCGGTGTCTTCATCGATTGGCCGTTTGAAGTCCACTATGCCTTTGACACCCCACTGATCGTTGAAGCGATGATCGAGCGTCGCTTCAAACCCGGTTATGTGAGCCCGATCAACGTTTACGGGCAACCAGAAATGTGTTTGCTCATCCTCTCGCCAACTGATGCCCTGCTTTAACCGGGTGTCGTAGAAAGCCATATCCAGAGTAGTGCCAGCACCGATCCGCCAATTCAAACCGAGTTCATATGAACCCGATTTTTCGGGTTTCAGATCAGGGTTTCCCGACATCGGATAATAAAGATCATTAAACGTCGGCGCGCGGAAACCTGTCGCATAAGAAGACCTCAGCACCAGATCGGGCAAAATTTCATAGCTCGCGCCAAGGTTATAAGTGGCAACGTCGCCAAATTGACTGTTGTGGTCGTAACGAACGCCACCATCAACGCGCAACGCCTCATATTCCAGCGAATACTGACCAAATACTGCAGCCAGATTACGACTGGTTTCATCGTAAGCAACGGTGGTGTTGATCTCCTCACGATAGGCTTCCACACCACCAGTCACGGTATGATTGACGTTGCCGGTATCAAAACTCTTCTCCGTCGACGCAAAGACCCCATAACGCTTGGTTTCAAACCGGTCCGAACCGCTCACGCCTTTCCGGAAGTTGCGGCTGTTGTCGATACCGCTGCTGAATTCCAGCGTGGATGACCAGTCCGCCGTATGATCGATGCGCGTTCCGATCTTGCCCGTAAATGCGGTACTATCGGCCTGGTCCGGTGACGGTGCCTTGGCATCATATTGATTGCGCCCTCGGCTAAGGAGACCGTCCGCATAAATTCTACCCCAGTCGAAGTCCTTCGACAGGGCAAAGTTGAAAGAGCCTTGCAGAAATCCGTCGCGATCCGGTTCATGCCCATAGGCATCTGCTGTGGTGAAATCATATCCTTGGGTGCCAGTTATGGCTGCACCGAAAGCATAGTCGATACCATCGTTACTCCGTCCCTGAATGGACCCGGACGCATACCCACCCCATGGGTGGCTGACACCGGTAGAAAGACTGCCGCACCAGGAGCGCTCACCGCAAGCGCCACCCTGCTTGGTGATGATATTGATCACCCCACCCATGGCATCGGCACCGTATTGCGCTGAATGCGCACCCTTTGCGATCTCAATGCGGTCGATCGAACTCAGGGGAATATTCGCCAACGCGGTTGAGCCGCTTGTTGCCGACGCGGTGCGCACGCCATTGACCAGAACGACCGTCTGCGTGGAGGACATCCCGCGAATGGAAATTCCGGCGGAAGAGCCCTGCCCACCATTCGTCTTGATGGAAACCCCGCTATAGGACTTCAGCAGCGACTGCAGATCCGGAGCTGCCGAGCGTTCTATGTCCGCTGAATCGATCACAGTCACGGACGAGGTCGAGCGCTGCAGCGAAGATGCGCGGCGCAATGGCGTGATCACGATTGTATCAAGGACGACACTACCATCGCTGTCTGGCAGACTCTGAGCAAGTGTCGTGGACGGCAGCGCAAGAACACTGGCCGATACCAATAGAACAGATGATTTCAAAAGATGCATTTTCCCTCAACCCGCCGAACCGGAGACCGATACCGGCTTTTCCTCGCACCGCAGGTTGAAGTGATCATGGCACTGAAGTGCCCCTCTTCCCGACGGCAACATTTCAACAATGTCACCGCCACGGACAGCCGCGCCTGGACACACCCCGTATCCATGCATGGGTGACCGGATACGGCAGGTCTCCTGACTTCCGGGTCGTCGCTTTCCCTCCGCCTTCCCGAGTGCATCGACTGCTCTCAGTGGCTTTCACCGCTTGCGCGGCTGTGGAGGATAGCTCTCCGGTTACAGTTGCGGGGGCAGTCGCGGCATCAGCCAGAATGGCTTCACCGTGTTCCCTTTTCATCCGCCTCAATAGCGGAACCGTTTCCTGAGAATTGCGATAGCAACATGGTTAAGGATTCGCAACTCCGCTGAAGCGCAATCCGGCACAGAAAACTGAATCACATTCACAAGGAATGGATTCAGCCTCCTGTTTTCAAAGAATTTTCCTATCGCAGGAATGCGCGGAAACGCTGGAGCGCAAAATAAAACAACACCAAGCCAATGACGATCAGTGCCAGGAATTGCGGCCAGACAACGCCCAGCCCTGCTCCGCGAAACAGGATCGATTGCGCCAATATGACGAAATGCGTATTCGGCGCTGCCAGCATGATTGTCTGGATGATTTCAGGCATGCTTTCCCGGGGCGTTGTCCCTCCCGAAAGCACCTGCAAAGGCAAAAGCACCAACATCAGCAACATTCCAAACTGCGGCATCGACCCAGCCGCAGTGGCCAGAAAAATACCAAGGCTGGTCGTTGCGAAAAGCTGGAGCGCTGCACCAACGAGAAACAGCGACACCGACCCATAGATCGGAACGGCAAGCAGCCCCTGCACCACGAAAACCAGTGCAAACGCCGAGGCAACCAGCACGACCAGCCCCATGGACCAAATCTTGCTGACCATGATTTCAACCGGCGTCACTGGCATTACCAATAGATGTTCTATGGTTCCGTGTTCGCGTTCCCGAATAAGCGCGGCACCCGTCAGGATGATCGATAGCATCGTAACCGATGAAATCACATTGTTGATCGCCCCGAACCACCCCTTGTTCAAATCCTGATTGAACCTCGCCCTGAGATTGAGTTCGACGGGCGTTTGTGCACTACCCCGATAGCGATTGAGGAATTCGCTCACCTCACTCGACACAATCGACTGCACATAGCCGCCACCGGTAAAGGCCTGACTCATTCGGGTTGCATCGACATTGAGCTGAATGGTCGGCGAACGGCCAGCCAGAAGATCACGCTGGAAATTCGGCGGTATGTTCAGTGCAAATGTATCAAGCCCCTCATCCATCCGGGCATCCATTTCGTAGGATGAAATCAGCTTCGGCGGTACGAAATATGGCGGATAAAATGCCGTCGTGATCCGGCTCGAAACAGGCGACTGATCTTCATCGACAATAGCTATCGCCGCATTGTTGAGAGTCTCAGGCATCGCCTTCGAAGCCGTATAAATTGCAAGCGTAAAAGCATAGACGATCAGGATCAGCAGCATTGGATCGCGCGCCAGACCGCGCAGTTCCTTCACGCCAAGCTGGAATATGTTGGATATCCGCATCTTAGCTCGCCTGTTTCTTGAGAAGAACGATAGCGAGCGCCATGAGAACCGGCACCGCAATCAGCAGCGGCAAAAACGAGCCTGCGAGATCGGCAAACCCCAAGGCCTTGGAGAAAACCCCGCGCGAAATGGTTACGAAATAGGTCGCCGGATAGATTTTACCGATGAACGCGCCCGCACCTTGCAGCGACGATACGGGGTCAATGATACCGGAATACTGCACAGCCGGAATGAGTGTCAGAAGCGCCGTTCCGAAGATCGCTGCGATCTGGCTGTTCATGAAGGTGGACAGCACCAGCCCCATGCCGGTCGCGATCGTGACATAGAGCAGCGCCGCCAGCGCATAAGTCGGAAAACTCCCTGTGAACGGGACCCTGAAAATAAACACCGCAAAGGCTGTCAACATCAGGAAATTCAAAAATGCCAGCCCGATATAGGGCAGTTGCTTGCCGAACAGAAACTCGAATTTCGTCACGGGCGTCACGTAAAAATTGATAATCGACCCCAATTCTTTTTCGCGAACCACGCTCAACACTGCCAGCATCGAAGGGATCATGAGAAGCAGTAGCGGAATCACCGCCGGCACCATAGCTACGAGACTTTGCACATCGGGATTATAGCGGTAGCGTATCTCCAGATTGAAGCTGCCGACATTCGCCGCACTACCGTAAAGCTCACGGGCTTTCTGCGTCAGCCAGTTGGCGTGCATGCCTTGAACATAGCCTTTGATTGTCTCGGCTCGTGTGGGCATAGCGCCGTCAATCCAGGCGGCAACTTCCACCGGGCGCCCACGCATGACATCTGCGGCAAAATTCGGCGGTATCTCGATAGCCAGACTGATCTCGCCATCCCGCATTCGCCGGTCCAGATCATCGTAGTCGGTTATGGGAGGCTGTTCGGAAAAATAGCGCGAACCTGCAATCTGCTGCGTGTAATCACGGCTGATCGTCGTATCGTCACGGTCGAGCACCGCAAATTTCAGGTCCTCGACATCCAGGTTAATGCCATAGCCAATGACAAACATCAGGATGACACTACCGAGTATAGCCAATGTTGCGCGGATCGGATCGCGTTTCAGTTCAAGCGCCTCGCGCCGCGTATAGGCCAGCATTCGCCGCAGGTCCGGCAACCAGCTTGACGCCTTCTTTGGGTGCGTCTCGCCTATCTCTGTCGTCGGTTCTGGGAGAATTGCAGGCGACGCCACTGTTTGTTCTGTCTCGCCAATGGCGTCCTGAAGATATGCGACGAAAGCTTCTTCCAGAGTCTTAGCATGGCGACTTTCGGTAATCGCCTTAGGCGTATCGCTAATCAGAACTTTACCTGCATGCATCAGCGAAATCCGGTCGCAAAGCTCGGCTTCATTCATGAAATGGGTAGAAACGAAGATCGTAACATTGTCCTTACGCGACAGATCGGCGAGGATTTGCCAGAAAGCATCGCGAGCGACCGGGTCCACACCTGATGTCGGCTCATCAAGAATGAGAATATCAGGTGAATGGATCAAAGCCACAGCCAGTGACAGGCGCTGGCGGATACCGAGCGGCAAGGCGTCGGGTAAGGAATCCATAACCTCAATAAGATCAAATCGTTCGGTCAAATCCTTGATACGGCGCTCGGTCAGATCCGGTGCCATATCGAACAATTTGGCATGGAGTTCCAGATTCTGACGAACGGTCAACTCTGAATAGAGCGAAAACGCTTGCGACATGTATCCGACATGACGACGTATATCGATATCCTTGGGATCGACCTCTCGCCCGAACAGCCGCGCCGTTCCCTCACTGGCAGGCAACAACCCGGTCAAAACCTTCATGGTCGTGGTCTTGCCGCAACCGTTGGACCCCAGAAATCCGAAGATTTCACCACGCGGAATTCGAAAACTTACATCATTCACGGCAGTGAAGTTGCCGAAGCGAACAGTGACGTGTTCTGCTTCAATCGCGATCTCAGCATCCGCACCGAAATCACGATGTGGAATTTCGATATCCTGATGGCCTTTCCGCAATTCTTCCGGCAGGAGCGCGATGAAAGCCGCATCGAGATTGGGAGTATTGGTGCGCTGCAGCAATTCGTGCGGTGTACCCGTCGCCAGAATCTGCCCATCATTCATAGCGACCAACCAGTCAAAGCGCTCGGCCTCTTCCATATAGGCCGTGGCGACGATGACACTCATTCCGGGGCGATCCTCGCGGATGTCATCAATCAGCTCCCAGAACTGGCGCCGGGATAGAGGGTCAACGCCCGTCGTTGGCTCATCGAGTATAAGCAGGTCAGGATCATGGATGAGCGAACAGCACAGGCTGGTCTTCTGCTTCATCCCGCCTGATAGCTTGCCAGCCGGGCGATCCGCGAAAGCCGACATGCCCGTGCGTGCCAGAAGATCGACGATGCGACGCTCACGCTCTTTTCGATTATGTCCGAACAGCCGTCCGAAAAAGTCGATATTCTCGAACACCGAAAGCGTGGGATAGAGGTTCTTCCCAAGCCCCTGCGGCATATAGGCAATACGGGGATAAGCAGACTGAAGATGCCGCTTATCTGAAATATCACCGCCGAGAACCTCGATGCGCCCTTGTTGCATCGTTCGCGCTCCGGCGACCAGCGATAACAGGCTCGATTTCCCAACCCCGTCAGGCCCGATCAAACCAACCATGCAGCCAGCGGGAATATCAAGGTTCACCTCGCGCAGAGCCCGTGCCTTCCCGTAGGACAGTCCTACGCCTTGCGCGCGGACGACAAAGCTGTCGTCTTTGGCACCAGCTTCGACAGGAGCGTCGTTCATTTCACGGTTTCCGCAAGATTTTTCGGCCACTCAGCATTAGGGTCAAGCTTGACATAAGCCATGCCCGGCAATCCGGTTTTCACCTGCTGGATATATTTTTGAAGCAGTTCTTGCGGGATTTTCGCCTTCACGCGGAACATCAGCTTCTGGCGCTCTTCCTCCGTTTCAACGGTCTTCGGCGTAAATTGGGCCACGTCAGCCACAAAGCTGATCTTTGCTGGAATGACATATTGCGGCGCGGCATCGAGAACGATCCGGGCATCGGCACCCATGGCCACCCGCCCGGCCTGCGCCGTCGGCAGGAAGAAGGTCATATAAACGTCGCTGACGTCGACAAGATTGAGCACCCTCCCACCTGCGGAAAGTACTTCACCCGGTTGGGCAACGCGGTATTGAACACGTCCCGGCTTGGGCGCTCTCAAAGTAGCGTCGTTGATATCTGCCTCAATGCTTGCGATTGCAGCCTTGGCTGCCTCGACCGATGCCTCGGCATCCACCACCTGCGCCTTGGCGGCACCAATAGCTGCTTCCGTGGCCGCAAGCTGCGCCTTGGCTGCACCAACAGCCGCTTCTGCGCCCTGCGCCGTCGCGCGATCATCGTCCAAAACTTGCTGGGAAACCGTGCGCGATTGCGTCAATTGCTGGGAGCGGACCAGACGGCGTTGGGCAGCATCCAGTTGCGCTTCCCGCTGTGCCACGGTCGCCTCTGCAGCCGTGTGCTCGGCTTCGCGCTGCGTGACAAGACTGCGCGCCGTCTCTATACCAATCTCTGCCCGGCGCAATTGCGCCTCAGCCTGCTTGCGCTGACTTTCCAGCTGATCCGTATCCATGCGTGCGAGAATGTCATTTGCCTGCACGAAATCGCCCTCATCTGCGAGGATTTCGCGAATACGCCCCGGACTCTTCGTCGAAATATCGATCTCAACCGCCTCGATGCGACCGTTGCCCTTGGCGATACCTTCCGGCAACCCATCGCCGTTCAACGCTTTCCAGGCATAATACCCGCCTGCGGCAAAGACGATAATCGCTCCTGCCAGTATCCATTGCTTACGGTTGAAAGCCATAATGAAACACCCTCATTGCCATCGTCGTCACAATACCGTCTTCAGATGAAGCACCGGCAAGCGGTCGCTGTCTGCAAGGGGTTTCATTATCCCCCGCCCTGCCTCCGGCATCGGCCAGAACCTTCTTGGGAGGATATGGAACTACCTTTTCATTTAGCAACCGGTGAATTGGGGGAGCGATCCAAAAACGCAAACTCCCGGTTGAATCTGCTCTAACCACGGTGGCAATCGTCCGCCTTGATTAGGATCAAGAACCGCTAAAATATAAAACAAGGTTGTTGGAGACGCGGGTGCTGATTTGATGAAACAGAGGGGAGCAACGCCGACAGCACCCGCTGGCTGTCGATAGGCGACGTTGCGGAAAGATCGCGCTCATGCGCTCGACAGATTGATTTAGCCGGGGTGCCATTCGAGTAGGGCCTCGGCACCCCGGGTCACCGACTCTGGTGGAAACCGGCAACGATTGTTGGTTAGCACCCGCTCAAACGAAGCTCTTTGATTTCAATCAAACAAGCGACAATTCAGCAGTCCATCATCACTTTTTTCCGTCAACTTTCCGCGGTTTGCATTTGCCCCACGTCTTCTTCAGATAGTTCGACGCAGCTTTGAGCTTTGGATCGGAAAGAAAACCCTGACGAAAGAGAATGCTCCCCTTCACCTCTGGCAAAGATTCATTGAGTTCTAGCTGGCGCTTGATTTCGGTCACACCTTCACCCGCCTGCCAGTTGGGTTCGAGTGTGGTTCCGGAACCGGCCCGATAGAGTGCGAGACCGATATAGAGATCTGTCTTCGTGCCACGAACCGTATCTGCCCACCATTTCGCGATCGTTCCGTAAGACACATCCTTGCGGCCAAAGGACCAGTAAATCTGCGGCGCGATATAATCGATCATGCCTTCTTTGACCCAACGCCGGGTGTCGGCAAAATCTCCGTCATAATTGGTTTTTCCGGCGCGGGTTGTAGAACCGCGCGGATCGTCGGCAGCGTTGCGCCAAACGCCGCTCGGGCTGATACCGAAACGGACATTTGGTTTGATGGCTTTTATCCTGTCCGAAATTTCCCGGACTAGCGTATGAGTATTGTAGCGACGCCATTCATATTTGCTCGAAAAGCGTGTGCCAAACCGTGCATACGATTTCTCATCGTCAAGTTTCGACGATGCTGTTTCGTAGTAGAAATAATCATCGAACTGAATGCCGTTGACATCATATTTCTGCACGACCTCTGCCGTCACATTCGTCACCCACTCACGAACCGCCGGAATACCAGGATCGAGAACATAACGGTCGGCCGAAACGCTGACCCAGTCGGGGTGGGACTTGAAAACACTGGCTGGCGACTCGTTTGACGAATTCCGCAACTCCTTGCGGGTCGATGGCTTCGTATCCATTGAAACACGATAGGGATTAAGCCATGCATGCAGTTCTATGCCGCGCTTATGCGCTTCCTGAATTGCAAACTTCAGCGGATCAAAGCCCGGATCTTTGCCTAGAGTTCCGGTCAGATAGGACGACCACGGTAAATAGGATGACTGGTAAAAAGCATCGGCAGTCGGCGAAACCTGAAAGATGACAGCATTGATACCATGCTCGGATGCTTCATCGAAAAGCCTGAGTAGCTCTTCTTTCTGGCGCTTTATGCGTTCGACATCATCTCCCATGCGGGACGAACTGCGCGACGGCCAATCAAGATTGAGAACTGTCGCGATCCAGCTGGCATGAAATGCGTCGCAGTCGAGGGGCATGCAATCGTTCCGTCTAAATAACTCGTCAGGCAAGGGATTTGATATGGCTCTTTAACGCATTAAAGCGCCGTGCGTCCATTTCAACCCACAAAGGTCGCTCTAATTTCCTAGCACTACGCATCGTTGTTTCCAAAAATCGATCCCGGTTTTTGGATCGATGCTGTAGCTTAAAGATAGGAAAGCAACAGCGAGGGCAGCATGTATAAGAATATTCTCGTAACCACCGATGGGTCAGAATTTGCAGAGCGCGGGCTCGTCCACGCATTTAAGCTGGCACGTACCGTCGGCGCGAAGGTGACGGTACTGACTGTGACCGCTCCCTATTCCGTTTCAGGGCTTCCTGGCGGTTGGACGGATAGCCCCGCCTTCATCGAGCGCTTCGAGCAGGAATGGAACGAATACGCCGATAAATCCCTCGCCCGTGCTCGCGAACTGGCGGCTGAAGCTGAAGTCGAGGTCCATACATTGCATGAGGTTGCCCCACATCCGGCGACATCCATCATTGAGACAGCCAAGGAACTGCGCAACGATCTTATCGTCATGGCTTCCCATGGTCGTCGCGGATTAAAAGGGATGCTTCTCGGCAGTCAGACTTATGAAGTACTGACTCGCGGTAGCACACCAATTCTGGTGGTAAAATAAAGCAACATCGAAAGGCCCGAAAAACGGGCCTTTTCGCTATCAGCCAGTCTGGTGGCCTGTTGCATTGTCGATATCGATACGGAAGAAGACCGGATCAAGTTTGCGTTCTTTCCCGTCCTTCGCAATCGTCTTTATGTATGCTGGTTCCCACCATGTCGGTTCGGCCGCCATAAGTGCAACGATCGAGTTCTTCTCATCCTCACGTTCGATCTCCCGATAGCGACCGTTCAGCACAACTGTACGCCAGTTGGTCCGAGACTCGATATGATCGAAAAGGATACAAACCGCATCGTTCCTGCGCAGGGCTTCGGTCTTCTGCCCGTCGGTAGTAAAAGAATAGAGCGAACCACCGCTGAACCGAAAACTGAGTGGTATGATAAAAGGACGATTATCGAGAACATAAGCCAGCCGCCCCAGATGGGTGTGCTGTATCATGTCACGGATATCGTATTCCGACATTTCCCTGATCATCATGGCTCGCCTCCGCCGTTTGCTTATCTATCGATAAACTAACATAGGGCAGCGTTATGGCTTTGACCGTAATCAAAACACAAGCAGGGCCAGATTCTCAAACGAACAGACGCCCTTCCGCGATCTTGACCGCCGTGCCTCCAATCCGCGCTCCTGTGAGCTGTTGCTTGGCGACATCCAGTTCAAGACGAATCCGCGAAGGCCGCCCCATCTCCATTCCCTGCTCGATCCACCACTGCGAACTGCCATCAACAGGCTTGTCGTTTTTCTGGATCATGCCTGCAAAGGCGGCAGCAGCCGAGCCCGTAGCCGGATCTTCATAGACATTCGCACCCGTTACGAACATGCGCGCGTGGAAATTACTGTCGAACAGAATTGTTTCGCGACAATAAACGTATATCGGCAAAGGCCGGCCATCGACATGCGGCAGGCTTTCGCTCACGTAAACTGGGTCAATGGACACTTTTGCTGCAGCAATCAGATTATGAACCGGTACGAGCAGATAAGGCGTACCTGCGCTCCAGACGGCAGGTACATGGTTCTCAAATCCAATCTCATGCGTGCCGAGACCAATTGCAGCGGCCGCCTCCTCCTTCTCGACCTTGACGTCAACTCGCTCTGGCAAGCGTGGCAGATCAAATTCGGCAAATGCGCTATTTTCGCCAAGTATGACGCCACAGCGAACAATACCGACCTTTTCTTCCAGAGCCACGAGCCTGTCAGTCTCATCACCCGTTTTGCGACGGCGGGCCAGCGACACGGCGGCGCCCACTGTCGGATGCCCGGCAAAGGGAAGCTCATAATCAGGTGTGAAGATACGCACCGCCGCTTCATGCGCGGGATTGCTCGGAGGAAAAATGAATACCGTTTCGGAAAGATTGAACTCGCGTGCGATGGCCTGCATACGCGTATCGGTCAAACCTTCGCTATCATGGACGACCGCCAGCGGATTTCCAGCCAGAGCCTTGTCGGCGAAAACGTCGAAAACCTCATAGAATCTGCCGGAAACGGCGGCGTCACTCATCCCTCATTCTCCCCTCGACTTGCTCACAAAACCGACCGCAAGGCCGATTTCACTCCAATGTCTCATGCTTGGCATTATCTGCGAGCATAGCCAATTTCGCGCCGCTGTCATCTGCAAGTCCGACCAAGTTTAGCGATTATTGAAATGCCAGTCGGCAAATGCTCGCACATAGGACGGTGTTGCGTCTCCCATCGCCCCCGCTGCCTTCACTGGTATGATCTCTGATAGTTCCGGTTCTTCCTCAGCAGAAAGATATTGTTCAATCCGCGACACCAGTTCCGGTGATGGCACATCAAAATAGTAACGGCGGAAAAGCGCGATGCTGCGGTTTCCGGTCACGAGACTGATCTGCTGCTCCGCGCGCGCATCGAGAAGATCGAGACCCGTTTCCTCACGAACCTCCCGTTGCCGATTGGCGTCATAATCGACATAGCCATCAACAATGTCATTATCATCCACCGAGCCTGCCGGAAAATAGACCCTTCCCGCACCCGCATTCTGTGCACTCATACGCCCGGCAATCAAATGCCCTTCGCTCGAGACAATCACGCCGACACCGAAAATATGCCACGGACGTTCTTGCGATACGTCACGTCGCCAGTGCATCAGGGTTGCAAAACTGGTGCGCTTGAACCCGGCATGAAAAGCGCTGCCCGTCAATTCAGCTTCCGGTGCCAGATAGAACTCGCCATCGAACAAAGTGGGGTTCGCAGTCCGCTCATGCGTCCAGTTCGAAACAATCGCTTCCCTGTTCTCCACGGTATACGGCAGAGGACCAGACAGCACCCGAACTTCAGCACTATCGATTATTTGGACAGTGTTTTCCCGAACCTGTTTCATCGCTCAAACCATGTTCAATGTCACTGCGACCGGGCAATGATCGCTTGCCTTCGGGCGATCCCATCCGGTTCGGGGATAACGATCAACCTGCTGGTCGGGTGGAAATATAGTGCGCCAGGGCTGCCCCCGCCGGATGATATTTGGAACCGCCTTCTCATTCTTCTCAGCGAATGAAGGTGAAGCCATGATGTAATCGAGCTGGCAAAGATGGCGCTCTTGCGGCCCGCGCGTATGGTAAAGCGTCCAGCGATCCATAACGGGGCGGCGCTCGACCAGATTGACCGCGAAGCCGTCCCCTAAAAGCACGTCGAGCGCGCTTTCTTCTTCGACCATGGGCGTGAACTGATAGCCGCTCCATTCATCGCCGCCGATAATGATCCGCTCACGGTAATCATTGAAATCACCACAAATCAGCCAGCGGCGATTTGCAACATTAGACGGGTCGAACTTATCCTCGATGATACGGCGTATGGCGCGTGCCTCTGCGCGTCGCACCGGCAGAGATGCTGTCCGTCCATCAAATCCGTTGCGCGCACCCGTCATCGATTTCATATGAGTCACGAAAAGCGATATGGGCTTTCCTGCTATGCGGAAATCCACATTCAGACAATCCCGCTTGAAAATGCGATCATGGGCCTGGATCCCCAGTTCGGCGAGAACCGGCTCATAGAGACCAAAGTCATTATAGGTTACGTAGGCATAGCTCGTGACTTCATCGACCTCGATAGGCTGTCCGTCTCGTGTCGTGTCGCGCATCATAACGGCAACATCGATCCCGCGGCTGTCATTGCCATCTATGAGATATTTATGCCGGAAGCCATGGCCTATCATCTTGAAAAGATAGCCATACTCGAAGGCATTGAGCGCAGCGAGATTGTCCACTTCCTGCAGGCAAAGAATATCAGCCCGTGTTTCGGCAATAGCGAGCGCCGTCATCTGGCGCATATCGTCTGCGTGCGCCACAGCGCGTGCCTGTTCGAGAAGGCGATATTGCGCCTCATCGTTGATTTCGAACAATTGCAAGGTGCGATCCTGATGCAATTCATTGCGAAAGCCGGAAAAATCGAACCGGCGCATCAGATTTTCGACATTGAAAGTGGCTATGGTAAACATGTCTTCGCAATCTCTCTGCTTGCCATGCGATTGGCAAGAGGATGATTTCCGAAACCAATAAATTTCTGCCGAAGCAGTGACTTGGATATAGAATATACCCATATATCGGGAGAACGTTGATAGAAGCGAGCCGAAACGATGCGTAAAATTCTGTGCCTGACGATACTGACAGGACTGTTCGTTGCGGGCATTGCAAGTGCGGGTTCAGCCGTCGAACTGCGCAATAGCCAGTATCTTCCCTCGCTAAAACCGAGCGGGCCGTTGATTATCGGCGGTCAGGCCGGTGCCAATCGCACAGATCCCAGCGCTCGCAACTGCTATGGTTCAACGCTTTGCCGGGAAAGTGGAACTTATGTTACCGAACACGGCGTATTGAACTACAAGAACGGCGATGCCCTGCAATATCGACGCACGATGCAACCGCCAACCGCCGGTGCGCGGCCAAGCAGCAACCATATTCAGTGGTGTTCAAACCGCTATCGCAGCTATCGGACATCCGACAATACGTTCCAGCCATTGGCCGGTCCGAGAACAGGCTGCAATTCGCCATTCCAGTAAGAAAAAAAGCCGGGTCAAAACCCGGCTTTTTTTATTTCCACCAACTCAGGCTGCAGCGGATTTCGTATGAGTCCGTATCAAACGGCCAAGACGCTTGATGCCCTCATCAATCATCTCATCATTGGCGCATGAATAGCTGAGACGCAGCGTATTGGCACCGGTGCCATCGGCAAAAAATGCCCGACCTGGAACAAACGCCACTTTTTCACTATCGATGGATGCAGCGAGCAGCGCGGCACCATCCATACCTTCCGGCAGCGTAACCCAGATGAACATGCCGCCTTCAGGCTTCGTCCAGCTTGTGGTTTCCGGCATATATTTCGCCAGCGCTTCAAGCATCTTGTCGCGGCGGTGCTTATAAACCTTGTGCAGCTTTGCCACCTGAGCACCAAAACCGTTGCTCGCAACGCGCTGAATGGCGATCTGGTTGATCGTGGACGAATGAAGGTCCGCAGCCTGCTTCATCAGAACAAGCTTGCGAATAACCGGCTTCGACGCAACCACATAGCCAACGCGCAATCCCGGAGCCAGCGTCTTGGAGAAAGAACCGCAATAGATGGTGCGGGTCTTCTCGATGTCACCACCGTTCCGGGCAATGTCGAGCGCCAGGATCGGCGAAATCGCATCACCATTGTAGCGAAGATACTGATAGGCGGCATCTTCGATCACCGGAATGTCGAGTTCATCCGCCTGAGCGAGCAGTTTCTCGCGCCCGGCAAGATCGACAGTTTCGCCGGTTGGGTTGCTGAAATCGGCGGACAGATAAGCAAACTTGACCTGGCCGCCAGCCTTCTTGGCAGCTTCAGCGTAGGATGCTGGGGTACGATTGCCGTTGATCGCCAGCGTATCATAGTTCGGCTCATAAGCGTTGAAAGCCTGCAGCGCGCCGAGATAAGTCGGCGCGGTCACAAGTGCTGTGTCGGCAGGCGACAAAAACAGCTTGCCCAGATAATCAAGAGCCTGCTGCGAACCCGATGTGATGAACACATTGTCTTCCGTGCAGGGAATGCCGATCTTGGCAAGCTCACCTACCAGCCAGGTGCGCAGCGGCTTGTAGCCTTCCGAAACAGAATATTGCAGCGCGGCATTGGCTTCAGGACCAGTAAGAATATCCTTATAGGCTGCCTGGAATTCTTCGTGCGGGAAAAGAGCCGGATCAGGAATTCCGCCCGCAAACGAAATAATATCTGGACGTTCCAGAAGCTTCAGCAGTTCGCGGATTTCCGATGCGCGCATACGTTTCGAGCGCGTTGCAAATACATTTTCCCAGTCCAACACGGGAAATCTCCTCAATTAGACTATCCGTACATTTTACGGAACTTGTAATAGCTAAGTCTCCTCAAAACTTGGCTATTGGATGTGAAGCTCTAGCGCACTTTTC
>JACDJC010000095.1_pt1 | contig 114550 bp, 91 predicted proteins | sample 7454191 | NCBI WGS metagenome assembly JACDJC01 (sample SAMN14253291, study PRJNA609438) | sludge metagenome | isolation source: sludge after 25d culture with pyrite and EDTA | collected 2018-12-20 | reverse complement strand
CCTGCCGTGCGCGCAAGGGTCCGGATACGGGCCAAATGAGGCCTGAAAACAGGCTGTCTGCAGCGAAATCGCCAGTCACAGCGTCATTCCGGATGATTCAGCCGGCATTTCGGCGCGGACCCGAAGTTGTGCAGACGTTCCTTAATATTCAAGGACAAGCGACCCTCCTGTTCGTTTATTGATAATCAAAGACTTTGTCAAGATTGCTATAAAATTGATCTTTCAAGTTCAATAGAAGTTTGAGCGGTGCATGAATGTGAACATTCCGCAGATCCTGCTGACTGCCTTGTCACCGTACTGGTGGCTGGCTCTGCTGGTACTGCTCGTCTTCGTGCTGCGTCTGCCTGTGGTGAAGGGCTGGTTCGGCGAGCGGCTTGTGCGAAGTGTCGCCAAGCGGCGCTTGCCGGCCGACACCTACCATGCGTTGCATGATGTAACCCTGCCGACCAGTAACAGCACGACCCAGATCGATCACATTTTCGTTTCCTGCTGCGGCGTTTTCGTGGTGGAGACCAAGAATTACAAGGGCTGGATCTACGGGAGAGAAGGGGACCGGCAGTGGACCCAGAAGCTGGGTCGCCGCTCGTATCGTTTCCAGAATCCGCTACGGCAGAACTACAGGCATGTGAAGACCTTGCAGGATCTGCTGGGTCTGCCGCCGGAGACCATTCATTCGGTGATCGCGTTCGTCGGCAACTGTCGGTTCAAGACGACGATGCCGGCCAATGTCGTGCGCGGCGGCAGGTTTGCGGCGTATATTCGCAGCTTCAGGGAACCGGTGTTTTCAGCAGAACAGGTGGATCAGGCGCTGGAGCAGATCAGGGCCGCACGCCTGGCACCCGGTCGGGCCACCAATCGCGAACATGTGCGACAGCTCAAATCCCGCCATGCGGCGACAGCCGAGTTACCCTGAAGAAAACGATACAAGCGACCCGCGTGAATGACTGAAATCTTCCAGCCCTATGACACTGCTGAGCACCTGGCGAGCCAAGCGGATATTGCCGCGTACCTGGAAGCAGTGCTCGAGGAGGCCGGCGATGACGCAAGCTTTCTGGCTCACGCACTGGGAATCATCGCCCGCGCCCGCTCCATGTCCAGTTTCGGGAAGGGCTGTACAAGACGCTGTAGCTGATTGCTATACTTGTATAGCAACTCATCCGGAGCTTTGCCATGCTTGCCATCCGTCTGCCCGAAAAGCTGGAAAAACGCCTTGCCGACCTGGCCAGACGCACCGGCCGCACCAAGACCTTCTATGCCCGCGAGGCGATCGAGCGGCATCTGGAGGATCTGGAAGATATTTATCTTGCCGACGAAGTGATGCAACGGGTTCTCGATGGAACGGAGCCCGTCTACTCGCTGGAAGAAGTGAGCCACAAGCTTGGTCTGGACGATTGAGTACACGGCCACCGCGCTCAAGCAATTGCGTGCACTACATCGCCAGGATGCCCGCCGCCTGCATCATTTCCTGAGCGCCCGTGTCGTTGGAGGCGGCGATCCCCGTCGCCTTGGGAAAGCTCTCTCGGGCAGCCGCCTGGGAAACTACTGGCGCTACCGCGTCGGCGACTATCGCGTGATCGTGGACATCCGGGACGAGGTGCTGCGGGTGCTGGTCGTCCGCATCGGCCATCGGCGTGATATCTACAGGTAGCCATCGATGAGCAACGAACAGCTGGTCGCCAAGGTCTGGAACTACGCGCACGTGCTGCGCGACCAGGGCATCTCCTATGGCGACTACATCGAGCAGATCACCTATCTGCTGTTTCTGAAGATGGACGCCGAGCGGGTGGAACTGCTGGGCGAAAAATCCGGCATTCCGGAGCAGTGGAGCTGGCCCCGGCTGGTCGCGCTGGATGGCGATGCACTGGAACTCCAGTACCGCCACACGCTGGAGCAGCTTGCCAGCGAGCCGGGGCTGATCGGCACCATCTTCCGCAAGTCGCAGAACAAGCTCAGCGACCCGGCCAAGCTCAAGCGCGTGGTCAGCCTGATCGACTCCGAAGGGCCGTGGATCGGCCTCGACGTGGATGTGAAGGGCGAGATCTACGAAGGGCTGCTCGAGCGCAACGCGTCCGAAGTGAAGTCCGGCGCGGGACAGTACTTCACGCCGCGGCCGGTGATCGAGGCCATGGTGCGCTGCGTGGATCCGCGCATCACCGAGACCGTGTGTGATCCGGCCTGCGGCACGGGCGGCTTCCTGCTGGCGGCCTTCGACCACATGAAGGGCCAGAGCCAGGATCGCGCGCAACAGCGCAGGCTGATCCGCGACGGGCTGGCCGGCATCGACATCGTGGACGAGGTGGTGCGCCTGTGCGCGATGAACCTGTATCTGCACGGTCTGGGCAACGGCGAGAGCCCGGTGACGCAGGGCGATGCGCTGGCCAGTGATGGCGGGCGCCGCTTCGACGTGGTGCTGACCAACCCTCCTTTCGGCAAGAAGTCCAGCTACCAGGTGGTGGGCGCCGATGGCAGCGTAAGCACCGAACGCGAAAACTACGAACGCGAAGACTTCAGCTTCACCACCTCCAACAAGCAGCTCAACTTCCTGCAGCACATCATGACCATCCTGGAGAGCCACGGCCGCGCCGGGGTGGTGATGCCGGACAACGTGCTGTTCGAGGCCGGGCGCGCGGGCGAGGGCATCCGCAAGCGCCTGCTCACGCAGTTCGACTTCCACACCCTGCTGCGCCTGCCCACCGGCATCTGGTACAGCCCGGGGGTGAAGGCCAACGTGCTCTTCTTCGACAAGCGCCCGCCGCGCGCCGACGGCAAGCCGCACACCGAAACGCTATGGGTGTACGACTACCGCACCAATGTGCACAAGACCCTGAAGACCAGGCCGCTGGTGCACGGCGACCTGGACGACTTCGTCGCGTGCTGGCAGCAGCGCAAGGAGACCGAGCGCTTCAAACGCTTCGGCATCGACGAATTGCTCGCACGCGACAAGCTGAACCTCGACCTCTTCTGGCTGCGTGACGACAGCCTGCAGGACCTGGACAATCTGCCGCCGCCAGACGAACTCGCCGCCGAAATCGTGGACAACCTGCAGGCGGCGCTGGAGAGCTTCGCCGAGGTGAGCGCGGTGCTGGCCGAGACGGCGCGGGGTTGACGGTCAGGTTCCGGGCCAGACTCCGCCGTCGCCGTCTCGCCCTACACCCCCAGATACCGCTGCAGGATCTCCGGCTGCTTCTTCAGATCGGCCGACGTTCCTTCGTGGACGATGTAGCCGTTGTTGATGATGTAAACCCGGTCGGCGAGTTTCAGTGCCGCGGCCAGGTTCTGCTCGACCAGAATGATCGTCTGGCCGGCTTCGGCGAGGTTGTGGCAGGCGGTGACCAGGTCGCGCACGATGATCGGCGCCAGGCCTTCGAACGGTTCGTCGAGCAGGACGATCTTCGGGTCGCGCACGAGGGCGCGCGCGATGGCGAGCATCTGCTGTTCGCCGCCGGACAGGTCGGTGCCGCGGCTCGTGCGCCGTTCCAGCAGGCGCGGGAACATTTCATAGATGCGTTCGATCGGCCAGCGGTTCTCGGCGGTCAGACCGGCGAGAACGATGTTTTCCTCGACGTTCAGGCTGCCGAAGATGCGCCGTTCCTCGTGCACCAGTTGCATGCCGGCACGCGCGATGTGATGCGGTTTCCGGCCGACCAGTTCGGTGCCGTCGAGGATGACATGGCCGTCACGCGGGGTCACGACCCCCATCAGGCTCTTCAGTGTGGTCGATTTGCCGGCGCCGTTGCGCCCGAGCAGGGCGACGACTTCGTTTTTCTCCACACGCATGGAGACGTCGAAGAGAATATGGCTGTCGCCATAGTAGCTGTTCAGGTCCTTGACTTCGAGCAGGCTCACGCCATTTCCTCCTGCATGCCGCCCAGATAGGCTTCCTGGACCTTCGGGTTGTTCTTGATTTCCTCCGGCGTGCCTTCGAACAGCAGGCGACCCTCCTGCAGCACCGTGATGCGTTCGACCAGTTCGAACAGCGAATCCATGTCATGATCGATGACGACCAGCGTGCGGCCCTGGGCAATCGACTTGAGCAGGCTCACGGTCTCGACGCGCTCTTCGTGACTCATGCCGGCCAGCGGCTCGTCGAGCAGCAGCAGCGATGGCGACGAGGCCAGTGCCAGACCGATTTCCAGCCGCCGTTTTTCCCCGTAGGCGAGCTCCGAGACCGGGGCGTCGAGGCGGTGCGTCAGATGCACCAGCGCAGCCGTTTCTTCCACTTTCCGGGTGAGGCCGGGTACGTTCTGCATGCTCCGGAGGAAGTCGAGCCTGAGCTTGCCGCGGATTTCGGCCAGTGTCGAAATCTGGAGGTTCTGGCGCACCGTCAGGCGCTCGAACAGCTGGTTGATCTGATAGCTCTTGGTCAGCCCGAGCTGGCAGGCGTCGGCCACGCCCAGGTCGGTGATGTCGCGACCTTCGAAGACGATCTTCCCGGCCGTCGGTTCGACTTCGCAGGTGAGCATCTTGAAGAAGGTGCTCTTGCCGGCGCCGTTGGGGCCGATGATGCCGCGGATCTCACCGTATTCGACCCGGAAATCGATATCGCGGTTCGCGATCAGGCCGCCGTAGTGCTTGCTCAGCCCGGTTGCCTCGAGAATCGTTCCCTTCTTCTGTTCGCGCACGGCGGTCATGGAACTGGCTGCCTGGATCCGGTCCGCGGCGGCGGTGGCCGGTCGGCTGGCCGGAATGCCCGCCTGCGCCGTCTGTTCGATCTTGCGGCCCGGGCGACCGAGATGGAACAGGTCGGAGAGCGCACCAACGAGCCCGTGACGCAGGAAGATGACGAGCAGGACAAAGACGATGCCCAGAATCAGTTTCCACGTCGGGCCGAGCTTGAAGGTGACCTGGAACAGATCACTCAGATACAGCCAGGTAGCGGCACCGAGCAGTGGGCCGAACAGTGTTCCGGCGCCGCCGATGGCGGTCTGCATGACGATCTCGGCCGACGTGTGGAACATGAAGGCATCGGGTGGCATGAAGCCCTGCATCATGCCCAGCAGCCCGCCGGCGAAACCGGCATACATCGCCGCAATGACGAAGATGGCGAGCTTGTAGCCCTTCGTGTTGTGCCCCAGTGCGACGGCGCGCAGCGGGTTGTCGCGGATGGCGCGCAGGATCAGGCCGAAGGGCGAGCGCACGAGGCGCAATGCGGTCACCAGGCCGACGAAGTACCAGAAGGCCATGAACGCATAGACTTCCAGATGGCTGCGGAACTCGATCGTCGTGAAGCCGAGTGCCAGATTCGGCCGGGGTACGCCGGGCAGGCCGTTCTCGCCGCCGGTGTAGGCCGACAGCGGGTTGAACTCCATGTAGAAGAACACCTCCGCGATGGCGATCGTGATCATCGCGAAATAGATCCCGGATCGCCGCAGGGCCACGAGACCGATCAGGTAGCCGGCGATGCCGGCGACGATCGTGCCCAGGATGAGCGCGAAGATCGTGTTCGTGAACGACGCCTGGGTGAGCAGCCAGGCGGCAAACATGCCGCCGGTGCCGAAGAACGCCGACTGGCCGAAGGAGAGCAGGCCGGTGTAGCCGAAGAGCAGGTCGAAGCCGATGCCGACCAGACCCCAGATCAGGATGCGGTTGATGGTGGTCGGCGTGAAGCCCAGGTAGGGCAGCACGAAGGGCGCAGCGATCAGCGCCAGCAGCGTGAGCGCTTCAACGAGAAAGGGGCGATCTCTGTTCATTGTGTCGGATGGTTCGAAGAGTCATTCGCGGCCAATCGCGCCCATCAGTCCGCGCGGGCGGAACATGAGCACCAGGGTCATGGCGATGAACAGCACCACGTAGGAAAAGCCGGGATCGAACATCGACGTGATCGAAACGATCTCGCCGGCGATGAGTCCGCCCAGTACGGCGCCGGGAAAGGAACCGACGCCGCCGATGACGACGACGACGAAGGTCTGCACGAGAATGGCTTCGCCGACGTCCGGCGCGATCGATACCACCGGGGCGTTGACGATGCCGGCAAAACCCGCGGCCATCGCACCGATGCCGAATACCAGCATGAAGATGCGGTGGACATTGATGCCCAGGGAATCGACCATCATCGAGTCTTCGATTCCGGCGCGCACGATCATCCCGATGCGCGTGCGGTAGAGCACGATATAGAGCACGAGCAAGGCGACGGTGACGATCCCGAGGAGGGCAATCCGGTAGGTCGGATAGATCATGAAGCCGAGGTCGGTGATGCCGAGCAGGGCCTTGGGCGGCGGCACCCGCTGCGACTGGCTGCTGAAGATGAAGCGCACCAGTTCGACCATCACGATTCCGAGACCGAAGGTCACCAGCAACTGGTCTTCGGCCGGACGCTCATAGAAATAGCGGATGACGACCCGTTCGAGGATGATGCCGACGACCATCACGAACAGCGAGCCGGCAATGACGGCGATGATGAAGGAGTCGGTCCAGGTGAAGGCCAGCCAGCCGGCGTACCCCCCGAGCATGAACATCGCGCCGTGCGCGAGGTTCAGCACGCCGAGGGTGCCGTAGATGATCGTCAGTCCGGAAGAGATCAGCGCCAACAGGGCACCCAGCACCAGCCCGTTGAACAACTGCGAGATGAAGTTGGCCCAGTTCAGCACGCCGATCCGCCTTGAAGAGGAAAAAGGATTCGCCGGTCGGTCGCCGCTGGCCGCGTGCGTCCGATCCTTCGCCGGACTCCCGCCCGGCGGTACAACCGTTCTGTTTCGGAGGTGTTCGCGCGGCGCACCGGCCCTTCGGGGCCGGTGCGCTCACGCGGTGGCCGGCTTCAGGTATAGCTGCCGAGCTTGCAGCCGAACGCGTCGGGCGCCTGGATGACGTCCTCGCCGCGCTGCGTGTCGACGACCTCCCAGAAGTCCTCGTCGTTCTTCATGTCCTTCTTCGCCTTGCCGCGCACAACGAAGACCGGGCGGACGCACTGGTGATCCTCGGGCCGGTAGTGAACGTCGCCGAACAGCGACGGCACGGTTTCCCCGTTCTCCCAGTGCTTGATGACGTCGGGCGGATAGAAGGTGCCGGCTTCCGTGACCATGCGTGCCCAGTGCGCAAAGCTCATGTAGGCGTTCTCGGCGCCCCACTCCGGGCGGTAGCCGTATTTTGCGTGGAAGGCCTCGACGAACAGTTTCGCCAGCGGGTATTTCGGATCGTCGCCGAGCGTCCACCAGAACTCGGTAGCCGCAAAGACGCCTTCGCTGATGTCGACACCGGCTTCCTTGGCGAAGAACGGAATCTGGTAGGGCAGTGCCAGCGTCATCCGCGGCAACAGACCGAACTGCTTGGCCTGCTGACTCGACAGGATGGCATCACGCCCCCAGTTCACGTTGATCAGGAATTCGGCCCCCGAGTTGGCGATATTGGTCAGATACTGGCTGAAGTCCTGCGTGCCGAGCGGCGACACCTGGTTGGTGACCGTTTCCCAGCCGCCTTTTTCCTTGAGGAAGCGCTCGGTCGACTCGGTGGTGGTGTGCCCGTAGGTGTAGTCCGGCGTCATGAACGCCATCTTGCGATCCTTGCCGAATGTCTTGAGCAGGATCGGACCGATCGAGTTGGCCGCCATCTCGCCGTAATAGCCCTGGCGGAAGCCGTAGCGCACGCAATCCTTGCCGGTCGTATCGTTCGAGCCCGAGATGCCGGGCATGTAGAGAACCTTTTCGCGCTCGGCAAACTTGTTGAGCGCCACGGCAACCGCGGATGAAGTCGAACCGGTCATCAGGATGACCTTGTTCTGGTTGATGAAGTTTTCCTGCAGTTGCAAGGCCTGATTGGGTTTGGCGGCCGAGTCGCCGGATACCAGCGCGACCTTCTTGCCGAGAACTCCGTTGTTCACCTTCGGAGCGATGGCTTTCATCAGCTCGTGGTTGGTGTTCATGTGTTCGACGGCCAGTTCCCAGCCCTTGAGTTCATCGGCGCCCTGAACGCCATACGTGCCGGTCAGGGGCACGGAAGCGGCCAGATAGACCGTGTCGCCCTTCGAACCGGCCGGCCAGGTGCCGATCGGCGGCTGGTCGGCGGCGTAGACCCAGCCGAAAGGTGTCAGGGTCGGCACCAATGCCGTACCGGCCACGCCGGCACCGACGCGCAGCATCTGGCGTCGCGACAGCCTGGGCATGGCAGTATCCGTTCCGTTTTCCGATGCACTGGCATCGGACCCGCTGTGTCGGCCGTTGTCGTCGAATCCGCTCATAGGATTTCCTCAGTGGCTGTATCAATGAATTGCCCGGCGCCCGTACGGGCTGCTCTTGATCTCTGATGCGCGCACCGGACCGCGTGGCAACAATGGTCGCATCGGGCCGGTATCCACTGGCAAGTCCTGTTTCTGCTTCACATCCAGTTTTGTAAATAAATGTGCATTTCGTTTGCAAAGTTGTTTATTTTTGACGCTGCGCTGCAATATAAAACGACGGAAAATTCAATCGGAGGCTGAAATACGTTCTGCAAAGAAGACGATGGCAGACTGTAAGTCTGGCGCTCTCCAGGTCGTCTTTCGGACGGTTATCCGGCTGGAAAGTGCGTTCCGGGACAAATGGCGTGATACGGAACAGCGGTCCGAAAAAGGGGTGCCGAGTGACAGTTCAGGGAGCGGGCAAACCGAAAAAAAAAGGGGGACCGAAGTCCCCCCTTTTGGATGGCAACGGGTGTTTCCACCCGGTTGCCATGACGATCACATCTCACATGCGCTCAGGCAGCCAGCAACTCGCGCAGCACATACGGCAGGATGCCGCCGTGACGGAAGTAATCAACTTCGATCGGCGTGTCGATGCGTGACAGCAGTTGCACCCGCTCGCTGGAGCCGTCGGCACGATGGACGACCAGGGCAACCTCCTGCTGCGGCGCAACATCGGCCGGGACTTCGATGTCAAAGGTCTCGTCACCTTTCAGGCCAAGCGATTCCCAGCTCTGGCCGGCCTGGAACTGCAGCGGCAGTACGCCCATGCCGACGAGGTTCGAGCGGTGGATGCGCTCGAAGCTGCGCGCGATGACGGCCTTGACGCCCTGCAGCTGGGTGCCCTTGGCGGCCCAGTCGCGCGACGATCCGGTGCCGTACTCCTCACCGCCGAAAATGACGGTCGGCGTGCCGGCGGCCTGGTAGCGCATGGCGGCATCGTAGATCGGCATTTTTTCGCCGGACGGCTGGAACAGCGTGACGCCGCCTTCCTCGCGCGTGCCGTCGGCGCGCGCCGGAATCATCAGGTTCTTGATGCGCACGTTGGCAAACGTGCCGCGCATCATCACCTCGTGATGGCCGCGGCGCGAGCCGTACGAGTTGAAGTCCTCGCGCACGACCCCATGCCCGACCAGGTACTGCCCGGCCGGAGACGATTCCTTGATCGCGCCGGCCGGCGAGATGTGATCGGTGGTGATCGAGTCGCCGAACAGGCCGAGCGCACGCGCGCCGCGGATCGACGGGTTCTCGTTGGCCGGAGTCATCGTGAAGCCCTCGAAGAAGGGCGGTTCGGCGATGTAGGTCGACTGCGGCCAGTCGTAGACCTGTCCCGTTGCGGCCGGCACCGCATTCCACAGCTTGTGATCGCGGGTAAGGTCGGCGTACAGGCGGCGGAACGTCTTCGCATCCATCGCGTACTGCATGAGGACGGCGACCTCGTCGGTCGTCGGCCAGACATCGCGCAGATGGACGTCCTTGCCGTTCTGATCCTGCCCGAGCGGCTCGGTCGTCAGATCGATGCCGACGTTGCCGGCGATCGCGTAGGCGACGACCAGCGGCGGCGAACTGAGGAAGTTGGCGCGCAGGTTCGGATGGATGCGGGCTTCGAAGTTGCGGTTGCCCGAGAGCACGGCGGCGCAGACCATATCATTGGCTGCGATGGTCTCGTTGAAGCCGGCTGGCAGGTCGCCGGCGTTGCCGATGCAGGTCGTGCAGCCATAGGCGGCCAGTGCGAAGCCGAGTTCGGTCAGCGGCTCGAGCAGGCCGGCACGCTGCAGGTAGTCGGTCACCACGCGCGATCCCGGAGCCAGCGAAGTCTTCACTTTCGGGTCGACCTTCAGACCGCGCTCGACGGCTTTTTTCGCCAGCAGGCCGGCGGCAAGCAGCACGCCCGGGTTCGACGTGTTCGTACATGACGTGATGGCCGCGATCAGCACGTCGCCGTTCTTCAGTTCGGTGCCGTCGGCGGTACGGTAGCTGCGCTCGAGGTCGGCGGCATTCTTCGCGAAGCCGTTTTCGGCGACCGGTCGCGAGAAGAGGTCACGGAAGGTCGCTTTCATGTGATCGAGCTCGATGCGGTCCTGCGGGCGCTTCGGCCCGGCCAGCGACGGCGTGACCGTATCGAGGTCGAGTTCGACCACCTTCGAGTACTGCAGCTGGCCGGCATCGGGAATGCCGAACAGGCCCTGGGCACGGAAATAGCTCTCCAGCGCGTCGATTTCCTCGGCGGTGCGGCCGGTGCCCTCGAAGTATTCGAGTGTCTTTTCGTCGACCGGAAAAAATCCCATCGTCGCGCCGTATTCGGGCGCCATGTTGGCCAGGGTGGCCCGGTCGGGTACGGCCAGCGAGCGCGTGCCTTCGCCGAAGAACTCGACGAACTTGCCGACCACCTTTTCCTTGCGCAGCATTTCGGTGACGGTCAGCACGAGGTCGGTGGCGGTACGTCCCTCGCGCAGACGGCCTTTCAGATGCACGCCGACGACGTCCGGCGTCAGGAAATAGACCGGCTGGCCGAGCATCGCCGCTTCGGCCTCGATGCCGCCCACGCCCCAGCCAACGACGCCAATGCCGTTGATCATCGTCGTGTGGCTGTCGGTGCCGACGAGCGTGTCGGGATAGGTGATCCCATCGCGCTCATGCACGCCACGGGCCAGGTACTCGAGGTTGACCTGGTGCACGATCCCGATCCCCGGCGGCACGACCTTGAAGGTGTCGAAGGCCTGCATGCCCCATTTCATGAACTGGTAGCGCTCGGCATTGCGCTCGAATTCGAGCTTCATGTTCAGGTCGAGCGCATCCGGGCGACGGTAGTGGTCGATCATCACCGAGTGGTCGACGACCAGATCAACCGGCACGAGCGGCTCGATCTTCTTCGGATCCTGGTCCATCCGTGCCGCGACGCTGCGCATGGCGGCCAGGTCGGCCAGCAGGGGCACGCCGGTGAAGTCCTGCAGCACGACGCGGGCGACGACGAACGGGATTTCATCGACGCGCTTGTCATTGGGCTGCCAGTTCGCCAGCTGTTCGACATGGGCTTCGGTGATTTTCCGGCCATCGACGTTGCGCAGCACGGCTTCGAGCACGACGCGCAGCGACACCGGCAGCTTCGCGACATTCGGAAAGCGTTTCGCCAGCGCGGGCAGCGAGTACAGACGCGACGTCCGGCCCGACTGGAGCCGGAATTCCTGCAGGGTATCGAAGGGGTTCTGAGTCATGGAGTGAGGTCTCGAGGGTAGGGATCAGAGAAACAGGAGTCAGATGACGTAGAGATCGACGTAATCGCAAACGCTCATGGCCTCCAGCCTTGCGCGCACGAGCGACACATCGAGGATTCTTTGTTGCTGGCGGGCCGGAAAGCGGCGTGCCAGATTGGTGCGGAACTTCTGTACCAGCAGCGGCAGGCCCTCGGCGCGGCGGCGGCGATGGCCGACCGGGTACTCGACGACAACTTCATCGAGCCTGCTGCCGTCGGCGAATTCCACGGTGATCGCGTTGGCGATCGAGCGCTTTTCCGGGTCGAGATAATCCTTGCTGAACTGCGGATCCTCGACGCACTGCATCTTTGCGCGCAGGGCGTCGATGCGCGGATCGGCGGCCACCGCGTCTTCGTAATCGGCTGCCGTCAGGCGTCCGAAAAGCAGCGGCACAGCCACCATGTACTGGATGCAGTGGTCACGATCGGCCGGATTGTCCAGCGGCCCCTGCTTGTCGATGATGCGGATGGCCGATTCGTGCGTACGGATGGTGATCCGCGCGATCTCGTCGGTGCTGCGGCCGGCATCGGCGAGTTGCCGGTGCAGCGTCATTGCGCATTCGACGGCCGTCTGGGCATGGAATTCGGCTGGAAAGGAGATCTTGAAGAGGACATTTTCCATGACGTAGCTGCCGTAGGAGCGCGGGAAAGTGAATTCCCGGCCCTGGAAGAGCACGTCGTAGAAGCCCCAGGTCCTTGCGCTCAGCACCGACGGATAGCCCATTTCACCGGTGCGCGCGATCAGTGCCAGGCGTACCGCGCGGCTGGTGGCGTCGCCCGCCGCCCAGCTCTTGCGGCTGCCGGTGTTCGGCGCATGCCGGTAGGTGCGCAACGACTGGCCATCGACCCAGGCCAGCGAAACCGCGTTGATCAGTTCTTCGCGGCTCAGCCCCAGTAACTGGCCACAGACGGCGGTCGAGGCGACCTTGACCAGCACGACGTGATCGAGGCCGACGCGGTTGAACGAATTTTCAAGTGCGATCACACCCTGGATCTCGTGCGCCTTGACCATCGCTTCGAGCACCTGGCGCATCGTCAGCGGCGCTCGGCCGGCAGCGATCGCGGTGCGGCTGAGCCAGTCGGCGGTGGCCAGAATGCCACCAAGGTTGTCGGACGGATGGCCCCATTCGGCGGCGAGCCAGGTGTCGTTGAAGTCGAGCCAGCGGATCATCGCGCCGATGCTGAAGGCTGCCTGAACCGGGTCGAGCTGGAACTGGGTGCCGGGCACCTTCGCGCCGTTGGGTACGATCGTGCCGGGCACGATCGGGCCCAGCAGCTTCGTGCACGCGGGGTAGTCGAGTGCCTCCAGGCCGCAGCCGAGGGTGTCGATCAGACAGGCGGCGGCGGTGTCCAGCGCTTCGTTGCTGCTGACCTCGAAGGTCAGTACGTAGTCGACGATGTCGACGAGAACCTGGTCGGGCCGCGGGCGGCCGGTCGTCGGGGCATGGGTGTTCATGTCGGATGCGTCCTCGTCGGTCAATGCCGCTCGATGCGGGGTAGCCGGCCCGGAGTCGCGGGCCGGGTGTACGGTTTGCCGCAGGGTCTGCCGACGCCCGTCGCGCGCCGCAAGGCCGGCGCCGCCCGTCGGCCGGGTCTGTGCATGATCAGCCGCGCCGGGCCAGCGGGACGAACGTGCGGTCTTCCGGGCCGGTATAGTTCGCGCCCGGGCGGATGATCTTGCCGTCGATGCGCTGCTCGATGACGTGCGCCGACCAACCGGCCGTGCGCGCAATGACGAACAGCGGCGTGAACATCGCGGTGGGCACGCCCATCATGTGGTAACTGACGGCACTGAACCAGTCCAGGTTCGGGAACATCTTCTTGCTGTCCCACATGACCGATTCCAGCCGCTCGGCGATTTCATACAGCTTCGTGTCGCCGGCCTGCTCCGACAGGCGGCGCGCCACTTCCCTGATGACCTGGTTGCGCGGGTCGGACACCGTATAGACCGGATGCCCGAAGCCGATGACGACTTCGCGGTTGGCCACCCGCTGACGGATGTCGGCTTCGGCTTCGTCGGCGTCCGCATAGCGGCTCTGGATGTCGAAGGCGACTTCGTTGGCGCCGCCATGCTTCGGTCCGCGCAGCGCGCCGATCGCCGCCGTGATGGCCGACCACACGTCCGAGCCCGTGCCGGTCACGACGCGCGCCGTGAAGGTCGAGGCATTGAACTCGTGCTCGGCGTAGAGGATGAGCGAGGTGTGCATCGCGCGCACCTGATCAGCCGTTGGCTCCCGGCCGTGCAGCAGGTGCAGGAAATGCCCGCCGATCGACTCATCGTCGGTGTCGAGTTCGATGCGCTTGCCGTTGGTCGCGTAATGCCACCAGTACAGAAGAATCGAACCGAGCGAGGCCAGCAGACGATCGGCAATGTCGCGTGCGCCGGCAAGATTGTGATCGTCCTTTTCCGGCAGCACGCAGCCCAGCAGCGAGACGCCGGTGCGCAGCACGTCCATCGGGTGCGCGCTGGCCGGAATTGTCTCCAGCGAGGTCCGCACCGCGGCTGGCAGGCCGCGCAGCGCGCGCAGCTTTCGCCGGTAGGCATCCAGTTCCGCCCGTTTCGGCAGACGCTCGTGAATCAGCAGATGAGCGATTTCCTCGAACTCGGCCTGTTCGGCCAGTTCGAGGATGTCATAACCCCGATAGTGCAGGTCATTGCCCGTGCGGCCGACCGAACACAGCGCGGTATTGCCGGCAATGACGCCGGACAGCGCTACGGATTTCTTGGCCTTCGGTCGGTCGGTCGTCGCGTCAGCTTTTTCCGTCATGGTCTGCTTCCGTGGTTTGCTCGGACATGGGCGACACGCGCCCGGCTTCCGGTCGCGATGACTGCATGCGCCGGGCGGCATGCGGCCTTTCCGGGGATCGTCTCCCGGGCGCGGACGCGGCCGCTTTGTGTTCACCGGCCGATCGACCGGCGAACGGGTTCTCAGGAGCGCTGGAACAGTTCGTCGAGCTTGCGCTCGTACTCCCAGTAGCCGATGGCGTCATACAGTTCCTGACGGGTCTGCATCTGTTCGAGCACCGCCTTTTGCGTGCCGTCGTGCCGCAGACTCTCGTAGACCAGTTGCGCCGCCTTGTTCATTGCGCGAAAGGCCGACAGTGGATACAGCGCCATGGCCACGCCGGCGCCGCCCAGCTCCGCAGTCGTGAACAAGGGTGTCTGGCCGAATTCGGTGATGTTCGCCAGCACCGGTACCTTGACCGCCTCGACGAAACGCGCATACATCGACAGTTCGGTCACGGCCTCGGGGAAAATGGCATCGGCTCCGGCCTCGACGCAGGCGAGTGCGCGCTCGACGGCACGGTCGAGACCCTCGACGGCCAGTGCGTCGGTGCGCGCCATCAGCAGGAAATCCGGGTCGGTTCGGGCATCGACGGCGGCGCGGATGCGATCGACCATTTCCTGCTGCGGCACGATCTCCTTGCCCGGACGATGGCCGCAGCGCTTGGCGCCGACCTGGTCCTCGATATGCATGCCGGCGGCACCGGCGCGGATCATGGCGCGCGTCGTTCGGGCGACATTGAAGGCCGAGGCGCCGAAGCCGGTGTCGACGTCGACGAGCAGGGGAAGCTCGCAGACGTCGGTAATCCGGCGCACATCGATCAGCACGTCCTCGAGGCCCGAAATGCCCAGATCGGGCATTCCAAGCGAGCCGGCGGCGACGCCGCCGCCGGAAACGTAGATCGCACCGAAACCCGCCCGCTGGGCCAGCAGCGCATGATTGGCGTTGATCGTGCCGACGATCTGCAGCGGCTGCTCGGCGCCGAGCGCCTCGCGAAAGCGTTTGCCGGCGCTGCGCATGACGCTGTCAGCCCAGTAGCGATGCGACGCCGTCGCGCTCTTCGAGCAGCTCGGCCAGTGTCAGATCCATGCGTTCCCGGCTGAATTCGTCGATCGGCAGGTCGCGAATCAGTTCGTATTCGCCGTTGCCGCGGCACAGCACCGGAAAGCCATACAGGATGTCTTCCGGAATGCCATAGGCGCCGTCCGACGGCACGCCCATCGTGACCCAGCGCTCGCCGGCGCCCAGGGCCCAGTCGCGCATGTGGTCGAGGGCGGCATTGGCCGCCGAGGCCGCCGACGACAGCCCGCGTGCCTCGATGATCGCCGCGCCGCGCTTGCCCACGGTCGGGATGAAGGTCTCGCGGTTCCAGTTCTCGTCGCCGACCAGGTCGCGCACGGACTGCCCGCCGATGGTGGCGAAGCGGTAATCGGGATACATCGTCGGGCTGTGGTTGCCCCAGACGACCAGTTTTTCAATGCTGTCGACCGGCTTGCCGGTGCGCGCGGCCAGTTGCGACAGCGCACGATTGTGGTCCAGGCGCAGCATGGCGCTGAAATTCCTTTTCGGCAGGTTCGGCGCCGATTTCATCGCGATGTACGCGTTCGTGTTCGCCGGGTTGCCAACCACCAGGATGCGGCACTCGCGGCTCGCAACCTCGTCGAGCGCGCGGCCCTGGACAGTGAAGATGGCGCCATTGGCTTCGAGCAGATCCTTGCGTTCCATTCCCTTGCTGCGCGGCCGCGCGCCCACGAGCAGCGCGTAGTCGGCATCGCGGAAGGCGACTTTCGGATCGTCGGTGACGACCACGCCGGCCAGCAGCGGAAAGGCGCAGTCTTCCAGCTCCATGACCACGCCGCGAACGGCGGGCAGGGCCGGCGTGATGTCGAGCAATTGCAGGATGACCGGCTGGTCCTTGCCGAGCAGGTCGCCATTGGCGATGCGAAAGAGCAGGCTATAGCCGATCTGGCCGGCGGCGCCGGTCACGGCGACGCGTTTGGCGGGTCTTGACATGGGGGAAATGCCTCGGTTGGGGGAATTCGGCAGCGGCCGGCAGTCTAGTCCCCACGAGGGAAATCTGTCAATCAGGTCGATATCTTATATAAGAGATAACACAATAGACGAAAGCGGTGATTCATGGTCCAATCCGGCGATGAACGAAATTTCCCGTGCGCCGGCGAATGTGCCCGGAAGCGGCATCGACGAGGCACCGACTTTCGCTCCGCTGTATCGCCAGATCCGCACGCTGCTGCTGCGCGGTCTGCAATCAGGCGAGTGGCAGCCCGGTGAGGCGATTCCGAGCGAAACCGAACTGGCGGCGCGTTATCGCGTCAGTCAGGGGACCGTGCGCAAGGCGATCGACGAACTGGCGGCCGAGCATCTGCTCGTGCGCCGTCAGGGGCGGGGCACCTTCGTGGCCTCGCATCGCGAGGTACGCACGCAGTTCCGCTTCCTGCGCCTGCGTCCCGACGAGGCCGGCTTTGCCGAAGCCGACGCCGGCGAACACTCCGGCGAGGCGATGGGCGAGTCGGCCCCCGGACTGGTCATGACGAGCCGGGTGCTGGAGTGTCGCCGGCTGCGTGCTCCCGGCGAAGTGGCGCGTGCGTTGCGCCTGCGCGCCGGTGAAGTCGTTGTGCTGATCCGTCGCCTGCTCGAAAGCGCGACGAGCCCGCTCGTGCTCGACGAGATCTGGCTGCCGGGCATGCGTTTTCGCGGGCTGAACACCGAGCGCCTGGATGCCTGGCACGGGCCGCTCTACGCGCTCTTCGAGACCGAATTCGGCACCCGGATGATCGGCGCATCCGAGCGCCTCAAGGCCGTGGCGGCATCGCGTTCGCACGCCCGCGTGCTGCGGGTCGGCGAGGCCACGCCGCTGCTGCTTGTCGAACGGCTGTCGTGGACCTACGAAGAGCAGCCGGTGGAGTTGCGCAGCGGCTACTGCGTGACCAGCCACCATCACTATTTCAACCGTCTCAACTAGAGGCGCGGACGTGGCGGATCAGTGCAGCGTTTCGGATCCGGACACGTCGTTGAAGCGGTTCGCGAGACGGCGGATTTGATGCAATGCGCCAATTTCGGTCAAAATAAGCAGGTTTACTGGCAACGAGGGTGAAATGGTGACTGCGGCGGGCAAGACGATGACGGGCAAGACGCTCGGCGGCGGGGCGGATCGGCCGGAGTTTCGCAACATCCACATCTCGCAGATCGTCGGCTACCGGTTGCCACTGGCTGGTCTGGTCTCGATCCTGCACCGGATCAGCGGTGCGGCGATGTTCCTGATCGGCTTGCCGCTCATCCTCTGGCTGTTCCAGCAAAGCGTCCTGTCCGAGCTGAGTTTCGAGCGTTATCGCGTTTTCGTCAGCCATCCGCTGGCGCGCCTGGTTCTGATCGGTCTGATGTGGGCCTTCCTGCATCATCTGTTCGCCGGCATCCGCCACCTGCTGATGGATCTCGACATCGGTGTCGCGAAGGAACCGGGGCGCACATCGGCGGCGACCGTTCTGGTGCTGAGCTTCGCGACGACGCTCGTCTTCGTTCTGAAGATCACCGGAATTTTCTGATGGTGTCCGGATCTGCCCGCGCCGGCAGCCGGTTCGCGCGTTTCTTCGCGGCACGGTTTTTCCCGCGCGTTCCGTTCTCTACGACACGGTTTTTCTCCGTGATTTCCGAGTCCTGCACTGCATGCTTTCCCTGTTTCCGGTAGCCCTCACATGACCGTCACCCGAACCGTCACCGGCGCGCATTACGGATTGCGCGACTGGCTTGCCCAGCGTTTCACGGCGCTCGTGCTCATCGCCTATACCTTCGTGCTGCTGGGCTGGGTGTTTGCGTTGCCCGAACTTGATTACGGCAACTGGTCCGGCATCTTTGCCGTGCGCTGGATGAAGGTCTTCACCTTCGTGGCGCTGCTGGCGCTGATCTGGCACGCTTGGGTAGGCGTGCGCGACATCTTCATGGATTACATCAAGCCGATCGGGCTGCGCCTTGCGCTGCAGTTCACCACGATCGTCGTCCTGCTCGGCTATGCCGGCTGGGCGATGCTCACTCTCTGGAGCGTTTGAGATGGCAGCGGTTCTCGATTCCCTGGCCAACAACCTGCCGCGGCGCAAGTACGACGCGGTCATCATCGGTGCCGGCGGGGCCGGCATGCGCTGTTCGGTGCAACTGGCCGACGCCGGCTATGACGTCGCGGTGCTGTCCAAGGTATTTCCGACCCGTTCGCACACCGTGGCGGCCCAGGGCGGCATTGGCGCCTCGCTGGGCAACATGAGCGAGGACAACTGGTACTGGCACATGTTCGACACCGTCAAGGGGTCGGACTATCTCGGCGACCAGGATGCCATCGAGTTCATGTGCCGCCAGGCGCCGAAAGTGGTCTACGAACTCGAGCATTTCGGCATGCCGTTCGACCGCAACCCCGACGGCACCATCTACCAGCGTCCGTTTGGCGGCCACACCGCCAATTTCGGCGAGAAGCCGGTGCAGCGTGCCTGTGCCGCAGCCGATCGGACCGGTCACGCGATGCTGCACACGCTGTATCAGCGCAACGTGCGTGCGCGCACCCAGTTCTTTGTCGAGTGGATGGCACTGGACATCATCCGGGATGCGGACGGCGACTGTGTCGGTGTCGTCGCGCTCGAGATGGAAACCGGTGACGTGATGATTCTCGAGGCCAAGGTCACCATTATCGCCACCGGTGGCGCCGGGCGCATCTGGAACGCATCGACCAACGCGTTCATCAATACCGGCGACGGCCTGGGCATGGCGGCGCGCGCCGGCATCCCGCTGGAGGATCTCGAGTTCTGGCAGTTTCACCCGACCGGCGTGGCCGGTGCCGGCGTTCTCATTACCGAGGGCGTGCGCGGCGAGGGCGGTATCCTGCTGAACAAGGACGGCGAGCGCTTCATGGAGCGCTATGCGCCGACGCTCAAGGATCTGGCGCCGCGCGACTTCGTTTCGCGCTCGATGGACCAGGAAATCAAGGAAGGGCGCGGCTGTGGCCCGCACGGTGATTACGTGCTCCTCAAGCTCGATCACCTGGGCGCCGAGACGATCATCAAGCGGCTGCCGTCGATTCGCGAAATCGCGATCAAGTTCGCCCACGTCGATCCGATCAAGGACCCGATTCCGGTCGTGCCGACAGCGCATTACCAGATGGGCGGCATCCCGGCCAACTATCACGGGCAGGTCGTCGTGCCGAAGAACGGCAACCCCGAGGAAGTGGTGGGCGGGCTCTACGCGATCGGCGAATGCTCGTGCACCTCGGTGCACGGCGCCAACCGGCTCGGCACGAACTCGCTGCTCGATCTGCTCGTGTTCGGACGTGCGGCCGGCGATCACATCATCGCGTCGAAGTTCCGCGAGCGCAGTCACAAGCCGATGCCGGCCGATGCCGGCGATGCGGCGCTGGCACGCCTGGCCAGACTCGAAGGCTCGACCTCGGGTGAAAAGACCCAGGAAGTGGCGGCAACGATCCGGCGCACGATCCAGTCGCACTGCGGCGTTTTCCGGACGACGGCGCTGCTGGAGGAAGGCGTGCAGCAGGTGGCCGAAATTGCCCGCCAGGTCGATTCACTGCATCTCGCTGACAAGTCGCGGGTGTTCAATACGGCGCGTGTCGAGGCGCTCGAGATGCACAATCTGATCGAGGTTGCGAAGGCTACCGTGGTGTCGGCGGCGGCACGCAAGGAAAGCCGCGGGGCGCACGCGCTGCAGGATCACCCCGAACGTGACGACGTGAACTGGATGAAGCACACCCTGTGGTATGCGCAGGACAACCGTCTCGAATACAAGCCGGTACGCACGCAGCCGCTGACGGTCGAGAGCTTCCAGCCGAAGGCCCGTACGTTCTGAAGGTCTTCACGACATTCTGATTGCCGGAGCCTTCATTCGGCTCCGGATTCCCGAATGGCTGCGGGACCGCCTGTCCGGTCCCGGTCGGCCGATCCCGAAAGGCGCAGGAGAGAAATGAGCGCAGTCCTGGAAACCGCCGTGCAACCGGCGCAAGCTGCCCCCGGCAGCCGCGTCGTGCGATTCTCGATTTACCGCTACGATCCCGACAAGGACGCGCGGCCGTACATGCAGTCGATCGAAGTGCGCCTCGAAGCCACCGATCGGATGTTGCTCGATGCGCTGATGCGGCTGAAGAACGTCGATGATTCGCTGGTGTTTCGCCGCTCGTGCCGGGAAGGGGTGTGTGGCTCGGACGCCATGAACATCAACGGCAAGAACGGTCTGGCGTGCATCACCAATCTGCGCGACCTGAAGGAGCCGATCGTGCTGCGGCCACTGCCCGGCCTGCCGGTCGTGCGCGACCTGATCGTCGACATGACGCAGTTCTTCCACCAGTACCACTCCATCCGGCCCTATCTGATCAACGACACGCCGCCGCCGGAGAAGGAACGCCTGCAGTCGCCCGAAGAGCGCGAGGAGCTGAACGGGCTGTACGAGTGCATTCTGTGTGCATCGTGTTCGACCGCGTGCCCGTCGTTCTGGTGGAATCCCGACAAGTTCGTCGGTCCGGCGGGCCTGCTGCAGGCCTACCGCTTTCTCGCGGACAGCCGCGACCAGGCCACCTCGGAGCGACTCGACGATCTGAATGATCCGTACCGCCTGTTTCGCTGCCGTTCGATCATGAATTGCGTCGACGTCTGTCCGAAGGGGCTCAATCCGACGCGGGCGATCAATCAGATCAAGGATCTGCTTGTCCGTCGCACGGTCTGACGGCATTTTCGGCAGCCGGCGGAGGTCAGCAGTGTCCGTGGATGCGAATGCAGAGCGATTGCGCCGTTTGCGCTGGCGCGCACGCCGCGGTCTGCTCGAGAACGATCTCGTTCTCGAGCGTTTTTTCGAACGCCACTCCGATGCCATCGACGAGGAGTCCATCGGCGGGCTGGATACCCTGCTCGATCTGCCTGACAGCGAGTTGCTCGACCTGATCGTAGGTCGCAGCGATCTTCCCGGGCAGATCGACAGGCCGGCAGTACGCAAGGTGCTTGCCTTGTTGCGCGAGGCGTGAGAGCGCATGAAGCGGCATGCCGCTTCATGGGTTTCGGGCGTTTCTCCGTCTGACCGGTGTCCACTGTCGCAGACTCCCGTCGTCATCACCATCAAGCGAATCGAGGAATGAATCGATGAAAGAGCAGAACAAGGCCACGCTGTCGTTTCCCGATGGCAACACGACCGTCGAGTTGCCGATCCATGCCGGCAGCATCGGACCGAAAGTGCTCGATATCCGCAAACTGTATGCGGAGTCGGGTCATTTCACCTTCGACCCGGGTTTCATGGCCACGGCTGCCTGCGAATCGAAGATCACCTACATCGATGGCGCCAAGGGCGAACTGCTGTATCGCGGCTATCCGATCGAACAGCTGGCCGAGAAATGCGATTATCTGCAGACCTGCTATCTGCTGCTCAACGGGGAACTGCCGGATGCCGAGCAGCAGCGCGATTTCGCCAATCGGGTGACCAATCACTCGATGGTTCACGAGCAGATGGCGCGCTTCCTGCAGGGATTCCGTCGTGACGCGCATCCGATGGCCGTTCTGGTCGGCATGGTGGGCGCGCTGTCGGCGTTCTATCACGACTCGCTCGACATCAGCGATCCCGAGCACCGTTTTGTTTCGGCGATCCGCCTGATCGCCAAGATGCCCACGCTCGTGGCAATGGCCTACAAGTATTCGATGGGCCAGCCGTTCATGTATCCGCAGAACCGGCTGTCGTATTCGGCCAATTTCATGCGCATGATGTTCGGTACGCCGTGCGAGGAGTACGAACCCAACGACGTGCTCGTGCGCGCGCTCGACCGCATCCTGATCCTGCACGCCGACCACGAGCAGAATGCCTCGACCTCGACCGTGCGTCTGGCAGGTTCTTCGGGGGCCAATCCCTTCGCCTGCATCGCCGCCGGGATCGCAACCCTGTGGGGGCCGGCGCATGGCGGGGCCAATGAAGCGTCGCTGCTGATGCTGCGCGATATCCAGCAGCAGGGTGGCGTCGAGCGGATCGGCGAGTTCATTGCCCAGGTCAAGGACAAGAACTCGGGCGTCAAGCTGATGGGCTTTGGCCATCGGGTCTACAAGAACTACGACCCGCGGGCCAAGCTGATGCGCGAGACCTGCTACGAAGTGCTCGGCGAACTCGGCCTGCACGACGATCCGCTGTTCGCGCTGGCCATGAAGCTGGAGAAGATCGCCCTCGAGGACGAATACTTCGTGCAGCGCAAGCTGTACCCGAACGTGGATTTCTATTCGGGCATCGTGCAGAAGGCGCTTGGCATCCCGACCGAGATGTTCACCTGCATTTTTGCACTTGCCCGCACGGTTGGCTGGATTGCACAGTGGGGTGAGATGATCGCCGATCCGGATCAGAAGATCGGCCGTCCGCGCCAGTTGTACACCGGTCACCCGCGGCGCGACATTCCGGCCTCGTTTGTCGGCGGGCGCTGACAGCAGGTCATCGGTTGCGCTTGCGGTCATCCAGCCCGCAAGCGCGCCCCGGCGGTATCTGTGCGGATGCTGCCGGCGGCGAACAAGGTCGGGCCAGCCCGGTGTTATGATCGTGCAGCGATCACTGCCCGCACTCAAGCACGGGCTTTTTCATACCCCGCATGGCACCCGCAGGAACGCAATGACCTGAATTTTCTGTTGTTTACTCTCGAACGACCGCTCCGGAAGCCGGAAGGCGTTTGCCGACTGCCGCAGGCAGGCCGGGCATCTTGAACGAGAAGCTCGTTTCACAAGGTGAAGAAATCATGGCCAAGTCCATTCTGTCGACTCTTCAGTCGAATTCCTATCTGTTCGGCGGCAACGCGCCCTATGTCGAGGGGCTCTACGAGAGCTACCTGGACAATCCGGCATCGGTGCCGGATGCCTGGCGCGCCTGGTTCGATCGTCTGCAGGGCGTACCGGCGGCCGATGGCCGACCCGAAACACGCGACGTCGCGCACGCTCCGATCGTGCAGTCCTTTGCCGAGCGCGCCAGGGCGGGTCTGCTGCGCCCGCAGCAGATGGGGGGCGACGCCGCCACGGCACGCAAGCAGGTCTACGTACAGCAGCTGATTGCCGCCTACCGTTTTCTCGGAACGCACTGGGCGGATCTGGATCCGCTCAAGCGCCAGGAGCGGCCGGCCATTCCCGAGCTGGAGCCGGCGTTCTACGATTTCACCGAGGGTGACCAGGCGCACATCTATTCGGCCGCGAACACCTATTTCGGCTTCGACAGCGCGCCGCTGCGCGACATCATCAAGGCGCTGCGCGACACCTATTGCGGTTCGATCGGCGCGGAGTTCATGTACATCGGCGACCCGGCGCAGAAGCGCTGGCTGCAGGAGCGCCTGGAGTCGACGCGTTCGCGGCCCAGTTATCCGATCGAGCGCAAGAAGCGGATTCTCGCGCGGCTGACGGCGGCCGAGGGGCTGGAACGTTACCTGCATGCCAAGTTCGTCGGGCAGAAGCGTTTTTCACTGGAAGGCGGTGAAAGCTTCATCGCGGCGATGGACGAACTGGTGCAGCGTGCCGGTCAGGCGGGCATCCAGGAAATCGTCATCGGCATGGCGCATCGTGGCCGCCTGAACGTGCTCGTCAACGTGCTCGGAAAAATGCCCAAGGAGCTCTTTGCCGAGTTCGAAGGGCGGCACGCGGAAGACCTGCCCAGCGGCGACGTCAAGTACCACAAGGGATTCTCGAGCGATCTGTCGACGCCGGGCGGCCCGGTACACATTTCACTGGCCTTCAACCCGTCGCACCTCGAGATCGTCAATCCGGTCGTCGAGGGGTCGTGCCGCGCGCGCATGACCCGGCGCGGCGATCGCAACGGCGACCAGGTGCTGCCGGTGCTGGTGCATGGTGACGCGGCCTTCGCGGCGCAGGGCGTCGTGATGGAAACGCTCAATCTGGCGCAGACCCGCGGCTACGGTACGCGCGGGACGGTGCACATCGTCATCAACAACCAGATCGGCTTCACGACCTCGGACCCGCGCGACACGCGTTCGACGCTGTATTGCACGGACGTCGTCAAGATGATCGAGGCGCCGGTGCTGCACGTCAACGGCGACGACCCCGAAGCGGTCGTCTATGCGATGCAGCTGGCGTTCGATTTCCGCCAGGAGTTCCGCAAGGACGTGGTCGTCGACATCGTCTGCTATCGCAAGCTCGGCCACAACGAGCAGGATTCGCCGGCGATGACGCAGCCGATCATGTACAAGAAGATCGCGCAGCATCCCGGCACGCGCAAGATCTATGCCGACAAGCTCGTGCACCAGGAAGTGGTGACGCCTGACGATCCGGCGCAGATGGTGGCCGAATACCGCAAGGCGATGGACGAAGGGCGCACGACCTTCGATCCCATCCTGACGGATTTCAAGGGCAAGTTCGCCGTCGACTGGATGCCGTTCCTGAACCGCAAGTGGACCGATGCGGCCGAGACCGGCGTGCCGATGGCGGAACTGCGCCGGCTGGGCGAGAAGATCACGACGATTCCGCCCGACTTCAAGCTGCATCCGCTGGTCGATCGCGTCATCCATGATCGTCGCGCCATGAGTGAGGGCGAGCATCCGCTCGACTGGGGCATGGGCGAACATCTCGCCTTTGCCACGCTGCTGGCCTCGGGCTACGACGTGCGCCTGTCGGGCCAGGATTCGGGGCGCGGCACGTTCACGCACCGGCACGCGGTGCTGCACGACCAGAACCGCGAGAAATGGGACCAGGGCGCCTATATCCCGCTGCAGTTCGTCGCCGACAACCAGGGTCAGTTCATCGTCATCGACTCGGTATTGTCCGAGGAGGCGGTGCTGGCGTACGAATACGGTTACGCCACGGCCGACCCGAATACGCTGGTCATCTGGGAGGCACAGTTCGGCGATTTTGCCAACGGCGCCCAGGTGGTCATCGACCAGTTCATCTCTTCGGGCGAAACCAAATGGGGGCGGGCCAACGGGCTGGTCCTCATGCTGCCGCACGGCTATGAAGGGCAGGGGCCCGAGCATTCGTCGGCGCGCATCGAACGCTTCCTGCAGCTGTGCGCGGAGAACAACATGCAGGTCTGCCAGCCGACGACCCCGGCCCAGATCTTCCATCTGCTGCGTCGCCAGATGATCCGGATGTTCCGCAAGCCGCTGGTGATCATGACGCCGAAGTCGCTGTTGCGGAACAAGGAAGCCGTATCGAGCCTGAAGGATCTGGCCTCGGGCGAATTCCGTACCGTGCTCGGCGATCCTTCGGTCGAAGCCAGCCGTGTGCGCCGCGTGGTCATCTGTACCGGCAAGGTCTATTACGATCTGCTGGCCGCGCGCAGCGAACGGCGGCTGAACGACGTGGCGCTGCTGCGCGTCGAACAGCTGTACCCGTTCCCGCACAAGGCGTTCGCGGCCGAGCTGAAGAAATTTGCCTCGGCCAGCCAGTTCGTCTGGTGCCAGGACGAGCCGCAGAACCAGGGGGCCTGGTTCTATGTGCAGCACCAGATCGCCGCGGCACTGTCCGAGCAGCAGAAACTGGTCTACGCCGGTCGGGCGCCTTCGGCGTCGCCGGCGGTCGGCTATTACGACAAGCATTATGCGCAGCAGAAGGAACTGCTCGCCGTCGCCCTGGGTGCCGGACGTTCGCGCTCGAAGAAAACCAACCGCGAGGCCGCCTGAGGCGCGCCTTGCCCGGAGAATCCGATGCCCGTTCTGGAGATCAAGGTTCCGCAGCTGTCGGAATCCGTCGCCGAAGCCACGTTGTTGCAGTGGCACAAGAAGGCCGGCGAGGCCGTCACCCGCGATGAAAATCTGATCGATATCGAAACCGACAAGGTGGTGCTGGAGTTGCCGGCACCGGCCGACGGCGTGCTGGTGGAAATCCTCAAGGGGGACGGTGCAACCGTGGTCGCCGACGAGGTGATCGCGCGCCTGGACACCGATGCCACGGCGAGCGCCGCTCCCCGGGCCGCGGCGGCACCGGAAGAAGCGTCGCCACCTCCGGAAGCCGCGCCGGCACCCGCCGCTGTCGGCGGTGGCGCCCACGGCGACGTTGCCATGCCGGCGGCGGCACAGATGTTGCGCGAGGCGCAGATGTCGCCGGCCCAGGTGGCGGGTACCGGCCGGGACGGCCGGGTAACCAAGGGTGACGTCATCGACGCACTGGCCGGCGCGGCGGCGACGACGAAGCCGGTACCACCGCCGCCCGCTGCGGCGCGTCCACCGTTGCCCGAAGTCCAGCCGCCGGTCGATGCGTCACAGTTGCTCACCGGGCGGCCCGAACAGCGGGTGCCGATGTCGCGTCTGCGCCAGCGCGTGGCCGAGCGCCTGCTGCAGTCGCAGCAGACCAACGCCATCCTGACGACGTTCAACGAAGTCGACATGAAGCCGGTGATGGATCTGCGCAAGCGCTATCAGGAGCGCTTCGAGAAGGAACACGGCACCCGGCTCGGCTTCATGTCCTTCTTCATCAAGGCGGCCGTGCATGCGTTGCGCAAGTACCCGGTCGTCAATGGCTCGATCGACGGAACCGACATCGTCTATCACGGCTATTTCGATATCGGCGTGGCGGTCAGTTCGCCGCGCGGCCTGGTCGTTCCGGTCGTGCGCAATGCCGATCAGCTCGGTTTTGCGCAGATCGAGCAGCAGATTGCCGAATTCGGCCGGCGGGCACAGGAAGGCAAGCTCGGCATCGAGGAGCTGACCGGTGGCACTTTCTCGATCAGCAACGGGGGCGTGTTCGGCTCCATGCTGTCGACGCCGATCATCAATCCGCCGCAGTCGGCCATTCTCGGCGTGCATGCGACGAAGGAACGGCCGGTCGTGCAGGACGGGCAGATCGTCATCCGGCCGATGAATTATCTGGCTCTGTCCTATGATCACCGCCTGATCGACGGACGGGAGGCGGTTCTCTTCCTGGTTTCGATCAAGGAAGCGTTGGAAGATCCGTCCCGCCTGCTTCTGGATTTATAAAGGCCATCATTCATGACGAAAACTTATGATGTAATCGTCATTGGTGCCGGCCCGGGCGGCTATATTGCCGCCATCCGGGCCGCACAGCTCGGCATGCAGGTGGCCTGCATCGAAGGCTGGCGCAATGAAGAGGACAAGCCCGTGCTGGGCGGCACCTGCCTGAATGTCGGCTGCATTCCGTCCAAGGCGCTGCTGGCCTCGAGCGAAGCCTTCGAGCGGGCGGGCAAGGAGTATGCGGAGCACGGAATCGAGTGCGCCGATGTGCGCATCGACGTCGGTCGGATGCAGGCGCGCAAGACGTCGATCGTGCAGAAGATGACGCGCGGCATCGAGTTCCTGTTCCGCAAGAACAAGATCGACTGGATCCAGGGCTTCGGACATTTCGTCGGCCGGGACGGCGATGCCTGGCAGATTGCCGTCGGCCCCGGGCCGGGGAGCAGTGAGGAAACGCAACGGCTGGCTGCAGCGCAGGTCATCATCGCGACCGGTTCGCGGCCGCGTACGCTGCCCTTCGCGCCGATCGACAACCGGCTCGTCTGTGACAACGTCGGCGCGCTGTCGCTCGCCGAGGTGCCGAAGCGCCTGGGCGTGATCGGTGCCGGTGTGATCGGGCTCGAACTGGGCTCAGTGTGGCGGCGCCTGGGTGCGGAAGTGACGATTCTCGAGGCCATGCCGGAATTTCTTGCCGCCGCCGACGAGGCGGTGCGCAAGGAAGCGTGGAAGCAGTTTGCCCGTCAGGGGCTGCGCATCGAACTGGACGCGCGCATCGAAGCGGTGACGACCGGCACTGATGCGGTACGCATCCGCTACCGGATCGGCGACGGCGAGCCGGTGGAATTCGAGTGCGACCGGCTGATCGTGTCGGTCGGACGCGTGCCGAACACCGAGGGCCTCGGGCTGGAGGCGATCGGTCTTGCGCCCGACGAGCGCGGTTTCATTCCGGTGGACGATCACTGCCAGACCGGTCTGCCGGGCCTGTGGGCGATCGGCGACGTGGTGCGCGGGCCGATGCTGGCGCACAAGGCCAGCGACGAAGGCGTGATGGTTGCCGAGCGCATCGCCGGGCGTGATGCGCAGATCGATTACCGCGGCATTCCCTGGGTGGTGTACACCGCACCCGAGATCGCCTGGGTCGGTCAGACGGCGCATCAGCTGCGCGAGCAGGGTCGGGACTTCCGGGAAGGGCAGTTTCCGTTTGCGGCCAACGGACGGGCGCTTGGCAACGGCGATTCGATCGGCTTCGTCAGGGTGCTGGCGGATGCACACAGCGATGAAGTGCTCGGGGTGCACATCGTTTCCGCCGCGGCGTCGGAACTGGTGGCCGAAGCCGCACTCGCCATGGGGTTCCGTGCGTCGGCGGAGGACATCGGCCAGATTTCGCATCCGCACCCGTCGCTGTCCGAGGCCCTGCGCGAGGCCGCCCTGGCGGCCAGCGGGCAGGGCGCGCTGAACGCATGATCGGCGCGTGAGCTTTCGTGATGACTGTGCCGGCGCGTTCGGCGAGCGCGGATACCGGCCGGACGCCGCACAGCAGGCGGCCATCGATCGCCTGCAGGAGATGTGCGACGAGCTGATCGCATTCAAGTCGGCGCGTTCGAATCGGTGGAAGAAGCTGGTCCGGCGCCCCGAGGTGCCACATGGTGTCTGGCTGTACGGTGGTGTCGGGCGCGGCAAGAGTTTTCTGATGGACTGCTTCCACGCATCGGTGCCGCTGGTGCGCAAGACGCGCGTGCATTTCCACGAGTTCATGCGCGACGTGCACCGCTCGCTCGACGAACTCAAGGGCCAGGCCGACCCGCTGGATGCGGTCGCCGCCCGGATCGCGCGTCGCTACCGGCTGATCTGCTTCGATGAATTCCACGTTTCGGACATCGCCGACGCGATGATCCTCGAGCGCCTGCTGCGCGGCCTGTTCGGGCACGGCGTGACCTTCGTCATCACCTCGAATTACCGGCCGCGCGACCTGTACCCGGAGGGCCTGCACCGGGACCGGATCCTGCCCGCCATCGAACTGATCGAACGCCATCTCGATGTGCTGTGTGTCGACGCCGGCGTCGATTACCGGCAACGCACGCTGGCCGGTATCGATGCCTACCACACGCCGCTCGGCCTCGAGGCCGATCGCGCGCTGCGCCGCCTGTTCGAGCAACTGGCCGAGACGCGCGACGAGGATCCGCGCCTGATGATCGAGCACCGCGAGATCCGCGCCCTGCGCCGCGCGGGCGGCGTCGTATGGTTCGATTTCCGCACGTTGTGCGGCGGCCCGCGTTCGCAGAACGACTATCTCGAAATCGGCAGCCAGTTCCACACGGTGTTTCTTTCCGGGGTGCCGCGCATGAGTGCGGGGATGGCCTCGGAGGCGCGCCGGTTCGTCTGGCTGATCGACGTCCTCTATGACCGGCGTGTCAACCTGATCGTTTCCGCCGAAGTCGAGCCCGAGTCGCTGTACACCGACGGTGTGCTCGCCAACGAGTTCCAGCGTACCGTCAGCCGTCTGCACGAGATGAATTCGGCCGAATATCTGCGGGCGCCCAGGCGTGAGAACACGCTCGGGGACGACCCGCCGAGGACAGCGGCGGCGGAATCCGCAGTCCATTGAACCCGACTGGCAGGCAGACGTATGATGCCCGGGGAAGACCTGCTGGCCCATGGATGGTGCACGGTATGAAACACGACTCTGGCGCCGCGATCCAGCAGCGCATCGGCGAATTGCAACTGGAGCATCGTGGACTGGATGCGATGATCGACACGCTCGGAACCCAGCCGCAGTTCGATGAGTTGCAGTTGCGGCGCCTGAAAAAGCGCAAGTTGCAGATCAAGGACGCCATCGTGTTGCTGCAGATGCAACTCGTGCCGGACGAACCGGCCTGATGGCCGGAGCGCCTGCGCGCGTGGACGCGCCCCTGGTCGAAGCCACGGAAGCGGCATTCGCGCACGACGGACCGGTCGCGGCAGTCGTTCCCGGCTACGCGGTGCGTCCGGCGCAGGTGGCCATGGCCCGTGCCGTTGCCGAGTCGATGAGCACCGGCGGGCCCCTGGTCGTCGAGGCGGGAACCGGCGTCGGAAAAACCTGGGCATATCTCGTTCCGGCACTGCTGAGCGGCCTGCGCGTACTGATCAGCACCGGTACGAAGACGCTGCAGGATCAGCTCTATCGGCGCGATCTGCCGCAGATCCGGCGCGCCCTGGCATCCGGCGCAACGGTTGCCCTGCTCAAGGGGCGCGCGAATTATGTCTGTCATTACCACCTGCGGCGCAATCTGGCCGAGGGTCTGGTCGGGCATTCCGCCGATCTGGCGACCCTGCGCCGGATCGAACGTTTTGCCGCCGTTTCGGCCACGGGCGATCGCAGCGAGGCCGAAGGCATTGCCGAAGACCATCCGGCCTGGGCGCTGGCCACGTCGACGCGCGAGAACTGTCTGGGCCAGGAGTGCCCCGATTTTGCCCGCTGCTTCGTCTTCCGGGCGCGCCAGGCGGCGCACGATGCCGATATCGTCGTCGTCAATCACCATCTGTTCTGCGCCGATCTCGCTTTGCGTGACGACGGGGTGAATGAACTGCTGCCGAGCGTGCATGCGGTCATTTTCGACGAGGCGCATCAATTGCCCGATACCGCCACGCGTTTTCTCGGACGCGGTGTATCGACACGGCAACTGATCCAGTTTGCCCGCGATCTGCGGCGCATCGGCATCGAGGAAGCACCGGACGGAGCCGACTGGGCCGGTCTGGGCCAGATGCTCGAACTGGCAGTACAGAATCTGCGCATGGCCGCCGGATCGGCTGCCGGCAGAGCGCGCCGGCTCGATCGGCGACAGCTGCAGGAACTGGGCGACCTGTCGGCCCGCATCCGCTCGGTCGAGCGCGCATTGCCGCATCAGGTGCTCGAGCACTGCGCCGAACGCGGCCGGGAACTGGCGCGTCTGCACGCGCGTGCGGACGAGTTGCGCATGCGTCTGCGCGAATGGCAGGCCGGTGTGTACGAGCCCGGTGGCCGGGTCACCGAAGAGGCCGGTGCCGAAGCCGGCACGGATGGATGCCGGAGCACCGTCGGCCCGGGCGGTTCTCCGGCGCCCGGGACGGATGCCGGCGATGTGTCTGCTGTCGCATCACCGGACGATGTCGCCGATGATGAAGCGATCTACTGGATGGACGTGTTCGAGCAGGGGCTGTCGTTGCAGGTGACGCCACTGTCGGTGGCCCGGGTGCTCGAGCGTCATCGGCAGAACGTGCGTTGCGCCTGGATCCACACGTCGGCGACGCTGGCAGTGGCGGATCGTTTCGATCATTTCCTGGCTGCCGTCGGCCTGCCCGACGCCCGCACGTTGCAGTGCGACAGTCCGTTCGACTACGCCCGTCAGGCGCTGCTGTATCTGCCGGACGACTGTGGCGACCCGGCGAGCGCGGACTTTGCCGCACGGGTCAGCCGTGCCGCCTGGCCGCTGATCCTGGCCAATCGCGGGCGGGCCTTTGTCCTGTGCACCAGTCTGCGCATGGTCGATCGGCTGGCGCGTCTGCTGGCGATGGAAATTTCGCGTTCGGGGTGTGCGATCGAACTGCTGGTCCAGGCACATGCGTCGCGTTCGACGCTGCTCGAGCGTTTTCGCACGGCCGCCCAACCGTTGCTGATCGGCTCGATGAGTTTCTGGGAAGGGATCGACGTTGCCGGCGATCGCCTGTCACTGGTCGTGATCGACAAGCTGCCTTTTTCAGTGCCGGACGATCCGGTGCTGGCGGCCCGCCTGGAGGCGGCGCGACGAGCCGGGCAGGATCCCTTTCGCACGCTCCAGTTGCCGGCGGCCGCGATGGCGTTGAAGCAGGGCGCCGGTCGTCTGATCCGTTCCGGTACGGATCGCGGACTGCTGATGATCTGCGATCAGCGAATCACGACACGATCGTACGGGCGCACGTTGCTGGCCAGTCTACCGCCGTTTCGCATCACGCACGATGCCCGTGAAGCGCTGGAATTCTGTCAACGGCAGGGTGGTGGGGCAGGCTCGGGCTCGTAGTACTGCCACCCGAAAGTATCGCAACATGAAATCGCGCCTTCGCACGCCGGGCCGCGTTGTCAATCCTCGCAATGGCACGCGCCGTTGCTGCGGTTGGCGTCTTGCCCGGTGCACGAATTCGTCGATTTCATCTTGTTCCTCCATTTTCGGGCCGATGTGCCAGGTCGAAGGGATTGAAACGAGAATGATTCTCATTAAAATAGGGGCTTCATCTTCACGAATCCACGGAATACCGCGGCGGATCCCCCATGTGCGAGACCGTAACGAATGAATTCGAGGACTTCGTGCGTCGATCGATCGCCGGTCCGTCGCCGATCGCGCCTCCACCCGTCGAGACCGCTCCCGATGCGGGATCACGGCGCCGGCGCCTGTGGGAACTCGACGCTCAGGCGCAATGCCCGATCCTCGGCGTCTGCATGCCGCTCGAACTGCTGCGCAAGGTGGTCGACAAGACCCTGGGCCGCCGGTCGGTCGAAGATCACTACAAACTGCATTGCGGTGTCGTGGCCGCCTGCAGATATCGAAGCCCGGTCGCAGAAGCAGTGCAGCGCGAACTCGACCGACGCTACAGACTCCCGCTGCAGAAGGCCGCGCGCCTGAAGACGACCGACGCACTGGCCTCATGGTGGGAAGAGGCGCTGCGTTCCCGGAACATCGCAGGCCCCTTCTGGGCCACGCTCACCCACCCACGCTGCACCGTCGAGCTGGCACAGCGCATCGAGGGTCAGGTCCACATGCTGCAGCACCAGGTCGGAGCGGCCACGCGTGTGGATCACGACCGGTTCGAGGCGCTCCGGAAGAAGGCCGACGAACTCGCCGCGGAACTTGCCGGCGCCACGCAGCGCGCGCATCGCCAGCAGGAGGAACATGCGCGCCGCGTCGACGCGCTGGAAGCCCTCGTCGTGCAGTTGCGTGCGCAACTGCTGGCCAGGGACGATACCGTGGCCGCCCTGCGGGAGCTGCAGGCAGCCGCCCCCGAACTGAAGTCCCGCCTCGAGCTGACGCAGGAGATTGAGTGCCTGCGCGAGCAACGCGCCGACCAGCAGCGTGTACTGCTCCAGGCGCGACAGGAAGCGGATCGGCAGCGTCGCCGGGCGGACGAACTGGGTGAAGAGCTGCGGCGCAGGGACGCGTGCGCGGCCCGGGCGCGAATGGTGGCCGCGAACGTCAAGGAAGTCGCCGATGCCCCTTTCTGTGCCGATCGGCTCGATGCGCGTGCCGTGCTCTGTGTCGGGGGCCGCACGGCCAGTGTGCCGGTGTATCGCCAGTTGATCGAGAGGATCGGGGGCCGCTTCCTCCACCACGATGGCGGCGACGAGCACAACCCCACGAAACTCGATGCCACGCTCGCCGCGGCAGACCTCGTCATCTGCCAGACAGGCTGCATCAGCCACGACGCGTACTGGCGCGTGAAGGACCACTGCAAGCGCACCGGCAAGCGCTGCATCTTCGTCGAGAACCCGAGCGGCACCGGGCTCAGGAAGGCGCTCGAGACTCTGGTCCCGGCCCGGACCGCCAGCACCGCGCAATCCTGACGCCCGACTCAAGCCTGCCCGGCACCGCACCGGGCAGCGGATCGTGGCGCGGTTCCTCGTGATCGTTCACGTCCTCGTGGCCCAGCGCCATCCCGTCGCCTGCTGGCCCGGCAGCACCCGTAACGCAAACCCGGTTCGCCCGGGCCGATGCCGATCCGGCGACCCGATGCCTTCTCCGGCGGTGAGAAATCCGGGTCAGCGCCAGATCTGCCACCAGCGGCGATCGTCGCTGGTCAGAAGCGCCTGCGGCAATCTGCTGTCCGGAAAATTGGCCAGCAGGATCCGCTGGCTGTCGTCACGCAGTTCGGTCAGACCCAGCCGGTCGTAGGACAGGACGAGCAGTGCGAGGGCTTCCTCGACGGCCGGCGCATTCTGGAACTGCTGCACGACTTTCTGTGCGCGGTTGACCGCCGCCAGATAGGCTCCGCGTTCGAAGTAGTAGCGAGCGACATGCACCTGGCCGCGCGCCATCGAGTTGGCGAGATAGCTCATGCGCAGCCAGGCATCCCGGCTGTACTTGCTGTCCGGAAAGCGGTTGACCAGTTCCTTGAACGCATCGAAGGATTCGCGCGAGGCGGCATGGTCGCGCTCGGACAGATCCTGCCCGCCGAAACGGGCGAGCAGTCCCTGCTGTTCGTTGAAGTTGACCAGTCCCTTCAGATAGAGCGCATAGTCGAGCGATTCATGGTTCGGATGCAGGCGCACGAAGCGATCGATCGCCGCCAGTGCGAGCGCCCGTTCATTGTCCTTGTAGTGCGCATAGGCGATATCGAGCTGTGCCTGCTGGGCCCAGGTGCCGAACGGATAGCGTGCCTCGAGCTTTTCCAGCAGTTCGATTGCCTTCGTCCAGTTGCCCGTCGAGATTTCATCGCGGGCTTCCGCATACAATCGTTCGGGTGTCCATCCGATCGTCTCGTCCGGCCCTTTTGTGGTACCACACGCCGCCAGCGTGACCAGGAGGGCACATGCGATCATTCGCACCAGACAGGCCAGAGCAGTTTTCATGCGCGCGATTATAGCGGGGACGGAGCCTGTGGATCCCGAAGCAGGACCACCGCCAGCCGCCGAAGCCGATGGCAGCGATGCCATTGCGGCCGGACCAGCGATCAGCGTGATCCGGATCGACGCCTCCGGCGGGCGTGGCGAACGCGTCGACCGCTTTCTCGCGGCCCGTCTCGAGGGCATCTCGCGCACCCGCGTGCAGCAATGGATCGCGCTGGGTGCGGTCCATTGCGAGCAACGTGCGCTGACGGCCAGCACCAGGCTGCGCGGCGACGAAGAACTGTGGGTGGAGCCGCAACCGCGCGAGGCCGACGGGTCCTTCGCTGCCGATCCGGTCGATCTGGCCATCCTGCACGAGGATGAGGACCTGCTCATTGTCGACAAGCCGGCCGGTCTGGTCGTGCATCCCGGTGCCGGGAACTGGCGCGGCACGCTGATGAACGGCCTGCTTTACCATCGGCCCGCGCTTGCCCGGTTGCCCAGGGCGGGCATCGTCCATCGTCTCGACCGTGACACCAGCGGTTTGCTGATGGTGGCGAAAAGCGAGCGTGCCTTCACGTCGCTGTCGGAACAACTGGCCGATCGCAGTGCCGGCCGGAAATATCTCGCGCTGGTTGCCGGCCGGTGTCGCCAGGCCGGCACGATCGACGCGCCGATCGGCCGCGATCCCGGCGTGCGCGTGCGCATGGCGATCGTCCCGCCGCCACGCGGCCGCAGCGCGCGTACCCGTTACCGTTCGCTGGCGCGAGGCAGTCTCGCCGACCGTGAAGTGAGCCTGCTCGAGTGTCGCCTCGATACCGGGCGCACGCATCAGATCCGGGTCCATCTGCAGCACATCGGCCACCCGCTGGTTGGCGATCCGGTGTATCGGGGCACGCTGTCCGGAATCGGCGGGCGACAGGCGCTGCATGCACGCGAACTGCGTCTGCGTCACCCGGCCGATGGGCGTCCGGTCCGCTTCCGTTCCTCGTTGCCGGAGGATTTCCGCACCCTCCTGGAGACGGCCGGCATCGATGTGGTCGCCATCGAGGCAGCCGATGAACAGGCAGACGCCGTTGGCGTCGATGCCGTGCGCTCGAGCGCAAGCAGAGAACGTCGGTGACGGCGACGGCCGACGACCGATCGCGCGCGGGTGCCGATGCCGTTCTGGGCGCGGCCATCGTGCCGGAGTGGCCGGTGCCGGATCACGTCGGCGCCTTGTCGACGACCCGCCGCGGCGGTGTGAGCACGGGGCCCTGGGGATTGCGCGGGGGTGCGCCCGGCGGACTGAATCTCGGTGCTGCCTGTGGGGACGATGCGGACGCGGTAGCGAGCAATCGCAGGCGTCTTGCGGACGCGCTCGGTTCGATGCCGGTGTGGCTCGATCAGGTGCATGGAACCGCCGTGCATCGGGTGCTCGCTCCCCGCGATCCGCGCCGCACGCAGTCAGCGATGCAGGCAGACGCTGCGGTGACGGACGTGCCGGGGGTCATCCTGGCCGTGCTCACCGCCGATTGCCTGCCGGTGCTGCTGACCGATGATCGCGGACAGGTCGTGGCAGTTGCGCATGCCGGTTGGCGTGGTGTGCTGGCCGGGGTCCTCGAAAATGCGGTCGCCGCGGTGCGCGCGCTGACCGTCCCCGGAGCACGGATCCACGCCTGGTTCGGACCGTCGATCGGCCCTTCAGCCTTCGAGGTCGGCGAAGAAGTGCGCATGTTCTTTCATGCCGCCCGCGCCGATTCGGCGTGCGCTTTCGCACCGGCCCCGGTGCCGGGCAAGTGGCTTGCCGATTTGCCGATGCTGGCCCGGCAGCGCCTCGAAACCGTGGGTGTGCACCATGTGCACGGAGCACCGCGATGCACCGTGGAGCATGCGGATGATTTCTATTCCTGGCGTCGCGACGGGCCATGCGGGCGGATGGCCACACTCGTCTGGATCCATCCGCGTTGACAAAATGATCGCGCAAGTCAGAATGAAGGTGAATATCCGATACTGCAGAAAGGAGACACGATGCCCGGTTCCACCCGCGCGACACGCAGCACATCCCGACCGGCCAGCGAAGACGGAAAGCCTTCGTCCGGCCGTGCCGCCGGGAAAGCCGCTGGAAAGGCAGTCGAATTGCCGGCTGTGAAAGCGGTACGCAAGCGTACGGCGTCCGGAAAGGCTCCGGCAAAGGTGGCAGCCGTTCCGATGAAGGACGGTACGGAGGCAACGGCTCGGCCGCGCGCGGCCTCGGCCGCAAAAGCGGCACGGACCCCGGGAGCGGCCGGCAAGGCCGCTGCGACCGCCGCGAAGGCTTCCACAAGGTCCGGGCACGGGCCGGCGCAGAACGGTCGCGGGCGCACCGCCGGGCGGGCCGGGGAAGAGCGCGCGTCCACTGCCGCCACGAACGGAACGGCGGAAGCGGAGCAACCGGTGCACGTGCCGGGTGAGCGGCTGGCCGGTCTGCAGACCGAGTATCTGGCGCGCCTGCGGGAATTGATGCAGACGCCCGGCGGGCCGCGGCCGGCCGACCGCCGTTTTGCCAGCGATGCCTGGCGGCAGGGTCCTTTCGCCTGGACGGCTTCCCTCTACCTCATCAACGAGGAATTCACCCGTCGGCTGGCCAATGCCGTGGTCGGCGGCAGTGAAAAGACGCGTGAACGAATCCGCTTTGCTACCGACCAGTGGCTGGCTGCCATCTCTCCGGCCAATTTTCTGCTGACCAATCCGGAAGCGCAGCAGCGTATCGTCGATACGGCCGGGGAAAGCCTGCGTGCCGGCATCGGCAACCTGCTGTCGGATCTGCAGCGCGGCAGGATCTCACAGACCGACGAATCGGCCTTCGAGACCGGCGTGAACATCGCGACCACGCCGGGCAGCGTCGTTTTCGAGAACGACCTCATGCAGCTGATCCAGTTCGCACCGTCGACCGCGGCCGTGGGCAGCCGTCCGCTGCTGATGGTGCCGCCGTGCATCAACAAGTACTACATCCTGGATCTGCAGCCGGACAATTCGCTGATCGCCTGGACGGTTGCGCAGGGGCATACGGTTTTCGTCGTTTCCTGGAAGAACGTGCACGCGGATCAGGGTCACCTGACCTGGGACGATTATCTGGCGCGAGGAGTGATCGAACCGATCCGCGTGGTGCGTGAAATCACCGACAACCGGAAGATCAACGCGCTCGGTTTCTGTGTCGGCGGAACGCTGCTGGTCAATGCCGCCGCAGTGCTCGCCGCGCGCGGCGAGAGCTGGCTCGAATCGATGACGCTGCTGACGTCGTTCATCGATTTTTCGCGGCCGGGATCGATTGGCGTCTTTGTCGATGAACATCAGGTGGCATACCGGGAATCGACGATCGGTTCCGGCGGCATCATGCCCGGGCGCGAACTGGCGCTGACATTCAATTATCTGAGGCCGAACGACCTGGTCTGGAATTATGTCGTTTCCAATTATCTGAAAGGCGAGGCGCCGCCGGCTTTCGACATGCTGTACTGGAATTCGGACAGCACCAATCTGCCTGGTCCGATGTACTGCTGGTACCTGCGGCACATGTATCTGCAGAACGAATTGCGCGAACCCGGACGGTTGGTCTGCCTGGGTGTGCCGATCGATGTCTCGGCAATCGGTGTTCCCACCTATATCTACGCTTCCCGCGAAGACCATATCGTGCCGTGGGAAGCGGCGTATGAATCGACGCGGCTGCTGTCCGCTCCCTTGCGTTTCGTTCTCGGTGCCAGTGGACACATCGCCGGCGTCGTCAATCCGCCGGCGCGCGGCAAGCGCAGTCACTGGCTCGGTGATGACCTGCCGAAAGAGGCCGACGACTGGTTTGCGGTCGCCAGCGAGCGTCCGGGCAGCTGGTGGCCGGATTGGGCGAACTGGCTGTCGGCGTTTGGCGGCGAGATGCGGACGGCACCGCAGGTGCCCGGCAATCAGCACTATCCGGCCATCGAGCCGGCTCCGGGGCGCTACGTGCGGGAGAAGGCCGAGTGAGTTCCGGATCCTTCGGAGAATGCCGGTTCGGGATTCGCCATCGATCGAACGGCAATGAAAGAGCAGGGAGGTCTGTCAGGCGCACGGTGAAGGGAAAATCGGAGGGAAGAGCGGATCGGGATCGAACCGGAAGATCAGCAACCGGAATCCTTTTCCGATCAACGGTGTGAAAACCGGGTTGAGGACGACAGGAAGGAATCACGATCATGAGCAGAATTGCATATGTGACTGGCGGAATGGGCGGAATCGGAACAGCAATCTGCCGCAAGTTTCATGATATGGGCTTCACGGTCATTGCCGGATGCGGACCGACACGTGATTATCAGAAATGGCTGACGGCGCAAAAGGAAGCCGGATACGACTTTCACGCGTCGGTCGGTGATGTGGGCGACTGGAGTTCGACGCGCGCGGCATTCGAGAAGGCGGCCGCGATCGGACCCATCGACATTCTCGTGAACAATGCCGGAATCACCCGCGACGGCACGTTTCGCAAGATGGCGCTCGATGACTGGCTCAGTGTCATCAACACCAATCTCAATTCGGTGTTTCACGTCACCAAGCAGGTGATCGACGGAATGATCGAGCGCAAGTGGGGCCGGATCATCAACATCTCGTCGGTCAACGGGGAAAAAGGCCAGTTCGGCCAGACCAATTATTCGGCAGCCAAGGCCGGGCTGCACGGTTTCACCATGGCGCTGGCGCGGGAAGTCGCCCGCAACGGGGTGACCGTGAACACCGTGGCACCCGGGTATATCGGGACCGAGATGGTGTCGACCATGCGCAAGGAGGTGGTCGACAAGATCGTGAGCCAGATTCCGGTCGGGCGACTCGGCACCGTCGAGGAGATCGCATCGATCGTCGGCTGGCTGGCCAGCGACGATGCCGGGTTCACGACCGGTGCAGAGTTTTCGTGCAACGGTGGACTGCACATGGGTTGAGCGCGGAGAAGCTGATGGCGAATGCCACCCGTCTGATCAAGAAATATCCGAATCGGCGTCTGTACGATACGCGCACGAGCGCCTACATCACGCTCGCCGATGTCAAGCAGCTGGTACTCGAGAACGGGGATTTCCAGGTGGTCGACGCCAAGAGCGGAGAAGACATCACCCGGAGCATTCTGCTGCAGATCATTCTCGAGGAAGAGGCGGGCGGTACGCCGCTCTTTTCCTCGTCGATGCTCGCGCAGATCATCCGTTTCTACGGGCATGCGATGCAGGGAATGATGGGCGCCTATCTGGAGAAGACGATGCAGGCCTTCGTCGAGATCCAGAACAAGATGCAGGAGCAGTCAAAGACCTTCTACGACAACAGGCACGTGCCCAGCCCGGAAATGTGGACGCAGTTCATGTCGATGCAGACGCCGATGATCCAGACGATGATGGGCAACTACATCGAGCAGAGCAAGAACCTGTTCGTGCAGATGCAGGAGCAGATGCAGGCACAGACGCGTTCGATGTTCCAGAATTTTCCCTTTGCCGTGCCGCCGTCGGGCGCACCGGACAGCGATCCGGAAGTCGAGGAAACCGGAGCCGGACGCAATCCGCAGGATCCGGCCTGAACCAAAAGGCGCCCTGCGGCCCGCCGCACGGCCCGCAGCAGAGGCCTGTGGTGCGGCTTTCAGTGCCCGGGTTCTCCCTCGCGCGGCAACTGGTCGTCGAACCAGTTCAGGATGGCATCCAGCCATTCGTGGCGGATCGCGTGAGTGGTGCTTGACCGGACGCGCGGTTTGGCGTGATAGGCGATCGAGATGCCGGCGATCGACATCATCTCGAGATCGTTCGCGCCGTCACCGATGACGATGGCGCAGGACGGGTCGGCACCGATGGCCGCACAGGTACGCTCCAGCGCACGCTTCTTGCCTTCGGCATTGATGATCTCTCCGAGCACCCGTCCGGTCAGGGTGCCGTCGATGACTTCCAGCGTATTGGCGCAGGCGAAGTCGAGGCCGAGACGTTCGCGCAGTCGTTCGGTGAAGAAAGTGAAGCCGCCGGAGACGAGCAGCACGTAGAGCTTTGCCTGTCTGGCGGCCGCGATCAGCCTTTCGGCGCCGGGCGTGACGCGCAGCCGTTCTTCGTAGACCCGTTCCAGCGTCGATTCCGGCAGCCCCGCCAGCAGGGCCGCACGCTGGCGCAGGCTCTCGTCGTAATCAGTGTCGCCGCGCATCGCCGCTTCGGTGATGGCGGCGACTTCCTTGCGGCAACCGGCATAGTCGGCGATCTCGTCGATGCACTCGATGGTGATCAGCGTCGAATCCATGTCGAAGGCGAGCAGACAGTAATCGTCCAGGCGCCGGTTCATCGGTACCAGTTCAGCATCGACGCCCGTGCGTTCGGCGATGCGCGCCACCTGGCGCGCGCCGATCGACACGTCGTCCCAGGTGGCCAGCCGTGGCAGGCGCAGGTGCGGGTCGCGATGGATCACCTTGCGGTATGCCTGCACCGCGTCGTCCGTGAGCCGGGGGTGCTGTACGACCAGGCGTTGTCCGGTCATTGCGCAGGACGGCGTGCGGATGACTTGCGCTGGCGCGCGCGGCTGGCGTTCGGCTCGGGACGTTCGGGCATTTTCTGGCGGTCGGTGTTCCGGCTCGTTTCGTCTGCGTCCGGCCCGGATGCAGCGAGTCGTGCGAGGTCGGCAAGAATGTTGCGAATCCGCTGGATGCGGGTATCGATGTCCGGGGTTGCGATGGTGAAGCGCAGGCGGTCCGGGCCGGCAAGGCGGACGTCGCGCCGCGACTGGATGAAGCGGATCAGCGCGATGCCTTCCAGCGGCGGGTCGGGTACGAATTGCAGCGTGATGGTATCAGGCGCGGCGTCGAGTCTGGCAATTCCCAGCGCCCGTGAAGCGATCCGCAGACGATGCGTCTCCAGCAGGGTGCGGGCGGCTTCGGGAAGCTTGCCGAAACGGTCGATCAGCTCCTCGCGCAGGGTCTCCAGTGCGTCGGCCGACTGGCAGCTCGCCATGCGTTTGTACAGCGACAGGCGCTCGTGCACGTCGGGGACGTAGTCCTGCGGCAGCAGTGCCGGCGCACGCAGCACGATTTCGGTCGTCGCCAACAGCGGCGCCGACATGTCCGGTTCCCGGCCCGCGCGCAGGCTGTCGACGGCTTCGGCAAGCATTTCGCTGTAAAGGGTGAAGCCGACCTCCTGGATGTCGCCCGACTGTGATTCGCCGAGCACCTCGCCGGCACCGCGGATCTCCAGGTCATGCATGGCCAGATAGAAGCCGGAGCCGAGTTCCTCGAGCGCCTGGATCGCTTCGAGCCGCTTGACGGCGTCACGGGTCATCGCCTTTTCGTCGGGCACCAGCAGGTATGCCCAGGCCTGATGGTGCGAGCGTCCGACCCGGCCGCGCAACTGATGCAGCTGTGCCAGGCCGAAGCGGTCGGCCCGGTGAATGATGATCGTGTTCGCGCTGGGGACGTCGATGCCGGTTTCGATGATCGTCGTGCACAGCAGCACATTGAAGCGCCGCTGCAGGAAGTCGCGCATCACGTGCTCGAGTTCGCGTTCACGCATCTGGCCGTGCGCGATGCCGATGCGCGCCTCCGGGACGAGCTCGGCGAGCCGGGCCCGCCGGTCCTCGATGGTATCGACTTCGTTGTGCAGGAAATAGACCTGGCCGCCGCGCTTGAGCTCGCGCAGCAGCGCTTCGCGGATCGTGCCCGCGCTTTCGCGTCGCACGAAGGTCTTGATCGCCAGGCGGCGTTGCGGTGCCGTGGCGATCACCGAAAAATCACGGATGCCTTCCAGGCTCATCGCCAGCGTGCGCGGAATCGGCGTCGCCGTCAGCGTGAGGACGTCGACTTCGGCGCGCAGCGTCTTCAGGGCTTCCTTCTGCCGTACGCCGAAGCGATGCTCTTCATCGATGATGACCAGGCCCAGCCGGTCGAACTGCACGTCCGGCGACAGCAGCTTGTGCGTGCCGATCACGATGTCGGTCGTGCCCTGTCGCAGGCCGTCGATGGTGGCGGCCGCTTCCTTGCGCGAGCGAAAGCGCGACAACTGTCCGATCTGCACGGGAAAGCCGGCAAAGCGGTCGCTGAAAGTCTGGAAGTGCTGCTCGGCGAGCAGGGTGGTCGGCGCCAGGATCGCCACCTGCCTGCCGTCGGCGACGGCCACCCAGGCAGCGCGCAGTGCGACTTCGGTCTTGCCGAAACCGACGTCGCCGCACACCAGCCGGTCCATCGGCCGGTCCGAGACCATGTCGGCGACCACGGCGTCGATGGCCGCCTGTTGATCGGCGGTTTCCTCGAACGCGAAGCCGTCGGCAAAGGCTTCGTAGTCGCCGCGCGAGAAGCCGAACGCGTGGCCCTGGCGCGCGGCCCGGCGCGCGTACAGATTCAGCAGCTCGGCGGCCGCGTCGCGCGCTTTTGCCGCCGCGCGCCGGCGCGCCTTCTCCCACTGGCCGGAACCCAGTTCGTGCAGCGGGGCGTTTTCCGGGTTGGCGCCGCTGTAGCGCGAGATGACGTGCAGTTGCGCCACCGGAACATACAGCGTGGCGTTGCGCGCATAGGTCAGGTGCAGGAACTCGGTGGTTTCGCCATCGAGCTCCATCGTCATCAGGCCCTCGTAGCGGCCGACGCCATGCTGCGCATGCACGACCGGATCGCCGCTCTTGAGCTCGGACAGATCGCGAATGATCGAGTCGACATCGGTCTGCGCATCGCGCGAGTGGCGCTGGCGACGGCGTGGCGAAGTGGCGAAGAGCTCCGTTTCGGTGACGATCGACAGTCCCGCACCCGGTACCTCGAAGCCGTCGAGCAGTGGGCCGACGGTCAGGGCCGCCTGTCCGTCTCCGGCCACGAACTCCTTCCAGTCGCTGACCGCAGCCAGACGCAGACCGTTGTCCGCGAACAATTGCTCCAGCGTGTCGCGCCGACCGGCCGATTCGGCCACGATCAGCTTGCGCGTGTCCGCCGTGTCCAGCCATGTCCGCACCCGCTGCACCGGATCGGCGGCACGGCGATCGATCGCAACGCGCGCCGGCGTGACCGAGAATGCGCTCCTGTGCGTCTGCTGCGTGTCCGCCGCGTCTGGTGTGTCCGGTGTGTCCGTCACGTGTCCGGCGTGCGCGGTCTGCGTGCCCGGCGCCGGCGCGGAGGCTTCGGCGGTCATCGCCGGGTCCGCGTCGGGCAGGGCGGCACCATTGCCCGTGCCGGCCACGGGCAGCGCCCAGCGACCGCGTTCCCGGGCCAGCGTGAACAGGCTCTGGCCATCGAGAAAGAGTTCGTCCGGGCGCAGCAGCGGTCGGCTGCGATCGTGTGACAGGAAGCGGTAGCGCTCGGCCGTCTCGCGCGCGAAACGCTGCGCAGCCGCATCGACATCGCCATGCGAGATGATGAGGACGCTGGCCGGGAGATAGTCGAACAGCGTTGCCGTTTCGTCGTGGAACAGCGGCATCCAGTATTCGATGCCCGGGGAGGCGATCCCGTTGCCGACGTCGCGGTAGATCGTGCTTGCCGACGGATCCCCCTCGAAGCGCGTGCGCCAGCGGCCGCGAAACGCCGTGCGCGCGGCCTCATCGAGCGCGAACTCGCGCCCCGGCAGCAGGCGGACGCGATCGATCGGATAGAGGCTGCGCTGCGTGTCCGGGTCGAAGGTGCGCATCGACTCGATTTCGTCGCCGAACAGATCGATCCGGTACGGCAGTTCGGAGCCGGTCGGAAAGAGGTCGATCAGTCCGCCACGGATCGCGTATTCGCCCGGTCGGACGACCTGGGTCACGTTCTCGTAGCCGGCAAAGGTCAGCTGCTCGCGCAGGCGGGCCTCATCGAGTCGCTGCCCCTTGCGAAAGAAAAACGTCCGTGCCGCGAGGAAGCGGGCCGGTGCCAGCCGCTGCAGCGCCGTCGTGACCGGTACCAGCACGACATCGAACTCGTGCTGCTGCAGCGCGTGCAGCGTCGCCAGGCGCGAGGAAACGAGATCCTGGTGCGGAGAAAAGGCGTCGTAGGGCAGGGTCTCCCAGTCGGGGAGCGTGAATATCCTTTGCCCCGGTGCGAACCAGCGGATCTCTTCGGCCAGACGGGACGCATTGCCCGGCGTTGCCGTCAGGATGAGCAGCGGTCGCCGGTCATCGCCCGCCTGCGTGGCGTGCGGCGCGGACGGGTCTGGCGGAGCCGGCGAGAATCGCATCGACAGCGTCGCCAGCAGCAGCGCGTCGCCCGAACCATGGCAGCACGGCAGCGTGCGGATCTGTCCGGGGGCGGGCGGCGTCAGGGCCCGGTCGTCGGGCAGAGGCGAAATCGGCGGATGGACGGAAGGATCGGCAGCGAGGCCGGCAGCAGGGGAAAGGATCGGGGGCACGGTCTGGTGGCGAAGGGCCGATACAGCCTGCGGCCCACGTTCCCGGTGCGGCTCGCAGGATCCGGCATCGCCCGGGTACCACTACAATTCGTCAGATTGCCGCGATTCTAACTTCTTGCTGATGGTGTACCCGGTTTCCCCTGATGCGGACGGTGCCGGTCGTGTCCCGCGCCACTTCGCCCTCGTGCCGGCCGCTGGTACCGGCAGCCGGGCGGGAGCCCCGGTACCCAAGCAGTACCTGCGCTTCGGCGCGCGCACGATGCTGCAATGGAGTGTCGACGCGCTGGCGGCAATGGACTGGATCGGGCGCATCGTCGTCGTGGTCGCGGCTCACGACATGCAGGCCGCGACGGAACTGGCCGGCCGGCCGCGGGTACAGGTACTGGCCGCCGGCGGGGCAAGCCGGCGGGACACGGTGTTGGCCGGCTTGCGGGCGCTGGCGGCCGAGGCGGCAGAGGACGACTGGGTGCTCGTGCACGATGCGGCACGGCCCGGCATCGAGGCAGCGGCGCTCGAACGCCTGCGCTTCGGGCTGGCCGGCGCGCCGGTGGGCGGGTTGCTGGCCCTGCCGCTGCGCGACACCGTCAAGCGCGCGCGCGCACGGCCCCGTTCGACGCCGTCGGTCGATCCGGTCGGCGCGGCAGCCGCATCGCACGGCGATGTGCATGGCGGTGTGCACGTCGATGCACACCAGGGCGACGAGGTCTGGGAGACGCTCGATCGTTCACAGTTATGGGTGGCGCAGACACCGCAGATGTTCCGCTTCGGCCTGCTGTCACGCGCGCTGGCTGCGTGTCCGGATGTGACCGACGAGGCTGCGGCGATGGAACAGGCCGGCCACGCGCCATGGCTGATCGAAGGTGCGCGCTCGAATTTCAAGGTGACGGATCCGGAAGACATCGAGCTGATGCGCCTGGTGCTCGACGCACGCGCGCGTCCGGAGCAACGGGGATGACAGTGAGTGAAGCGGACGTGAAGAGAGAGGGCGGAAAGAAGGAAAGCGGAAAGAAAGAAGGCACGGAACGGGAAGGTGCCGGACCGGCCGGATGGCGGATCGGCCAGGGTTCGGACGTGCACGCGCTCGTGCCGGGCCGGCCGCTGCGCATCGGCGGCGTCGAACTCGCGCATCCGCGCGGAGCCCTCGGACATTCGGATGCCGACGTGCTGCTGCATGCGGTCACCGATGCCCTGCTCGGTGCGGCCGGCCTGGGCGACATCGGCATGCATTTTCCGGATACCGATGCCCGCTGGCGCGGCGCCGACAGTGCACGGATGCTGGCCGAGGTGGCCCGCCGCGTGCGCGCCGATGGCTGGCAGATCGTCAACATCGATTCGACCGTATCGGCGCAGGCGCCGCGCCTGGCCGCGCATGTCCGGCAGATGGCCGGAAACATCGCGCGCGCGACGGGCATTGCCGCGGCACAGGTCAACGTCAAGGCGAAAACCGGTGAGCGGCTCGGTTACATCGGGCGGGGCGAGGGCATCGCCGCCCAGGCCATCGCATTGCTGATGGCGGCATCGGCACCCTGAAGCGCCGCCCGGTGCAGGCCCGGCACGGGCTTCTGACGGGTGGGCGCCGGTCTTGTCGCCCTTCCTGCCGTCTCTCCTGCGCTCCTTGCCGCGGCCCGGCTCCGGCTTCCTGCATCACCGGGCTTTCCCGAAACCCGGGCATTGGCTATTCTTCATGTTCTGCACTATCCCCGATATCGCATCTGGAGGAGACGATGGGAGAACAAACCAAGTACCTGCTGGACGAAAGCCGGCTTCCGAAGCGCTGGTACAACATCCAGGCCGATCTGCCCAAGCCGCTCGATCCGGTGTTGCACCCGGGTACGCTCCAGCCGGTGGGGCCGGACGATCTTGCGCCGCTGTTCCCGATGGAACTCATCCTGCAGGAGGTGTCCACCGAACGCGAGATCGATATTCCGGAGCCGGTACGGGAGATCTATCGTCTCTGGCGCCCGAGTCCGCTGTTTCGGGCGCATGGGCTGGAGAAGGCGCTGGGCACGCCGGCGAAGATCTTCTACAAGTACGAAGGCGTCAGCCCGGCGGGAAGCCACAAGCCCAATACGGCCGTGCCTCAGGCTTTCTACAACAAGGCGGCCGGTATCCGCCGTCTGACGACCGAAACCGGCGCCGGCCAGTGGGGCTCGTCGCTGGCCTTTGCCGCGGCACTCTTCGATCTCGACGTCACCGTCTTCCAGGTACGCGTCTCCTACGATCAGAAGCCGTATCGCCGCGCACTGATGGAAACCTATGGCGCGCGCTGCCTGCCCTCACCGTCGAACGAAACCGAGTACGGCCGCAGAGTGCTCGCCGAGCGGCCCGATCACCCGGGCAGCCTCGGCATCGCCATCTCCGAGGCGGTCGAGATCGCCGCGCAGAACGATGACACCAAATATGCGCTCGGTTCGGTGCTCAATCACGTGCTCGTGCACCAGTCGGTGGTCGGACTGGAAGCGATGGAACAGATGCAGATGGCCGATTGCTGGCCGGACGTCATCGTCGGCTGCACGGGCGGCGGCTCCAACTTTGCCGGCCTCGTCTTCCCGTTCATGGGGCACGGGCTGCGCGGCGGCGAGAAGCCGCGCATCGTCGCCGTCGAGCCGGCCGCCTGCCCGACGCTCACGCGCGGGCAGTTCGCCTACGACTTCGGTGATACCGGCCACATGACACCGCTGGTCAAGATGCACACGCTGGGCTCGACCTTCACGCCGCCCGGCTTCCATGCCGGCGGCCTGCGCTATCACGGCATGGCCGGCCTGGTTTCGCACGTGCTCGACCTGGGCCTGATCGAAGCGGTCGCGTACCAGCAGACGGAATGCTTTGCCGCCGGCGTGCAGTTTGCCCGCACCGAAGGCATCGTCCCGGCACCCGAGGCGAATCATGCCGTCAAGGGCGCGATCGACGAGGCACTGCGCTGCAAGCGCGAAGGACGCGCCGAGACGATTCTCTTCAACCTGTCGGGTCATGGCCATTTCGACATGGCGGCATACATGGCCTATAACTCGGGGGCGCTCACCGACCAGTCGTACGACGAGCAGGAGCTCGCAACGGCGCTGGCCGGCCTGCCGAAGGTTCCCGCCTGAGCGGACGGCAGCGCGCGGAAGAACACCCGGCCACCCGGTTCTCCGAATCGGGTGGCCGGGTCGATCTGCCAGGCTCCGATCCGTACGTGCGCCATGACGCGTCGATCGGGGAAGAACTGGAATGGACCCGTGCTGCACTGGCCGATCCGGGCGAGGCAGGGCAGTGGCGCATCTGGCGCTACGGGCGTGCGGAAATCGTCTTCGGCTGCTCGCAGCGCCGCTTGCTGGAACAACTGGAGCGTGCCTGCAGCACCGATCTGCCGGTCTTCCGGCGCGCCTCGGGCGGCGGCGTGGTCTTTGCCGGTCCCTGGCTGCTTGGACTCACGGTCGTCCTGCCGGACGCGCACCCGTTGCTGACGGGGCACACGCTCGTCGACAGCTATCGCTGGCTGGGGGAACTGCATGTCCGGGTTCTGGCCGGCGCGGGCGTCGACGCACGGGCACTGGATCCCGCCGATACCGTCACGCTTTCCGGGTCGGCCGGTTCATCTGACGCCGGCATTGTCGGCGTTTCTCCCGACCGGCATTCCGTTTCGCGTGCACCGATCGGATGGGCCTGCTTCGGCGGGCTGTCCCCCTGGGAAGTGGTCGACGCACAGGGTCGAAAGCTGACCGGCCTGTCGCAGCGGCGCGTACGTGGCGCGGTGGCCTTTTCGGCCGGCACATTGCTGTCGCGACCACCGTGGCAGCAGATGTGTGACGCGGTCGGTGCTCCTTCGGGAGACGGTGCGGCGCTGGATGCGTACACGGGCGCCTGCGATGAGAACGCGCCGATGCTGCAGGCTGACGACTGGGCCGTCCGGTTCGCGGCTGCGGTACGCGAGTGCCTGGGAGAGGAGTGGAGTGCGCGCGGGCGCGTTGAAGGAAGTACGCGCGGGCGCGCTGAAACAACGGACTGAATCCGTCGGCCGCGAACCGGTACGGGCAGGCGCGCGCCTGCCGACGGGGTTTTCCCGCCTGAATTGCAATCGCGGGTCCGCGCCCCAACGGTCCGGTTCAGGCGCTCATGCCACCGTCGACCATCAATCGGCTGCCGGTGACGAAAGTGCTGTCATCGCTGGCCAGAAACAGTGCAGCGCGGGCGATCTCGCCGGCGCTGGCATGGCGCCCGAGCGGGATCAACTGATTGAACATCGCGGTCGCGTCGAGTTCGAGGACCTCGCCGAGATCTTCCTCGACCCGTTGCTGGAACGCATTGTCGACCGGGCCCGGATGCAGGGTGTTGACGCGGATTCCGCGCGCAGCCACTTCCTTGGCGACGGCGCGCATCAGACCGACCTGGGCGTGCTTGGCCGTGATGTAGCCATAGGCGCCCGGATCGCCGCGCACGCCGGCCACACTGGACGTGATGACGATGCTTCCGCCGTCGTTCATGACGGGGAGCGCATGCTTGCACATCAGGAAGGCACCACGCACGTGCACGGCCAGCACCTGATCGAATGCCTCATCGGGAAATTCGGCGATCGGACGGATGGCGCCAAGATTGCCCGCGTTACTGAAGACGACGTCGATCCGCCCGAAATGCTCGACGGTGGCCTTGACCAGCGCGGCCACCTCGTCCGCCTGCGTGATATCGGCCATACGCATGGCGACCCGCTGCGGGTCAAGACCGGCGAGCGCGGCGCGCAGACCATCAGCCTCGATGTCGGCCAGCATGACCGACGCACCTTCGTCGACGAACAGTCGTGCCGTCGTGCTGCCGATGCTGCCTGCGCCTCCGGTGATCAGGCAGGTCTTCCCTTCCAGTCTGCGTCGTGCCGTTTGCATGCTCGTCTCCCTTTGTCGCGAGGATAGCCGAAACCACTCCGGATCATGCGCGCGGGCCGATACGGTCCGCGATCCGATGGACGGGATCGTCGGCAGGCAAACCCGTCACCTGCATATATATGTAATTATTTGCTGATTCATTCATTCGTTTCGTGCCTGTTAGATTGTCTGCTCCCGATTTCCTGCCATGGCAGGACCAGGCCAGAATCAAGGAGCAGTCCATGACGCCGCAACCGCAGCCGGGCGAGAAAGCCAGCGACGATGGACGTCGTTACGTCACCACCTATTGCTACAACTGCGTGGCCGGACCCGATCTGCTGCGTGTGGAAGTCCGGGATGGCGTCGCCACCGGAATCAGTCCGAATCACGCCGGTGCCGGCATCCATCCGGCCGAAGGGCGCCCCTGCGTCAAGGCGTACGGCCTGATCCAGAAGACCTACAGTCCGTACCGCGTCCTGACGCCGATGAAGCGCACGAACCCGCGCAAGGGGATGGATGAAGACCCGGGTTTCGTGCCGATTTCCTGGGACGAGGCGCTGGACCTCATCGCGGCGAAGCTCAACGGCATCCGCGAGCGCGGACTCGAGGATGAGGCCGGTTATCCGCGCCTGGCCGTCAGTCTGGGCCATGGCGGCACGCCGGCGTATTACATGGGCACGTTCCCGGCCTTCCTGTCGGCCTGGGGGCTGGTCGATTACAGCTTCGGTTCGGGGCAGGGTGTCAAGTGCGTGCACTCCGAGCACCTGTATGGCGAGTACTGGCATCGGGCCTTCACCGTTTCGGCCGACACGCCGCTGGTGAAGCTGAATCTGTCGTTCGGTGCCAACGTCGAAGTGACGGGCGGGCCGTCGGCAGTGATGCGCCAGGCCAACGCCCGCGTACGCGGCGCCCGGCGCATCGTGATCGAGCCGCATCTGTCGGTGACCGGCGCCGTCTCGGCCGAGTGGGTACCGATCAAGCCGAAGACCGACCCGGCCTTCATGTTCGCGCTGATCCACGTGATGCTGCACGAACGCGCGCGCGGGGATCTGGATCTGGAGTTCCTGCGCGATCGCACGGCCTCGCCGTATCTCGTCGGCCCCAACGGCTTTTACCTGCGCGATCCGGACAGCGGCGAGCCGCTGGTGTTCGACAGCGCGGAGCAGCGCGCCGTCCCGCACGATCATCCGGGCGTGGTGCCGGCACTGTCGGGCACGTTCGCGGTCGGTCCGGCCTTCGAGCTTGGTGCCGATGGCGAGCGCTGGACGCATGACGAGGCCAGCGGTACCACGGCCTTCGACAAGCTGGTGGCGCATATCGCGCCGTACTCACCGGAATGGGCGGGCCCGATCTGCGAGGTCGACCCGGGCGTCATCCGGCGTATCGCACACGAATTCGTCGACACGGCGTCGGTTGGCGAGACGATCGAGATCGACGGGCGCATCCTGCCGTACCGGCCGGTGGCGGTCACACTCGGCAAGACGGTCAACAACGGCTGGGGCGCTTTCGAATGCTGCTGGGCGCGCACGATGCTGGCAGTGCTCGTCGGCGCGCTCGAAGTCCCCGGCGGCACGCTCGGCACCACGGTGCGCATCAACCGTCCGCACGAAGACCGGATGAAGAGTGTGCGCCCTGGCGTCGACGGCTTTCTGCACAACGACCTGAACCCGACCGATGCGGAGCACTGGATCGGCAAGCCCGGGCGGCGCAATGGCCGCAACGCGCACCGCACGCTCGTGCCGCTGGCGGGCAACGGCCCGTGGTCGCAGGCGCTCGGCCCCACGCACCTGGCCTGGATGTTCACGAAGGAGGCGCCGGAACACTGGCCGCAGCCGCAGTATCCGGACGTCTGGATCACGTTTCGTACCAATCCGGCGATTTCGTTCTGGGATACGCACAATCTCGTGAAAACCATCGCCGGCTTTCCGTTCATGGTCTCGTTCGCCTATACGGTCGACGAGACCAACTGGATGGCCGACGTGCTGCTGCCCGAGGCGACCGATCTGGAGAGTACGCAGCTGATCCGCCTCGGACGCACGAAATTCGTCGAGCAGTACTGGCAGCACGAGGGCTTCGTGCTGCGCCAGCCGGCGGTGGCGCCGATGGGCGAGGCGCGCGATTTCACCTGGATCACCAACCAGCTCGCGCAGCGCACCGGTCTGCTCGAGCGCTACAACGAGTCGATCAACCGCGGCGCGGGCGGGGTACCGCTGCGCGGCGAACATTTCGACTTCTCGCTCGATCCGGCCATCCTGCACGATGTCGACGCAATCTGGGATGCCGAATGCAAGGCGGCGACCAGCGCCATGTCGAACGGCGAGGAAGTGCATGATCTCGCCTGGTTCAAGGAAAACGGCTTCTACACGCGGCCGTACTCGCAGCGCGGCTGGTATCTGTATCCGGCGATGGTCGAGCAGGGGCTGCGTTTCGAGCTGCCGTACCAGGAGCGCCTGATGCGCTCCGGGCTCGAGCTGATGAACCGTCTGCACGAGGCCGGGATGCACTGGTGGGACGAGCAACTGGCCGAATACCAGTTCCTGCCCGCTTGGGACGACGTGCCCAAGCGCTGGGAAAACGCCATCGTGCACGCCGGGCGTGATCCGGCCGAGTTTCCGTTCTGGCTGCTCACGACCAAGAGCATGCAGTTTCACGCCAGCGGAAATGTATCGATTCCGCACATGCATGAAGTGGCGCAGAACGTGCGTGGCCATCACGGCATCGTCATCAACCGGGAGACGGCGCGATCACTCGGCATCGGCGACGGGGACGAACTCGAGGTCGCCTCGCTTGTCAACGTCACGCGCGGCCCGGCGATCCTGGCCGCCGGCATCCGGCCGGATACCCTGCTGATGATCGGGCAGTTCGATCACTGGGCGACGCCGTACGCGAAGGAGTTGCACGCCCCGAGCCTGAACACCGTGGCGGCGATGAGTCTGGAGCTGACCGATGCGACCGGTTCCGGCTCGGATATCGTGCGAGTGTCGATCCGGCGTGTCGGCGCGACGGCCGACAGCGGCGGCGGCAATGCGGGGGATCGCGACCGGCCGGCAATGACCGGAAAACAGACGGCGCCGGCTGCCCGTCACACCACGGCCGCGGCGGACGGCCGCACGGTGGAACAGGATGAGCAGGAGGAATCCGTCGTGCTGCGCACCGGCCGGCTGGCGCAGCGCATCGGGGCCTGGCTGCGGCCGTCGCGAGCCTGAGCGCGTGCGATCGTCATCTGCGCCGTCGATGCGGGTCCCGTCGGTCACGAGGCACATGAGCCCCGCCGGCACCGGTGGCACGCCGGTCGCCGCCATGGTGTGTGCGGGCGGAACCATGCTGGTGCGCACCTGCGAACTGCTCGACGAGGCGCCGCTGGTCATCGATGTCGAAGGCGTCGGTCGCTATACGCTGATGTGGACGCCAACCGAAGAGGCGGCGGTAACCGCCGAGGCACAGGAGGTCGACGGGCCGTGCGAAGCGGATCATCCGGACGGCCTGGCCGCCGGCTTCACCCCGATTGACGGCTGGCTGGGCGAGGGGGCGCCGTCGGCGGCACTGGAACTGGCTGCCGGCTTCGTGTTCAGCGAAGGCCTGTTCGACCGGATCGATGAACTGGTTTCGCTGTCGCGCTGCCCGCAGGCGCCGGATGTCGTCCGCGTCGTTCTGGTCGAGGCCGCACGCCGACGCGCACATCCGGCGCTGCGCACGGTGAATTCGGGCTGCGGCGTCTGCGGCGCCGACCGCCTGCCCGAAGCCGGAGCGGCGAAGGAGCGCATCGGCGCGCGCACGCCGATGCTGTCACTGCCCGTCCTGCACGGGCTGACGCAGGCCATGCAGGATCGTCAGCACCTGTGGCGCCGGACCGGCGCCGCTCATGCGGCACTCCTGTTCGATGCGCAGGGCGAAGTCCTGGCCTTTGCCGAGGATCTCGGTCGTCACAATGCACTGGACAAGGCGATCGGACGCTGCCTGCTGGCCGGCCGCCCACTGGCCGGCGGCGGCGTGATCCTGAGCAGCCGCTGCAGCTACGAGATGCTGGCCAAGGCGGCGCGGGCCGGCCTGGACCTCGTCGCCGCCGTGTCGGCCCCCAGTGCGCTGGCCGTGCGCATGGCACATGAACACGACATCACCCTGTGCGGTTTCGTGCGCGATGCACGGGCGACGATCTACACGCATCCGGGCCGGATCGGACCCGGGAATCCGGGCGCCGCTCAGGCCAGATCGGCGACCAGAGATGCACGCACCAGCTCGGGCAGGGCACCGCTGCCCGCCTGATAGTTCTCGTGATCGATGCCGGCTTCCAGTACGGCACCTCCCTTCAGAGCGGCAATCGTCGCCGGATCGAGTTCGAAACGCAGGAAATGCACGGCCGAGGTCTTGTCTTCGGTCGATCGTTCCAGATCTTCGTCGGCGATGGCGTGGATTTTCTCGTGCCCTTGCGCGCGTACCCAGACCCGGTCCTCGATGCCCACCAGGCGCGCCAGCTCGCGTCGGCGTTGCTCGACGTCCTCGTATTCGATCAGCATCGTCGCCTTGAGATTGGTGCCGTCCGGGATCAGCGGATTGTAGGCATCGAGTTCGTGCTGGATGCCTTCCTCCTCAAAGATCCGTTCGATGCGCAACATTTCCTGGATCTGGTAGCGAACCGTCTTTTCGTCTTCGAAGAGCAGAGTGACATGGTCACCGATGGCGACCTTTCGTCGGTTCTTGTACTCGATCATCCCGGCGCGCAGTTGCGGGCGCGCGCGTGCATATTCCTCGAGCGATTGCAATGAGGCACGGGTCAGTGTTGCCATTTCCACGATGACTCCTGATTCACAGCCCGCACGCCATGCGCAGCAGCGTCAGTGGGTGGGCGAGCCTGCCGCGCACGTCGTTGCCGGCGGCACTCATGCCCTGGGCGATGTGGTGGCCGGCGAGCTGGCAGTCGGAGGTGATCCAGTCAGGTTCGCCGTCGGGGTGATCGGCCATCTGACGGAATACCGGTCGGCCGATCTTCATCGCGATCTCGTGGTATTCCTTCTTGACCCCCCAGGTGCCGGCATGGCCCGAACAGCGCTCGACCGTGCGGATTCTCGTGCCCGGAACCTGCTCGAGCAGCTCGCGCGTCTTCTGGCCGATGTTCTGCACGCGCTGGTGGCAGGCCACATGCCAGGACACATTGCCCAGCGGACGCGGAAACCCGGTCTCGAGCAGACCGTCCTTCGCCCGCAGCACGAAGTACTCGAATGGATCGAACATCGCATCGCGCACGGCGAGCACGTCCTCGTCGTCGGGAAAGAGCAGCGGCAGTTCCTGCTTGTACATCAGCGCACAGGACGGGATCGGCGCCAGGATGGCATGTCCTTCGCGGGCGAGCCTGGCCAGGCCCGGAATGTTCTGCTGCTTCGCCTTCTCGACCGACTCCAGATCGCCCAGTTCCAGCTTCGGCATCCCGCAGCAGGCTTCTCCCTGCAGGAAAGTGTACGGAATGCCGTTGTGCGTGAGGAGAGCGAGCAGGTCATGGCCGATGCCCGGCTCGTTGTAGTTGACGTAGCAGGTTGCGTAGACGACGACCTTGCCGGGCGTGCGCTCGCCGTCGCGTACGGTCGTCGACGGCGAATCTGCCGCCGTCGAACGGAACTTGCGCGGCGCGAAATCCGGCAGCCAGGCGTCACGATGCACGCCGAGCGGGCTTTTCTCGACCAGTTTGCGCAGCGCCGGCACGCGGTTGGCGGCGTTGACCGTCTGCGCGACGACCGGGATGGCCGCCAGCCGACCGTTGCGATCGGTGGCCGACAGGTTGACATCGCGGAATTTCGTCGGCGTGCCCTTGCGAAAGCCGATGACCTTGGCACGCAACATCACATGCGGGAAATCGATGTTCCACGGGTGCGGCGGCACATACGGACATTTCGTCATGTAGCAGAGGTCGCACAGATAGCACTGGTCGACGACCTTGCCGTAGTCGGCGCGATCGACGCCGTCGATCTCGCCACTCGACGACTCGTCGATCAGGTCGAACAGCGTCGGAAAGGCGTTGCACAGACTCAGGCAGCGCCGGCATCCGTGGCAGATGTCGAAGACGCGCTCCATCTCGTCGAGCGTCTTCGTCTCGTCATGGAACTCGGGGTTTTTCCAGTCCAGTGCGTGCCGGGTGGGTGCCTCGAGGGAGCCTTCGCGTACCGTCATCGGACGTCCTCGCCAAGGGGGAAAATCAGGGAAGAACCAGGGAAGAACCAGAAAACCGGGCGCGGAGCACATCCGCTTTGCTTCTGCCGCCCGGGACGGGCGGGCGCTTCCGGAGCCGGCCGGCCGAAAGCGCCCTGCGCCGGCTCAGGAAAGTGATTCGAGTGCCCTGGCGAACTTGTTCGCATGCGAACGCTCCGCCTTGGCCAGCGTCTCGAACCAGTCGGCGATTTCGTCGAATCCTTCGTCGCGCGCCGTTCGGGCCATGCCCGGGTACATGTCCGTGTACTCGTAGGTTTCACCGGCCACGGCCGACTTCAGGTTTTTTTCCGACGATCCGATCGGCAGGTCGGTCGCAGGATCACCGACTTCGCTCAGGTAGTCGAGATGGCCATGTGCGTGTCCGGTCTCGCCTTCGGCGGTCGAACGAAAGAGTGCGGCCACTTCCGGCTGACCTTCGACGTCGGCCTTGTTGGCGAAATACAGATAGCGGCGATTGGCCTGGCTCTCGCCGGCAAACGCATCCTTCAGGTTCTGATGCGTCCGGGTTCCGTTCAGTGCGGCCATGAAGAGTCTCCTGTTTCCGGTGGAACTGGCGACGTGCGCCGATCCGGGGCGGTCTGTCGCGCTCGATCGGCATCACGCCGTACCAGGTTCCAATGTAGCAAAATACAATTGAAATTGTCAATTAGATAGTAATAATTCATTGATCTTGACTCTTTTCACTCTTCTGACTCTTTTCGCATTCACATCCGGATCAGGGTGCGGGCCGACGCTGCGCCTGCACATGTCGGCCGGCATTGCCCTTGCGCGCAATGCCCGTGCCATTGTTCCGGCTGGCGTCTGTGCCAGCACGTGAAGGGATCGATTCGGGTGCATTGCTCTGGACTAGAATCAGGCTCTCCCGTTCGAATCTTTCCAGCCGTACAGTGGCCGATCGTCCTTTCCTGCTGTCTTCCCGCTCATTTTTTCTTTGTCCAGGCCGTTCGTGAATCCTCCATCGAAACCCGGTCCCACCGGACCCGATGCGCATCGTGTGCCTGGCGCACCAGCGATGGAGACGATTGCGACGGATCCGCACATTCTTGCGCTCGCGACTTCGGGGACCTGGTGTTCGGTCGCCATGTACCGTCCGATTGCCGGTGGCATGGAAAGTCATTGCATCTCCGAACCGGGCCAGGCGCGGCAGTCGGAGAACATCCTGGCAATGGTCGACGAAGTCTGCCGTGCTGCCGGGCTTGATCCGGCAGCGCTCGATGCGATTGCCTTCGATGCCGGGCCGGGTTCGTTCACTGGCCTGCGCATCGCCTGCGCGGTCGCGCAGGGGCTGGGATTTGCGCTGGATATTCCGTTGTTGCCGGTCGGTTCGCTGCGCGCACTTGCCTGGCAGCGGGTTCGCCTCGAATCCGCCCGGGCAACCGTGTTCGTGTCCAGTGATGCACGCATGAGCGAGCGGTACATGGCCGCCTACCGACTGCGGGCACCGGAAGCAGGCAGGCACGAAACGGATGCCGCCAGGCTCGAGGTCGTGCATGAACCGGTGATCGTTCCGCAGGCGCAATTCGATGCTCTCGTCGAGGCGTGGAGCAGGCAAAGCCGGTCTGCCGATCATGGGGCACCCATCGTGCAGGCCGGCGATGCGTGGCCGCCGCCGACGGGCGATTCCACGGTCGGCGCCCGGCATCTCCGGGTCGAGGCCATGACGGGCAGCGGTGATGGGGTGATTCGTGCCGATGCCGTGGCGGAACTGGCCCGCGTCGACTGGTGCGCGGGCCGCGCCATGCCGGCCGGCGCAGCGGCACCCTTCTATCTTCGTGACAAGGTGGCGCTCGATCTCGAAGAACAGCGGGCGGCACGTGCCTGATGCGGGTGCGTCCGATGTGCCCCGACGACCTGGACGCGGTCGTCCTGATCGAGACGGCGGTTCATGAAGCGCCGTGGACTTCGGGAAATTTTTTCGACGCGCTGAAGGCTGGCTACGATGCCTGGGTCTTCGAGCCGGATGAAGGGGATGAAGGGGGTGAAGGGGGTGAAGGGGGTGAAGGGGGTGAAGGGGGTGAAGGGGGTGAAGGGGGTGAAATGATCGGCTATGCAGTGGTCATGTGGCTACCCGACGAAGTGCATCTGCTCAATCTGGCCGTGTGCGCTTCCTGGCAGGGGCGGGGCAAGGGCCGGGCCATGCTGCACTGGTTGCTGCGCGATGCGCAGACCCGCGGTGCGGGCGCGATGATGCTGGAAGTCCGCCCGTCGAATGCACGTGCGGCGGCGCTGTACGACTCGGTCGGTTTTGTGCAGATCGGTCTGCGCCGCGATTACTATCCGGCCCGAAACGGGCGTGAAGACGCGATCGTGCTGCGCAGGCATTTCGGATCGGAATGAACTCCTCGCAGCAGCGTGCCTGGCTGGCACTCGACATCGGACCTGTCTGGCGCCTTCGGCGGTCGCTCGGGCCGGCACGCCCGACTGCGGAGTTGCCGGAATTCATCGACGCTGCAGCGTCTGAAGCCGCTGGACCGAAGACGGCAGGACCGGAAAATGCGGAACCAGGAAATGGGGAATGGCAAAACGCGGAACCGCGAAAGGCAGAGCCCGGAAATGTGCCGGAAGATCGACCGGCCGATTTTTTCCTGCTGCCCGATGCCGACGGGCGCTGGCTCTTCGTCGGAGCAACGATGCCGGGCAGCGAAGAGGGCGGTAGGCCGGACGAAGCGCCGGCCGGTGCCGGGCCGATGTGTCTGCTTGCGCAGATGCTGGCGGCTACCGGTCTGCGTCCGGGTGAGGTGCATCACCTGCCGACCGGAGCCGGATTGTCCGGCCATATCGGGGCTCTGGCGCCGCAACTGATTGTTGCGCTGGGTGCGGAGGCTGCGCGGCTCCTGTTGCAGGCCGATGCGTCGCTCGTCTCGCTGCGCACGCAGCCGCATGCCTGGCGCTTGCCGGACACGACGATACCGATCGTGGTCACCTGGCACCCGGCAGCGCTGCTGGCGATGCCGCAGCGCAAGGCCCAGGCGTGGGAAGACCTGTGTCGCGCGCGTGCAATCGTCGCCGAAGCGGCAGCCGGCGGAGGGCCGACACCGGGCGAAGCGTGAAACCGGATCGGCCCTCCGGGACGCGGGCTCCGGAGGCCGTTCAGTGCTTGCTCTGCCCGATCAGCGCGGCGGCGTCGAATGTCCGCTGATTGCGGCGGTGCCGGCGGATGATGAGCACCATCATGCCGACGACGAACAGGCTGAACAGGACGATCGTCGTGTTGACCCCCAGTTCGAGGCGCAGCAGCAGCGAGTAGAGTCCGAGCATCAGCAGGATGTTCAGATTCTCGTTGAAATTCTGCACGGCGATCGAGTGTCCGGCACTCATCAGGACGTGCCCGCGGTGTTGCAGCAGCGCGTTGAGCGGCACGACGAAGAATCCGGCCAGCGCTCCGATCAGGATCAGCAGCGGGAATGCCGCCGATTCGGCGTGGACCAGCGTCATGCACGGCACGACGAGGCCCATCGCGACGCCGGCCGGCAGTACCCGCAGCGAATCGCGCAGGCGCACGAAACGCGCGGCCAGGACGGCGCCGCCGGCGATGCCGACCGCGACCACGCCCTGCAGGATGGCGGCCCGGCTCAGCGGCATGTCGAGCGCTTCGCGCGCCCAGTCGAGCACGATGAACTGCAGCGTCGCACCGGCGCCCCAGAACAGCGTCGTCACCGACAGTGAAATCTGCCCGAGACGGTCCTTCCAGAGAATCCGGTTGCAACGGATGAAATCGAGCAGCAGGCGCCAGGGATTGCGCGGCTGGTGCGGATAGCGGGCGCCGGTGTCGGGAATGCGCAGATTGATCACCGCCGCGATGGCATAGATCAGCGTGATCGACAGGATGGCCGCTTCGGCCGGTGCATCGACCGTCGACGTCAGCCAGGGGAGATCGATCGCGGCCAGCATCGAGACGAATGAAGGGCTGATGAGCGCGCCGCCCAGGACGGTGCCGAGGATGATCGACGCAACGGTGGTTCCTTCGATCCAGCCGTTGGCAGCGACCAGTTTTTCCGGTGGCAGCAACTCGGTCAGGATGCCGTATTTCGCCGGCGAGTAGGCTGCCGCACCGAAACCGACGATCGCGTAGGCGAGCAACGGATGGATGGTGCCGAACATCAGCAGGCAACCGCCGATCTTCACCAGGTTCGTGACGAACATCACGCGCCCCTTCGGCATCGAATCGGCCAGTGCGCCCACGAAGGGCGCGAGCATGACGTAGGCAAGGGTGAAGAACAGCTTGAGCAGCGGCTTCATCCACTCGGGCGCATGCATCTCGATCAGCAGCGCGATCGCGGCGATCAGCAGTGCGTTGTCGGCGAGCGACGAGAAGAACTGCGCCGCCATGATGGTGTAGAACCCGCGCTTCATCGCCCGCAAAAGAATCCAGCCGGATCGCGCCGTGTGGCCGCGAAGCGGAAGGTCGCAGAAAGAAGGCCGCAAAGACTGCACAAGAGCCGGCGCAAACCGGCACTGGCAGCGTCACCGGACACGGACGATCAGAAAACTGCCACGATTTCGACCCGCTCCGCCCGGATACTGTCCGTTCCGATGCGGTCCGGTTTATAACATGATCACCGGGCACGGGCCTTGCCGATCGTCTGCACGAGCACCGGCGCACCGCTATAGTTCCTGTCCCGATCCACCGATCCGATGCCACGTCCCGTCGTCGCCACCATTTCGCTGGCCGCCATGCGCCACAATCTGTCGGTCGCGCGTGCCTGCGCGCCGGGGGCCTTCGTGTGGGCGGTCGTGAAGGCGGACGGCTATGGCCACGGGCTGGCGAATGCACGGGCCGGCTTCGATCAGGCCGACGGTCTGGCGCTGGTGGAGTTCGACGCCGCCGGGCGTCTGCGTGCATCGGGCTGGACACGCCCGCTGCTGATGCTCGACGGTGCGTTCGACCCGGCCGACACGGCGCAGGCGGCAGCGCAGCAGCTGACCCTGGTCGTGCACGGCATGCATCAGCTCGACTGGATTGCCCGCCTGCCGGCGCACCGCCGCGTCGACATCTACCTGAAAATGAACAGCGGCATGAACCGGCTCGGTTTTCCGGCGGCGGCCTTCGGCGCCGCGATCGGGCGCGCACGTGCCTTGCCGGCCGTGCGCTCGATCACCCTGATGACGCATTTCGCCGATGCCGATCGCGATCACGGAACCGACGAGGCGTTGCAGCGCTTCCGTCATGCGGCCGCCGGCTGTCCGGGCGCGCAATCGCTGGCACGTTCGCTGGCCAATTCCGCGGCCCTGTTGTCCGATCCGGCGACACGGGCGGCGGCGGTGCGTCCCGGGATCATGCTCTATGGCGGCACGCCGTTTGCCCACCGCGATGCGCAATCGCTCGGATTGCGTGCCGCGATGCATTTCGGGTCGAGACTGGTCGGCGTGCAATCGGTGCCCGCCGGCGAGGCGATCGGTTACGGGTCGACGTTTCGTGCCGCGCAGCCGATGCGCATCGGCGTTGTCGCCTGCGGCTACGCCGACGGCTACCCGCGACACGCGCCGCCCGGGACTCCGGTGGCGGTCGGCGGCGTGCGCACGCGCATCGTCGGGCGTGTCTCGATGGATCTGCTCACCGTGGACCTGGAGCCGGTGCCCGGCGCTGACGTCGGTGCACCGGTCCAGTTGTGGGGCGATGTCATCCCGGTGGACGAAGTGGCCGCTGCCAGCGGCACGATCGGCTATCAGCTGATGTGCGCCGTCGCGCCGCGGGTAGACCGGCGGGTGCGTGCCGGGGAGCGTGCCGGGGAATGAGATGAGCGGCGGAACGGGCGGCGGAGATTGCACGGTGCGAGCCGGGTTGGCATGGGTCCCCGGTTGCCATTTCGAGCCGGGAAGCGGGGCCGCGGGCAGCAGGGTGGGCCGGGACTGGCCGACGGAACCTTGATGGGAAGCTGACGGACAACAGGACGGGAATGGCGCGCGCACGTACACACTATGTCTGTCGCGAATGCGGCGGCAGCAATGCCAAATGGCTGGGGCAGTGCCCGCACTGCGGCACCTGGAACAGTCTGGCCGAATCGGTCGAACCGGGTCCGGCGGCAGCGAACCGGTTTTCCCCGCTGGCGCCCGCGCAGCCGGTGGTCACGCTCGACGAAGTCGCGGTGGTCGCGATCGAGCGCATCCCGACCGGCATCGATGAATTCGACCGGGTGCTCGGCGGCGGTATCGTCGCCGGTTCGGTCGTCCTGATCGGCGGCGATCCCGGCATCGGCAAGTCGACACTGCTGCTGCAGGCGCTCGTCGCCTTGTGCAATCAGCGCGAAGTGCTGTACGTCAGCGGCGAGGAGTCGGCGGCGCAGGTCGCCATGCGTGCGCACCGCATGGGTGCGGGCGCGGTGCCATTGCCGCTGATGGCCGAGATCGAACTCGAACGGATCACGGCCGAGATCGAAACGCGCCGTCCGGCGCTGGTCGTCATCGATTCGATCCAGACGCTGTATTCGTCGCAACTGCAGTCCGCCCCCGGATCGGTCGCCCAGGTGCGCGAATGCGCGGCGCAGCTCACCCGTCTGTCGAAGCAGCTGGGCATTGCCGTCGTCATGATCGGTCACGTCACCAAGGAAGGTGCGCTGGCCGGGCCGCGCGTGCTGGAACACATGGTCGACGCCGTTCTCTATTTCGAGGGTGATGCCCATTCGTCGTTCCGGCTGGTGCGCGCGTTCAAGAACCGCTTCGGCGCGGTCAACGAACTGGGCGTATTCGCGATGACCGACCGCGGGCTGCGCGGCGTCTCCAATCCGTCGGCGCTGTTTCTGTCGACTCACGCCGCCGGCGTGCCCGGCTCGTGCGTGCACGTCACGCAGGAGGGCACGCGTCCGCTGCTGGTCGAAATCCAGGCACTGGTCGACACGGCGCACGTGCCCAATCCGCGCCGGCTGTCGGTCGGTCTCGAACAGAACCGGCTGGCCATGTTGCTGGCGGTGCTGCACCGGCACGCCGGCATTGCCTGCTATGACCAGGACGTCTTCGTGAATGCGGTCGGCGGTGTGCGCGTGTCCGAGCCGGCCGCCGATCTGGCCGTTCTGCTGGCGATCGTGTCGTCGCTCAGGAACCGCGCTCTGCCGAAGGGGATTGCCGTCTTCGGTGAAATCGGTCTGGCCGGTGAAGTCCGGCCTGCGCCGCGCGGCCAGGAACGCCTGCGTGAAGCGGCCAAACTCGGATTTTCGCGCGTGCTGCTGCCGCGGGCGAACCTGCCGCGACGTCCGATCGAGGGCGTGACGGCGGTCGCGCTCGATCGGGTCGATCACGCGCTGGAAGTCGTCTGGAACGAGTGATCGCGGCGGCGGCCGGCCAGTGCGGCCGCCACCGCCCGACGCCCACTGCGCACCGCCGTTTCCAGCGTGGCCGGATACTCGTCGTCGACGTAATCGCCGGCCAGCCAGATTCCGGGCAGGTGATCACCGAACATGGCTTGGTGAAAGCGCGGCCGATCCGGCGTGCAGCGGAGGGTCGCGCGCTTTTCGATCACGGCATGCCGGACATCCGCCAGGGGCACGCCGAGCTGGCGGCTGACCTGATGGGCGACGGCGTCGGCCATTTCGCCGCGGGACATCGTCGGCAGCGCCGAGGCGACGCTGATGATGACCGTCGCGAGTCGCCAGCCGCCCTGGCTGCCGCGCGCGAACAGCCACTGGCCCCAGGCCTGTTCGCCGTCGTCGTGCAGCAGGATCCAGCGCGGCAGTGCCGGTGCGACCGGGTGTCGCCAGGCCAGCAGGATGCTGGCAATCGGTTCGTACCGCAGGCGTGCGAAGCGCTGCAGACGCGGGTCGTCCGGCGCGAGATGCGAAACGAGAAGACGCGCCGCATCGGCCGCCGTCGTTGCAATGACGACGTGTGGCGCCCGCACCGTGCTGGTGTTGGTGCCGGGGCCGGCATCGATCTCCCACTGCCCGGTGGTGCGGCGCAGATCACGTACGCCGGCCTGAAGACGAACTTCGGCTCCGTGCGTCTGCAACCAGTCGACGGCGGGTTGCGTCAGTGCTTCGTGCAGGGTGCCTGCAGGAACGAGAAAATCGGTGGCCGCCCGCGGGCCGCCCAGCGTGTCGCGCAACACGGCGGCGAATGCGGCCGCACAGGCCAGCGCTGGTGCGGTGTTCATGATCCCCACGCACAATGGCTGCCAGAGCCGCCGCACGAGTGCCGGTGGCTGGTGCAGACGCGCGAGCAGCGCCGCGACCGTCTCGTCGGCCTCGACGTGCCAGCCGCGCAGGCGCAGTGCCGCCATCATTCCCAGCGCCGCCAGGCGCTCGCCCGACGTCAGGCCTCTTGCGCGCAGCAGTGCACCCAGCAGATGCCAGGGAGCGTGGCGCGCGCGCACTTCGAGCAGCAGGCCGGCGGTGTCGGCAAGCCGCATCGGCACCCGCTCGAACGGCGTCCGGCCGCCGCCGGTGATCCGCGCCAGTTCCAGACATTCGCGGTAGGCGCCCAGCAGGGCATGCTGGCCGCTGTCGATGCGCACCGGGCCGGCGTCGAGTTCGAGCCGGATTTCGCGCGCCCGTCCGCCGGCATGGGCTGCCCGCTCGAACAGCGCCACACGGGCGCCGGCCCGGGTGGCGTGCACGGCAGCGGCCAGACCGGCCCAGCCCGCGCCGATGACGGCCAGATCCACCGCGCCGGCCCGGCGCGCCGGTGAAGCGCCCTGGTTGCGCGCCACTTCGCGCGTCGTCATCGGTTCCGGCGACCACCCGGCAGATGGGTGGCACCGGACATCCAGGTCCGAAGGGCGATCCACAGCTTGCGTGCCGGTGGCAGCGAGGTACGGTGCGTCAGCACGCGGAAACCGTCGCGTTCGATCTCGTCGAGCAGGGTGAAATAGACGGCTGCCATCATGAGGCCTGGCTTTTGCCGGCGCGCCTCCTGCGGCTCGAGAAAAGCCAGCGCACGGGCGCAGGTCGTGCGCGCGCGCCCGGCCTGGAAGCGCATCAGCTCGACGAAGCGATCGCTGGGCCGGATGGCCAGGATTTCGTGTGCGCCCACGCCGAAGTGCAACAGGTCTTCGATCGGCAGATAGATGCGGTTGCGGCGCGCGTCCTCGCCGACGTCGCGCACGATGTTCACCAGTTGCAGGGCCAGGCCGAGTTCGGCGGCATAGCGCAGCGTCGATTCCTGCCGGGCACCGAAGATGCCGGCGCTGAGCAGGCCGACGACGCCGGCGACGCGATGGCAGTACAGCCGCAGACCCTCGAAATCGGCGTAGCGGTCCTGTTCGAGGTCCATCTGCATGCCGTCGATGATTTCCATCAGGCGCCGCCGGCCGATCGAATACGTGTCGAGCCAGGGGGCGAGTGCGCGCGTCACCGGATGCTGGGGCTGGCCGGCGTACAGGCGCTCGACCTCGCTGCGCCACCAGTCCAGGCGTGCCCGCGCCAGTTCCGGCTCGGATGACTCGTCGACGACGTCGTCGACTTCGCGGCAGAAGGCGTACAGGGCAGTGATCGCCCGGCGCTGGTCGGCGGGCAGGAACGCGAAGCTCAGGTAGAAGTTCGATCCGCTGCGCGCCGCGCGTTCGCGGCAATACTGTTCGGGGCTCATCGTGCTTCGCCGCCATCCCGATCGCTGCCGTCCCGGCCACCGCCGGCCCGCTCGCCCGGCACGCGCGTCGAGCCGGCCGCCAGACGAAGCAGCGCTGCCGAGTCGCGCCAGCCGAGTACCGGCCGTCGTGCCAGCGGATCGTAGCCACTGATGCGCAACTGCTCGGCAATGCGCAGACCGCCGCCCAAGATGGCGCGCAGTTCGAGGGCGAGACGCCACGGCACATGGCGCACGAGCGCGCTGCCGCTACGCAGCAGGCGCACGGCAGCGGCCGTCTGATCGGCCAGCAGCGCACTCAGCGCCGGCGTCGTCCGGCCACATTCGACTGCACGGGCGACGTCCGATTCCGACAGCCCCGCCGCATGCAGTTCGTCGAGCGGCAGGTACAGGCGGTTGCGGTGCCAGTCGATGCCCAGATCCTGAACGAAATTGAGCAGTTGCAGGGCACTGCAGATCGCGTCGGAAGATGATTTCGTGCGCTCGTTCCAGACATCGAACAGACGCAGGATGACTTCACCGATCGGGTTTGCCGAACGGGTGCAGTAATCGAGCAGGCTGGTGCGGCTGTCATGGCGCACGCCGTGCTCGCCGGCGGCCGCGTCCTGGCGGAAGGCCGACAGCAATGCCTGCAGCGGCGCGTGCGGCAGCCCGTGTCGATCGCAGTGGTGCTGCAATCGGGCGACGAGCGGGGAGGGGCCACACTGTCCGAGCAGTTCGCGCTCGAGCGCATCGAGCGCCGCGATCCGCTCGTCCACACTGGCCTCACCTTCATCGGCGAGATCGTCGGCATGACGCGCGAAGCGATACAACGCATGGATCGCCGGTCGCAGACGTGCCGGCAGCAGGATCGAGGCCACCGGAAAGTTCTCGTAATGCTCGAGCGGATCCGGTTGCCGGGCGAGGGATGTCATCATTGGCGCGCATTGTAGTGGCGTGCGCAGTCCGGTGGAGCCGGTGCGCAGCCAACCGGTACGGATGTCGCCGCACGGGCCGGTTGGCGCACCTGCCGGGGACCGGTTCGCGGCTTCGTTTAAAATGCTCCGTTTCTCTCCCTGACCGCGGCCGTGGCGGAACTGGTAGACGCACCAGGTTTAGGTCCTGGCGCTGCGAAGCGTGAAGGTTCGACTCCTTTCGGCCGCACCACTGTCCGGGGGGCTGCCCGGTTGCCGGGTGAGCCGATCCCACGGTGATTCACTGGACGATGACGATACAGACCATGGCAACGCAACTGGAATCGACTGGCGCACTCGAGCGCAAACTGGAGTTGGCCGTACCCGTGGCCGACATCAACCGGGAGGTTGCCGAGCGCCTGCGCAGGGTTGCGCGCAATCTGAAGATGCCCGGCTTTCGCCCGGGCAAGGTCCCGATGAAGATGGTCGAACAGTCGTACGGCCCCCGGACGCACGCGGAAGTGCTGTCCGATGCCGTCTCGCGGGTGTTCGGCGAGGCTGTTGCCGAGCATGCGCTGCGGGTGGCCGGCCCGCCGCAGATCGAGCCGCGCGACAACGACGATGCCGAACAGATGGGATTCACGGCGACCTTCGAGGTCTATCCCGAGATCGTGCTGGGCGATCCGTCCACCCTGTCGATCGAACGTCTCGAGTCGCCGATCGGGGACGCCGAAATCGACAAGACCCTGGATGTGCTGCGCCGGCAGCGGGCGAAGTGGAACGAAGTCACGCGCCCGGCACAGGATGGCGATCGGCTGACCATCGATTTCACCGGCCGGATCGACGACGTCGCCTTCGAGGGCGGCAGTGCCGAGGGTTTTTCCTTCGTCCTGGGCGAAGGCCGCATGCTGGCCGATTTCGAGACCGGCCTGCGCGGTGCCGGCGTTGGCGAGACGCGCCATTTCCCGGTCGCTTTCCCCGAGGAATACGGCTCGGCTGATCTGGCCGGCAAGACCGCGCAGTTCGAGGTCACGGTGCATCGGGTCGAAGAGGCCGAACTGCCGGTGGTCGACGAGGCGTTTGCACGTGAACTGGGTGTCGAGGACGGCGGCGTCGAGCGCCTGCGCAACGACATCCGGGCCAACATCGAGCGTGAGGTCGCACAGCGCCTGCGCAGCCGGACGAAGGCCGAGGTGATGGAAGCGCTGCTCGGCCTGGCCGAGTTCGAGCTGCCGAAGGCGCTGGTCGATGCCGAAAATCAGGCCCTGTCGGCGCGCGCGCTGGACGATCTGAAGGCGCGCGGCGTCGATCCCCAGCAACTGCCGCCGATCCCGCCGGACACGTTCCGGGATCAGGCCGAACGTCGCGTCCGCCTTGGCCTGCTGGTGGCCGAGATCGTGCGTACGCAGGAATTGCAGGCCAAACCGGAACAGATCCGTCAGCAGATCGACGAGTTCGCACAGGCCTACGAGAACCCGGGCGAAGTGGTCCGCCATTATTTCAGTGACCGCAATCGGCTGGCCGACGTCGAGGCGGTCGTGATCGAGCAGAACGTGGTCGAATGGGCGCTGGAAAAAGCCGGTGCCGGTGCACGCACGATCGATTTCGACGAACTGATGAGCACGCGCTGAGCGCGGATGGCGCTGCCGGCCGCATGCCGGGTGGAGAAAAGAGATGACTTTCAACAGCCTCGTCGAGGATCTCGTCCAGGCCCATCTGTCCCAGGCGCAGGAGCCGCGCGGCCTCGGCATGGTGCCGATCGTGATCGAGCAGAGCGGACGCGGCGAACGGGCGTATGACATCTACTCGCGCCTGCTGCGCGAGCACGTGATCTTCCTGGTCGGGCCGGTGATGGATCAGACGGCCAATCTGATCGTCGCGCAACTGCTGTTCCTCGAGTCGGAAAATCCCGACAAGGACATTTCGTTCTACATCAATTCGCCGGGCGGATCGGTATCCGCCGGGCTGGCGATCTACGACACGATGCAGTTCATCAAGCCCGACATCAGCACGCTGTGCATGGGCATTGCGGCCAGCATGGGCGCGTTCCTGCTGGCGGCCGGGGCGAAGGGCAAGCGCTTTGCGCTGCCCAACGCGCGCATCATGATTCACCAGCCGTCAGGCGGCGCGCAGGGCCAGGCGTCGGACATCGAGATCCACGCGAAGGAAATCCTGTACACGCGCGAACGCCTGAACCGCATCCTGGCGGAAAAGACCGGCCAGCCGATCGAACGCATCGCGGCCGATACCGATCGCGACAACTTCATGTCCTCGGAAGATGCGGTAAGCTACGGACTCATCGACAAGGTGATGACGAACCGGGGCGAGGAAGCCTGAATCGACAACTGCACCGACGGCGGACTTTCCCTGCGCGTACCTTGTCCGGTATCGGGCGCAGGGTCGTTGCACATGAAGTCCGCCATGAAAAGTCCCGCGGAGCCTTCCGCCGGTGCTCGCCTGCCGCGCGCAACCGGGTCGGCCCCGCCGGGGACACCGGTCGATGAAGGCCGGTGACAGCGTGCACATGGCCTGCGGATCTGCTCGGACGGGCCGGGAGCGAGGATGACTGACAAGAAAGGCTCGAGCGAAAAACTTCTGTACTGCTCGTTTTGCGGCAAGAGCCAGCATGAAGTGCGCAAGCTGATTGCCGGACCCTCGGTATTCATCTGCGACGAATGCATCGAGCTGTGCAACGACATCGTTCGCGATGAAGCGCAGGCCGGCGAAGGCGATGGCAAGGACAAGCCCGGACTGCCGACGCCGGCGGGGATCTGCGCGATCCTCGACCAGTACGTGATCGGTCAGGCGCGCGCAAAGAAGATTCTCTCGGTCGCCGTCTACAATCATTACAAGCGTCTGCAGCATCGTGGCGGCAAGGACGGAGTCGAACTGGCCAAGAGCAACATCCTGCTGGTGGGCCCGACCGGTTCCGGCAAGACGCTGCTCGCGCAGACGCTGGCGCGCCTGCTCAACGTGCCTTTCGTGATTGCCGATGCGACCACGCTGACCGAAGCGGGTTATGTCGGCGAGGACGTCGAGAACATCATCCAGAAGCTGCTGCAGGCCTGCAATTACGAGGTCGAGAAGGCGCAGAGCGGGATCGTCTACATCGACGAGATCGACAAGATTTCGCGCAAGTCGGACAACCCCTCCATCACCCGTGACGTGTCCGGGGAAGGCGTGCAGCAGGCGCTGCTCAAACTCATCGAAGGCACGATTGCGTCGATTCCGCCGCAGGGCGGACGCAAGCATCCGAACCAGGATTTCGTGCAGATCGATACGACCAATATCCTGTTCATCTGCGGCGGCGCCTTCGACGGCCTGGAAAAGGTGATCCGCAATCGCTCCGCGCGTACCGGAATCGGCTTCGGTGCCGAAGTGCGCAGTGCCGCCGAGCGGGCCGTCGGGGAGGTCCTGCGCGACGTCGAACCCGAGGATCTGGTCAAGTTCGGCCTGATTCCCGAACTGGTCGGACGGCTGCCGGTGATCGCCACGCTCGATGAGCTGAACGACGAGGCGCTGGTCCAGATCCTGATCGAGCCGAACAACGCGCTGGTCAAGCAATACCAGCAGCTGTTTTTGATGGAAGGTGTCGATCTGGAATTCCGTCCCGCGGCGCTGCAGGCGATTGCACGCCGGGCGCTGGAGCGCAAGACCGGCGCCCGCGGGCTGCGCTCCATCCTGGAGCAGATCCTGCTCGACATCATGTTCGAGCTGCCCGGTCTGCAGAACGTGCAGAAAGTCGTCGTCGACGAAAACGTCATCGACGGCGATGGCAAGCCGCTCGTCATCTACGCCGATACGCCGCGCGTTTCCGGCTCCAACTGAACGGGTGAGGCTGCACCGGCAGGATGGCCGCACTGTCGTCCAGCCGCACGCAGGCGTTGCGTGTACGGCCGGAACGCCCGACATGGCAGCCGGTACACATGCCCGACCCGTTCGTCGTCCTGTTTGTCGGGCAGCGGGCCACTTTGGCTTATGCTCGGTCCGACGACTGCCGTGGTCTGCCCCGGCCAGCCCGCTCGCGGTGATGTCGCGTGCGGGCCCGGGGCCGGCTCGGAGGCCTGCATGCCGATCGGGCACAGCTGCACGACTCGCCACGGCTTGAATTCCGCTCAACGGCCACGACATCGGCCGTGAAGTTTCACTGGAGAACCGAATGTCAGAAATCCGGTCACCTGACCAGCAATCGCTACCGTTGCTGCCCCTGCGCGACGTGGTGGTGTTCCCACAGATGGTGATACCGCTCTTCGTCGGCCGCCCGAAGTCGATCAAGGCGCTGGAAGCCGCCATGGAAAGCGGCAAGAGCATCATGCTGGCCGCACAGAAGAATGCGTCCAAGGACGAGCCGGCAGCCGAGGACATCCACGAAATCGGCTGCATCTCGAACATCCTGCAGATGCTCAAGCTGCCCGACGGCACCGTCAAGGTGCTGATCGAGGGGGCGCATCGGGCGCGCATCGTTCACATCGAAGACGGCGAGAGCCACTTCAGCTGCGTGGTCGAGGCCATCGAGCCGCCAGTCGGCGAAAGTGCCGAAGCCGAGGCGCTGCGCCGCGCCATCCTGGCGCAGTTCGACCAGTACGTGAAGCTGAACAAGAAAGTGCCGCCGGAAATCCTTGCCTCGCTCAGCGGCATCGAGGATGCCGGGCGTCTGGCGGACACGATCGCCACGCATCTGCCGATCCGCATCGAGCAGAAGCAGAACATTCTCGAGACCAACGACGTCGGCGAGCGCCTGGAAAAGCTGCTGGCGCAGATCGAGACCGAACTCGACATCCTTCAGGTCGAAAAGCGCATTCGTGGCCGCGTCAAGCGCCAGATGGAGAAAAGCCAGCGCGAGTACTATCTGAACGAGCAGGTCAAGGCGATCCAGAAGGAACTGGGCGAGGGCGAGGACGGCGCCGATCTGGATGAGCTCGAGAAGAAGATCAAGGCGGCGCACATGCCGAAGGAAGCCCTGAAGAAGGTCGAGGGCGAACTGAAGAAGCTCAAGCTGATGTCGCCGATGTCGGCCGAGGCGACGGTGGTGCGCAATTACATCGATACGCTGATCAGTCTGCCGTGGCGCAAGAAGAGCCGGATCGACAACGATCTGGCCAAGGCCGAGAAGGTGCTCAACGAGGACCACTGGGGGCTGGAGCGCGTCAAGGACCGGATCATCGAATACCTGGCCGTGCAGCAGCGCGTCGACAAGGTCAAGGCACCGATCCTGTGCCTGGTCGGACCGCCCGGAGTGGGCAAGACCTCGCTCGGGCAGTCGATCGCCCGTGCGACCAACCGCAAGTTCGTGCGCATGGCGCTGGGTGGCGTACGCGACGAGGCCGAGATCCGCGGCCATCGGCGCACCTACATCGGCTCGATGCCGGGCAAGATCCTGCAGAACCTCAGCCGGGTCGGCGTGCGCAATCCGCTCTTCCTGCTCGACGAAGTGGACAAGATCGGGATGGACTTTCGCGGCGATCCGTCGTCGGCCCTGCTCGAGGTGCTCGATCCGGAACAGAATTCGACCTTCGTCGACCACTATGTGGAAGTCGAATACGATCTGTCCGACGTGATGTTCGTCGCCACGGCCAACACACTCAACATTCCGCCCGCGCTGCTCGACCGGATGGAAGTGATCCGTCTGTCGGGTTACACCGAGGACGAGAAGGTGAGCATCGCGCAGCGCTACCTGCTGCCCAAGCAGATGCGCAACACCGGGTTGAAGGACAGCGAGATCGCGGTGGCCGAATCGGCACTGCGCGACATCGTGCGTTACTACACGCGCGAGGCCGGCGTGCGCTCGCTCGAGCGCGAGATCAGCAAGATCTGCCGCAAGGTCGTGAAGACGCTGCTGCTGTCGAAGCAGGAAAAGCGCATCAGCGTCACGTCGCGCAATCTGGGCAAGTATCTCGGCGTGCGCCGCTTCAGCTTCGGGCTGGCCGAGACCGACAACCAGGTCGGGCAGGTCACCGGACTGGCATGGACCGAGGTCGGCGGCGAACTGCTCACCATCGAAGCGGCCATCGTGCCGGGCAAGGGCAAGACGACCTTCACCGGCAAGCTCGGCGACGTGATGCAGGAATCGATCAAGGCGGCGATGACGGTCGTGCGCCGGCGCGCGCAGCGGCTCGGCATCCGCGATGACTTCCACGAGAAGAATGACGTGCACGTGCACGTTCCCGAAGGTGCGACGCCGAAGGACGGGCCCAGTGCCGGCATCGCGATGACGACGGCGCTCGTGTCCGCCCTGACCGGCATTCCGGTCCGGGCGACGGTGGCGATGACCGGGGAGATCACGCTGCGCGGCCAGGTGCTGGCGATCGGCGGGCTGAAGGAAAAACTGCTCGCAGCCCACCGCGGCGGCATCAAGACGGTGATCATCCCGGAAGAAAACGTCAAGGACCTGGCCGAGATTCCGGACAACGTGAAGAATCGGCTCGAGATCCTCCCGGTGAAGTGGATCGACCGCGTGCTCGAGATTGCCCTCGAACGTGAACCGGTGCCGCTGGAGGAGGCGGCTGCGGGTGCTCGCGAGGGCACCGTGCAGAAACCTTCGGTGACCGGCGACGTCGTCACGCACTGAGTACGTGTGAAGCCATTACCCACACCCGTCTGGCTGCGCCTTGCGCCTCTCCCGGAGGCTTCCTGGCGAGCCTTCCGGGTGCGGTCGCTTCCTGTGTACGTTCCGGGAACCGGCGAATCCGTCGACTGCAGCCTGCCCGTCATCGGCCGATCGGTGCATCGGCTTGACACTGGGCAGGTCGCGGCGATTTAATACGGCTCCCGTTTAGGCGACGCCGGCTCTTTGCACGGCGTCGTGCCGATGAGCGCACGGCGCAAACGAATCGAAGATGCGCGACCTGAATCAATGAACCAAGGGGGTTTTCTGTGAACAAGACCGAAATGATCGACCACATCGCGCAGCAGGCCGACATCTCCAAAGCAGCTGCCGGCCGCGCACTGGACGCGCTTGTGGGAGCGATCACGACGACCTTGAAGAAGGGCGGTACGGTGACCCTCGTCGGATTCGGCACGTTTGCGGTCGGAAAGCGCGCGGCACGTTCCGGACGCAACCCGCGCACCGGGGAGACCATCCGCATCCAGGCTGCGAAGATCCCGAAGTTCCGTCCCGGCAAGGGCCTGAAGGACGCCATCAACTGAACGCTGGCGAAGCAGGCATCCGCGTCCGGACGCTTTCGGTCGCACTTCCCGGCGCGGACGATGGCCGCACACGTTCCGGTGCGATGGGAGTACGAGGATCGAAGCTTGTATCCGGGGCACGCGCCAGACACAGCTGAATTTATCTGGTATAGTTACGGGCTTCGCAGCGCTCGGTTCGGGGTGCTTAGCTCAGCTGGTAGAGCGGCGCCCTTACAAGGCGTAGGTCGGGAGTTCGATCCTCTCAGCACCCACCAGATGGCGAACCGCAGCAGTGAAGGAATCGGCAAGGAGTGGTAGTTCAGTTGGTTAGAATACCGGCCTGTCACGCCGGGGGTCGCGGGTTCGAGTCCCGTCCACTCCGCCAACTTTTTCAATCGGCTTCGTCGAGGCAGGCAGATCCTGCTTTCTCGTGCCGCAGGGGCGAACGCAGGTTCGCCCTTTTTGTTGGTGCGTGATCCTGTGCGGGCCGGCACACGTCGCCCGGAAGTCGGGTGTGCCCGACCCACAGCAGCGCAGGATCGCTCGATCCGGCGGAGATCCGCCAGCACGGCATGCGGGCGGCCATGGGTTGCGTCGCCCGTGCGGCATGAGCCTGATGCGCCTGTGTCGCTGACCTTTTCGGGGAACGTGTAAACGCATGTTCGAATCGATTCGACGGCATCAGCGCCTGATGCAATTCCTGCTGCTGGTGCTGATTTTTCCGGCCTTTGCGTTCTTCGGCATCCAGGGATACGACCGCTTCTTCTCGAATGAGGGGGCGCTGGCCACTGTTGGTGACACCTCGATCACCCGCCAGGATTTCGAATCGGCGCAACGTGCACAGGGCGAGCAGCTGCGTCAGGCGCTGGGCGAACGTTACGATCGCTCGATGCTCGATACGCCGGCTGCGCGCCAGCGCATTCTGGAATCACTGATCGCGCAGCGCGCTCTGCTGCTCGATGCGATCGACCGGAAGATCATCGTGCCCGACTCCCTGTTGCGCGAGACGATCCGCGCCACCGGCATCGGTGGCGAGGGTGGGGAATTCGATCTGGAACGCTATCGCAGCCTGCTGCGCGCGCGTGGCCAGTCCGAAGCGGAATTCGAGCATGGGGTCCGGCGTGATCTGGCCATGCAGATGATGCCCGAGTCGATCGGCCAGACCGTCAGTCTGCCGGCGTCGGTCGTCGACGGGGTACTGGCATTTGCCGAACAGGCGCGCGAGGTGCGCGAAATCGTCTATGCGCCAGCCCAATATGAACGCGGCATCGAGCCGGACGCCGACGAGCTGTCGGCCTGGTACGACGCGCATCCGCAGACCTTCATCGTGCCCGAGCAGGCGCAGGTGGCCTACATCGTGCTGGACGAGGACGCCGTGCGTCGGCGCATCGAGGTGTCGACCGAGGACGCCCGGGCCTGGTACGAGCAGAACATCGATCATTTCGTCACGGCCGAACAGCGTCGCGCCAGTCACATCCTGATCCGCGTCGATCCGGATGCCGGTGCCGATGCGCGCGCTGCGGCACGTGCGAAAGCGGAAGACATCGAACGACAGTTGCGCGAAGGTGCCGATTTCGCCGCGCTGGCGCGAGCCGAATCGCAGGACCCGGGTTCGGCTGCGGCGGGCGGTGATCTGGGCTTCTTCACGCGCGAGATGATGGTCGAGCCGTTTTCCGATGCCGCGTTCGCCTTGAACGAGGGGGAAACCAGTGCTCCCGTGGAAACCGATTTCGGCTTTCACATCATCCGGGTGACGGCGATACGGCCCGGCGTCCGCCAGAGTTTCGAATCGGTGCGCGCCGACGTCGAGAGCGAAATCCGCAAGCAGCTGGCCACGAGGCGGTTTGCCGAGGCGGCCGAGACCTTCAGCAATCTGGTGTACGAACAGCCCGATTCGCTGGAACCGGCGGCAGAGCGTTTCGGCCTCGAGATCCATACGGCCGAGGTGCGACGCGATGGCGCGCCCGCGCTGGCAGCAGATCATCCGTTGAACAACCGGCGTGTGCTGGCTGCCGTATTCAGTCATGAGGTACTCGAGCAGGGCAACAATACGCAGGCACTCGAAGCGGGGCCGTCACGTCTCGTGTCGGTACGCGTCATCCGGCACCAGGCACAGTCCCAGCGTACCTTCGACGAGGTGAAGGACGAGGTCCGCGAGCAGGTGGTCGCCGAGCAGGCGCATCGGCTTGCCGTACAGGCGGGGCAGACACGAATCGCGGAGTTGCGTACGGGTGGCAGCGCCGACGGGTTCGGTCCGGCACGGGTCGTGCATCGCAGTGCGGAGGAGAATTTTCCGGCGGAAGCGGCTCTTGCCGTCTTTCGCACCGCAGCGGACACCCTGCCGGCGTGGGTTGGTGTCGATCTGGGCGAACGCGGCTATGTGATCTACGAGATCCTGCGCGTGATGGCGCCCGACGAGGAAGTCGTGCGCCAGCGACGCGACCTGTGGCAGCGGGAACTGCAGCAGGCCTATGCGCAGGAGACGATCTCCGATTACATCGCGACCGTCGTCGAGAAGGCGTCGGTCAAGCGCCATCCGGGAATGCTGGCGGACGACGACGAGCGCTGAAAGCGCCCGTCAGGGTTACGCGGGCAGGCCTCCGAAAGAAACGGCGCGATCCCCCGCGGCCTGCCGAGACCGCTCCGGGCGCTCAGGCGCGTGTCGCGAGAGCAGCGGCGACGCGTTCGATGGCATCGCTATCCTCCTCGAGCAGCAGCGTATCGCCGGCTTCGAGGTGGCGGAAGTTGCTTCGCATCGAACGCTCATAGGCCGGGTCGTAGTGCAGTTCCAGCATCGACTCGACGAATTCGGGCCAGCGTTTCTGCGTGGCCAGTGCCTTCCAGGCATCGATGCGTACGTGCCCGTGCAGTTCGAGCAGCCGGTCGAGCCGGGCGTCGAGTTGCGCTGGATCATCGATGAAATGCCGGTATTCTTCGAGCAGGAGCCGCACGCGCAGCGGCATCGGGGCCTGCAGGCGTGTGCACGGAGCATTGCGGATGGCCTCGATCATGGCATCCGGCAGATGGCAGCGGCCGATGCGGCGGCTCTCGGATTCGACGAAAACACGCCTGGCCGGATCGAGGCGGCGCAGTGCGTCCCACAGGGCGGTTTCGAAGGCTTTCTGTCCCGGTTGCCGCGTCCCCGGCGGCAGGCCCAGGACCGAGCCCCGGTGTCGGGCGAGTCCTTCCAGGTCGATGATCTGCTCGCCCCGGGTTCGCAGCGCCTGTAACACGAGACTCTTGCCGCTGCCGGTGCGCCCGGCAATGACATGCCAGTGCAGCCCGGTCGGCAACGTCTGCAGACTGTCGATGACGTGTCGGCGGAAGGCCTTGTAACCGCCTTCCAGGACACTGGTGTGCCAGCCGACCGATGCCAGGATGCTGGCCAGCGCTCCCGAGCGGTCGCCGCCGCGCCAGCAGTAGACCAGCGGTCGCCAATCAGGGGGGCGGGCGGCAAAATCGTCTTCCAGCATGCGCGCGATGTTGCGCGACACGATGGCCGCGCCGATGCGCCGTGCCTGAAACGGCGAATCCCGGTGCCAGATCTGCCCGACGTGTGCGCGTTCCCGGTCGTCGAGCACGGGCGCCGATACGGCGCCGGGAAGATGGTCTTCGGCAAATTCCGCCGGACTGCGGACATCGATGATCGTGTCGATGCTCCGGTCCGCGCCGAATATTTCCGCCACCGGGATGCGTTGCGCGACTCTCATTCACCGTCGCCGCTGGCGCTCGATGGATTGCGCCGACGGGAGGCGCAGCAGTGGTGGCCGGACAGGCGGACAGGCGATGAAAAACCCGTAGAATGCATGATGAAATGAAAGTTTTCGATCTCGTCTGTGACCTCGGACATCCTTTCGAAGGCTGGTTTGCCTCGGCCGCCGCCTTCGATGATCAGCTGGCACGCTCCTATGTGCGATGCCCGGTGTGCGACAGCACGAAAGTCCGGCGCACACCAAGTGCACCGCGGCTGAACCTGTCGTCGTCCAGCCGCTCCGTCACGACCGAGCCGGCACCGGCACACGCCGGTGCCGCAGAGTCGCCGTCCACTGCTCCGACGATGGCGCAACTGCGCGCACTGTGGTTCGAAGCGGCGCGTCATCTCGTCCGGAACACGGAAGACGTCGGCGAGCGCTTTGCCGAGGAGGCTCGTCGCATCCATTACAAGGAAGCACCGGAGCGCAGCATCCGCGGCGTGACGACCGTGGCGCAGCGCGCGGAACTGGAAGAAGAAGGAATCGACACCTTCAGCTTTCCGATTCCGCCGACTGTCGAGGAGCCTCTGCAGTAAGGCTGCGCACTGATCGTCCGACACCCGGCACGGACATCAGCGGCGCTCATACTGGGTCACGCCGAAAAGTACCTCGCGGGCGCGTTCATCCAGGCGCGATGCCCGGCGCTCGGCGAGCACGGCCAGCGCGCGCTGGACCGGCGTGCGCGCCGCAATCCGGTCGTACCAGCGCTGCACCTGCGGAAACTCGTCCAGGGCAATACCCTGGCTCTGGTGCGAGCGGATCCATGGCCAGGTGGCCATGTCGGCGATCGTGTATTCGCCGGCTGCCAGCCAGTCGCCCTGGCCGAGCCTGCGTTCGAGCACGCCGTAGAGCCGCCGGGCCTCGTTGCTGTAGCGGTCGACGGCATAGGCAATCCGCCGGGGCGCATACTGGCGGAAATGGTGCGCCTGCCCCAGCATCGGTCCGATGCTCCCCATCTGGAACATCAGCCACTGCAGGACGTCATATTTCTCGCGTACGGCCGCCGGCAGGAATTTGCCCGTTCTGGCCGCAAGATAGATGAGGATCGCACCGGATTCGAACACGGTGATCGGTTTGCCGTCGGGTCCGTCCTGATCGACGATGACCGGGATCTTGTTGTTCGGACTCAGCGCGAGGAAGTCGGCGTCGAACTGCTCGCCGGCGCCGATGTCGACCGGATGGACCGTGTACGGCAGTCCGCATTCCTCGAGCAGGATATGGATCTTGTGCCCGTTCGGCGTGGGCCAGGTGTACAGGTCGATCATCGTTTCATCCCCGGATCATCGATTCGGATTGCGTTTGCCCATCGGATGGAACCCCGCGGCCTGTAACGCCCTGGCTGCCGGGCGGTGTCGCATGGTTCCGGGCGGCGGACAGATCGGTTGCGGGCCGGTTCGCTCAGGATGGATCGCGGAATTTCGGCGTGCGCTTGTCGAGAAATGCCGTGATGCCCTCGGCCCCGTCGTCGCGATGCAGTGCTTCGACGAAATGGTCGCGTTCCTGTGCCTGGCGGCGCACAAGCGCCTCCCGCTCGCCGTCCCCGAGCATCGACTTGATCGCCGCCAGGGCCCAGGCCGGCCCGCACGCCAGTCTTTCCGCCCGCGCCATGGCGCCGGCAATCGCGCTGCCGGGTTCGACGAGTTCGTTGACCAGACACAGTTCGTGCATGCGCGCCGCCGGAATCGTGCTTCCGCTCGTCAGCCACTCGTGCGCGAGCGGCTTCGGCAGGCGCTGTCCGAGCAGCCAGGTGGACCCGCCGTCGGGGGTGAGCCCGACGCGCACATAGGACATCGAGAAACGGGCATCGCTGGCGGCCACGACCTGATCACAGGCCAGCACGAGCGAGAAGCCGGCGCCGGCGGCGGCACCTTCGACGGCGGCGATCACCGGCTTCGGACAGTCGCGGATCGCCAGGACCCAGCGGTGCAGCAGATCGATCGATGCCGCCTGTACCGAGCGATCCTTTGCGCGGTTTTCGAGCAGGCGATGCAGATTGCCGCCGGCGCAGAAATGTTCTCCGTCGCCGGCCAGCACCACGGCCCGGATGGTTGCGTCGGTCGCCGCCTGCTCCAGCGCCTCGGCACCCGTCCGGTACATGTCCGGGTGCAGGGCATTGCGTGCGCCCGGGTTGGAGATGCGCAGCAACAGGACGGCGTCGCGGCGATCGGTGAGCAGGCGGGCAGACAAGGGGTCAGTCCTCCTGCAGCAGCGACAGGCCGAGAGCGGCCCGGCGCCGCAGCCAGCCGCCGATGCGGTAGCGCGGATCGCCGGTCAGCCGGTTCAGATTGCCGAGGATCGTGCAGACGGTGTCCGCACCGAGTGCATCACCCATCGACAGCGGACCGAGCGGGTAGCCGAGACCGGCTCGGACGGCACCATCGATGTCCGTCGGCGTGGCGATGCGCTGCTGCGCGATTTCGCTGCCGATCGACACGATCATCGCGATGACGCGCTGGGCGATGAAGCCGGGACTGTCGCGCAGCATGGTGACCGGCACGCCGTCCGAGGCAAAGATCGCATGGGCGGCGTCGCGGTACTCCGCCCGTGTGGCCGGTGTCGTCATCAGGACGCGTCGGCGGCACGAACCCGGCTCGATCGGAAAGAGCGCATCGATGGCCACGACGCGCTCGGCCGGCAGGTCGGGGCCGTCGTCACCACGCGCGGCCGCACGGGTGGCCGCACTCGCGTCCAGACCCAGCGGCGCCACCAGAATGAGTTCATCCGGCCCGGGTGAGGCCGTGTCGCGCACGACCGCACCCAGTGCGCGGGCGGCCTGCGCAACCCGCCCGGCCCATGGGCCCGGCGCCACCCAGACCGGCGGGCGCACGGCGACGGCCGGCGCAGCCGGTTCCGCTTCCTGTTGCTGCGTACCGTCGACGTAGCGATAAAAGCCTTCGTTCGTCTTGCGCCCCAGCAGGCCCGCGGCCAGGCGCTGGGCGGCAATCACGGAGGGACGGAAGCGTGGTTCGTCGTAGAACTGGCGAAAGATCGATTCCATCACCGGCTGGGAAACGTCCAGCGCGGTGAGATCGAACAGTTCCAGCGGGCCGAGGCGAAAGCCCCGGCCGTCGAAGGACACCTGTTCGCGCAGGATGCGATCGATCTCCGGGACCGTTGCGACACCTTCGCCGAGTGCTGCCAGCGCTTCGGTGCCGTAGCCGCGTCCGGCATGGTTGACGATGAAGCCGGGCGTGTCCCGGGTGGTGACGGCCAGATGTCCGGTGGCGCGCACGAGGGCCTGCAGGCGCTCGATGACCGGATCGGCGGTGCGTGCCGCCCGCACCACCTCGACCACCTTCATCAGCGGTACCGGATTGAAGAAATGCAGCCCGGCGATGCGTTCCGGATGGGTGCTGCCGGCGGCGATCGCGGTGACCGACAGCGACGAGGTGTTGGTCGCGAGTACGGCGCTTTCGCCGACGATCTTCTCCAGGGACTCGAACAGGCTGCGCTTGGCGTCGAGCCGTTCGACGATCGCTTCGATCACCAGGTCGCAATCGGCCAGTGATTCGAGAGAGGCCGCGGGCGAAAGCGCGGCGCGCGCTCTTTGTGCGTCGGCCTCGTCCAGCCGTCCTTTTTCGACCAGCCGGGCGAACGTGCCCTCTAGCGAACGCAATGCCGATTCGACCGCCGCCGGATTGGTGTCGAACAGCGACACGGGAACGCCGGCCTGGGCAAAGAGTTGCGCGATGCCGCGCCCCATGGCGCCGCTGCCGACGATCCCGATGCGCCGGAAGGAAATGGAGTCTTGATCTGCAGTCATGATGTGATTCTACCTTTGACGAAATACGGCAATCGGCGGGTGTCCGAACCCTGCCAGGCCGCCCGCCCGGTGCGGGAAACGGGCTCTCTGGCAGGCGTCCGGAGGGCGCGATGACCGAGCGGCATCAGGCCATCGGTTCATGCGCCTCGGCATTTTCCTGCTCGAAGGCGGTGCGCTCGGCATCCCGTGCCGTGCTGGCTTCGAGCCAGTGTTCTTCGAGATCGTCCTGTTCGCGCTGCAGCAGTGTGCGTTCGCGCGTCAGGGCGTTGGCCGCGTCAGGGTCATCCCAGGCATCGGACTCGCCCAGACGGCTGTCGATGGCCGCCATTCGGGCGCTGATCGCCTCCAGGCGCTGCTCGATGCGTTCGATTTCCTGCTCCAGCGGTTGCAGCCGGCGTGCGAGCAGGCTGCGTCTTGCGGCGGCATTGCGCCGCTCGTCGCGGCGCGACGGAGTGCCGCTGGTCGCGGCCTGACGCGATGAAATTCCGTCACCGGCCGGCCTGGAGCCTGCGGCGCGGGCCGTCGGGCTCGACGATTCTTCGGGCGCCGCCTGGCGCAACGGACTGCGCGCGAGACGGCTGGCATAGTCGTCCAGATCACCGTCGAACGCCTCCATCCGGCCATCGCCGATCAGGACGAAATCGTCGACCGTGGTCCGCAGCAGGTAGCGATCGTGCGAGACCAGCAGCAGCGCCCCGTCGAAGTCGGCGAGCGCGGCTGCCAGCGCGTCGCGAGCGGGTGCATCCAGATGGTTCGTCGGTTCGTCCAGGATCAGCAACTGCGGCCGTTCGTGCAGCATCAGCGCGAGCAGCAGGCGCGCCTTCTCGCCGCCCGACATCGGTCCGGTCGGGCGGGTGGCGTTTTCACCGGAAAACCCGAAGCGGCCCAGTTCGTCGCGCAGCTCCTGATCACGGGCATCCGGCGCCAGCCGGCGAAGGTGTTCGAGCGCCGAGCACGCGCCATCGAGACGGTCGATCCCCTGCTGGGCGAAGTAACCGGTGCGCACCGACGGGGCCACGTGAACGCTGCCGGCCAGCGGTGCCAGTTCGCCGGTCAGGGTACGGATCAGCGTCGTCTTGCCGGCACCGTTGCGCCCGAGCACACCGATGCGCGCGCCGCGCCGGATCGTCAGGTCGACATTGCGCAGGATCACGTCGTCAGGGCCGTAGCCGGCCGCCAGCGCCTCCGCGCGCAGCATCGGATCGGCACAGCGATCGGTTTCGTACAGGGGGAAGTCGACTTCGTCCGGCCCGCCCGCCGGCAGTACCCGAACCATGCGTTCGAGCGCCTTGATCCGGCTTTGCACCTGACGCGCCTTCGATGCCTTGGCGCGGAAGCGCTCGATGAAGGCTTCGAGTTGTCCGACCCGCGGGCGCTGGCTGTTGCGCTCACGCTCGAGCTGCATCCGGCGCTGTGCCTGTTGCCGCTCGAAGGCACTGTAGCCGCCGGTATAGCGGACAAGTTTCGCCTGTTCGAAATGCAGGACGGCCTGGGCCACGCGATCGACGAAATCGCGGTCATGCGAGACGAATGCCAGCGTGCCCGGATAGCGTGTCAGCCAGCGTTCGAGCCAGAGGATCGCATCGAGATCGAGGTGATTGGTCGGCTCGTCGAGCAGCAGCAGATCACTGGGAGCAAAGAGCGCGCGCGCCAGATTCAGCCGCATCCGCCAGCCGCCCGAAAGGGTGTCGGCCGGCGCCTGCGCGCGCTCCGGATCGAAGCCGAGTCCGGCCAGCAGCGTGTGCGCGCGCGCTTCGGCCGTGGCGCCGCCGGCGTCGATCCAGCGTTCGTGGGCCGCGGCGATCGCCATCCCGTCGCTGTCCGGTGCTGTCTCCAGTTGCGCCTGTGCACGCACCAGTTCCGGATCGCTGTCGAGCAGGTAGCGCCAGCCGGGCAGGGGGCTCGTCGGCAGTGACTGCCCGAGCCGCATGACTTTTTTCCAGGGCTGGACGAGGTTGCCGCGGTCGGACAGCGCTTCGCCGGCCAGTGCCGCCAGCAGGGTGGTCTTGCCGGTACCGTTGCGTCCGATCAGTGCCACCCGCTCGCCCGGGCCGATGGTGGCGTCGGCCTGATCCAGCAGGACATGACCGCCACGCGACAGCGTCAGGCGCTCGAGCCGGATCATCGCGCTGGCGGAAGGTGAGCGGCCTCGACGAGAACGAGCATGCACTCGCCGGCGGCGGCAGGCAGATAGTGGTATTCGAGCGTCGGGAACGCACGTTCGAAATGCTCCGCCTCGTGCCCGATTTCGAGCAGCAGCAGGCCGTCTTCGGTGAGATGCGCACGGGCTTCGGCAAGGATGCGGCGGATGAGGTCCATGCCGTCGACGCCGCCGGCCAGCGCGTCATGTGGTTCGTGCCGGAATTCGGGAGGCAGACGCTGCATCGACGCTTCATGGACATACGGCGGATTGCAGACGATGAGCGAAAAGCGCTCCGACGCGAGTTCCGCGAACAGATCCGAAGCGATCCATTCGATGCGCTCGTCCATTCCGTGCAGCCGTGCGTTGCTGCGTGCCAGCGCCAGTGCGTCGACCGACAGATCGGCACCAACGATGCGTGCGTCCGGGAACAGATGCGCGGCGATGATCGCCAGGCTGCCGCCGCCGGTACACAGATCGAGCACGCCTGCCGGCGCCAGACCCGCCGGCCGATGCAGTCCGACCCATTCGGGCAGCGCTTCTTCCAGTGCTTCGGCGATCAGCGAGCGTGGCACGAGAGCGCGGGCGTCGCAGTGAAAATGCAGCCCGCGCAGCCACGCCACGCCGGTCAGATAGGGTGCCGGCAGGCGGGTGGCGATCCGTCGTTCGATCCAGGCGGTGACGGCGGCACGCTCGCCTTGTGTCAGCCTCGCATCGAGCCAGGGCTCGAGGGTGTCTGCGGGCAGGTGCAGGGCGTGCAGACAAAGCGACACGGCTTCGTCGCGGGCATTGTCGGTGCCATGGCCATAGGCGATCCCGCTGGCTTCGAAGCGCGCCACTGCCCAGCGCAGCAGATCCCGCAAGGTACGCAGTTCACGGGCCGCGCTGTCCGCATCGGCGACACAGCGCGGCACATCGGCGTCCGCGCTTCGGTGGGCTTCGGTCATGCGTCGGTGTCACCGTGCGCAACCGGAATGGTCCATTGCGCGGAGGCATCGGCCCCGTCGGTATCGTCCCGAGGGCTGTTTTCGCCGCTTCGGCGCAACGCCGTCTCGTTTTCGAGCAGCCACATCAGGTTGGTCGGCGAATCGGCATTGGCCAGTGCGTCGGCGCGGCTGATCTGTTGCGAACGCACCAGTTCCACCAGCGCGTGATCGAAGGTGCACGAATCGGCTGCCAGGCTCTGTTCCATTGCCTCGCGGATCTCGGTGAGTCTTCCCTGTTCGATCATTTCCGCGATGTGGCGTGTATTCAACAGGATTTCCAGCACCGGCAGCCGCCCGCCGGCCGTGGCCGGCACCAGACGCTGCGAAACGATGGCAACCAGCGTTGCCGCGAGATCGGACAGCAGGACCGACCGATTGTCGGGTGGATAGAAACTGACGATCCGCGTGAGCGCCTGCTGCGCGCTGTTGGCGTGCAGCGTCGCCAGCACGAGGTGGCCCGAATGCGCGTACGCCATGGCATCCGACATCGTGTCGACATCGCGGATTTCACCGATCAGGATGCAGTCGGGCGCCTGGCGCATCGCGTTCTTCAGGGCGATGCCCAGAGACTCGGTGTCGGTGCCGATCTGACGCTGATTGACGATCGAGCGCTTGTTGCGGAACGCGAATTCGATCGGCTCCTCGAGCGTGAGGATATGGCCGCTGAGCTGTTCGTTGCGATGCTCGATCATGGCCGCCAGCGTCGTCGACTTGCCCGAGCCGGTGGCGCCGACGACGAGCAGCAGACCGTGCTTGCGCAGCACCAGTTCCCCCAGCGCAGCCGGCAGATGCAGTTCGTCGAATCCCGGGATGCGGTGCGGAATGAAGCGGATGACGCTCGCCGTCGTGCCGCGCTGGCGAAACACGTTCACGCGAAAGTTGCCCACGCCGTCGACCGCGTGGCTGGTATTGAGTTCCCGCGTGCGCTCGAACTGCGCCCAGTCGGCCTCGGACACGATTTCACGCAGCAGGGCTTCGATCGCCGCCGGCCCGGGACTTTGCGAGCCCGCGTTGACCATGGTCTCGCCGATCTTCAGCCGGATCGGCGAACCGGGTGCCAGGAAGAGGTCCGACGCCTTCTTTTCGGCCATCAACCGCAGGAGGCGCTCCATTGGCATCGCGCTGTGTTCGTGTGTCATCGACTCTTCCGTGATCCGGGTGCACTGCCGATTCGCCTGCTGCCTGTCCGTTCGCACCGCTTCGCGCGCCGTGTGCATTCCCGGCCGATCCGCCGGCAGGTGCGGCGGCCGCTGCCGCACGCGCCTTGCGTGGAGGTGTCCGTCATCGCCGCCTCTTCACGGCCGCGTGTTCGATCCCGCCGCGAACGTGCCCAGTTCGACACGCGGCGCGGGGGTCCAGCCCGGCTTGCGGTATTCGGCCTCGACGGTCGTGAAAATGCCGCCGCGCACGTACCAGCGGGCTGTGAGCCGCAGAAAGCGTGGCGCCAGCACGTCGGTCAGATCGTCGAGGATCCGGTTCGTCACCGCTTCGTGAAAAACGCCTTCATCACGGAAACTCCACATGTAGAGCTTCAACGCCTTGAGTTCGACATTGCGCTCGTCCGGGATGTAGTCGATGACGATCGTGGCGAAATCGGGCTGTCCGGTCAACGGGCACAGACAGGTGAACTCCGGGACTTCGATATGGACGAGATAATCGCGTCCGGGTGCGGGGTTCGGAAAGGTCTCGAGCCGTCGGCTCGGACGTGCAGGTGCAGGGGTCATCGGTTCGTGTCGGTCGATACCGGTTGGTCGGGATGCCGTGCGGCGCCAACGTGTCGGTCCGTGTGCCGGATCGAACCGACCGGATCGGCATCAGGGCGATGCTACTATAAGCGCTGCCGGAACGGACGCTTCGGCATTCCGCTGACGGCATGCTTCTTGCTTTCGTTCGCGGCGGGTGTCTTTGCCGGACGATCATTTCCAGCAGGCTCACAGGTTCTGACGATCGATTCTTTCCCGGGATCTCCGTGCGGCTCGAACAGATCAAACTTGCCGGCTTCAAGTCCTTCGTCGATCCCGTCTCCTTCGATGTGCCCGGACAGCGGGTTGGCGTGGTCGGGCCCAACGGCTGCGGCAAGTCCAACCTGATCGATGCCGTGCGCTGGGTGCTCGGGGAATCCAGGGCGTCCGAGCTGCGCGGCGAGTCGATGCAGGACGTCATTTTCAACGGCTCGGCCGGGCGCAAGCCGGCCGCCCGCGCTTCGGTCGAACTCGTCTTCGACAACTCTTCCGGTCGCATCGGCGGCAGCTGGGGCGGATTCGCCCAGATTGCCGTGCGTCGCGTGCTCGCGCGTGACGGGCAATCCGGCTATTTCATCAATCAGCAGGCCGTGCGCCGGCGCGACGTCCATGATCTGTTTCTCGGCACGGGGCTCGGGCTGCGAGCCTATGCGATCATCGGTCAGGGAACGATTTCGCGCATCATCGAAGCACGCCCCGAGGAACTGCGCGTCTTTCTCGAAGAGGCTGCGGGGGTGTCGAAGTACAAGGAGCGACGCCGCGAGACGGCAAGCCGTCTGGCCGACGCCCGTGAAAGCCTGATCCGCGTCGACGACATCCGGCGCGAACTCGGACTGCAGATCGCGCATCTGGAACGCCAGGCGGAAGTGGCCCGCGAATATCGCGCCCTGACCGGGGAGCGTGAGCACAAGCAGCACGGCGTCTGGCTGCTGCGCATGGACGAGGCGAAGGAACGGCAGCACGAGCTTGCCGCCCAGGCAGCGGAGCTGGCGCTCCAGCTGGAAGCCCGGATTGCCCGCCAGCGTGCCGTCGAGTCGGAACTGGAAGCGATCCGCAGCCGGCATTTTGCCGCCGGTGACGCCCTGCATGCCGCCCAGGGTTCCTACTATGAATGCAATGCCCAGGTAAGCCGGATCGAGGCGGAAATCCAGCTCGTCACGCGCACCCGGACACAGTTGCACGAGCGCATCGAACACACGCAGCGGCTGCTTGAGCGGGCCCGCGAGCAGCATGCGCAGGCCGGCGACGGACTGGCCGGCGTCGCGGATCAGCAGGCCGCGGCCGGCGCGCGCGCCAGCGAACTCGAACAGGTCGTGAGCGCCCGGACGGAGCTGCTTCCCGCACGGGAAGAGCAGACGCGCGCACTGCGTCGACAGCTGGACGAAGCACGCCAGCAGGTCGGGCAGACCCGCCAGGCGATCGAGCTGTGCGCGCTGCACGAGCGCAAGGCACGCGAGTCGCTCGAAGATGCCACCGCCCGCCGTGCCCGCCTGACGGCCGAAGCCGATGGCTTGCAGGCTTTCGATCCCGACGAACTCGACCACTGCCGGGAAGAACTGGCGATCGCCGAGGAGATCCAGGCCGGAACGGTGCACGAACTGGACGAGCTCGAAGCACAGTGGCGGACACTCGAAGAGCGGCGCCAGCCGGCCCAGCAGGCGCTGCGCGAACATGACGCCGAGCATGCGCGGCTCGATGGCCGGCTGAACGCCCTGCGCCAGTTGCAGGAGCGCATCGACAGCCAGGCCCGTATCCAGCCGTGGCTGCAGCGCCACGGCCTGGAACGCCTGTCCCGGTTTTTCGAACAGATCCGGGTCGAGGACGGATGGGAAGCCGCTCTTGAATCGGTCCTGCGTGAACGCGTGCAGGCACTGGCCGTGGCCCGGCTCGATGTGGTCGCCGGCATGAGTGTGGATGCACCGCCGGCAAAGACCGGGTTCTTTTCCTGGCCGTCGGCGGGCGCAGCCGATGCAGGCGTGTCCGGCGCGCACGGTTCGGCGGCACTGCGTCCGTTGGCCGAGCTGGTTCAGAGCACTGATCCGGGAGGAGCGGCTCTTCTGCGCGACTGGCTTGCCGGCTGCTACCTGGCCGAATCGCTCGATGCGGCACTCGCGCAGCGCGGTCTGCTGCCTCATGGCGGTTGTTTCGTCGTTCGCGACGGACACGTGGTTCGGCGCCATTCCGTCGAGATGTACGCGGCGGACGCGGAAAACGAAGGATTGCTTGCGCGCCGTCACGAGATCGACAATCTGCAGCGTCAGTTGCGCGCCCGGGAACTGATGGCCGGGACCGCGCGCGCCGAGGCCGCACGTCTCGAGCAGGACGTTGCCGCCCGTCTGGCGGCACTCGAACAGGTACGCGGGCGCCGTCTGCGGGAGCAGGCCCGGGTGGGCGCCTTGCGCATGGACGTGCAGCGTCTGGAGCAGCAGCGTGCGGCGGCGGCGTCGAGCCGCGAACGGATCGAGGCGGAACTGGCCGAACTCGCGCAGCGGATCGACGAGCAGGAAGAGATCATCGCGCGCCGGACGGACGAATTCGAAACGCTCGATCTCGAACTGGCCGAACGTCAGGACAGGGCCGAGACCCTGCGCTTCGAGCTCGATGAGGCGGAACGCCTGCTCGACGAACAGCGTCAGGCCCTGCAAAGGGACGAGCGCGAAGCCCAGGAAGCGGCGTTTGCCGTGCGTTCGGCCGAGGCAACGATGCTGCGGCTGCGCGAGCAGATGACGCAGGCGCTGGTGCAGCAGGAGCAGGCGCGCACCGATCTGGCCGGCCTGCAGGCACAGGCGGACGAACTGACGGCGGCCGCTGCCCGGGAAGCACTGCAGACAGCGCTCGATGCGCGGGTTCACGCCGAACAGGAGCTCGCGGCTGCCCGTGCATATTTGGACGAACTCGGTGATGCGCTGCGCCGGCACGAGGATGCGCGCCTGGAGGCTGAGCGGGCGCAGGAGCCGCTGCGCGAACGGCTGGGCGGATTGCAGCTCGACGAACAGGCGGCGCGCCTGGCCGCCGTGCAGCACGAGCAGTCGCTGTCGCAGGCCGGCCTGGACGAAGAGGCGATTGCGGCGCTGCGCGCTTCCTGGCCGCAGGCGCCGCGCGTGTCCTGGCTGCAGGCGGAGTTGACGCGCCTGTCGAAGGCGATCGAAGCGCTCGGTGCGGTCAATCTGGCGGCTCTCGACGAATTGACGCAGGCCGGTGAACGCAAGGGTTTTCTCGATGCCCAGGCGCACGATCTCGAGGAGGCCATCGGCACGCTCGAAGACGCCATCCGCAAGATCGATCGCGAAACGCGCGAACTGCTGCAACACACCTATGATGTCGTGAACAGCCATTTCGGGCGTCTGTTCCCGGAGCTGTTCGGTGGCGGCGAGGCGCGTCTGGTCCTGACGGGCGAGGAGATCCTGGATGCCGGCATCCAGGTGCTGGCGCAGCCGCCCGGCAAGCGCAACGCGTCGATCCAGCTGCTGTCGGGCGGAGAGAAGGCGCTGACGGCCATCGCGCTCGTCTTCGCCATGTTCGAACTGAATCCGGCACCGTTCTGTCTGCTCGACGAGGTCGATGCGCCGCTGGATGACGCCAATACCGAACGGTATTGCGACATGGTCCGGCGCATGTCGGCGCAGACGCAGTTTCTCTTCATCACGCACAACAAGATCGCGATGGAACTGGCTCAACAACTGGTGGGTGTCACGATGCAGGAACAGGGCGTGTCGCGCATCGTTGCCGTGGACCTCGACGATGCCGCGCGCTATGCGGAGGCGGCATGAGCAGCCTGGCGCTCAGCCTCGTGCTGCTGATCGCGATTGCGATCGCCGCGGCGCTGCTCTACAACCTGCGCCAGAGCGGATGGCGGGGATGGAAGAAGCCCGGCCGGGCGGAGCTGCCGGGCAGCGGGCGGCGGGACAATGGCGCACAACGTGGTGAGCCGCGGCTGGGCGGGGAGTCGATGCGGGTATCGGCGCCGCTGTCGGCGGCGTCCGCGGCGGAAGATGCGCTGACGAAGCGTGACCCGAAGCAGGTGTCATTCGTGCCCGGACCGGACGCCGGGCAGCCGGGCAGGGGCCTGTCGGCGACGGCGCACGAACCTGCCCGGGCGTGCGACACGGGAGCCGGGACGGACCGGGCGCATCCTGCCGCCGACCATTTGACGCCGTCCGGCTCCGGCGGGCCGGAGCCGATGGCGGCCGCGACGATTCGCACGGATGTCCCGGTGCCAGGGTACGCCGGGCCGGTGCCCGATCCCGATGGTGCGCGGGGCAATCCATCGGTGACGGGCACACCGGCCGCCGACCCGTCCGACGGCAGCGTCCGCGAGCAAACCGGAGCCGTGGCGGCGGCTGAACCTTCCGCTCGCCACACTGAGGGGTCCGACATCGAGTCCGGCCGTCCATCCGGCGATCCGGATGGTGACGGGGATGGCGACGCGCGTGGTGACATGGACGGCGGCCCGGGCGGCAGCCAGGTTCCGGGACAGAACGCGGCGACGGAGCCGGGCGGCCGGCAGCCGGCAACGCTGGTGGGCGCGGCACCCGAACCGGTGCTGTCCGAGGTGGCCGACTGCGTGATCGAACTCGTGCCCGAGGCACCCTTGTCCGGTGAACGGCTGCAACTGATCGCGATGCGCATGCGCCGCGCCGGATCGAAACCGATCGCGATCGATGCGAAGCCCGTCGATGGAGCGGAGTTCGAGGCGCCGGCGGCAGGTCGCAACTACGCTGTCATGCGCATCGGCGTGCTGCTGGTGAACCGGCACGGGGCGCTCAATGCAATGGAATTCTCCGATTTCACGGGTGCGGTCCAGGCATTGGCCGAATCCCTGCCGGCACAGGCCGACATCCCGGCGATGGGGCCGGTACTGGCGCGGGCGCGCGAGCTCGATGCGATCTGTGCGCAGCTCGACGTGCAGATCGGCATCAACGTCGAAGCGGCCGCGCCGATCGAGAACGGACAGCTGGCGGCGATCGCCCATGATCTCGAACTGGTCGAGCAGATCAGTCAGCGCTACGTGCGGCTGGATCCGCACGGTGCCGTCCTGTTCTCGCTGGCCTTCGCCGACGTGCCCGAGCGGGTCACGTTCCTGCTCGACGTGCCGCGCGTGCCGGCCGGCATGATGCCTTTCGAGAAGATGGTGCAGGCGGCGACGACGTGTGCACGGCGTCTCGGTGCCAGTCTCGTCGACGACGGCGGACGCACCCTGTCGCAGGCATCACTCGCACAGATTGCGCGCCAGCTCGGCCAGCGCTACGAATCCCTCGAAGCCATCGGTCTGCCGGCCGGCTCTTCTCTTGCCTGCAAGGTATTCAACTGAATGCCCGCCGGCGACGGAACGACTCCGGACGCGGCGACACGCGCCGCCTCACTGCGCACGCTGATCACACGGTTCGATCATGAATATTACGTGCTCGATGCGCCCAGCGTGCCCGACGCTGAATATGACCGGCTGTTTCGCGAACTGCAGCAGATCGAGCGTGATCACCCCGGGCTGATTGCATCCGATTCACCGACGCAGCGGGTATCCGGCACGCCGGCCACGGCTTTTGCTGCGGTCCGGCACCGGGTGCCGATGCTCTCGCTGGGCAATGCACTGGATGAGGCCGAAGTGCGTGCCTTCGACCAGCGTGTACGCGAGCGTCTGCGCGCTTCGGGCCTGCCGGCCGGGGAGCTGGTCTGGGCGGCCGAACCGAAATACGACGGGCTGGCCATCAGTCTGCGTTACGAACAGGGCCTGCTGGTGCGCGCATCGACCCGTGGGGATGGCACGACCGGAGAGGATGTCACGGCCAATGTGCGCACGGTGCGCACGATCCCGCTGCGCCTGTCCGGCATTACCGCCGCGGTGCTTGAGGTACGCGGAGAAGTGCTGCTGTTCCGCGACGATTTTGCCCGGATCAATGCGCGTCAGCGCGAGGCCGGCGAACACGAATTCGTCAATCCGCGCAATGCCGCCGCCGGCAGCCTGCGCCAGCTCGATGCTTCGATCACGGCGCAGCGGCCGCTGCGCTTTTTTGCCTATGCGTTGGGGGAGGTGGACGGCATCGCACTGCCGCCGACACAGAGCGGGCTGCTGCAGTGGTTCCTGGACCTCGGTTTCCCGGTGTCCGGCGAGCGCACGTGCGCGCACGACGTCGAGGCATTGCTTGCCTTCCATGACGATCTGCTGCGCCGGCGTTCACAACTGCCCTACGAAATCGACGGTGTCGTCTACAAGGTGGATCGCCTCGACTGGCAGCAACTGCTGGGCAGCGCCGCGCGCGCGCCGCGCTTTGCCATTGCGCACAAGTTTCCCGCCGAGGAGGTCGTCACCCGGCTGCTCGACATCGAAGTGCAGGTCGGACGCACCGGCAAGCTCACACCGGTGGCACGCCTGGAGCCGGTGTTCGTCGGCGGGGTCACGGTCAGCAATGCCACCCTGCACAATGAGGACGAGATCCGGCGCAAGGATCTGCGGATCGGCGACCGGGTTGTCGTCCGGCGCGCAGGTGATGTGATTCCCGAGGTCGTGCGCGTCCTGCCGGAAGCGCGCGAGGACGGGTGGCCACGACAGGAATTCCGCATGCCCGGGCGCTGTCCGGTCTGCGGCTCGGCGGTCACGCGGCCGGACGGTGAAGCGGACGCGCGCTGCGTCGCCGGTCTGTACTGTCCGGCGCAGCGCAAGCAGGCCCTGCTGCATTTCGCGCAGCGCCGGGCGATGGATATCGATGGTCTGGGAGAGCGTATCGTCGATCAGCTCGTCGACGCGGCCCTCGTGCGCACGCCGGCCGACCTCTACGCGCTCGACGTGACGACACTGGCCGGCCTGGAACGCATGGGCGAGAAGTCGGCCACCCGACTGGTGGCCGCGATCGATCGCTCGCGACACACGAGCTTCGCCCGTTTCCTGTTCGCACTCGGCATCCGTCATGTGGGCGAGGAAGTCGCGCGAGTGCTGGCCGGGCATTATCGTGATCCCGGTTCATTGCTGGATGAAGACTGGGATGATCTGCTCGCGCGCAAGGCGGAGATCCGCAAGGAGAATCTGCGTCGCCGTGCGTGCGCCGAGCACGCCGATCCCGTGCCACTGGAAGGCATCGGTCCCGAAATCGTCGCCAGCGTGCGCGAGTTTCTTGCCGAGCCCCATAATCGTGCGGTGATCGACGCACTGCTCGCCGCCGGCGTACAGTGGCCATCGGCACCGGCCGAAGCGGAGTCGGGCACCGCACGGGCAGCGGACGCATCGTCCGTACTGGCCGGGCGCACCTTCGTCGTGACCGGCACCCTGCCGACGATGACGCGCGAAGAAGCACACGACTGGATCCGCCGTCACGGCGGCTCCGTCACGGCCAGCGTGTCGCGCAAGACCGATTTCGTCGTGGCCGGCGAGGCAGCGGGCAGCAAGCTCGCGCGCGCCCGCGAACTCGATATTCCGGTGCTGGACGAGGCCGGGCTGCTCGATCTCGCGGCATCGCTCAAGGAGAAGTAATACATGTTTGCCATCATCGGCGGCTCGGGGCTGGCCCGACTGGCCGGCTTGCAGGATGCGCGTCGCGAAATCGTGCGCACGCCGTGGGGCGATCCGTCCTGTGCCTTGACGTTCGGACACATTCGCGGCAAACCCGTCGTGTTCCTGGCTCGCCACGGCTATGGCCACACGATCGCACCGCACGAAATCAACTATCGGGCCAATCTCTGGGCCCTGCACGAGATCGGGGCCGATTCGGTCATTGCCGTCGCCACGGTGGGCGGGATCCGTCCCGACTGCACTCCGGGCGCGCTCGTGGTGCCCGACCAGATCATCGATTACACGAGTGCCCGTCACGGCACCTATTTCGAAAGTGCCGAGCAGCCGGTCACGCACATCGATTTCACCGAACCATATGACGGCGATCTGCGCGCGCTGCTGCTGCGCGCCGCGCGCCAGCAGGAATATGCAGTCGTCGACGGTGCGACCTATGGCTGCACCCAGGGCCCGCGCCTGGAGACGGCAGCGGAAGTCAGCCGTCTGGAACGCGACGGCTGCAGCATCGTCGGCATGACCGGCATGCCGGAGGCGGCGCTCGCGCGCGAGCTGAATCTGCGCTATGCGACCTTGTGCGTCGTCGCCAATCATGCGGCCGGCAAGGCGGGCAGCAGCAAGGCGATCTCGATGGAAGCGATCCGGCTGGTACTCGATCAGGCCATGGAATCGGTCTGTTCGGTGCTTGAAGAGGCGGTCCGGAGCGCCTGACCTGCCGCCCCGGAACGTGTGAGAAGCCATCGGCCGCACCCGGAAGGCACGTCAGACGGCTGCACGCGTTACTCAGGCGCGCAGCACGTCGAGCAGCTCGGTCTGGAAGCGCAGTGACGAGCGCGGCTGCTCGAGCGCTTCGCCGTGTACCAGAAAGACGTCCTCGGCACGTTCGCCCAGCGTCGTGATGCGCGCCGTGTGCACGTGGATGTCGTGCCGGGCCAGGACCAGGGCGATGCGATAGAGCAGGCCGGTGCGGTCGCTGGCGACGATCGACAGCAGGAAGCTGCTGCCGCGGGCATCGGCGTGCAGTTCCACCGAGGGCTGGATCGGAAAGTTGCGCGAACGGCGTGAGGCGCGGCCCTGGACCGGCGGCGCCAGCGGCGGATGGTCGATCAGATGCTGCGCCAGATCCCTTTGCATCGGCCCCGGCAGTTCACAATACGGCAGCCCGGTATCCGGTTCGGCGAGGATGAAGGAATCGAGTGCGTAGCCGTGTCGCGTCGTGTGGATCCGCGCTTCGAGGATCGACAGCCGCCGGGTGTCGAAGAAGTCGCAGATCCGCGCGAACAGTTCGGGCTCGTCCGGCAGATAGACGACCAGCTCGAAGCCTTCTCCCAGTGGCGAGGCGCGCATGCGCACGATCGGCACCTGCGTGTCGACATGGCGGTACAGCATGCGTGTGTGCCAGGCGACGTCGGAACCGGAATGGCGCAGGTAGTAGGCCGTGTCGAGCTGGCTCAGGAAGCGTTCGGACTGGGCTTCGGCAATGCCGTCGCCGGTCAGGATGGCGGCGGCCCTGGCACGCACCGCCTGGATGCGCGAGCGGGTCGACGGCGCATGTCCGTGCAGGGCGCGGCGGGTCGCGAGAAACAGGTCTTCGAGCAGCTTTCCCTTCCACGCGTTCCAGACCTTCGGGCTGGTTCCGCGGATGTCGGCCACCGTGAGCAGATAGAGCGCCACCAGTCGGCGCTCGTTGCCGACCAGCGCGGCAAAGGCGGCAATGACCGCCGGATCGCTCGTATCCTGCTTCTGCGCCACCGACGACAGCGTCAGATGATGCAGCACCAGGAATTCCACCAGGGCGGCGTCTTCCGGATCCATTGCGTGCCGCTGGCAGAACCGGCGGGCTTCGGCGGCACCGAGTACCGAGTGGTCGCCGCCGCGCCCCTTCGCGATGTCGTGGAACAGCGCGGCGACGTAGAGCAGCCAGGGGCGCTCGAAATCGCTCATCAGTTCGCTGCAGCCGGGGAATTCGTGCGCATGCTCCGCCATCGTGAAACGGCGCAGATTGCGCACGACCATCAGGATGTGCTGGTCAACCGTGTAGACGTGGAAGAGGTCGTGCTGCATGCGCCCGACGATGCGGCGAAACGGCGGCAGATAGTGGCCGAGGATCGACCACTGGTTCATCCGGCGCAGTTCGTGCACCAGGCCGCGCGGCGCCTGCAGGATCTGCAGGAACAGGGCACGATTGCCCGGATCGCGCCGGAAGACGGCATCGATGCGCGTGCGCGCATTCCACAGGGCACGCAGGGTCGGCGTAGCCATGCCGGTCAGCTCCGGGTGCTCCTGCATCGTGCGGAACGCCTGCAGGATCGTCGCCGGTGCGCGTTCGAAGCAGCCCGGGTCGGTCGCGCTCAGCAGCCCGTTGACGTTGCGGAACAGCCGGTCGATCTTCGCGCCCCGCGTGTGCCGGGCCGGGAAAAGGGCGCTGCGCAGGTTCTGCAGCACGATCGTATGCAGCTGCATGACGGCTTTTGCCGCCCAGTAGTAGCGCTGCATCAGTTCCTCGGAGGCACGGCGCGCCTCATGGCTGGCCGAACCCAGCGCCATGGCGACCTGTGCCTGCAGGTCGAACACGAGCCGGTCCTCGTTGCGCCCGGCGATGATGTGCAGCATCGCCCGGATGCGCTTGAGCCGGCGCTCGTTGCGCCGCAGTTGCGCGGATTCGCGTGCGGTGATCAGGTCGCGCGCCGCCAGGTCGCGCCAGCGCTGGCCGAATCCGGCCGCCCGGGCGATCCACAGCAGCATGTGCAGGTCGCGCAGCCCGCCCGGGCTTTCCTTCGTGTTGGGTTCGAGGTTCCAGGCGGTGTCGTCGTAGCGCGCGTGCCGCTGGCGCATCTCGATGTGCTTGGCGAGATAGAAGGCCTGCGGGTCGAGCGCGTCGCGCAGTTGTGTCCGGGCCTGCGTCAGGCGCAGACGGCTGCCGGCCAGCCAGCGCAGTTCGAGCAGGCTCGTCTGTACCGTCACGTCGGCGCCTGCCTCCTGCACGCATTGCTCGATGTTGCGTACGCTGTGGCTGATCGGAATGCCGCAGTCCCAGCAGGCACTGATGAATTTTCCGATGCCGTCGGTATCGGCGGTCTCGAGCCGGTCGGCGACCAGGACGAGCAGGTCGACGTCCGAGTGCGGAAACTGTTCGCGCCGGCCATACCCGCCGACGGCGGCCAGCGTCGCCCGCCGCACCGGCGCGTACAGCCGCCAGAGTTCGCGCAGCGCCCGATCGGTTGCACGCGAGAGCAGGCGCAGCAGCGTGTCCGGATCGGGTTTCGCGCGAAAGCCGGCAATGGCTGCCGCGCGTTCGCGCCGGTACTGGCGCCGGACGCCGACGGGTGCGCCGAGCGTGCGGCGCGAACGTGATCCGGGTTCCATGGAATCGGTGATGATAGCGCCGTGCGTCCGCTGGCGGGCAGCCGGCAGCGTCGGATGGCAAGGCTGCGCCCGGACATCGGATGAGCACTCCGCCGGCCGGCATTGCCGGATGACGATATTGCCCGTTGCGTGTCGCCCGTCGATGAGGCGTGGACCGCGCCGGAGACCCTGCGCCGCGTCAGTCCGCTGCGCCAGCCCGCAACGTCAGGCTGCCGGCAGGGTGTCCGGTCGCGGCGGCGCGGCGGCCGACATCGTCAGGATTTCGTGACCGTCGGTCGTGACGAGCACGGTGTGTTCCCACTGGGCCGACAGGCTGTGGTCACGGGTGACGATGGTCCAGCCGTCACCGAGTTCGCGCACTTCACGCCGTCCGGCGTTGATCATCGGCTCGATGGTGAAGATCATGCCCGGGCGCAGTACTTCACCGGTGCCCGGCCGGCCGTAATGCAGTACCTGCGGCTCCTCGTGGAAGCGTTCGCCGATCCCGTGGCCGCAGAATTCGCGCACGACGGAATAGCCCTGGCTTTCGGCGTGCCGCTGGATGGCATGGCCGATGTCGCCCAGTGTCGTGCCCGGGCGTACCAGATCCAGGCCGATCCACATGCATTCGAAAGTGACCTGGCACAGGCGCCGGGCCGCCACCGAAGGCTCGCCGATGCAGAACATCCGGCTCGTGTCGCCGTGATATCCGTCCTTGATGACGGTGATGTCCATGTTCAGGATGTCGCCGTTCTTGAGCCGGCGTGGTCCCGGGATGCCATGGCAGACCTGGTGGTTGATCGATGTGCAGATCGAGCGCGGGTAGGGCGTGTAGCCGGGCGGCGCGTAGTGCAGCGGCGCCGGGATCGTTCCCTGGACCTCGGTCATGTAGCGATGGCAGAGGTCGTCGAGCTCTCCGGTGGTCACGCCGGCCTTGACGAAAGGCGTGATGTAGTCGAGAACCTCGCCGGCCAGGCGACCGGCGACACGCATCGCCTCGATCTGGGCGTCAGACTTGATGATCACGGACATGCTAGCATTATAGGCTTCGCTCGTTTTCCCGTCGGCCTGTCCGGGCCGGGAGTCCGGAGATGCGGGTGAAGTCTTCCATCAGCGCACTTCGTCGATCGAGGGTGCCGCCGCGAATGCCGTACCAGGCTTCGCGGGCGGTCAGCGGCGTCGTGTCAGATCCAACCCATCGGAGTCTTTCATGTCTGTTTCCATGCGACAAATGCTCGAGGCCGGAGTGCACTTCGGTCACCAGACGCGGTTCTGGAATCCGCAGATGGCCCCCTATCTCTACGGCCATCGCAATCGCATCCACATCTTCAATCTCGAAAAATCGCTCGAACAATACAACGAAGCGATGAAATACCTGAAGCAGCTCGCCGCCAACCGCGGCACCGTGCTGTTCGTCGGCACCAAGCGTCAGGCACGCGAGACGATCGCCGAGGAGGCGCAGCGCGCCGGCATGCCCTATGTCGATCAGCGCTGGCTGGGCGGCATGCTGACCAACTTCAAGACGGTCAAGACTTCGGTCAAGCGTCTGAAGGACATGGAAGCGATGGTCGAGGAGGGCGGCACCGAGCGCATGTCGAAGAAGGAATCGCTGCTGTTTCAGCGCGAACTCGACAAGCTGCAGAAGAGCCTCGGCGGGATCAAGGACATGACGGCGCCGCCCGATGCAATTTTTCTGATCGATGTCGGCTTTCATCGCATTGCGGTCACCGAAGCGAAAAAACTCGGCATTCCGATCGTCGCCGTCGTCGACAGCAATCATTCGCCCAACGGAATCGATTACGTGATCCCGGGCAATGACGACTCGGGCAAGGCGATCCGCCTGTATGCACGTGGTGCGGCCGACGCGATCCTCGAAGGGCGCGCGGCTGCGCTGGCCGAAGTGGTCAAGGCCGTCACCGACGAGGAGGAATTCGTCGAGATCGACGAGGAAGCGGAAAGCGCCGAGGAGTAAGGACGGTTACCGTCACCGGTAAGGACGGTTACCGTCATCGGCCGCACAGCCGTACGCGGGGACGGCCGATGGCGGCCATGGCCGGTCGCCCGATGGGCGTGCCGGCGCAATACAAGGGATTCAGGAGTCGAACGATGGCCGCAATCACTGCGAGCATGGTCAAGGAACTGCGCGAGAAGACCGACGCGCCAATGATGGAATGCAAGAAGGCACTGACCGAGGCCGACGGCGATCTCGGGCGCGCGGAGGAGATCCTGCGCGTCAAGCTCGGGAACAAGGCAAGCAAGGCGGCGGCACGGGTCGCGGCCGAAGGCGTGGTCGCGGTGTGGATTGCCGACGATGCGCGGCTTGGTGCTCTGGTCGAGGTCAATAGCGAGACCGATTTCGTGGCGCGCAACGAGGATTTTCTCGCCTTTGCGGCAACGCTGGCCGAGCAGGTAGGCCGGAACGCACCGGCCGATCCCGAGGCGCTGGCGCAGCTGCCGATCGACGGCGGCACGGTCGAAGAGGTGCGCACGGCACTGGTCGGGCGCATCGGCGAGAACATTTCGGTGCGCCGCTTTGCGCGCATCGAGGCCCAGGGCCGGCTCAATGCGTATGTGCACGGCGGCGCAAAGATCGCAGCGATCGTCGATCTGGTCGGCGGTGACGACGTGCTGGCACGCGACATCGCGATGCACATCGCCGCCAGCAAGCCACGTGCATTGTCGCGCGAGGGCGTGCCGGCCGAGGACATCGAACGCGAGCGCTCGATCGCCCGCCAGAAGGCCGATGAAGAGCAGGAAAAGCTGAAGGCGGCCGGCAAACCGGGCAAGCCGGAAGAAATCATCGCGAAGATGATCGACGGGACCGTGCAGAAATACCTGAAGGAAGTCACTTTGCTCGGCCAGGTCTTCGTCAGGGACGACAAGCAGACGATCCAGCAGCTGCTCGATGCACGCAAGGCGCAGGTGGCAAATTTCGTGCTCTACATCGTCGGCGAGGGCATCGAGCGCAAGCAGGCCGATTTCGCGGCGGAAGTCGCCGCTCAGGCGGCTGCCGCCGGCGGTCAGTAAGGACCGGAGGGGATCATGGCCGGCAAGTCCGGCCAGGAACGGTTCGGGCGCACGCTGCGGATCACTGCAGGGCACGCGTAACCGGCTGACAGCGGGTCCGGTGCCGACCATGGCACCACGAGAAACAGGAGGGTTCGTGAGCGCGCAAGACAGCCCTGACGATCCGGCTTCGACCAGGCCGGGATCGGCCGCGACGGTGGCATTGCTGCAGTACCGGCGGGTGTTGCTCAAGCTCTCCGGCGAGGCCCTGATGGGCGAGGACGCCTACGGCATCGCCGCCGAGACCCTGCAGCGCATGGTGCGCGAGATCGCCTCTGTCGTGGCACTCGGCGTCGAACTGGCGATCGTGATCGGCGGTGGCAACATCTTTCGTGGCGTGGCCGGTGGAGCAGCCGGCATGGATCGCGCGACCGCCGACTACATGGGCATGCTGGCAACCGTGATGAACGCCCTGGCCCTGCAGGATGCGCTGCGCCAGCATGGGGTCGTCGCGCGCGTGCAGTCGGCGCTGAAGGTCGAGCAGGTGGTCGAGTCCTACGTGCGCCCCAAGGCGCTGCGCTATCTCGAAGAAGGCAAGGTGGTGATCTTCGCAGCCGGGACCGGCAATCCGTTTTTCACGACCGATACCGCCGCTGCGCTGCGTGGTGCCGAGATGGGAGTCGAGATCGTATTGAAAGCGACCAAGGTCGATGGCATTTACAGCGCCGATCCGCTGAAGGATCCGTCCGCGCAGCGTTTTTCGCGGATCACGTTCGACGAGGCCATCAACCGGCATCTGAAGGTCATGGATGCCACGGCGTTTGCACTGTGCCGCGATCGCGGGTTGCCGATCCGGGTTTTCTCGATCCAGGAAGAGGGTGCGCTGCTGCGCGCGCTGACCGATCAGGCAGAGGGCACACTCGTTCACGCGTGAGTGCCGCCGGTGATCCGCGACCGCTCTTCCGGTCGCGCCGATGCCGCAGCGGCCGTCTGGAGGAATCATGAGCATGGAAGAAGTCAGGCAGTCGGCCGGCCAGAAGATGCAGAAATCGATCGAGGCGCTGCGCACGAGCCTTGCAAGAGTCCGCACGGGCCGTGCCCACGCCGGTCTGCTCGATCACATCCACGTCGACTATTACGGCAGTTCGGTACCGATCAGTCAGGTGGCCAACGTGACCGTCCAGGATGCGCGCATGCTTGGCGTGCAGCCCTGGGAGAAGAAAATGGTCCAGGCGATCGACAAGGCGATCCGCGAATCGGATCTCGGCCTGAACCCGGTAACCACTGGTGACCTCATCCGCGTGCCGATGCCGCCGTTGTCGGAGGAGCGCCGCCGGGAGTTGACCAAGGTGGTCCGGCACGAAGGCGAACTGGCGAAGGTCGCCGTGCGCAATCTGCGCCGGGAAGCCAATGAACAGCTGAAGAAGCTGGTCAAGGACAAGGAAATCTCCGAGGACGACGAGCGCCGCTCGACCGACGAAATCCAGAAACTGACCGATCATCATGTCGAGGAGATCGATCGCATACTGGAAACGAAGGAACGCGAGATCATGACGGTGTAGGACAATGTTTCCTGCATCGCTTCACGTTGTGCCGGATTGCGCCGGGCTGCATCGCGCTGCCACCGGTGCGAAGCAGCCGGCCACGCTTCGATGACTTCGATGGATTCCGCTAAGAGCACGACGATTTCCGTGCCGCCGCCGCGCGCGGTTCCGCGTCATGTCGCGATCATCATGGACGGCAACGGCCGCTGGGCGACGCGCCGGCATCTGCCGCGCGTGGCGGGTCACGCCCGCGGCGCCGACGCCGTGCGCCGGACCGTCGAGTCGTGCGCGCGGCGCGGCGTCGAGTACCTGACCCTGTTTGCCTTCAGTTCCGAGAACTGGCGCCGGCCGGCCGAGGAAGTGTCGGTATTGATGCGGTTGTTCATCACGGCGCTCGAGCGTGAGGTCGTGCAACTGGATCAGAACGACATCCGGCTGCGCGTGGTCGGCGAACTGTCGGTCTTCGAGCCGCGTCTGCGCCGGTTGATCGCGCAGGCCGAAGAACGGACGATGAACAACCGCCGCCTGACGCTGACCATCGCGGCCAATTACGGCGGACGCTGGGACATCCTGCAGGCGATGCGTTCCCTGCTGCGCGCCAGTCCGGGCCTGGCCGCCAGACCGGAACAGCTCGGCGAGCAGGCCTTGCTGCCCTACCTGGCCATGGCCTATGCACCCGAGCCCGATCTGTTCATCCGCACGGGCGGCGAGCAGCGCATCAGCAATTTCCTGCTGTGGCAACTGGCCTATACGGAACTGTATTTCACCGATACATTCTGGCCGGACTTCGATGCGGCGGCACTCGATCTGGCCATCGAGTCCTTTCGCCGGCGCGAGCGGCGCTTCGGACGCACGAGCGAGCAGGTTTCTGCCGCGCAGCCGGGCTGACAACGGGTCATCGACCCGATCCGGACGAGACGCTCCAATGCCCGGCAGGCGTATCGTCACCGCCCTGGTTCTGCTGGCGCTGCTGCTGCCGGCGATCTTCGTTCCCGAGCCGCGCGCCTGGGCGGCGCTGACGCTGGTCTTCCTCGTTGTCGGCGCCTGGGAATGGGGACGGCTGCTGGCGGGCCGGAGCGAAGCGGCCATTCTCGCGGCCGCCATGGCACTCATCGGACTGGCCTTGTTCGTGCGCCTGCCAGCACCGGGCTGGCCGCCGTTGCTGCTTGATCTCGTCGGCGGTCTGGCGACCGTGCTCTGGCTGGGACTCGGGTCGTGGCGCCTGCATGTGCGCAATGCCCGCGCCGGCGGACCGGCGGCCGGACTCCTGCTGGCCGGCGTCTGGCTGCTTGCCTGCTGGCTGGCGCTCGTGGAGCTGCATGCGATCGGCCCCGTGCCCCTGCTGGTGGCCATGGCCATCGTCTGGGTCGCGGATACGGCCGCTTATTTCACCGGACGCCGCTTCGGGCGGCACAAGCTGGCGCCGGCGATCAGTCCGGGCAAGACGCGCGAAGGCGCGATCGGCGCCGTGGCGATCACGGCGCTGGCCGGCTGGGCGGTCGCGCTGGTGCCGGCCTGGCCGGCGACACTGCCGGCCCGCCTGCTGGCCGTCTGGGGCCTGCCTGCCTGCCTGCTGGTGCTGATGGCACTGGTCATGCTGTCGATCATCGGCGATCTGCACGAATCCCTGCTCAAGCGCCAGGCGGGGGTCAAGGACAGCGGCGTGCTGCTGCCCGGCCATGGCGGCGTGCTCGACCGGATCGACGCGCTGGTGCCGGTCATGCCGGCAGTCATGCTGCTGCATCGCCTGCTGGGATAATCGCTGCTGCATGATCGACACGACACCCGCCCATCTTCCGCCCGTGCAGTCGCTCGCGATCCTCGGCGCGACCGGCTCGATCGGACGCAGCACGCTCGATGTCGTTGCCCGCCATCCGGAGCGCTATCGGGTATTCGCGCTGACCGCGTGGCGCAGCGCCGACGACATGTTCGAGCTGTGCCGCCGTTTCGCGCCGCGCTACGCCGCGCTGGCCGACCCGCAGGCCGCGCACCGGCTGGCAGAACGCACGGCGGCTGCCGGTCTGGCCACGGAAGTGCTGGCCGGGCCCGATGCGCTCGTCGATCTGGCCGGGCATGATGAAGTCGACACCGTCATGGCGGCGATCGTCGGCGCCGCCGGCCTGGCGCCGGCCCTGGCGGCCGCCCGCGGCGGCAAGCGCATCCTGCTGGCGAACAAGGAATCGCTGGTCATGGCCGGCGACGTCTTTCTGCGTGCCTGCCGCGACGGGGGTGCGACCGTCCTGCCGATCGACAGTGAACACAATGCGGTCTTCCAGTGCTTGCCGGCACAGGGCGAACCGGCCGGGACCCGCTGTGCGGCGGGCGTGCGGCGCATCGTCCTGACGGCCTCGGGCGGACCTTTTCGCGAAGCCTCCCGGCAGGACATGAAGCACGTGACGCCGGAGCAGGCGTGCGCGCACCCGAACTGGTCGATGGGGCGCAAGATCTCGGTCGATTCGGCGACGATGATGAACAAGGGTCTCGAACTGATCGAAGCCTGCTATCTGTTCGATGTGCCTGGCTCGCAGCTGGAAGTGCTCGTGCATCCGCAAAGCATCGTGCATTCCCTGGTGGAATACGTCGATGGCTCGGTGCTGGCGCAGATGGGCAATCCGGACATGCGTACGCCGATCGCGCAGGCGCTGGCCTGGCCGCAGCGGATTGCCAGCGGCGTGTCGTGGCTCGACCTGGCAGCGGTCGGACGCCTCGAATTCCAGGCACCGGATCTGCAGCGCTTTCCCTGTCTGGTACTGGCCCGCGATGCACTCGAGCGCGGGGGTGGCGCGCCCTGCGTGCTGAACGCCGCCAACGAGATTGCGGTCGCTGCCTTTCTCGAGCGCCGGATCGGTTTTACCGACATCGCCGCGGTGGCCACGGAGACGCTCCAGGCACTTGGCGACCGGCCGGCCGGGGCCGACATCGATGAAGTGCTCGAGATCGATCGCGAGGCGCGCGCGCGCGCCCGCACCTTCGTGTCCGCTTCAGAGTAGCCGTGCCGGCCCGCAATGGATGGAAGCCATGCTGACGATCATCGCCTTTCTCGCCGCCCTGACCGTACTGATTTTCGTGCACGAAATGGGCCATTACCTGGTCGCGCGCTGGTGCGGCGTGAAGGTGCTGCGCTTTTCGATCGGCTTCGGCCGGCCGCTGCTGAGCTGGCGGCGCGGGGCGGACCGGACCGAGTGGACGATTGCCTCGATTCCGCTGGGCGGCTACGTGCGCATGCTCGACGAGCGCGATCCCGAGTGCGCGCCGATCGCGCCGGCGGACCTGCCGCGGGCCTTCACCCGCAAATCGCTGCTGCAGCGCTCGGCCGTCGTCGTGGCCGGACCGCTGGCGAACTTCGTGCTGGCAATCGTCCTGTACGCCGCACTCGGCTGGGTGGGCGTACCGGAGCCGGCAACGGTCGTCGACCAGCCGGCCGGTGGCACGGCAGCAGCGGTGGCCGGCCTGCAGGAGGGTGACCGCATCGTCGCCGTCGACGGCTCCGACGTGCGTTCGTGGAACGAACTGCGTCTGCGGCTGATCGGCCCGGTCATCGAAAACGCCCGGGCGACGCTGGATGTCGAACGGGCCGGCGGTCGCACGAGCCTGTCGCTCGATGCCGGCGGACTGGGTCCGGACGCGGCCGAGGACGACTTCCTGCGCCTGCTCGGCATCCGGCTTGCACCGGCCGACGTCGTCATCGGCAACGTCGTGGACGGCGCCGCTGCACAGGAGGACGGTCTGCGTGCGGGCGATCTGATCCGCATGGTCGACGGCGTACCGATCCATCGTTCGACGCAGGTGATCGAGCAGGTGCAATCCGGCGCCGGTCAGCGCCTGTCGTTCCTGGTGCTGCGCGACGGCGCCGAGATCACCCTGGGCGTCACGCCGCGGCTGGAGCAGGGTACGGGCCGCATCGGCGCCGGCCTGATGGATCGGGTCGAAATGCAGGCGGTGCGCACCGGAGCGCTCGAATCGGTTGGTTACGGGGTGCGGCAGACCTGGGAGATGACCGCGTTCTCGCTGCGCATGCTCGGCAAGATGGTCACCGGCGGGCTGTCGGTGCGTCATCTGAGCGGGCCGGTGACGATCGCCGATCTGGCCGGTCAGACCGTGCGTGTCGGCTGGGCCGCCTATGCCGGCTTCCTGGCCTTGATCAGCATCAGCCTGGGTGTGCTGAACCTGCTGCCGATTCCCGTTCTCGACGGCGGGCATTTGGTATATTACGCGCTCGAAGCGCTGCGCGGCAGGCCGTTGTCGGAGCGTTTCATGGCGATAACCCAGAAGGCGGGGCTGGCAGTGATCATGATGATGATGGCTGTCGCCCTGTTCAATGACTTCACTCGGCTGATCGGTTCCTGAACGAATGCGAGTCGCTCGACGCCGACCGGGGCGCAAGCCGGGTGCGGTGCGCTGGGCGCTGGCAATGCTGGTGCTCGCGCTGTTGCCGATCGGAGCGGGCGCTTTCGAAGCGTTCGTGATCCGCGATATCCGGGTCGAGGGCATCCAGCGGATCGAGCCGGGCACCGTCTTCGGCTATCTGCCGGTGCACGTCGGCGACACCATGACCGACGAGAAGGCGAGCGATGCGGTCAAGGCGTTGTTCGCCACCGGCTTTTTCCGCGACGTGCGCCTCGAAGTGGACGACGGCGTGCTGATCGTGCATGTCGAGGAACGACCGGCGATCGCTTCGGTCGACATCACCGGCACGAAGGAATTCGACAAGGACACGCTGCGCAAGGCGATGCGCGACCAGGGCCTGGCCGAGTCGCGCATTTTCGATCGCGCGGTACTGGAGCGCGCCGAGCAGGAACTCAAGCGCCAGTATCTGGCGCGCGGAAAATACGGCGTCAAGGTGACGTCGACGGTAACGCCGCTCGAGCGCAACCGCGTTGGCATCACGCTGGCGGTCGAGGAAGGCCAGAACGCCCGCATCACGTCGATCCGCTTCGTCGGCAACCGTCATTTCAGCGACAAGCGCCTGCTCGACGAAATGCGTCTGAGCACTCCGGGCTGGTTCACCTGGTATTCGAAGAACGACCAGTACGCGCGCGAAAAACTGGCCGGTGACCTCGAGTCGCTGCGCTCGTTCTATCTGGATCGGGGCTATCTCGAATTCACCATCGACTCGACGCAGGTGGCGATCTCGCCCGACAAGGAAGACGTCGAGATCACGATCGGCATGCACGAAGGCGAGCAGTTCCGGGTGTCGGAAGTCCGCTTCGGCGGCGAACTGCTCGGGCGCGAAGATGAATTTGCCCGGCTGGTCGAACTGAAACCGGGCAGCGTCTTCTCCGGCAGCAAGCTGAGCGAGTCGACCAATCGCATCTCGGAGCGACTCGGTGCTCTCGGCTACGCGTTTGCCAACGTCAATGCCGTACCGGACGTGGATCGGGAGGACGGCAAGGTCGCCTTCGACATCCTGATCGATCCGGGCCGGCGCGTCTACGTGCGCCGCATCGACATCGCCGGCAATCTGCGCACGCGCGACGAGGTGATCCGGCGCGAAATGCGCCAGTTCGAGGATGCCTGGTACGACGCCGAGAAGATCCGCCTGTCGCGCGAGCGCATCGACCGGCTCGGCTATTTCACCGAGGTGCGCATCGATTCGCATCCGGTGGCCGATGCGCCTGACCAGATCGATCTGGAAGTGGTGGTGACCGAGCGCCCGACCGGCAACATCACGCTGGGCATCGGATTCTCCAGCACGGACAAGGTGATCCTGACTGGCGCGATCGAGCAGCAGAACTTTCTCGGCACCGGAAAATCGCTGGCACTGAGCGTGAATACCAGCCGTCTGGCACGCACGGTGGTGCTGTCGCACACCGATCCGTACTTCACGCCGGACGGCATCAGTCGCAGCTTCGATCTGTACACGCGCAGTTTCGACGCCTACGAACTCGGGCTCGGCGACTATCGCACCCGCAACAGCGGTGTCGGTCTGCGCTTCGGCATCCCCTATACCGAGTTCGACCGCATCAGCCTGGGCATGGCCTTCGAGCGCAACGACGTGAAGCTGGGCAAGAATCCGCCGAACCGCTATCAGCAGTTCGTCGACGATTTCGGCGATTCGACGACGGCGTGGCTGGCCAACTTCGGCTGGGTCCGCGACAGCCGCGACAGTGCGCTGGTGCCGACCAAAGGACGGTTGCAGACGGCCACGGCGGAAATCACCCTGCCGGCCGGCGAGCTGCGTTACTGGCGTGCCAATTACCAGCACCAGTGGTTCTATCCGCTCGGGCGCGACACCACGTTTGCCCTGAACGGGGAAGTCGGCGTCGGGCGCGGTTTCGGCGGCAAGCCCTATCCGCTGTTCAAGAATTTCTACGCCGGCGGTATCGGCTCGGTGCGCGGCTACTACCCGAGTTCGCTCGGTCCGAAGGAAGAAGACGAGACGATCAGCGGCAAGTACATGGTTCCGCTGGGTGGCCAGACGCTGCTGGTGGGCAATGCGGAATACATTTTCCCCTTGCCGGGAACCGGTCGGGACCGCACGATACGCACGTTCGCATTCGTCGACGCCGGCACGGTCATTCCGCGATCGGGATCCTTCAGCCTGAGCGATCTGCGGTATTCCACCGGGATCGGTCTGACCTGGCTGTCACCGATCGGACCGCTGAAGCTGAGTTTCGCGGTTCCCCTGCGCAAGCGTCCGGAAGACCGCACGCAGCGGGTCCAGTTCCAGATCGGCACCGGTTTCTGAGCGCAGTGCCTGTGCGACAATCCCCTCCATTCGTTCAAACAGGAATTACCGAATGAAGTTGCTCGGTTGGCTTGTCGCTTCCATATTGGCCGTCACCTCGATTCCTGCTACTGCCCAGCAGGCAACGAAGATCGGTTTCGTCAGCACGGAGCGGATTCTCCGTGATGCGGTTCCGGCCAAGGCTGCGCAGGACAAGCTCGAACAGGAGTTCAGCAAGCGCGAGAAGGAGCTGCAGGACATGGGCGCCCGCCTGCGCTCGCTGGGGGAACGGATCGATCGCGATGCCGCGGTGATGAGTGATGCCGACCGGCTGCGGCGCCAGCGCGAGTTCACCGACCTGGACAAGGATTTTCAGCGCCGCCAGCGGGAATTCCGCGAGGATCTCAACCAGCGTCGCAACGAAGAACTGGCGCACGTCATCGACAAGGTCAACCAGGCCATCAAGCAGATCGCCGAGCAGGAAAACTATGACCTGATCGTGCAGGAGGCGGTCGTGGCGAGTCCGCGCGTCGACATTACCGACAAGGTCCTGCGCGCGCTTGCCGACGGCAAGCCCTGAGCACGTGTATCGCTTCGATCCGCCGCTGACGCTGGACGAAATTGCCCGGCGCGGCAATGCGCGATTGACCCGGGGACCGAACACACTCGTCATCGACGTTCTTGCGAGCCTGGAGAGTGCGCCGGCGGACGGGCTCTCGTTCCTGGCTTCGACCCGCCTGGGTCGCAGCGCCGGCACCACCCGGGCCGGCGCGGTCATCGTCACGCCGGCGCTGGCTGCCTGTCTGCCGGCGGCGACGGCAGTGCTGGAAAGCGATGATCCGCAGCGCAGCTTCGCCGCGGTTGCCCGCCACGTGCTGGCACGCGACACGCGCGGCCGGTCGCCGGGAATCGATGCACGCGCAGTCATCGGTGACGGGGTACGGCTCGGGCGCGAGGTGTCGATCGGCCCGTTCGCGACGATCGGCGATCGCGCCGTGCTGGCCGACGGCGTGATCGTGGAGGCGGGCGTGCACGTCGGCGCCGGCACGACAATCGGTGCCGGTGCCCGGCTGCATGCCAATGTGGTCGTGGAGCATGACTGCCTGCTCGGCCGCGGGTGCGAGGTGTTCGCGGGCACCGTCATCGGCGCCGACGGCTTCGGTTTCGTCGAGGGCACCGACGGGTGGGAAAAAATGCCGCAACTCGGTCGCGTCGTCATCGGCGAGCAGGTCGAGATCGGCGCCAACTGCACGATCGATCGCGGTGCACTCGATGACACCGTCATCGGCGACGGCTGCAAGCTGGACAATCTGATCCAGGTCGCGCACAACGTGCAGATCGGCGAGCACACGGCCATCGCCGGCTGTGTCGGCATCGCCGGCAGCGCCCGTATCGGCCGTCGCTGCCGCATCGGCGGCGGTGCCGGGATCCTCGGCCATCTGGACATCTGCGACGATGTGACGATTTCGGCGATGAGCCTGGTCACGCGTTCGATTCGCCGCCCCGGTTTCTACTCGGGCGTGTTTCCGCTGATGGACAATGCCGATTGGGAGAAGGCGGCCGCACTGGTGCGCCGCCTGCCACAGGCGCGAGCGCGCGCGCGCGCGTCGGGGCGCAACAGCAACAGGACAGAAGAATGACCGTGCTCGATATCCACGCGATTCTCGAACACCTCCCGCACCGGTATCCACTCCTGCTGATCGATCGAGTGGTCGAGCTGGAGCTGGGCAAGCGCATCGTGGCGATCAAGAACGTCACGATCAACGAGCCGCACTTCATCGGGCACTTTCCGCATTACCCGGTCATGCCCGGTGTGCTGCAGATCGAGGCGCTGGCGCAGGCGGCCGGCGTGCTCTCGTTCCAGACGATGGGGCGCACCTCCGATTCGGGGTCGGTCTATTACTTCGTCGGCATCGACAGCGCGCGCTTCAAGCGCCCGGTCGTGCCCGGCGATCAACTGCGGCTCGAAGTGGAGATCGTGCGCATTGCGCGTTCGATCTGGAAATATGCAGGCCGGGCGACGGTCGACGGCCAGGTGGCAGCCGAAGCCGAACTGATGTGCACGCTGCGCGAGATCGGGCCGGGCGGAAACACGACCGCGAAGGCGCCGGCGACGCAATGACGCGCGTGCACCCCAGCGCACTGATCGACGCCACGGCACGGCTCGACGACGACGTCGAGATCGGTCCGTTCAGCGTGGTCGGTCCGCAGGTGCGCATCGGTGCGCGCACGCGCATCGGCGCCCATGTCGTCATTCACTGCAACACGAGAATCGGCACCGACAATCGCATCTTTCCGTTCGCCTCGATCGGCGCCGATCCGCAGGACAAGAAATACGGCGGCGAGGAAACCTGGCTGGAAATCGGCAACGGCAACACGATCCGCGAATGCGTGACGCTGAACCGCGGCACCGTCCAGGACCGTACCGTGACGCGCATCGGCGACGACAACTGGATCATGGCCTACGTGCACGTCGCGCACGACTGCATCGTCGGCGACCACACGATCTTTGCCAACAGCACCAATCTGGGCGGGCACGTCGAGATCGGCAACTGGGCGATTCTCGGCGGTGCGTCGCAGGTGCACCAGTTCTGCAAGATCGGCGCGCATGCGATGACCGGCACCGGGACGGTCGTGCTGCACGACGTACCGCCCTACGTGATGGTCTCGGGCAACACCGCGGCGGCGCACGGCCTGAACAGCGAAGGCCTGCGCCGGCGGGGCTTTTCGCCGGCGCGCATCGAGGCCCTGCGGCGTGCCTACCGGACGCTGTATCGCAGTGGACTGACGCTGCAGCAGGCGATCGAGGCCCTGCGGGCCCGGCGTGACGAAGTGACGTCGACGCCGGAGGCGGCACAGGGGCCGACACAGGCGGCCGACCTGGAACTCCTGGTCGGCTTTCTCGGGCGCGTGGAGCGCGGAATCGTGCGCTGATGCCGGAGCGAGCGCCCCGCCGCGTCCCGGTTTCGCTCGGAATGGTGGCCGGCGAGGCATCGGGCGACGTGCTGGCCGCATCACTGCTGGCCGGACTGCGGGCCAGGATCGGGCGGTTCGAGGCCGCGGGCATTGGTGGCCCCTCGATGCAGGCGTGCGGCTTCGATGCGTGGTGGAGCATCGATGCGCTGTCCGTCAACGGCTATCTCGAAGTGCTGCGCGAGTATCCGCGCCTGCGCCGCCTGCGTCGCGACGTGCGCGAACGCATGCTGCAGTGGCGCCCCGATGTGTTCATCGGCGTGGATGCACCGGACTTCAATTTCGGGCTGGAACGCGCGCTGCGCGAGCGCGGCCTGACGGTGATCCATTTCATCGGCCCGTCGATCTGGGCCTGGCGCCGCGGCCGGATCCGCCGGATCGGCGCCAGCGTCGACCACATGCTGCTGCTGTTTCCGTTCGAGGAAGCTCTCTACCGCCAGGCCGGCATCCCGGCCACCTTCGTCGGGCACCCGCTGGCCGACGTGATTCCCGAGCAGGTCGATGTGGCGGCGGCTCGCCGGCGGCTCGGGCTGGGCGCGGAGGTGCCGGTGATTGCGCTGCTGCCGGGCAGCCGCGGCTCGGAAATCGAGATGCTGGCCCCGTCCTTTCTCGAGACGGCCCGCTGGCTGCACGCGCGCCGGCCAGACCTGCATTTCGTGCTGCCGGCCGCCTCCGAAAAAGCGTTCGGCCGCCTGCGGCAGCTTGCCGCGCCCTTGCAGGCGGACGGGGCGCTGCCGCTGACCATCGTGCAGGGGCGGGCGCACGACGCGCTGGCAGCGGCCGAATGCGTGCTCGTCGCCAGTGGCACGGCCTCGCTCGAGGCGGCGCTGTTTCGCAAGCCGATGGTGATCGCCTACCGGATGAACGCCATCACCTACCGGATCATGAAGCCGATGGCGCTGCAGCCCTGGATCGGTCTGCCGAACATCCTGGCCGGACGCTTCGTCGTGCCCGAGTTCGTCCAGGACGCGGTGCAGGCGGAAGCGATGGGCGCGGCCTTGCTGCAGCAGCTCGAGGATGCCCCGCTGCGGGCGGCGATCACCGAAACCTTCGCGTCGATGCATGAAAGCCTGCGCCGCGGCTGTGCCGGCCGGGCCGCACAGGCCGTGCTCGACGTGCTCGATGCACGGCGCTGAGCACGATGCCAGCGGGAGAGAGGAGACGGATGAAGGACATGCCGATGACGCCCGCGCACGCCGGTGCGCCCGGGGGTATTGTCGTGAGCAAAGGACCGGTGTGCGGCGTCGACGAAGCCGGACGCGGTCCGCTGGCCGGCCCGGTGTTCGCCGCAGCGGTCATTCTCGATCCGCAGCGTCCGATCGACGGGCTGCGCGATTCGAAGCGGCTGAGCGCGGCCCGGCGCGAACGGCTGGCGATCGAGATCCGCGCACGCGCACATGCCTGGTCGCTGGCCGCTGCCAGCGTCGAGGAGATCGAGTACCTGAACATCCTGCACGCAACGATGCTGGCCATGCGCCGGGCAGTCGAGACGCTGTCGGTCATGCCGGTGCTGGCCCGGGTCGACGGCAACCGCGCACCGCAACTGCCGTGCGCAGTGCAGACGATCATCGGCGGCGACGACAGTGATCCGGCCATCGCCGCGGCGTCGATCCTGGCCAAGGTGGCACGCGACGCCATCATGCTCGAACTGCATGAGCGTTTTCCCCGGTACGGCTTCGACCGGCACAAGGGTTATGGCACGGCGCTGCATCTGGAGCGTCTGCGCGAGCATGGCCCGTGCAGCGCACATCGGCGCGGATTCGCTCCGGTACGTCGCTGTCTCATGGATGATAATGAATAGAAATGAATTGTGATGAGCTGTGATGCTCATCAATGGCTGGCGATGCGAGACGAAGATGGGCAATGACAGATGCTGGACCGGCCCGTGAACCGGAGCCTGGGCAGTCATGTGCCATCGGTCATCCGCTCGGCCGCCAACACGCAGTTCCGCCGTCTGCTGGCGCTGAGCGGTTCGGCCCGGGCGCGCAGCCAGGCTGGCGTCGTCGTGCTCGAAGGGCTGCATCTGCTGCAGGAGTGGCAGGCGGCCGGTGCGTACGCTGCGGAGAGGACGGAGAGTCCGACGTCGGCGGCGGACCCGGAGCGGATGGCAACTCCCGCGCCAGAAGTGCCCCCCGAATTGCTGGCGATCTATTTCGCCGAGCGGAGCATGCACGAAGAGCCGTTCGCCGGCTGGCGGGCACGCCATGCGGATCGTGCCTTCGTTCTGGCCGATCGGCTTTTCGAGCGTGTGAGCGACGTCGGCCACGGTGCCGGCCCGATCGCCGTCATCACGCAACCACGCGCGCCGGCACTGCCGGCGGCAGGTTGCGACATCGTCTATCTCGACCGGATCCAGGATCCGGGCAATGTCGGCACCATCCTGCGCACCTGTGCCGCCACCGGCCTGCGCGAAGTCTGGTGCGCGCCGGGCACGGCGGCCTGCTGGTCGCCGAAGGTATTGCGGGCGGCGGCCGGCGCCCATTTCCGCCTGTCGATCCGGGAAGGCGTCGTACCCGATCCCGGTGGCCCGGTCGCATTGCCACCGGCCTGGGCGACGGTGGCCAGCGGCGGACGCTCGCTCTACGAGTGCGACCTGCGCGACCATGCCCTCTGGCTGTTCGGCAATGAAGGGCAGGGGCTGGCCCCGGCACTGGCCCGGCACGCCCGGCCGGTCACGATTCCGCAGGTCGCGGCGATCGAGTCGCTCAACGTGGGCGTGGCGGCGGCACTGTGCCTGTACGAGCAATGGCGCCAGCGCGGCTTCCCGCGTGCCGCCACCGGCTGATCCGCAGCCGGTGCATCGCCGATCGGCGTGTCATGCGTTTCTCGCTGGCATCTCATGCTGCAGCCTGTCCGCGTTCAGGCCAGATCGAGCTCATGCAGCACCGTCATGGCGATCTCCTCGATCGATTTCGTTGTCGACGACAGCCAGCGGATGCCTTCGCGACGCATCAGCGCCTCGCCCTGGCTGACTTCGTAGCGGCAGTTCTCCAGCGATGCGTACTGGCTGCCGGGGCGTCGCTCATGGCGGATCTCGGCCAGGCGTTCTGGCGCGATCGACAGGCCGAACAGCTTGTTCTTGTTGCGGTAGAGGATCTCGGGCAGGCGCCCGCGCTCGAAGTCATCGGGAATCAGCGGATAGTTGGCGGCCCGAATGCCGTGCTGCATGGCCAGATACAGACTGGTCGGCGTCTTGCCGCTGCGCGACACGCCGATCAGGATGACGTCGGCGTGATCGAGTTCGGCGTGCGTCTGGCCGTCGTCGTGCGTCAGCGCATAGTTGATCGCGGCAATCCGCTGCTGGTAGGCCTCGGTGTCGGTCGCCGTGTGCGAGCGTCCGACCGTGTGCGAGGAACGCACGCCGAATTCGCTTTCCAGCGGCTCGACGAAGGTGGCGAACAGATCGAGATAGCGGCAGTTCGCCATGCGCACGATATCGTTCATCGCCGGATCGATCAGCGTGCTGAAGACCACCGGACGGGTGCCGTCGCTCAGCGCCTGGCGGTCGATGCGCTCGACTGCCTGGCGTGCCTTTTCCGGCGAATCGATGAACGGCAGGCGGACCTGACGCAGCTTCATCGGCTCGAACTGGGTCAGCAGCGAGTGTCCGAAGGTCTCTGCGGTGATGCCGGTTCCGTCCGAGACGAAGAAGATCGTGCGT